>Ga0308158_10000603_pt1 | contig 52726 bp, 45 predicted proteins | sample PhyBR2_FD_201038 | JGI IMG/M metagenome (GOLD analysis project Ga0308158, IMG submission 201038) | Phyllosphere microbial communities from UC Gill Tract Community Farm, Albany, California, United States - DLSLB.R2 | ecosystem: Host-associated > Plants > Phyllosphere > Unclassified | place: USA... | reverse complement strand
ACCGCCGTGCGCGGCGAGAACGGCAGCTGGAACGCCGCGGCCGACAACCGCACCGTGATCGCGGCGAACGCCGATGCGGCCGAGCAGAACTACACGATCGACACCGCCACGCTCGAGCCCACGCTCGACCAGATCCGCGCGTCCACCTCCTCGGGGTCCGACGCCGCGGAGGACCTGCGCGCCCTGCCCGCCGACATGCCGGCCATCATCGCCGACAGCGCGCGCGAGGTCGTCGGCGGCGCCAGCACCGACTACGACAAGCTGGTCGCGCTTCAGACGTGGTTCCGGGCCGGGTTCCGCTACTCGCTGCAGACGCCGGTGGACGACGGCTTCGACGGCACCAACGTGGATGCGGTGGCACGGTTCCTCACGGTGCGCGAGGGCTACTGCGTGCACTTCGCGGGGGCGTTCGCGCTCATGGCGCGCTCTCTGGGCATGCCCACGCGGATCGTCGTGGGCTATCTGCCGGGCACCGCCACCGACCGCCGCTCCGATGACGGCAAAGTCGTGTACGAGGTCTCCACCGACCAGCTGCACTCCTGGCCCGAGGTGTACTTCTCCGGCATCGGCTGGGTGCCGTTCGAGCCGACCGCGACGCGGGGCGTCCCGACGGCGTTCACCGACCGCAGTTCCGGATCCGACGACGGCGCGGCGCCCTCCGCCGGCGCGACGCCGCAGCCGACGTCGACCGGTGCCGCCAAGGATCCGAAGAACCTCGACGTCCCGAACGCCGGGGCCGCGGGCTCATCGGGACCGACCGCGCTGCAGGCGATGCCGGTCGTCTGGACGGTCCTGGGGGTGCTCGTGGTGCTCCTGATCCCGGCCCTGGTCCGGCGGATCCAGGCCGTGCGCCGCCGCCGCGCGGCCGGCCGCGGCGATGCCGTCGCCGCCTGGACCGAGCTGCGTGCGACGCTCCAGGATCTGGGGCTGCCGGCTCCCGCTGCGGAGTCGCCGCGAGCGCGCGGCGAGCGCCTGGTGCGCGAGCGCGGGGCGGATCCCACCGCGATGGATGCGCTCGTGCGCGCCATCGAGCGTGCCAGCTACGCGCGCGACGGATCCGGATCCGGTTCCGACAGCGCCGATCTGCAGCGGCCGCTCGACGCGATCCGGGCGCAACTGCGCGCGCACGTCTCGCGCCGCGACCGGATCGCCGCAGCTCTGGCGCCGCGTTCGCTGCTCGGCGCCCGACTGCTCGCCGCTTCCACGTCCTGAGTCGCGCACGGATCCAGGCTGGAGCCGCGGTCTGCGATCTCGAGGGTCAGGACCCCTCCGACGCGCGGCCGGTCCGGGTTCCCCCTGCGGGGGTCGTATCCGGCGAGGTCGCCTCCGAGGAGGTGGCGGAACCCGGCCGCGCCGGCTCCGCGTCGCCGCGACGCCGGTGCCACCAGCGCAGCACGTGGTCGATGACGACCCCGAGGACGACGGCGAACACCACGGCGATGCCGACGCCCAGCAGCGGATTCTGGTGCACCCACTGGCCGGCGAGCAGTCCGATCCCCAAGGCGTACGCGACCCAGGTGATGCACGCGAACAGGTCGTACAGGAAGAACCGGCAGTGCGGGAAGCCGGTCTGGCCCGCCATGTAGTTCACGGCGACCCGACCCCACGGGATGTACCGGGCGGTGAAGATCAGTGCGGCGCCCCGCTTGTCGAGCTCGTAGCGCGCCCACTCGAACATCTTGTGCACGCGCGGCCTGCGCATCCACGCCCACCGCTCGGTGCCGATCGTGCGACCGAGCAGGTACGCCATGTTGTCGCCCGCGACCGCACCGACCAGCGCGACCAGTCCGAGCACTACGAGGTTGGGCTCGCCGTTGTGCAAGGACAGGGCAGCCAGCGCGACGAGGGCGGTCTCGCTGGGCAGGATCGTCGCGAAGCCGTCGATGAAGAAGAACACCAGCAGCACGGGGAACAGCCAGAGCTGCCCTGCGGCATGCAGCAGCCAGGCGTTCAGCAGGTCCATCCCTCCACGCTACGGCGCGCCGGAGCGGCCGTCGTCATACCGGAGAGTGATGTTCCGAACTGTTCACCGGCACCGGCGCCCCCCTCGCGCTGCCCTCACACCGCGGCCGCGTGCTCGGTGCAGGGCACCGCGACGCACGTCGCGCAGACCACCGCCTGATGCCGGCACGACGGATCCGGGCAGTTCGCGGTGCGGTTCGTGGCTGCGCCGCATCCGGCGCACACCCCGATCACCGCGGTGTGGTCGGAGAAGTCGACGGATCCGCGTCCATCGAACACGTACAGGGATCCGTCCCACAGCCCGTCGTCGCCGAACTGTTCGCCGTAGCGGACGATCCCGCCTTCGAGCTGATACACCTCGCCGAAGCCGCGCGCCGCCATCAGACTCGACAGCACCTCGCACCGGATCCCGCCGGTGCAGTACGTGACCACGGGCCTGCCCTTGAGGTCGTCGTAGACGCCGGAGTCGAGCAGCCCGACGAAGTCCCGCGTGGTCTCGACATCCGGCACGATCGCCCCGCGGAAGCGGCCGATCGCGGCTTCCAGGGCGTTGCGTCCGTCGAAGAAGACCACCTCGTCGCCCCGCTCGGCGACGAGGTCGTGCAGGGTCTCCGGGGTGAGCCGGGCGCCGCCGCCGACCACGCCGTCCGCATCGACCTGCACCTCGTCCGGGGCGCCGAACGAGACGATCTCGTCGCGGACCTTCACGCTGAGCTTCGGGAAGTCGACGCTGTAGCCGTCGGCGTCGACCGCGGTGCCCTCGCTCCACTTCACATCCGCGTCGCGGAACGGCGCATACGAACGGAACGACCGCAGCCACTTCTTCACGGCCGGCAGATCGCCGCCGAGCGTGCCGTTGATGCCGTGCGGCGAGATCAGGATCCGACCACGCAGGTGCAGCGCCTCGCACAGGTCGCGCTGCCAGAGGCGGATGGCGTCGGGATCCGGCAGGGGCGCGAAGGCGTAGAACAGCACGATCTTCGGGGTGGGCACCAGGAGATTCTAGGCGCGCCGCACTGTCCCGCCGGCTCAGTCCCGTCCCGCCGGCTCAGTCCTCGCGCTCGGTCCGGGAGCGGCGTCGCGCCCAGGCCCCCGCCGACTCGCTGGAGAGCGCCAGCAGCGCGAGGCACTCCAGCGAGGCGCCCAGCAGCGTGCCGTTCAGCCCGAGCGTCGCCGTGCCGTCGAGGTAGTCGATCGCCGTGGACAGCACGCCGATCGCCAGCAGCACCATCAGGATCGCCCGGGATCGCCGGCCGCGCCGCAGCACGAACCAGGCCATCAGCAGCTGGGCGAGGGAGATGAGGACGCCGAACCCGAGCACTCCGATCAGCGCGGCCGTCGCCTCCGCCCGCCCGGACGCGAACACGGCCTGCACGCCCGGGTCGGTTGCGGCGCCGATCACGATGCCGAGCACGTCGACCAGTGCTCCGATCACCACGACCCCGACGGCGAAGAACGTCGACAGCGGCGCCCGCCGCATCGACCGCTCGGCCGTGGTGCGCAGCGACTCTCCGCGCCCGGATCCCGGACGGTCCACGGCGGGATCCGGGCCGAAGGGGTCATCGGATCCGCCGGCAGCCTCGTGAGAAGCGGTACGGACCCTGGTCACGTCGATGATCGGGAGGTGCCCGTCCGTGATGAACCGGTCGCCACCGCCGTTGCGCGAGTGATAGCCCGTGGTGAAGTCACGCAGGTCCCGCACGTGCACATCCGGGTCGGCCTCGCGCGCGCTCTGCACCACGAAGTCGCGCTCGATGTCGGTGTTCTCGTCGATCCGGTGGGTGACCTGCAGCGTGAACAGGCTGAGGCCCACGTCGGTGTCGTACGTGCCTGCGCCCAACCAGTCCGCCTTCGCGCCGCCGGGCAGCAGCCAGCCGGGCGGGCAGTGCCAGAAGCGCACGTGATGACGCTGCTTGGGGTTGCCCGCGACCTCCTGCTGATAGGCGACGTCATGGCGGCGCCCGAACAGCATGAGCGGAGAGACGGGGGCGGTGGGATAGCTGCGCCGGGTCAGCGTCGAGATGATGATCCCCCACGCCGAGGCGGCGGTGATCTCGTCGGCGCGATGCCATCCTGCCCTGGTCATGACCTCATCGAGCTGTTCCGCCGAGCCGTCGACGCCGAGATTGACCGGATCGCCCAGCAGTCCGTCGCCCGTGCGGGTCCGCCCGAAGAAGTAGTCCGGAACGTAGAGGTCGCTCAGCAGCCGATGCAGCCGCGGCAGGACCAGATACGCCATGATCGCCCACACCGGGATGAACAGCAGCACCGCCCACGGATAGCGGAAGCCCTCGATGGCGATGATGGCGGCGAGCCACACCGCGGCGGCCGTGCCGATCAGGAACGCGATCCGGTCGAACACCGTCGAGGCCGGCAGCGGCTGCTGCATCTGCAGCGCCCAGCGGCGCCGGGAGGGATGCAGCGCGGCGGCGTTCCCCGGATCTGTGGGATCCGAGCGCTCTGGCTCGATGCCGGTCACGGGTGCGGCCTCCTTCACGGTCGTCTCTCATCCTGGCACGGAGGCCGAACGCCCGTCCGGGGAGCTTCTGCGGCATCGAGGCGTTCGCACCCGGGGCGCGTCGAGCGTGCCCGCGGGCGCCGTGCCTCCGGACCGGTCAGGACCATCCCGTCGCATCGGATAAGATGATCAGGTTGTATTCCTGGTGACGTGTCCGAGCGGCCGAAGGAGCACGCTTGGAAAGCGTGTGTTGTGCAAGCAACCGCGGGTTCGAATCCCGCCGTCACCGCCAACGTGAAGCGCTGCCCCGAGATCCACGGGGCAGCGCTTCATCCGTCTCACGCGGTGGGGATCCGGATCCCGTACGTCGTGCTGCCGTCGCCCGAGGCGAGCTGCGTGAAGCCGAGCCGCTCGTAGAACGCGCCCGCGGAGCGGTTGCCCGCGTTCATCGAGAGGTGCAGCGCCGGCACGCCGCGACGCCCGAGCTCCGCCAGTAGCGTGTCGATGAGCCGCCGCCCGAGGCCCTGTCCCTGCGTCTCCGGCAGCAGGTCGATGTGCAGGTGCGCCGGATAGGCCTGCACGATCGGATCGTCACTCGGCTTCTGCCGGTCGCCATAGGCGATGAAGCGATCCTGCGGTGTCGGCTCGGCAGCACCGGATGCGCCGTAGCGGTCGCGACGCGACGGCCACCATTCGTCGCGGAACCAGGTGGCGAAGGCATTCGTGTCGTCGGTGGCGACGACATAGCCGATCACCGGCCCGTCGTCGCCTTCCACCACCCAGCACAGTCCCGGATCGCGCCGCGCGTACGGCACCGCGAACAGATCCCCCCAGAGCGCGTCGTCATCGAGGATGCCGGTCGCATCCGCGCCGACGTCCGCTGTCCTCACGCAGACGTCGTAGAGCGCGGCGACATCGTCGGTGCGGAACGGTCGGATGCGTGCCACGGGCGATGCCTTTCGAGCGAGGTCGGCGGATCTGCTCAGCCTAGCGAGACGGATCCGCACCCGGCTCCTCAGCCCCGGCGCCGTCGAGCACGCGCGGCAGCCGCACCCACCGCCACAGCACGGCCGCCATCAGGAAGGCCGCACCCGCACCGATCAGCGCACCGCCGACGGTGTCGCTGAACCAGTGCACGCTGAGCACCGTGCGGGAGAAACCCATCGCCACGGTCCACACCGCTCCCCCGATCGCCATCCAGAGCGTCGGGAAGAGGAACCAGAGCACCACCGCGAGCGTCGCCGCGTTCGAGGTGTGACCGGACGGGAACGAGCCGAAATCCGATGCGATCAGCAGATCCTGCGGGCGCGCCCGACCCAGCGCCCTCTTCACGAGCTGCACCGCTCCGGCGCTGACCACGAAGAGGATCAGCGCGAACCACACGCCGCGCCATCCCCGTGCGACCCAGGCGAGCGCCGCGACCACGAGGGGCGTGAGGATCGTCGCGATCCAGCCGCCGCCGAGCACATTCATCACGAGTGCCCAGCCGACCAGGATCCCGCTGCGCCACTCGATCATCTCCAGGTTCCAGGCGTCGTCGAGCGACACGATCACGCCCGGCGACGAGGCCAGCACCACCGCCGTCGCGAGTGCGAGCGTCATCCCGATGATGCCCAGGACGAGGGCGAGGCGACGTGTCATCCCGCCATTCTCTCCCGCACCCGTCGCTGCGCCCGGCATCCTGGCCGCACGGGCGGCACGACGAAGGCCGGCCCCCGTGGTGTGCGGGGTGCCGGCCTCCGTCGTCTGTCCTGGGCTCAGCCCTTGGTCGCGCCGGCCAGCAGGCCGCGCACGAAGAAGCGCTGCAGGGCGAAGAACACGATCAGCGGAACGATGATCGAGATGAACGTTCCCGCGGACTGCAGGAACCACTTGTCTCCCCACGACCCCGACAGCGAGTTCAGCGTCTGCGTCAGCGGCAGCGAGGACTCGGGGGCGAAGATCGTCGCGACGAGCAGGTCATTCCACACCCACAGGAACTGGAAGATCCCGAACGACGCGATGGCCGGCATCGCCAGGGGCAGGATGATGCTGAAGAAGATCTGCCCATGACCGGCGCCGTCCACGCGCGCGGCCTCGACGACCTCGCTCGGGATCTCCGCGATGAAGTTGTGCAGCATGAAGATCGCCAGCGGCATGGCGAAGATCGCGTGCGCGATCCACACCGTCGCGAAGCTGTGGTCCACATCGCGCAGCTCGAGACCGGGGAAGATCTGCGTGCCGAACAGCGTCAGCCCTCGCGAGAACAGCGACAGCAGCGGCACCAGAGCCATCTGGATCGGCACGATCTGCAGCGCGAACACGAACACGAACACGAGGTTCTTGCCCTTGAAGTTCATCCACGCGAACCCGTAGGCCGCGAGCGATGCGATGAAGATCGGCACCACCGTCGCCGGGATGGTGATCGCCAGCGAGTTGATGAAAGACGCGCCCAGCGTCAGCGCGGTGCCGCCCGAGGTCAACGCGTCGGCATAGTTGCTGAGCGTGAACGACGGATCCACGAATACGGTCCACCAGCCGGTGCTGTTCGAGTCGGCGCCGGGGCGGAACGAGGTGACGAACAGACCGAAGGTGGGGATCGTCCAGAAGATCGCGATGATCACCGCCGCGAACGTGGCGCCCTTCGAGGTGAGCCGCTTCTGCGCACTCGCCTCATTGCGGCGGGTGTCGCGCTCGACCTGGCGCTTGGTGCGGTTGTCGGTGACGACCGCCTGTGTCGCACTCATCAGCGGATCTCCCTCTGCTTGGCCATCTGACGCGCGTTGTAGATGATCAGCGGCAGCACGAACAGGAACAGCACCACGGCCAGTGCCGAGGAGTGCCCGTAGCTCTGGAAGCGCTGCTGCTGGTTGACCATCTCGAAGCCGAGCACGGTGCTGTTGGCGCGCCCGCCGGTCATCACCGCGACGATGTCGTAGACCTTCAGCGAGGCGATCGTGATGGTGGTCAGAACGACGATCAGCGACGACCGGATCCCCGGCACGGTGACGTTGCGGAACCGATCCCAGGCGTTCGCGCCGTCGAGCGACGCCGCCTCGATCTGCTCGGTGGGCACCGCCTTGATCGCGGCGGACAGGATCACCATCGCGAACCCGGTCTGCGTCCAGATGAACACGATGAGCAGGCAGACCGTGTTGACCAGCGGCGTCGTGTCCAGCCAGCCCACCGGTTTGCCGCCGAACATCGTCACGATGGCGTTCAGCAGGCCGATCTGGTCGCCCTGCCGGTAGTCGTAGATGAACTTCCAGATGATGCCCGCGCCGACGAACGAGATCGCGACGGGCATGAACACGAGCACCTTGAGGATCTTCTCGCCGCGGGCGCGGTCGATGAACACCGCGTAGACGAGGCCGAAGACCGTCGACACGATCGGTGCGATGAGCGCCCAGATCAGCGTGTTGATCACCGACCAGAACCCCTCAGGGTTCGTGAACACCCACTGGTAGTTCTCCATCGCGACGAAGTCCTTGCCGGTCTTGTCGAAGAACGACTGGATCACGGTGCTCACGGCCGGGTAGATCAGACCGATGATGAGCAGGAGCCCCGCCGGTGCCATGAACAGCACGAGCTGCAGGGTGTATCCCGCTCCCTCGCGCGCCCGGTAGTCGGCGAAGAACAGCATGCCGCCCGCCAGTAGCGCGATGATCATGACGTATATCAGCGCGTTCTGGTAGGGGCGCAGCAGCATGAAGGCCAGCACCGGGATCACGAAGCACGCGACCAGGCGCAGCCAGAAATAGCCCTTGCCGTGCCTCGGCGCGTACTCGATGAGCAGCAGCAGGATCCCGGCGACGACCGCGAAGGCGACCAGAACGATCGGGATCTGCAGCAGCGGATTCAGACCGCCGATCCAGACGAAGAAGCTCCTCAAGGAGAAGCCGATGCTGGTCGGTACCGCGGTTTCGGGTTCCGGGCTCACCAGCAGAGCCAGGAAGACCCCGATGATCGCGATCGCGCCGACGATCATGGCTCCGACGGTGACGGATCGGGATGCAGTCGTGCGACCGGACCGCGCAGACGCGGTCTTGGTGGGTGGCGACATCGTGGTTTGCGACATGGGGACCCCCTTCTGGGTTCGCCGTCGAACTCTGTCAGGACCTGGCCCGCTGACGACTGCGGGGCCGTCCGCCGATGCGGACGAGCCCCGCAGCCCTCGCAGGTTGTTGCTCAGACTAGTTCTTGTAGCCCGCCTGGATGTCGCTCAGGACCTGGTCCGTCGGCTTTCCGTCGATCCAGCTGACCATGCCCTTCCAGAACGAGCCCGAGCCGACGGTCGACGGCATCAGGTCGCTCGCGTCGAAACGGAGCGTGGTGTTCGAGTCCTGGACCGTCTTCATCGCGTCCTGCAGGAACTCGCTGGAGGCCAGCGACGGGTCGGCGTTCTTGTTCGCCGAGATCACACCGCCGAGCTTGACGCGGGCGTTGGCGAAGTCGGCCGAGGACATGAACTCGAGCACCTTCTTGGTGGCCGCGCTGTCGCTGAAGCCGGCGACGAACTCGCCACCACCCTCGACGACCTTGTCGCCCTCCTTGATGCCGGGCATCACGAACGCGTACACGTCACCATCAGGGGCGACCTTCGGCGCCGCGCCGGCCTTGGTCTTCACGTCGAGGAAGTTCGACGAGAGGAACGAGGCCTGGTGCGTCATCAGGCAGGTGCCGTCGGCGACCTTGGCCGCGACGTCGGCGAACGCGGTCGAGTTGATGCTCTTGACGTCGCCGAAGCCCGCGTTGACGTACTTCGGGTCGAGCAGGATCGAGCCCACGGCGTCGAAGGCCTGCTTGATCTGCGGGTCGGTGAACTTCACCTTGTTGTCGACCCACTGGTCGTAGACGTCCGGGCCGCTCTGGCGCAGCACGAGGTCCTCGATCCAGTCCGTGCCCGGCCAGCCGGAGGCGTCACCCGAGGCGAAGCCCGCGCACCACGGGGCGGCGCCGGTCTTCTCCTGGACGGTCTTGGTGAGCGTCAGCAGCTCGTCCCACGTCTTCGGGACCTCGACACCGAGCTCCTTGAACTTCGCCGGCGAATACCAGACGTAGCCCTTGACGTTGGCGAGCATCGGGGCGGCGTAGAACTTGCTGTCGAACGTGCCGTACTTCTTCCAGTCCTTGGACCAGTTCTTGTCGACGTTGGCCTCGACCTCCTTCGGGGCGGTCTTGACGTCGCCCGTGTCGACGAGGCTCTTCAACAGACCCGGCTGCGGCACGATCGCGATGTCAGGAGCGTTGCCGCCCTGCACCTTCGTGACGATGTTGCCCTCGAAGCTCTTGTCGCCGGTGTAGACGACCTTGATGCCGGTGTCCTTGGTGAACTTGTCGAAGGACTTGTTCAGCAGATCCGCCTCGGATCCCGTGATGCCGCCGGAGATCTTGACGGTCTCCCCCTTGCCGGACGAGTCCCCGCCGTTCGAGCTGCTGCCCTCGGCGCAACCCGCGAGCGCGAGGCCGGACACCGCTAGCAGCGCCAGGGGCACGACCAGGCGACGTCGCTGAGACATTCCCATACGTTTCTCCTTCGAATTCGCGGGGGGCCATTTCCCCATCGCTGGGGGCTCCTCTCAGGAACCGCTTCCAGGCGACACTAGTGACTCTTCCACCCGTTGCGCAACGTGCCGAGGATCACAACTGCATAACCTGGTCCGCAACATCGCGGAAACAATGGGAGCGCTCTCAAGGAACCGGTTCCATCCTTCCCGAGATATCGCTATGGTGAGGGAATCCGTTTTCGAGGAGGGCCCGCCGTGACAGGGATCATCGATGTGGCGCTGCGCGCAGGCGTGGCGAAATCGACGGCCAGTCGCGCCCTCAGCGGCAACGGCTACGTCTCCGCCGAGACGAGGGAGCGCGTCGAACGGGCCGCACGGGAGCTCGCCTATTCCGCGCACTCCAGCGCGTCCAGCCTTGCGACGGGGCGCACCTCGACGGTCGGGGTCATCATGCCGATGGCCGACCGCTGGTACTTCGCCGAGCTGCTCGCCGGGTTGCAGAAGGCGCTCATCGACGACGGGCTCGACCTCGCCCTGTACGGTGCGGCCGAAGGCAGTGCCGAGCGCGCCCGGATGCTGGATCACGCTCTGGCGGGGCGGCGCTTCGACGGGATCGTCGCGGTGTGCCTGCAGCCGGGCGCCCACGAGTTGGAGCGCCTCACGGGCACCGGCCTGCCCCTCGTGTCGGTGGGTCCGTTCGCCGCGGGGGCCGACACCGTCACCATCGACGACGTGGCGGCCGCGCGGGTGGCGACCGAGCACCTGATCGATCTCGGACACGAGGACATCGTGTTCCTCGGCGACATCCCGGGCGCCGACCGGTTCAGCTTCGGTGAGCGCAAGCGTCTGGAAGGCTACCGTCTGGCGATGACCGCCGCGGGGCTCGAGGAGCGGATCCGTGCCGTGCCCACGCAGTCCACGATCCCGGAGTCGTTCGCCACGGCGGCCGCTCTGCTCGCCGACCGGCGCAAGCGACCCACGGCGATCGCCGCCGTCTGCGACGAGGCGGCCGTGGGAGCGATCATCGCCGCGCAGCGCCTCGGCATCGGGGTGCCCAGCGAGCTGAGCGTCACCGGCATCGACGATCACCGCTACGCCGAGATGTTCAGCCTCACCACGATCCGGCAGAACCCGCGCGAGCAGGGCGCCGAAGCGGTGCGTCTGCTGCGCGCCCGGATGCAGGATCCGGAGGCTCCGCTCGAGCACGTGATCTCGCCGGCGACGCTTGTCGCCCGGCAGACGACCGCCGCACCGCGCCTCGACACCGTCCGCTGAACGGCTGCTCAGCACTCACGGGCCGGATCCACCGGCAGACGCACGAAGGCCCCGGGAGAGCCCGGGGCCTTCGCAGCGTCGAAACGCGAGGAGAGGCGCTGCTGCGCCTCGTCCCGATGGAACTTACTTGAGGGTGACCGACGCGCCGGCGGCCTCGAGGGCCTCCTTGGCCTTCTCGGCAGCTTCCTTGTTGGCGCCCTCGAGGACGGCCTTGGGAGCACCGTCGACGACGGCCTTGGCCTCGCCGAGGCCCAGCGAGGTGAGCTCGCGGACGACCTTGATGACCTGGATCTTCTTGTCGCCGGCAGCCTCGAGGATGACGTCGAACGAGTCCTTCTCCTCCTCGGCCTCGGCAGCGCCTGCGCCACCCGCAGCGCCGGCGACGGCGACGGGAGCGGCAGCGGTGACGTCGAACTTCTCCTCGAACGCCTTCACGAACTCGCTGAGCTCGACAAGGGTCAGACCAGCGAACTGGTCGAGCAGCTCCTCAGTGGTGAGCTTCGCCATGATGTTTCTCCTAATAGATGGGGTTTGTGGGGAAAAGACCGGGGAGGCTCAGGCAGCCTCAGCGGTCTCCAGCTTCTCGCGAAGAGCGTCGATGGTGGCCGCGGCCTTGCCCATCGTCGCCTTCATCATGCCCGCGGCCTTGGCCAGCAGAACCTCACGGCTCTCCAGCGAGGCGTACTTGTTGACCTCGTCGGCACTCAGGGCGTTGCCCTCGAAGATGCCGCCCTTGATCACGAGAAGCGGGTTCGCCTTGGCGAAGTCACGCAGAGCCTTGGCGGTGGCGACGAAGTCGCCGTGCACGAACGCGACGGCCGACGGACCCTTGAGGTCGTCGTCCAGCGCCGTGATCCCCGCGTTGTTCGCGGCGATCTTGGTCAGCGTGTTCTTCACCACGGCGTAGCTCGCGTCCTGACGGATGTTGTTGCGCAGCTGCTTGAGCTGGGCAACCGTCAGACCGCGGTACTCGGTCAGCAGGACGGCGTTCGAGTCCTCGAAATTCTTCGTGAGCTCGGCGACCGATGCATCCTTCTGCGCCATGGTCACTCCTTGATGAGTACGGGATGCTCCACGGCGGTGGAGCACCGACCTCGACCGCCGCGCTCTGCAGGCAAACAAAAACGCTCCGGCGCAAGCGCACGGAGCGTGATCCAGGATCTGGAGATCGTTCGTGACACCTGCGCGGGCCTCTGCTGATCGGATCCAGGATCCGGCAGTGCTTCGATCGCCTCGTGCTCGCGCACACGACGATGACCAGCGGTCTTCGGTTGCGTCAAGACTACGGCATCCCGCCCCCTCCCCCAAATCGAGGCGCGATGCGGTCACCGCAGGATCCCGGTCGGACACGCGGCCGCCCCCGCCTGTCCCCACTCGTTTCCCCAGCTTGCCTGCTGCATTCCGCCGACCGCGCATGCTGTCGACGCGCGCACTCGCTGTTGGCGCGTGGGAGATGTGTTCTCGGCGAGAGCGTGTGCACTCGGCGCACGACAGCCGCTCGCAGAGACGGAGCGAATCCATGAGTCAGGGCGGGCAGATTCCGAACGAGCCGAGACGCCGCGCCAGGCCTTCATCCGTGCGGATGTGCGACGAGCCCCATCTGGCCATGCGCCGTTGCGTGCGTCCGCGGATCCAGTCCTCGCGCTGCTTCTCCGCGAGCAGGACGTCCTCGATCGAACGTCCGGAGCGCATCGCCTCGTCCCGGTACTTCGTCTCGCCGTCGAACTCGCCGAATGCGCGCACATCGTCCAGTCCGAAGTCGACGAAGTACATCTGTCCGTCCGGCGCCGGCACGCCGACCTGCAATCGCGGTGCCGCGAAACCCAGCCGGTGGAGCCGCAGCCTGCTCACGCTCTCTCCAGGGAGCTGCGCCCGCCCGTCGGCGAAATCCGCCACCCAGCGCGCCTGCCTGATGCCCCGCGCACCGGCTGCCTCCTCGAGCCGCTGGGCGAGGCCGGCCTGCCAGGACTCCACCGCATCGAGATCCCACTCCCGCCCTCGGAGCGCCATCACCCGCTCGGCAGCGTCTGCGGCACTGACCGCCGCCTCCAGTGGCATCGACCGCGCGAGGTCGAAGACGGTCCGCGACAGGCTCGTGCACCGGATCCCCGAGATCACCGAGGTGTCGAACGGCCCGAGCGGCGCCACGTGGCGCTCGACTCGGACATTACTCGAGGCGCGTTGCGGAAAGCTCGACGTGATGTGGACGCGATCCGGCGCCATCCGATATAACGGCAGACCCCAGAGGACGGCCGCCGAGACGTGCGACATGACGATCGGACCGCGGGCTTCCCGTGCCGCAGCGACGACCTCGATGAGATGGCGTTGCTCGGGCCACATCACCTTCCATACGCCGACATCGACGTACCACCCCCGCCGCAGCTGGTGGAGCGTGCGGTCACGGACGGCTGAGGCCAGGTCCCGGTCCGTCCATCCGGCGCAGAGGAGCGCCTGCCGGGATCGCAGCTCGGGGGCGAGTTCCAGAACGTCGTTGACCATGCGTCATGGTGTGCCGCGACCGCTGCACCACGGGGGCCGAGTCCCGCAATCAGTGCAGAACCTCCCGCGACCTCGTCGTGTGCGGGCCGCAGACTCGCTCGCCGCCCCGGTCGACGAGTGCACACGCTCTCGACGAGCACACACACTGCTCGCGCGAAGAACGTGTGCTCTCGCCGACAGCATGTGCACTCGGAGTCCGGGAGGCCGGGCACGCGACGGGACCGCGCCACGGGATCTCACGGCGTGCCCGGCCGGGAGCGTCGGCGGGCGGAGGTAGCCTCGATGAGTGACCCCGGAACTCGAAGCGCGCATCATCGCGGATTCCCGCGATCGGGTGGCGTGGCTGCGGGCCAGGGCGCGCGGGATCACCGCGACGGACGTCGCCGGGCTCACGAGCGACACCTCGATCGCCCGCGCGGCGGATGCCAAGCTCGGCGCGGGACCCCGGTTCGGCGGCAACGCCTACACCGACCATGGCCGGCGTCGCGAACCGGAGATCGCCGCCTGGGTCGCCGCGACGCACGGGATCATGCCCTCCTCGGCCCTGTTCTGCGCCGAGATCGAGAAGCGGCACCTGGCCACCCCGGACGGCATCGTGCAGGAGCCGGACGGCCGCGTGCTGCTCGCTGAGATCAAGACCACCAACAAGTCGTGGCGCTCCATCCCCCGCACCTACCTGCGCCAGGTGTGGTGGCAGCAGCACGTGCTCGGCGCGGAGCGCACGCTGTTCGTCTGGGAGGAGCACGACGACTTCCAGCCGATCCATGACGAGCCCAAGTCGGTGTGGATCGACCGCGACGACCGTGAGATCGGCCGCCTGGTCGGTCTCGCCACACGCCTGATCGACGAGCTCTACCACCGCACGACGGGACAGACGCCTCCCCGGCCGGCACCGGCCGCACCCAGCAGCCGGGATGCACTGCGCGAGCGCGACATGTTCCGCGCGCTCGCCCTCGCGGAGTGACCGCCGCCCCGGGAGAACCCGTCACGTCCCATTCACGAAAGTGCAGGTGGGGGTGGTCAGGATCGGCTTGGTGTAGGTGAGCGTCGACACGTTCGGCGACACCCAGCCCGTCCACGCCTTGGTGCGCACGTTGGAGTTGAAGGATTCGCCGAGCAGCCCTCCCAGAAGGCCCGACAGCAGGCTGCTGCTGAATGTCGTCGTGTAGATCCCGTTCGCATCGGGACCCGTGGTGGGCACCGCCTGCCACGCCGTGCCCGCGATCTGCCACTCCGCGTCTGCGGCGGCGGTGAAGCCGGAGTAAGGCGCGGTCAGCGCCGTCCACTTCCACGTCACGACCATGATATTGCCGCCGAGCAGGGCACTGCGACACGTCGAGACGCCGGTGATCTGCGGTGGCACCAGTCGGACCGCGGTGATCTGGCTTCCTCCCGCGAACTCGGGATCGGCGTAGGACGCATCCGTCTTCTGCAGTGGCGGGGACAGCAGGATGAGCCCGAGGAGCATGACGCCGAGGACCGCGAGGATCCCTTGCACCACCCTCGGCGCCCCGGTGCGCCGGTTCATCGCTCGCCCCCTTTGCGCCGACGTCGTGCGGCGGAGACGAGGATCACGGCCGCCGCGAGGACGAGCACGCCTCCGACGACGATGACGAACACCGGCACCGCGCCTCCTGTCGCCGGCAGGGCGTGCTCCGCCCCCGACCCGATCTGCACGGCGTCACCGAATCCATCTGCATGCACCCGGATCTGCGTGGAGGCACCCTGCCGTGCGTCGTCGCCGATGCGCACGTCCAGACGCAGGTGCGCGACGGCGTCCGCGGAGATCGCCTCCACCTCGACCGGTGGTCCGCCACGCGGCACGACCCAGCCGGCTCGGAGCGTGCGCTCCCCCGACGGGCAGCCCGAATCCCGCCACGACTCCGCACACGTGCGGACGTCGACCGCGAGCGGCGCGGCTCCGTTCGCGCTGACGCTCACCCGCACGGATCCAGGATCGGGGGCGTGCGCGCTGACCGTCAGGTCCCAGCGCACGCTCATGCCGTCCGTCATCGCAGCCGCATCGGGCCAGTCCGCGCTCGAGACGATCTGCACATACCTCCCTTGCACGGTCTCGCTCACGACCGCGGCCTGCGCCGGTGCCGCGGTCAACGCCGCGAGCGCCCCCGCCGCCAGGACGATCGCCGCGCACCGGATCCGCCTCATCATGATCTCGGATCGCCCTCGGTCTCCTTGCCTGCCTTCCTGCCCCGGCCGGCCGGCCGGGGCCAGAACGCCCAGATCACGAGCGCGGTCGCACCGAGGGTGAGTCCGCCGAGCACGAACGGGTTGCCGAACGCCACGATGACGGGAGCGAGCCCCGGGACCGCGAAGCGCACGATCCGCACCGTGCTCACCGGATAGGGCGCGGGGTCGTCCTGCGCGTTGGCGTCGCCGCGCAGAGTGATGAGTCGCTGGGTCGCCGACGCGCCATCCGCGACCATGCGCACCCGGTGGGTGACGGGCAGCTGGCCCGGACGGTCGACCGTCACCACGTCGCCGACATGCACCTGGCCGGCCGGGATCTGCTGCACGACGGCCACGGATCCCGCGGGGATCGTCGGCGACATGGATCCGGTGCGGAACATGATCAGAGTGATGTGGGCGGTGAAGGCCAGAACGACCAGCACGATGCAGATCAGACCGGCGAGAGCCGCGAGCCACAGCAACACCTCGCTCAGCACGTTGCGCGCTGTCGGCCTCGGCCGCGGGGCGGCGGCGCCCGTCTCGCGCTGAGCACGGCGGGTCGACGGTACCGGGGTCGTCGCCTGAGTCACGATCCTTCTCCTTCTCGTCCTGCGTGCGACGTCAGCTCGACGTCGCAGCGAACTGCCATGTCTGCGTCAGGGCCAGGCCCTGCGCGCCGTTGCCGACCGTCGACGGCATGGTGATCGCGAAGCAGTAGTTGACCTGGTTCCCGCCGTTCGCGGTGACCGTCTGGGATGCGGTCGCTGAGGTGCTCAGCGCCGACCCATCCGCGATGACGACGGTGGATCCCGCCGCCGCGTAGTCGGTGGACGACGCGCATTGCGCGGCCGTGACGGTCTTCACCCCGTAAGTGAGGTAGTCGGCGAGCGTGCCGGCAGCGTACGTACTCGCGGTGAGTTTGACCGTGCCGGCCACGGACGGAGTGGCGGTCTTCACGCTGAACAGCGCATAGACGGTCTTGCCCGGCGCCAGCGCCGCCGCGTCCGCTGCCGCGGCGAAGGTCATGGCGATCGCCGTACCCGCGGTCGCGTGGCTCGCGAAGGCCGTGCCGTTGATACTGCCGACGACGTCGAACCTTCCCGCGGTGAACGTGCCCGTGGCGTACTCTCCGTCATTCCAGCTTGCGAGCGTCACGGTGGCGCCGACACCGAACACCAGCCCGCCGGCGAGGACCGCCCTGATCCGTTTCAGGGCGAGCCCGCGCCGGCGCGGGCGGAGGCGGCGACGCGTCATCACGACGGTCGTGGTCTCCCCGGGGCGCATGGGATCAGCTCGACGTGGCCGTGAACGACCAGGTCCCGGTCGCAGCCCCTCCCTGGGTGAGGGACGACTTGGCAGTGGCGACAAAGCACAGCTGCGCGGCGGTACCGGCGGTGCCCGCGGTCGCGCCCTTGGTGAGGGCGACGCTGGAGCCGGCGGTGAAGGTCGTGAGGTCGGTGCCCGAAGCGACGAGAGTGCCACTGGTGGCGGTCGCGTCGCACGTCGCGGCTGGGGCGATCGAGTACACCGAGTAGGAGATGTTGGTCGCGTTGGTCCCCGTGCCGGTTCCCGTCGACGCGACAAGCGTCGCGTTGTTGGTCGTCGTGCTGTCCAGACGCACCCAGAACGGCGCATAGACGACGTCGCCGGGCGAGAGGTTGCTGAACGGCGCGCTGAAGCTCAGCGCGGCTGCCGTGTCGCCCTTGGTCACGTTGTGGTTCGTGAACCCGGCCGTTGCAGAAGTCGTGGATCCCTCGAGGTTGAACGAGCCGGCGGTGAAGGTGCCGGTCGCGAACTCGGAGTCGTTCCAGGCCGCGAGGGTGATGGCCGCGCCGACGCCGAGGACGAGGCCACCGGCGAGCACTGCGAGAACCTTCCGGCGGTTGCGGGTGGTGGGTGTCACGGTGTCCATGAGAATCCTTTACGTCGTATGGGACCTGATGTACCCATACTGGATTCCGGAATACCGGTTCACAAGACCGCTGAACGGGTCTTCAGGCTTCCTTCACACAACCTTGAGGAGCAGCCTTGAGGAGGCCCGCGCAGCCGTGAGAAACGCGCCGGGAAGGCCCGCAACGAGGCCAGGACTTCTTACGCGTCGGTACTACTCCGCCGGCGCGAGGGCGATCACGGGTCCCAGCGCGTCCCTGCTCACCGCGATCGCGGGACCGGCCGCATCGACCAGCACACCGCTCATCTCGGGCTGCTGCACGAGCACGGCGCCGATCTGCTCGGCGGTGAACGGCAAGGGCTGATCGCCGCGGCCGAGCGCGATGACCTCGAGCGGGTGACTGAACAGCTGCAGGTAACGTGCGCCGTCGGCGGTGTGCGCCTCCGCCACCCCGTACTGCCCGTCGCCGTCCACATCGCTGACCGCCACCCAGAGCCGGGCGGTGGTGAGCGCCTCGGCCACGCGAGCCTCGGAGTCCGCCTGGCGGGGCGCCGCGAGCAGGGCCTTGACCGCGAAGGTCGGATCCGCCTCCTCCAGCGCCTTCTGCAGGATCTCCGAGGGGAACACCACGCGGTGCGGCTCGGAGGCGTTGTCGATGATGAGGCCGGCGAACGGCCCGTCGACGACGTTCTGATACACCGCCTGTACGGGCTGCACGACGGCCGAGGTCTCCGTCGGATCCTCGTCGCCCTGCTGCACGGAGTCGCGTACGGCCGCGGCCGTGCTGAACGCGAGCATGAAGGAGTTCTCTCCGTCGTTGACGACCGCGATGGAAAGCGGCTTGCCGTCCTTGATCTGCTCGCCCGCGTCTCCGCTCACGCGCAGGAACAGGTTGCCCTGCAGCGACTGGCGGAGCACGCCGAGCAGTTCGGCCTGACTCGCGTCCTCGCCCAGCATCGCCAGTGCCTCACGCAGCAGCACGTTGTCCGGCATGCCGGGGATCGACTCGGCAGGCTCGGGCGGATCCGCCGGGGCGAGCGGAAGCGGCGGACGCCCCGACGGCGTCTGCGGCTGGGCCGGTGCCAGCGGTGTCTCGTCCACGACCGGATCGATCAGGTCGTGCCCGGCCTCAGGGGCCTCGGTGGGCGGGGCGACCGCGGGTCCTGACGGCGAGCCCAGACCCCGGAAGGCCTGCACCGAGACGTTGACGACGGGAGCGGCGTCGGTCGGCGGCTCGGCGCCGACCTCGTCGGCGCCCGGAGAGTCGTGCTGAGCGACATCCTCTGCAGCGGCGGGAGCGGACTCCGGCGTGACGTCGTCGTCCTGCTTCTTACGGCGCGAGAAAAGGCCCATTGCCCCAGCCTAAACCGGGACCGGCTCGCCTCTCGCTCCGCGAAGCGGCCCGCGGACGATCAGATCTTCTCGATCGGGGCGATCTTGACGAGCAGCTTCTTCTGGCCCGCGGCGTCGAAGCGCACGTGCGCGATCCTCTTCGCCCCCTCACCGGTGATCGCCTCGACCTTGCCCTCGCCGAAGTCATCGTGGCGGATGCGATCTCCGGCGGCGAGCTCGAGATCGCCGTTGTCCCGCACCTTCGCCGTGACCCGGTTCGGGAACTTGTCCATCGCGGTCGACAGCGGCTTGAGCCCGTCCCGCTTCGGCAGCGCCTGCGGAGCGAACCGGTCGCCGGAGCCTGACCCGCCACCGAAGCCACCCGATCCGGATCCGCCCGGACGACGAGCGTTCAGCGCGCGGGACTGCATTCCGCCACGCGAGTTCACGTCTCCCGGGGACTGCCGCCAGTCGATGAGCTCCGAGGGGATCTCCTGCAGGAACCGGCTCGGCATCGCCACCGACACCTCGCCGAACTGGGCGCGAGTCATCGCGAGCGACAGGTGCAGGCGCTTGCGGGCACGAGTGATGCCGACGTAGAAGAGGCGGCGCTCCTCCTGCGGACCGCCCGGCTCGTTCGCGGAGATCCGATGTGGAATGAGGTCCTCCTCCACGCCCGTCACGAACACCGCGTCGAACTCGAGTCCCTTTGCGGTGTGCATCGTCATGAGGGAGACCACGCCCGACTCGTCCTCAAGGTCGTCAGCGTCGGAGACGAGGGCGACCTCGGTGAGGAAGTCGGCGATCGTGCCCTCGGGGTTGTTGCGCGCGAAGTCGCGGGTCACCGCGATGAGCTCGTCCAGGTTCTCCAGGCGCGCCTCGTCCTGCGGATCGCGGCTCGCGCGCAGCGCGTCCATGTAGCCGCTCTGCTGCAGCAGCAGGGTGAGACCCTCCGCGACGGCAGTGGGGGGCGCCACCTCACCGGAGGCGGGGAGCATGATCTCCGTGGCCTCGCGCAGCACGGCATCCAGCTGGGCGATGCCCGCCTGGATCTTCGGGCCGACACCGAGCTGGGTCGGATGCGCGAGGGCGTCGCGGAAGCTCAGGCCATGCTCCCCCGCGAAACGGGCGATCGAGGTCTCTGTGACGTCCCCGATGCCGCGGCGGGGCCTGTTCAGGATCCGGCGCACCGCCATCTCATCGGCCGGGTTCGCGACGGCCACCAGATAGGCGAGGGCGTCCTTGATCTCGGCACGCTCGTAGAACTTCGTGCCGCCCATGATCTTGTACGGCACGGCGGAGCGGATGAAGATCTCCTCCAGCGCCCGGGACTGAGAGTTGGTGCGGTAGAAGACCGCCATCTCGCCGTACGGCATGCCGGCACGACGCAGCGCTTCGACCTCATCCGCGACGAACTGCGCCTCGTCGTGCTGCGAGTAGCCGGTGAAACCGACGATCGCGTCGCCGGACCCCTTGTCGCTCCAGAGCTTCTTGTCCTTGCGGTCGAAGTTGTTGCTGATCACGGCGTTGGCCGCCGACAGGATGTTCTGCGTGGAGCGGTAGTTCTGCTCCAGCAGCACGACCTTCGCGCCGGGGAAGTCGCGCTCGAACTCGCTGATGTTGCGGATGTCGGCACCCCGGAAGGCGTAGATCGACTGATCGGAGTCTCCGACGACGGTGAGCGACGCACCGGGCTCCCGACCGCTCGCCTCGTGCGGGTCCGGTTCGAAGATCATCATGCCGTTGGAGGCATATGGCTCAGGTGCGTCGCCCTGCACGGGCCGGGTGAGTTCGTGGATCAGGGCGTACTGGGCGGCGTTGGTGTCCTGGTACTCGTCGACGAGGATGTGCCGGAAGCGGCGCCGGTAGGTGTCCGCCACCTGCGGAAAGGCGCGGAACAGATACACCGTCTGCCCGATCAGGTCGTCGAAGTCGAAGGCGTTCGCCTTCTGCAGCTGGCGCTGATAGTCGGCGAACACCTCGACGAAGACGCGCTCCGCCGGATCCGACATGTTCGCCTGCCGGGCGTAGGACTCCGCGTCCTGCAGCTCGTTCTTGAGCTTGGAGATCCGGGACTGCATCGCCGCGGGGGTGAAACCGAACGCGTCGGCCTCGTGCTCCTTGACGAGCCGCTTGATCAGCGCGCGCGAGTCGCCGGAATCGTAGATCGTGAAGGACTTCGTGAAGCCGAACTGCTCCGCTTCACGACGCAGGATGCGCACGCACGCCGAGTGGAACGTCGAGATCCACATGCCGCGCGCGGAATCCCCGACGAGCTGCTCCACGCGCTCGCGCATCTCGCCCGCGGCCTTGTTGGTGAAGGTGATCGCGAGGATCTGGCTGGGCCAGGCTTCGCGCTGGCGCAGCAGCAGGGCGATGCGGCGGGTGAGCACGCTGGTCTTGCCCGACCCCGCTCCGGCGACGATGAGCAGCGCCTGGCCCCGGTAGGTGACGGCGTCGAGCTGCTGCGGGTTGAGCCCCGCGAGCAGGTCGTCGGCGGCGCTGGAGGCCGCTCCGCGCCCCCCTCCGAATGAGGATCCGGGCGGAATGATGACGGGGGAAGGGGCTTCGCTCATGACCTCACAAGTCTAGGTCCGACCGCCGACACCGCGACGTGCTGCGCGGGTCGTGCGCACCGCAGCGGTCAGGGCTTGATGCCCCGCCGCCCCGACTCTCGGCTCAGGCGATACGGGTGCCGGGCGGGAGCCGTCGTGCGGGCGTGCGGGTGCGCGCCCAGGCTCCCGCGAAAAGCCCGCCCGCGATCATGATCTGGATCGCGAGTCCGACGAACCAGCTCGGGGTGGTCGACGCCAGGATCTCCTTCGGGCTCGGCTGCTGCGTGTACTCGCCTTGGAGGCAGGCGTCGTAGTCCTGCACCTGTGGCGGGAGCTGCGCGGTGCGCACCGAGAGCTTCACGCTGCCGAACATGTCGTTCGGGTAGCCGAACGACGACAACGTCGTCGGGGTCGCGTCCGCGAGTACGACGAAAGGATTCGCCGCGAGGAAGCCCCATACGTAGTCGAAGCGCGGCTGCTGCACGGTGTGCGTCTCCCAGCTGTCGCAGATCGGCGCGCCCTGTGCATCCCAGGGGCGGTTGCGCACCTCGACGTCGGTGCGGAACACGGATCCGGCCAATCCGAAGATCAGCAGCGTGCCGAGGCAGAGGGCGGCCACGACCAGGTAGGAGTTCGCGACGGAGAACAGCGGCCGTGCAACGAGCCCGCTCCAGCCGACGCCGATCGCCGCCACGATCACGATCTCCGCCGCGAGCACGAGCAACGAGACCAGCAGAACGTCGGGGCGCACGCTCCCCACCAGCATGGAGACCACCAGGAACGGAACGGCCACGAGGAGGAAGGCCGAACCGGTGATGATCGCCGCCAGCAGCTTGCCCACCATGATGTCGCCGGTGCTCGCGAGAGTGATCTGCAGGCTCGCCAGAGTCGCTGCTTCGCGATCCCCGTTGATCGACGACCCGCTGAGCGTCGGCGAGATCAGCATCACGAGAAGGAGCACCAGCATGACGATCACGGAGTACGCGCCGGATCCGGCGGTCGGAGTGAAGGAGAACGCCATGAGCGCAAGCACGGTGACGATGAGCAGGACGAGCGCGAACACGCCGAGCAGGATGTACCAGCCGGGGCTGCGCAGCCGCTGCGTGAGCTCTAGGCGGGCGATGGTCCAGACGCGTGATGCGCTCATCGGATGCTCCCCCCGTCGTGCGGTGCATCCCCGAGGGAGAGGAACGCCTGCTCCAGCTCGCTCTGCGCAGGCGCGAACGCGCTCACCGCGACCCCTTGGCCGATCAGGCGGGCGAGACCGGCCGCCGCGTCCCGTTCGTCCGTGAAGACGGCGAGCACGTCGCCGCGGTCGATGCCGAGCGACTCGGGCGCCACACCCAGCGCCGCTGCCACGCTCCGCCTGGGGTCGAGACCCGCGGGCGGTGGGCTCGCCGTTCCGTCCTCATCGACGGGGCCGGCGGAGAGGATCCGGATCCGCCATGCGCGCGCCTGGACCGCAGGGGCGTCCACGACCGTTCCCGCGACGAGGAAGACCGTGTCGTCGACGACCTCCTCCAGCTCCGACAGCACGTGGCTGGAGATGAGGACGGTGCGACCCTGCTCGGCGAGCCGGCGCAGCAGCACCCGCAACTGCACGCGCGCCTCCGGGTCGAGGCCCGACGCCGGCTCGTCGAGCAGCAGCACCTGCGGATCGTGCACGAGAGCGCGCGCGAGACCGAGCTTCTGTTTCTGGCCGCGGGAGAGCACCTTGGCCGGGATCGCCGCGAGATCGCGCAAGCCGACGAGCTCGAGCAGCTCTTCGGCACGGGTCGCGGCCCGGCCGCGGTCGAAGTCATGCAGGCGTGCCGTCGTGACGACGCTCTCGTGCACAGTGAGGGCAGGCCAGGCGCCGAGGGCGTCCGGCATCCATCCGAGCACGCGGCGGGCACCGGACGGATCCGTGACGGGGTCGACCCCGCCGATCCGGATGCTGCCGCGATCGGGCGCCAGCAACGATGCCAGCATCAGAAGCAGAGTGGTCTTGCCTGCGCCGTTCGGCCCGACCAGACCCGTGACGCGCCCGGGCGCCGCCGCGAAGCTCGCACCGCGCACGGCCTGCACCGCACCGAACGACCGTGACAGGTCGGCGACGTGGATCCCACCCTCCGAAAGCGCATCCATAGGGTCAGCATGCCAGACGGGTCGCCGGCGCCCGGAGTCGTCCGCGGTCAGCCTCGGAAAGCCCGTGCTCCGAGATCCGGATGATCCAGGAACACCCCGTCGAGCCGGGTGGCCGCGATCCGCGCCCACTCCTCTCCGTAGTCGCCGAAAGCCGCTTTGCCGCCGCTCGCTCGGAAGCGCCGGTCCAGGAAGGCGTTCTCGGGGCGGCACGTCCAGGTGAACACGACGAGTCCGCGTGCGTGCGCCTCCGCGACCAGCTCCGCCCCCGCCGCGGGATCATCGGGATCGAGCAGGAGACGCTTGTCGACGCTGATGCCGTCGACCGCTGCTTCTCCCCCGGCCTGCGCGAGGCGATCGAGTCCCGCCGGGGCGAGCGCGTCGGCGTAGGTCGTTGCCGCCTTCCCGTCGCGGGCGATGAGATCCGCCGGTGCCCCGCTCGCCTCCAGAAGGTAGACGTATGTCCCTTGCACGCGGCGCCCGCGCAGCTCGGCGAGCACGGTCTGCTCGAACGACTCGATCCAGAGCGGGTGCTCGCCCGACGCCCAGCCCGCGGCCCGCAGGTCGCGCTCGACCAGCACCGCCAGGTCGTGCCCGATCCCCGCGAAGAACGTGGCGTGCTTGATCTCCAGCACGATGCCGAACTCCCGCCCATGCTCGACCGAGGCCTCGGCGACGAGCGCCAGCAGATCGGACAGCCGCAGGATCGGCTCGGTGTCGTCGAAGCCCGCGGATCCGGGGCGCAGCTCGGGAATGCGCTCCCGGCAGCGCAGAGTGGCCAGTTCGGCCCAGGTGAAGTCCTCGGTGAACCACCCCGTGAGCGGCACGCCGTCGATGTGCTTCGTGGTGCGCCGATCCGCGAACTCCGGATGATCGGCGACGTCGGTGGTGCCGGAGATCTCGTTCTCGTGCCTGATCACCAGCACGCCGTCGCCCGTGGCGACGACGTCGGGCTCGACCGCATCGACGCCCATCGCGAACGCGAGACGGTAGGAGGAGGCGGTGTGCTCGGGGCGGTAGCCGGGAGCGCCGCGATGGCCGATGAGCAGGGGGACGTCGAGCGGGATCCGTCGGGTCACGCTCTCAGCGTACGACAGTGCCTCTCGTAGGATCCGCCGCTATCGTAGAGGGAAGATGACCAACACTTCTGAGGAGTGAGGCCGACCATGAGCAACTTCGTCTTCAACAACCCGGCGTTCAAGGAGAAGGATCCGCGCGCGGTCGCGACCTATCCGGGAGCCCCCCAGGCGGGTGCCCAGAACGGGCAGTACGCCCCGCCGCCGCCCGCCGGCCAGTTCGCCGCGGCTCAGCAGGCCGCCGTCAACGCGAACCTGGAGGGCATGTACACGGCTCCGTCCGCGGGCGCGATCGAGACCGACCGGATGACCGTCGAGGACACGGTGTGGAAGACCGCGGGCCTGTTCGGCATCCTGCTCGTCTTCGCGGTGATCGGCTGGTTCTTCACGCTCGGCGGCGCCGCGGTGCCCGACACCACCGACCCGTACGTGCGCGCCGCCGCGATGAGCAAGATCGCGCTGTGGCCGTGGCTCGTCGGCGCGCTCGGCGGCTTCGTGCTCGCGATGGTCGTGAGCTTCACCTCGCGCAAGAAGGTGCGCCCTGCGCTGATCTTCGCGTACGCGGCGTTCGAGGGTCTCTTCGTCGGAGGCATCTCCGCGTTCTTCGAGGTGATGTGGCCCGGCATCGTGCTGCAGGCCAGCCTCGCCACCATCGCCGTCGTCGCCGTCACCCTGGCGCTGTTCGCCAGCGGCAAGGTGCGCGCCTCGGCGAAGATGACCAAGATCGTGATGATCGCGATGCTCGGCTACCTCGTCTTCTCGCTGCTCAACGTCGGGCTCATGCTCTTCAACGTGCTGCCGAAGGACATGATGTTCGGCCTCTACAGCGCCAAGATCGCGGGCATTCCGCTCGGCCTCATCATCGGCGTCCTCGTCGTGTTCCTCGCCGCGTACTCGCTGGTGATGGACTTCGACCAGATCCAGCAGGGCGTCCGCAACGGCGCCCCGCGCGTCTACGGCTGGCTCGGCGGCTTCGGCATCATGGTCACCGTCGTGTGGCTGTACGTCGAGATCCTGCGCATGATCGCGATCGCCCGCGGCAACAACTGACGCCGTCCGGATCCGCACGAAGGCCGCTCTCCTCGGAGGGCGGCCTTCGTCGTTTCAGCCGCGCGCCTTCTGCTCGAGCAGTGCGCGCTCCCTTTCATTGCCGGCAAGAGCGGCGGCCACCGCGAACTCCGACCGGGCCTCGTCCTCGCGCCCGAGCCGCAGCAGCAGTTCCCCGCGGGTGGCCGGCAGCAGGTGGTAGCCCCGCAGCGCGCCGCTTTCCGCGAGCGCGTCGATGATGCGCAGTGCCGAGGCGGGGCCCGTTGCCATCGCCACGGCAGCGGCGCGGTTGAGCTCCACGACCGGCGACGGGGCGATCCGTCCGAGCGCCTCGTACAGCAGCACGATGGTGGGCCAGTCGGTCGCCTCGACCGACGGAGCGACCGCATGGCATTCCGCGATGGCGGCCTGCAGCGCGTAGGCGCCCCGCCCCCGCCCGAAGGCGTCCGCGCGGGCCAGTGTGGCCCGTCCCCGCGCGATCCTGCTGCGATCCCACAGACGGCGGTCCTGATCTGCGAGGAGCACCGGATCGCCGTTCGCGTCGACCCGCGCCGGGAAGCGGGCAGCGGTGAGCTCCATGAGCGCGAGCAGCGCATGCACGTCCGGCTCGGACGGCAGCAGCGCGGTGAGCACCCGTCCGAGCCGGATCGCCTCGCGCCCCAGGTCGGGACGCAGCAGGTCCTCCCCCGCCGTCGCCGCATGCGCCTCGTTGAACACGAGATACAGGACGCCCAGCACAGCGCTGAGCCGCTCCGGGAGCTCCTGCCGCGAGGGCACCTCGAACGGAGCCTTCGCCGCGGCGAGGGTCTTCTTGGCGCGCACGATCCGCTGCTGCACCGTGGCGGTCGGCACAAGGAACGCCCGCGCGATCTGCTCGGTGGTGAGGCCGCCGACCACCCGCAGCGTGAGCGCAACGCGTGCTTCGCGCGACAGCACCGGGTGACAGGCGATGAAGACCAGTCGCAGCACGTCGTCGTCGATCGCATCCGGATCCCACGGCGGCGCATCCAGCGCGGCCTCCTGCTCGCGTTCCAGATCGTGCGCGATGACGGCGAGGCGGTCGTCGTAGCGCTCGCGGCGCCGCCAGCCGTCGATCGCACGGCGCTTAGCGACCGCAGTCAGCCAAGCGGCGGGGTTCGCGGGCACTCCGTCGCGCGGCCATTGCGCGAGCGCCTCCAGCAGCGCGTCCTGGGCGAGGTCCTCGGCGAGGCCGAAGTCGCCGGTGAACCGGGTCAGGGTCGCGACGATCCGCGCCGACTCGATACGCCACACCGCGGCGACGGCGCGCTCCGTCATGGAGCCCGCCGTCGCCACGGAATCGGATCCCGACATCGGTCTCACTCGGCCGCGCGGGCGGCCGCCTCCTCGCGCCAGCCGGCCTCCTTCTGGATCCACTCGTTGTCGGCCGGGAAGTCCTCCATCTCGGTGACGCGGCGCACCTCGAGGTACGCGCCGGGGCTGAGCGGAGCGCGCTTGGCCCATTCCGCCGCTTCCTCGCGGGTCGACACCTCGATGATCCAGAAGCCGTTGAACAGCTCCTTCGTCTCGCCGTAGGGGCCATCCGTCACCAGGGGCGTCTCGCCCGAGAAGTCCACCACGAAGCCTTCGGCGGCGTCGGTGAGGCCCTCGCCGGCGAGCAGCACGCCCGCCTTGATCATCGACTCGTTGTACCGGCCCATCGCCGCGATGACCTCTTCGAACGGCATGTCCTGGTACGCCCGCACACCCTGGTCGTCCGCGCGCATGATCAGCATGAACTTCATGATCTCTGTCTCCTCTTCGGGGTCGTGTCTCGACCCTCTCATTCAGGACGTCGAACGAGAAGACGCCGGATCGACAGTCCGTCGAAGATTCTCCGAAAGATTTCTACACTGCTGATGTGACATCCCCTTCGCCGCTCGCCGACGCCATCCGGGAGGTTCTCCGCGACGCCGCGGATCCTGCCCTCGCCCCCGGCCAGCAGGCCTACATGAAGTCGGCCATGCCGTTCCTCGGGGTGCGGGTGCCCGATGTCCGCCGCCTCAGCCGAGAGGCCGCGCGCGGGGTCACGGATGCGGACGAGCTGCGTGAGGCGGCGCTCGACCTGTGGCGCGGACCCGAGTACCGGGAGGAGCGCTACGCGGCGCAGGCGCTGACCGCGCTGCGGCCGCTGCGCGGGCGCCTCGACATGCTGGACGTGCACGAGGAGATGATCCGCACCGGCGCTTGGTGGGACCACGTCGACGAGGTCGCGCACCGCCTCGCCGACCTGTTGGATGCGCATCCCGCCGAACTGGCCGTGGAACTGCGCGTATGGGCGGATGACGAGGACTTCTGGATCCGCCGCGCCGCGATCATCGCGCAACTGCAGCGCAAGGACCGCGTCGATCACGCCCTGCTCTCGGACGTGATCGAGGCCAACCTGGGCGAGGACGAGTTCTTCATCCGCAAAGCGATCGGCTGGGCGCTGCGCGATCACGCGCGGGCGGATCCGGACTGGGTCCGCGCGTTCGTCGACGCGCACCCGGATCTCTCGCCGCTGAGCCGTCGCGAGGCGTTGAAGCACCTGAGCTGAGCCCCGCCGAGACGCTCCCTGGACCCGAGATGCCCCTTCCCGACAGGGGAAGGGGCATCTGGCGTCAAGCGAGCGGCACTGTCATCGCGCGCGGCCCGATGGGAGCGACCCGCGTCACTCCCACTCGACCGCTGGCGCGGCCGAGTGCCACCGGTGCCTTCTGTCGAGTGGGAGCTCCTGCGTCACTCCCACTCGATGGTTGCCGGCGGCTTCGACGTCACGTCGAGCACGACGCGGTTGACCTCGGACACCTCATTCGTGATGCGGTTCGAGATCTTCGCGAGCACGTCGTACGGCAGGCGCGTCCAGTCGGCGGTCATCGCGTCTTCGCTGGAGACCGGGCGCAGCACGACCGGGTGGCCGTAGGTGCGGCCGTCGCCCTGCACGCCGACCGAGCGCACGTCGGCGAGCAGCACGACCGGGCACTGCCAGATGGTCTGGTCCAAGCCGGCGAGGGTGAGCTCCTCGCGGGCGATCGCGTCGGCCTCGCGCAGGATGTCCAGGCGCTCGCGGGTGACCTCGCCGATGATGCGGATCCCGAGGCCGGGGCCGGGGAACGGCTGGCGGCCGACGATCGCCTCGGGGATCCCGAGCTCGCGGCCGATCGCGCGCACCTCGTCCTTGAACAGGGTGCGCAGCGGCTCGATCAGGTCGAAGTCGAGGTCGTCGGGCAGGCCCCCGACATTGTGGTGCGACTTGATGTTCGCGGTGCCCGCGCCGCCGCCGGACTCGACGACGTCGGGGTACAGCGTGCCCTGCACCAGGAACTTGACGTTCTCCCCCGAGGCCTTGGCCTCCTCGACGAGGTCGCGCTGCACCTGCTCGAACGTGCGGATGAACTCGCGGCCGATGATCTTGCGCTTGGTCTCCGGATCCGTGACGCCGGCGAGGTGACCGAGGAACGTGTCCGCCGCGTCGACAGTGATCAGGCGCACACCGGTCGAGGCGACGTAGTCGCGCTCGACCTGCTCGCGCTCGCCCTTGCGCAGCAGCCCGTGGTCGACGAACACCGCGGTGAGCTGGTCGCCGATCGCCTTGTGCACGAGCGCCGTGGAGACGGCCGAGTCGACGCCGCCGGACATCGCGGAGATCACGCGGGCATCGCCGACCTGAGCGCGGATGCGCTCGACCTGCTCCGCGATGACGTTGTCGCTGTTCCAGTCGGCGGGGAGCCCCGCGCCCTTGTGCAGGAAGTTCTCGATGATCTCCTGGCCGTGGTCGGAGTGCTTCACCTCGGGGTGCCACTGCACGCCGTACAGCTTGCGCCCTTCGTCGGCGAACGCCGCGACGGCCGTCGACGGGGTCGAGGCGAGCACCTCGAAGCCCTCCGGCGCCTTCGCGACCTGGTCGCCGTGGCTCATCCACACGTTCTGCTCCGCGGGCTGACCGCCGAGCAGCGTGGAGTCGTTGACCGGGATCATCGCGTCGGTCGCGCCGTATTCGCGCAGGCCCGTGTTCGCGACCTCGCCGCCGAGCGTGCGAGCCATGTACTGGAAGCCGTAGCAGATGCCCAGGGTCGGGACACCGAGCTCGAACACGGCCGGATCGAGCTGGGGGGCGCCCTCCTCGTACACCGAGGACGGACCTCCGGAGAGGATCAGGGCGACCGGGTTCTTGGCCGCGATCTCGGCGGCGGTCGCGGTGTGCGGCACGATCTCGCTGTAGACGCCGGCCTCGCGGACGCGGCGGGCGATCAGCTGCGCGTACTGCGCGCCGAAGTCGACGACGAGGGCGGGACGCTGCTCGGTGTCGGGAGTGATGTCGGTCAACGGGCACCTTCCGTGGCGGGAGTGGTCGAGGAGGACTGGTCGGCGTCGGCGGCTTCGCGGCGGACGAGGTACGCCTTCACCTCGCGGGCGACACGGGTCTCCATGATGAAGGAGAGGAACGGCACGACGCCGCCGAGGGCGAGCATGATGAAGCGCAGGAACGGCCAGCGCATCAGGCTCCACACGCGGAAGCACGCGAACAGGTACACGACGTAGAACCAGCCGTGCGCGACCAGGATCCCCATCGAGAGGTTCAGGCCGTTGCCGGTGGACTCCAGGCCTCCGTGCACCCCCTCGACGACCGGGGCGAACCAGAGGAAGCCGCCGGATCCGCCCGCGAAGAGCTCGAGATGGATCGGGGTGTACTTGAGGATCATCTCCGTGACCAGGAGCAGGAGCATGACGCCGGTGATCACCGAAGCGATCTGGTAGAACTTCAGCGCCCCGCGGATGGCCGGGAAGCTCGCGGCTTTCGGTTCGGGCATGCCTCCAGTCTAATCGCCGGATGTTCCTCCCGATTCCGGTTCAGGAGCGGTCGGGCCGGGATCGAGCGCCCGGAGGTGGCGCCCGATCCGGCGAACGACCGAGCGGTCAGGCCCGCGGAATGACGTTGCGCTGAGCGAGCCCGCCGAGCCAGGACAGGCTCGGCTTCGGGGTGCGGGCGAACGTGTCGCGATCGACGGCGATCAGCCCGAAGGTCGGATGGAACGACCCCCACTCGTAGTTGTCGAGAAGCGACCAGTGCAGGTAGCCGCGGACGTCGCAGCCGCCGGCCATCGCCTCGGCCATCGCCGACAACGCGCCCGTCGTGTACTGGATGCGCCGGCGATCGTCGTCGGTGGCGATACCGTTCTCCGTGACCATCATCGGGACGCCGCCGGTCACGTCACGGGTGTGCCTCAACGCATGGCCCAGCGCCTCGGGGTAGTACTCCCACCCGGTCAGCGTCCGCTCCGTGCCTTCGGGCCAGGGCTGCGGCCCGAACCCGTCCGCGTCACCGGTGGGTCCGATGATCGTGCGCAAATAGGACTGCACGCCGATGAAGTCGTCTCCTCGAGCCTGCTCGAGGAAGAAGTCCTCCCGCCAGTACTGCCACTCGTCGCGTTGCCCCTCCCAGCCCGGCACCGCTTGGAACACCTGGTTCGCCACGGACCATCCCGATCGCACTCCGCCGAACCCGCGCAGCACCTCGGTCGAAGCGTGGTGCGCGGCCGCGATCGCGCGAGCGACGTGCGGAGAGGGCCCGGGGAAGTTGACGCCGTTCTCGGTGTCGATACGAGCCTCGGTCTGGTTGACCATCATGTTCGGCTCGTTGATCGTGATCACCCAGTCCACGTCGTCGAGGATGCTCGTGCAGATCTCGGTGAATCTGCGGAACCTCTCGGTGCTGCGGTCGGAGTACCAGCCGCCGCCGTGCTCCCACCAGCGCGGGAAGGTGAAGTGATGCAGCGTCACGACGGGGTCGATGCCGCGATCCCGGCACGTGTCGATCATGCGTCGGTAGTGATCCAGCTGGGCACGGGACACGACCCCCTCTTCTGGTTCGATGCGTGCCCACTCCACCGAGAACCGGTACGCATTGAGTCCGGCTTCTGCCAGCAGCCCGATGTCTTCGGGGAAGCGGTGGTAGGAATCGCAGGCATCGCCCGATGGCTCCGGGACAGTGGTCCCCGGTGCGTACTCGAGCTCCCAATGCCCCGTGTTGACGTTGCCGCCTTCGACCTGGTGCGCCGCCGTCGCGGCGCCCCACAGGAACCGGTCGGGCGCGGGGGTGAATGCAGTCATGCGGTATGGATCCCTTCGGATGGATTCTGACGAGGTGCGGTCACTTGATGCCGGTCATGGCGATGCCCTGGACGAAGTGCTTCTGCATCGCGATGAAGAGCACGAGCACCGGGATCACGATGAGGAACGATCCGGCCATCTGCAGTCCGAACTCCGTCCCGTGTCCGCCGGCATCCGACGAGAACAGCGCCAGCGATACCGGGAGCGTGTACATCGAGTCGTCCTGAGAGATGATCAGCGGCCAGAGGAAGCTGTTCCACGACCCCATGAACGTGAAGATCGCGAGCGTCGCCAGCGGCGCCTTGCACAGAGGCAGGACGATCTGGAAGAACGTCCGGAACTCCCCTGCTCCGTCGATCCGGGCGGCGTCCAGCAGCGAGTCGGGGATCTCGAGCATGAACTGCCTCATCAGGAAGACGCCGAACGCACCGACCATGCCGGGGAGGATGAGCCCCCAGTAGGTGTTCACCATGCCCAGGTTCGCGATCAGAACGAACTGCGGGATCAGGGTGACGATCCCGGGGACGAACATGGTGGACAGGACCACGACGATGATCACGTTCTTGCCCGGGAAGCTCATCTTCGCCAGCGCCCAGCCGACCATCGATGAGAACAGCAGGGTCGTCGCGACGGTGGCACCGGCCAGGATCACCGAGTTGATGAACGGTCGGACGATGTCGAACTCGAAGAGCCATGCCGTGAAGTTGTCCAGCGTCGGATGCTCGGGCCACCATGTGACCGGTCGTGCCATGATCTCGGCGTTCGTCTTGAACGCTCCGAGCACCATCCACACGAACGGCAGGATCGTGGCGGCGAGGCCGATCGAGAGGACGATCATGACCAGGAGCTTGCCCCAGCGGAATGGGGGCCGATGCGTGCGTGTGCCGGTCATGGTCAGGTCCTCTGCCGAAAGAAGCGGAACTGGACGATCGCCAGGATGCCGACGAGCACGAACAGGACGTACGCGCCTGCTGCTCCGACCGAGTAGTTCCCGTATTTGAACTGGTTGTAGACCTGCAATGCGATCGACGTCGTCGAGTCCAGCGGGCCGCCGTTCGTCATCACGAACGGCTCGTCGAAGAACTGCATGTACCCGGTGGTGATGAGGATCGTGTTGAGGAGGATCGTCGGCATCATCATCGGGATGGTCACCCGGAAGAACTTCTGCCGGGCGTCGGCTCCATCGATCGACGCGGCCTCGTTGATCTCCGACGGAATGCTCTGCAGCCCCGCCAGGAAGATGACCATCGATCCGCCGATGTTCCGCCAGATCGCCATCACCGTGATGGCGAGGAGCGCCGTGTGCGGATCGCTCAGCCAGTTCGGTCCGTTGATCCCGATCCAGCCGAGGATCGTGTTGATGACCCCGGTGTCCTGGTACATCAGGCGCCACACGATCGCGACGGCGACGATCGTGGTGATCACCGGCATGTAGTAGCCGACGCGGAAGAACGTCGCCACCCGGCGGCTCAGCGAGTTCAGCAGGACCGCGAGGACCAAAGCGATGAACATCGTGGCGGGCACCCCGATCACGACGAACAACAGCGTGTTGCGCAGCGCGTGCAGGAACGATTCGTCGGTGAGGACCGTGACGAAGTTCGCGAACCCGACGAAATCGACGTTGAACGGGTTGCGGATGTCGCGTGCCCTGAGGTCGGTGAACGACATCGCCAGCGAGCTCACGAGCGGGATCAGGCCGAACACGCCGAACGTCAGCACGAACGGCGCGACGAAGATCCACGCGATGATCGCCGAGCGGCGGCGCTGCGCGGCCAGGGAAGAAGACTTCCCCGGCCGCCGCGGCATGCTGTTCACCACCCGAGTCCGATCCCGTCGGCCTTGGACTGGATCTCCTTCGCGGCCTGCGCACTCGTGATCTGCCCGCTGGCGACCTGCTCCGAGTATTTGCCGAGGAGATCCGCGATCTGCGACCACGCCGGATAGTTCGGCATCGCGACGGTGTCCTTCATCTGCTGCATGAGCACCTTCGTCACGGGGTTGTCCTGGATCGACGGGATCTCACCGGCGGCGATGTTCGCGGGGAGCTCCTTCTGCAGGCCGAACCATTCCTCCTGCTGCGTCTTCTTCCCCATCCACGACAGCAGCGACCATGCCGCCGACTTGTTCTTCGCCGAGGCGAAGACGCCGAGGTTGCCTCCGCCGATGTACTGGTTGTTGTTGCCGCCGGGACCGGTCGGGAACACGGTGTAGCCGACCGCGTCCATGGTGAAGTCGGCGGGCGCCGTGCCGGTCTTGATCGCCTGCGAGAAGACATCGAGCATCCACGGTCCCGAGATGAACATCGGCGTGCCGCCGTTCTCGAACGTGGCGTCGGTCGTCTCCAGAGGCGCCTCGTGACGCGCGAAGAATCCGGCGTAGAAGTCCAGCGCCGAGATCAGCTCAGGGGTGTCGATGGTCCACTTCTTCCCGTCCGTCAGCTTCCCTCCGGCCTGCGAGTCGAACGGCACGATGACCTGCGCGGGCTGCTCGACCGGTCGCGGCAGGCTGATGCCGTAGGTCCCTCCGGGGCGTGCCTTGAAAGCAGCCGCCATCGTCTCGATGTCCGCCCAGGTCTTCGGCGCCGACAGGCCGAGCTGGGCCGCGATGTCCTTCCGATAGAACAGGAAGCGGGTCTCGACGTACCAGGGCATGGCGTAGGAACCGTCCTGGCCGGTCACCGAGTCCACAGCAGCCGGGTAGAAGTCCTTCGTGTCGTAGACGCCGTCCGGCACCCGCTCGAATGCACCCATGCCGATCGCGGTGGCCGTCTGATCGCTGCCCGTCATGATGATGTCCGGCCCCTTCCCCGCAGCCGTCGCGGTCTGGACCTTCGTGATCACCTGATCCCAGGGCACATCGGTGACCTTCAAGGTGGCGTGCGGATTCGCCTTCAGCCACGGCTTCGCGAGGAGCTTGAGATTGTCGGCGTGCCCTCCGGCCGTCCAGACTTCGACGACGCCGTCGGCCTTGCCATCGGCGGCTGGTCCTGTGGCCCCCTGCCCGCCGGCGTCGCCGCCAGCCCCGCGCCCGCATCCCGAGAGGATCAGGACGGCGCCGAGCGCCATCGCCGTGATCGTGGTGACTCGCAACCTTCGCATGCGCACTCCTTCGTGTTTCGACATGTCTTTACGAAATTTCGACTGCTGTTGTCGAAATAGTAGGGCGCAAAGTTCGATCCGTCTACTGCCAGAATCGCTTTTCTTCTGCCGAAGCGTGCGATAGTGTTTCGGAAAGTCCGATGAAGGGAATCATGGCAGTCCACCTCGACCTGATCGCTTCGGAGGCCGGAGTCTCCGTTCCCACTGTCTCGAAGGTCCTGAATTCGCGACCCGACGTCGCCCTCGCCACGCGGGAACGCGTCACCGCGGTACTCGAGCGGCATGGTTATGCGATCCGTCCCCGAGCGACCACGGGTTTCCTGGATGTCCGTGTCGTCAGCCTCGATGGAGCGTGGTCCGAGGCCGTCGTACGCGGCGCGGTCGAGGCCGCACGAGCGCACGGCAAGGACGTCGTGCTCGCCGTGGAGCCGTCACCCGATGACTGCGACGACTGGGTAAGGCACGCGCTGGCTCGGGGCACGGACGGGTTGTTGAGCGTCGTCGCCGTGCCGAGCGATGACGCACGTCGCGCTCTTGCCGAGGCCGGCGTCCCCCTCATCGTGGTGGATCCGCTGCACCGCGCGCCCGAGGGCACGCTGTCGATCGCCGCCACGAATTTCCAGGGTGCCTTCGACGCCGCCCAGCATCTGCTGGCGCTCGGTCACCGGCGCATCGCGACGATCACGGGATCGCTCGACCAGGACAACGCGATCGCGCGCCTCGCGGGCTTCCAGGCGGCGATGCTGCAGGCCGGGCTCCGTGTCGACGACGACCTCATCGTGCGGGCGCATTACGGCATGGATCAAGGGCTCGCGGCGACGAACACCCTGCTGGCGCTCGCGCAGCCGCCCACAGCGATCTTCGCCGCGAGCGACGACACGGCGATCGGGGCGATCCACGCCCTTCACGAGCACGGGTTGCGCATCCCCGAGGACATCTCGGTGATCGGCTTCGATGATCTGCCGCCTGCGGGCTGGACGGATCCGCCGCTGACCACCATCCGCCAGCCCCTGGCGCAGATGGGCGCCGCCGCCGTGGACGCACTCGTCCAGCTCCGGCTCGGCCGTACCCCGGCAGCCCGCACGGAGCTGTCGACGACCCTGGTCGTGCGATCCTCGACGGCCCCGCCCCGCGCGGATCAGGACTGACCGAGGAACCTGCGCGCCCTACCCACCCCGACAAGGGCGGGCCGCGGCGCGCAGACGACGGAGGCCGCCGGGCGAACCCCGACGGCCTCCGTTGATCGCACCGTGGCGGATCAGCCGAAGAAGGACTTCAGCAGATCCCACACCCAGCCGAAGACCGCGCCGATCGCCTCGAGCACGCCGCCATGGCCGTTGCCGCGGCTGACCTGCACGGCCGCGGTGGCCTGGTTGCCGTCGGCCTGCACGACCGCGAGGGTGTACTTGCCGGGTTGCGTGCTCTTCGGCACCACGGGCGCCGCCGAGAACGCACCGTCCGCACCGACCACCGCCGTGCCCAGCGCGACGACCTCGCCCTTCTTGCCGCGCAGCTCGAGCGTCACGGTCTGCCCCGGGGTGAACTTCGCCCCGCGGATGGCCACCGGACCGCCGGCCTGCACCTTGCCGTTTCCGGCGACCTCGACGGCCCCCTGGAACGGGCCGGTCTGACCTGCCACGGTGATCGGCAGGTCGACCACGGTACCCGTGCCGGCGACCGCGACATGCAGCGTCTGCGCGCCGTTGAGGCCCGCGGGGATCGCGAACGTCAACGTGGCCTTGCCCGCCTCGTCATACGCGTCGAGCGTCATGGCCGGGTCGACCGCGGACGTGGCGAGCGGCGAGCCGCCGAGCGAGACCGTGACACCGCCCGGAGCCTGCTCCCCCGCGGTGAACGCGAGCGAGCTGAGGTTCAGGGTGACGCTCTCGCCCGGCTTGTAGCCGGCCGCATCCGTCGGAGCGGACAGCACCGCGCCGACCGCGCGCTGAGCGAGATCCGGAGTCGCGGTCTTGTTCGCGGCGAACCAGTCGACCATCGACTGCAGGTCCACCTTGCCGGTGTCCTTCTTGTCGGTGCCCTGCTGGAACGCCGTGAACGCGTCGCCGCCCGCCGCGAGGAAGGCGTTGGCCCCCACCGTGTAGACCGCCGCCGGGTCGATCGGCTTGCCGTTCAGCGTGATGCCCGTGATGTGCGACCCTGCCGCAGCGGCCGGGTCGTACGCGTAGGTCAGCTCCTTGGAGACGCCGAGCTTGAGGAACGGGCGCGCGGAACCCGCGGGCTGCCACTGCTGCTCGAGCACCTGCTTCACCTGTGCGCCGGTGAGCTTCACCGTCATGAGCGTGTTGGCGAACGGCTGCACGGTCGCGGCCTCCCGGTAGCTGACGCTGCCGTCCGCATCCCCCGCGCCGCTGGACGCGTAGGTGAGGTTGGCACGCAGACCGCCCGGGTTCATCACCGCGAAGTCGGCACCGGTGGACCACTTCTGCACATCGGCCACGAAGTTGCCCAAGGTGGACTCGCCACCGCGGTTCTCCGTCTTGCCGTCGCTCTGCCGTGCGCGGTTGAAGTCGGCCGTGATGTCGCCGAGCTTCACCGCACCCAGCTCGTCGGCCTTCTTCTTGGCCGCGTCCACGATCGCCTGCACCGCGGGATCCGCCGGGTACTGCGGCACCTTGTTCACGGTGAGCGGCTTGATCTCGTTGGTGATCGAGAGCAGCTTCTTGGTGGCGGGGTCGACCTTCACGTCCATCAGGCCCATGTTCTCGCCGTACTGCCCGGCGGAGACCACCGGACGCCCGTCGATCACGTGGTTGTAGGCGAGGTGCGTGTGCGCCGAGACGATCGCGTTCACGCTCTTGTCGACGCCGTTGACGATCTCACCCAGTCGCGACTCGGGCGTGATGCTCGCGACGTCGGTCGTGGTCGCCCCCTCGTGCACGAGCAGGATGATCACGTCCGCCTCGCCGTTGGAGGCGTCGCCGTCCTTGAGCTCGGCGGCGACCTTGTTCACCGACGTGGCGATGTCGCGCACCTCGAGGCCCTTCATGCCGTCGGGCGAGACGAGGGTCGGCAGATCCTCGGTCACCGCGCCGATGAAGCCCACCTTGACGCCCTGCACGTCCTTCACCCACGCCGGGGTGAGGGCCGGCTTGCCGTCGGCGGTGAGGAACACGTTCGAGCTGAGGTACGTCCAGTCCGCACGCGGGATGACCCGGTCGCGGAGGTCGGCGTAGCCCTGGTCGAACTCGTGATTACCGGCCGCGCTCACGTCGAGCCCGGCGGCGTTCAGCGCGTCGATCGTGGGGTTGTCCTGCTGGATGAACGACGTGAACGTCGAGGCCCCGATGAGGTCGCCGGCCGCGGCGAAGATCGTGTTCGGGTTCTGCTTGCGGAACTGCTCGACCGCGCCGGCCACCACCGCGGCACCGGCGGCGGCGCCGTCGGCCTCGATGCGCCCGTGGAAGTCGTTGATCGTCGCGATGTTGATGTCGATCGGATCCGCGGCGCCCTTGAGCCCGACCACGATCGGGTCGTGGTCGCTGGAGCGGTACGGCGTGCCCGCCTCGGTGGCGGCGAACGCGTAGCCGCGGTCGCTCCACTCCGGCGAGTTGATGTTCCACACTCCGGCGCCGGTGATGGCCTTCGCCGCGGACGGCGACGCGATCACGTGGTCGAGGGAACCGAGCTCGCCGTCGAAGGAGTACGTGTACTGCCCGTGAGCGAAGGTCGGCTCGACGTCGGTCCACCCGGCCTGGGTGAACACGTCGATCGGATCCTCCTTGCCATAGGCGTTGAAGTCGCCGACCAGGAACACGTCGCCGCTGCCCGAGTCGTTCTGCACCTTCTGCGCGAAGGCCAGCTCTGCCTTGGCCTGCGCGACGCGGTCGGCGTTGAAGAACCCCTGTCCGTCGGCCGGCTCCGGTCCCGCGTTCTGCGGCGGGGACTTCGACTTCAGGTGGGTCGTGACGACCGAGAGCACGCGGCCCTGGGCGGTCTGGAACGTCTGCGCGATCGGCTCGCGTGCGTTGCCGAACACGGTCTCATCGACGATGGTCGAGGCATCGCCCTTGAGCGTGACGGACGCCTTCTTGTAGATGATCGCGGTGGTGATCGCGTCGGTGATGGACGCGTCGTTCAGCGCCTGCGGCGTGCGGACGTAGTCCCACACGTCGGATCCGGCCGCGTCGTTCAGCCCCTGCACGAGGTTCTGCAGCGGCGCGTCGAGCGGCAGACCGAACTTCGGTCCGTTCTCGACCTCCATGAGACCGACGACGTCGGCGCCCAGGCCGTTGATCGCCGCGACGATCTTCGAGCGCTGGATCTGGAACTGCGCCGCCGTCTTCGCACCGCGCGCGTCGGCGTTCTCGCTGGAGAGCGTCGTGAAGAAGTTGTAGACGTTGAACGACGCCACCTTCACGTCGCCGCCGGTCGCCGGCGGGGCGTCCGTGCGCGGGTTCTCGGCGCCGAAGGTCGGCTTGTGCGAGGCGTCGCTCGTGCCCGAGATCGGCACCACCGGCTGCAGCCGCCAGTCGTCGAAGCCGTACTGCAGGACCTCGCCCTCGGCGGGGAATCTCACGGTGTCGCCGTTGCGGACGACCGTGTCCTTCGTGAAGTACGGCTGGCCGCCGGTGTGGCCGCCCTTGCCGATCTGCGACGACCAGCCATCGTCGAGCAGGATCCGGTTGGCGCGGTTGGCGGCGGTGATCGCGTCGGCCTCGGCGCCGGGGCGGGCGAGCTCGGTCGCCTTGACGTTGAGCTTGTCACCGGCGTTGAGCCACAGCGCACCGTAGTTGTAGAGCTGGTGGCTGGAGGCGAGCTTGTAGGTGCCGGTGGGCGCCACGAGCATGTTCTCGTACGCCTCGCGGTCTGCGCCGCGCACGCTGTCGGGCAGCGCGACCGGCTGAGGCAGGCCGGCACCGGCCGTCACCACGGAGATGTCGCCCAGCGCGGCCGGGTTGATCTGCGTCTGGCCGAAGTACTCCGACACCTTGCCCGTCACCGAGACGAGGTCGCCGCGTGCCACGGACGGGGCGAGCGCGTTCAGGTAGACGAAGATGCCGTCGGAGGCGCCGGCGGTCTTGACGTCGCCGCCCGTGCCCTGGGTCTGGATCGAGACGCCCTTGTAGCCACCGGTGCGGTAGTCGCCGGTGACGATGCCCTGCACGGTGACGGTCTGGTCGACGAACGGCGAGTTGTCGGTCGTGCCCTGCACCTCGGCGATGCTCTTGGTCTCGCCCGGCGCGGGGGTGTCCGTCGGAGTCGGGGTCGGGGTGGGCGTCGGCGTAGGGGTCGGCTCGGGTCCCGGGTCGGTGCCGTTGTTCTTGGTGTTGGTCGGCGTGATCGACGCCGAGAGCGCGAAGTCGGCGTTGTTCGCGTCGGTGTCCGCGCCCTGGGCGCGGTTCAGCGACTTCACGTCCGTGTTGCCCGAGGGAGCGGTCGCCGCGGCGCCCTCGAACGTGTTGGACGTGCCGTAGCCGAGCAGGTCGATCACGTCGGCGCTGCCGACGACGGATCCGGTCGGGAGCGCGATCGCCGATGTGCCCTTGACGAGGGCGATGGTGCCCGCGGAGCCGCTGGGGTTCAGCCCGCCGGTCGCGTCGGGCGAGGGCAGCGCAGCGCCGTTGGCGCCGTTGCTGCCGCCCTGGACGAGGTAGTAGCCGTGCGCGGGGATGGATCCGGCGAGCGGGACGACGCCGTTGGCGTTGCCCGTGCCGCTCGCGGAGCGGTACTGCACGGAGGTGCCGTCGAGGGCCACCGCGGCGCCTGTCGGGTTGTAGAGCTCGACGAACTTGTTCGTGAACGCCGCGCCCGCGCTGCCGCCGGAGAGGTACGCCTCGTTGATCACCACCCCCGTTCCGGAGGTGTTGGCGAAGGCCGGGAGCGCCACGAGGGCGCCGGCGCCGACGGCGCTGATGGTGGTGAGGGCGAGCGCGCACAGGCGCACCCGCCTTCTGCGATTCACGGCGGGAACCGCGCGGTTCTCGTCGGCAGGGACGTTGGTCAAGGTGCTGTCTCCTCGCGGGGTGGGGCGCCGGCCGCCTCGTGGGACCGCCGACGGCGCCGCCTGGGGGACGGCGCATACGACCCGACCCTAAGCGAGGCTATGCGTGAGCTTCAAGGACCTTAGGGACGCGCTGGGAGGAGTTCACTGTCAAGACAACGGATCTTCACCGGGCGACGCGCGAAGGTGCAGCAGAGGCGGCTTCGATGCTCGAACGAGCGTGAGGTTCCCGATCGTCTCCCTCGGAGATGTACGCCATCCCCGGACCGGATCCCGGATTCCCTCCGAGCGGAGCGTCCATCTCCGACGCAAGGGGTCAGGCCCCGACCCACGGTGGCGCGCGAGGAGTCAGCCCGCAGCAGAGCGCACGACTCAGCCGGCGGCGCCGTGCCGCTCGTCGAAGTCCTCGACCTCGCGCTCCCAGGCGTCCTTCGCCAGGCGGTACCAGAGGTAGAACGCGAAACCCGCGAAGATCGCCCACTCCACGGCGTAGAAGATGTTCAGCCAGTTGACCGAGGAGTGCTCCTCAGGTGCCGGCGAGGAGATCGTGTCGAGTCCGCCGAGCGGGTTCGCCGAGGCCAGGTACGGCCGGTACACGTTCAGCTCGGCGGTGTCGTGCCAGAAGCCGAGCAGCGCGGCCGGTGACATCCGGTCCATGCGGGTCGGCTGGTCCTTCGGCGGAGCGACGGGTCCCTCATCGGAGATGAGACGACCGGTCACCGTGACGACGGATCCGTCGGCCGCCTGCTCCAGACGCTGGACGGCGGCCTTGGCAGCCTTCTCATCGGGAGCCCAGCCGATCGCGACCGCGAGCGAGGTGGGCTCCGCGGTGCCGGCGATGCGCAACTGCCCGGTCACCCAGTAGCCCTCGGCGCCGTCATTGAAACGCGAGGCCACGATGAGGAAGTCGTCGGGGACCCAGTATCCGCTGGCCTCGGCGCGCTGACCCACCAGAGGCGCGTCCAGGTACGCGCCGGGCTTCACGACCTGGTCGATCGGCAGCACCTTCTCGGTGGCCCCGGGCGGAGGCGGGTTCGTGTCGATGGCGCGGCCGAGCTGCCACTGGCCGAGCCAGGCGAACACGCCGGCCACCACGAGGCACAGCAGCAGCATGCCGATCCAGCGGCCGCGCAGCATGACCTCGCGCAGGGTCGGCGGAAACTCCGGGGTCGGAACGGCGGAGTGCTGCGGAGAGGACACGGGACGGTTCAAGAACGGCGGGCGTTCAGGACTCGTACGGGGAGAGCACTACCTCGACGCGCTGGAACTCCTTGAGGTCGGAGTAGCCCGTGGTCGCCATCGACTTGCGCAGGGCCCCGATGAGGTTGGCGGTGCCGTCGGCCACAGGGGCCGGGCCGTACAGGATCTCCTCGAGCGTCGCGACGCCGCCGACCGCCACACGGCGACCGCGCGGCAGCTTCGGGTGGTGCGCCTCGGGACCCCAGTGGAAGCCCTGGCCGGGAGCGTCGGTGGCTCGCGCGAGCGCGACGCCGAGCATGACCGCGTCGGCGCCCGTTGCGAGGGCCTTGACGATGTCACCCGAGGTGCCCACGCCGCCGTCGGCGATCACGTGCACGTAGCGGCCGCCCGACTCGTCGAGGTAGTCGCGGCGCGCAGCGGCGACGTCGGAGACGGCGGTGGCCATCGGCGCGTGGATGCCCAGCGTGGCGCGGGTGGTGGACGCCGCTCCCCCGCCGAAGCCGACCAGCACGCCCGCCGCGCCGGTGCGCATGAGGTGCAGAGCCGCGGTGTAGGTGGCGGCACCGCCCACGATCACGGGCACGTCGAGGTCGTAGATGAACTTCTTCAGGTTCAGCGGCTCGGCGACGCTCGAGACGTGCTCGGCCGAGACGGTCGTGCCGCGGATGACGAACAGGTCGACCCCCGCCTCGACCACGGTCTGGTACAGCTCCTGGGTTCGCTGCGGCGTGAGGGAGCCGGCGACCGTGACGCCGGCATCGCGGATCTCAGCCAGACGCGCCTTGATCAGTTCGGGCTTGATCGGCTCGGCGTAGAGCTCCTGCATGCGCGACGTGGCGGTGGTCTCGTCGAGGCCGGCGATCTCGGTGAGCAGCGGCTGCGGATCCTCGTACCGGGTCCACAGCCCCTCCAGGTCGAGCACGCCCAGGCCGCCGAGCTGGCCCAGCATGATCGCCGTGCGGGGGCTGATCACCGAGTCCATCGGGGCGCCGAGCACAGGGATCTCGAACGGGAACGCGTCGATCGTCCACGCCGTGGAGACGTCCTCCGGGTTGCGGGTGCGCCGCGAGGGCACCACCGCGATGTCGTCGAACGTGTATGCGCGACGCGCGCGCTTGCCTCGGCCGAGCTCGATCTCCTGAGTCACGACCCCAGCCTACCCGGGTTGCCTCTGCCGCCCTCAGCGGGTGCGCGCGACCCGGCGCTCGTCCCACACCGGCGCGTCCGACTCGTAGACGCCGCCGTCCTCGCCGAACACGAGGAAGCGGTCGAACGAGCGCGCGAACCAGCGGTCGTGGGTGACCGCGATGACAGTGCCCTCGAACCTCGCGATCGCCTCTTCGAGCGCCTCGGCCGATTCGAGATCGAGGTTGTCCGTGGGCTCATCGAGCAGGAGCAGGGTCGCGCCGGACAGCTCGAGCAGCAGCACCTGGAACCGGGCCTGCTGCCCGCCGGAGAGCTGCGAGAACTCCTGCTGCGCCTGGCGCACCAGGCCGTAGCGGTCCAGCGCCGAGCTGGCCGCATCCCGCGGCATCCCCGCCCTGCGGTCGTCGCCGCGATGCAGGATCTCCAGCAGTGTGCGTCCGGTGAACTCGGGGTGCGCGTGGGTCTGAGCGAACAGCCCTGGCACGACGCGGGCGCCGAGCACCGCGGTGCCGGTGTGGGCGACTTCATCGAGCCGCTCCCCCGCGCCGGTGAGATGCCCGAGGGTCGGATCGGGGTCGCTGCCGCCGCGGGCCAGCAGCCGCAGGAAGTGCGACTTGCCGGATCCGTTCGAGCCCAGCACGGCCACGCGGTCGCCGAACCAGAGCTCGGCATCGAAGGGCCGCATGAGGCCGGTCAGCTCGAGCTCGGTGCACACGATCGCGCGCTTGCCCGTGCGCGCGCCGCGCAGTCGCATGTCGAAGTCCTGCGCGGGCGGGCGCTCCTCGGGCGGACCGGCCTCCTCGAACTTGCGCAATCTGGTCTGCGCGGCCTGATAGCGGGAGGCGAAGCCGTCGTTCGCGGACGCCTTGACCTTGAGGTTCGCGACGAGGGTCTTCAGCTTCTCGTGCTGCTCGTCCCAGCGCCGGCGCAGCTCATCGAGCCGGTCCATCCGATCGATCCGCGCCTGATGGTAGGTGGCGAACCCCCCGCCGTGCACCCATGCGGTCGCCCCCGCACCGCCCGGTTCGAGCGTGACGATGCGGTCGACCGCCCGGGCGAGCAGCTCCCGGTCGTGCGACACGAGCAGCACCGTCTTCGGTGTCTCCCGCAGCCGCTCCTCGAGCCAGCGCTTGCCCGGCACGTCGAGATAGTTGTCCGGCTCGTCGAGCAGCAGCACGTCGTCCGGGCCGCGCAGCAGCGCCTCGAGCGCGAGCCGCTTCTGCTCGCCGCCGGACAGCGTCGCGAGATCGCGGAACCGCGCCCGCTCGAACGGGATGCCGAGGGCGGCGACGGTGCACTGATCCCAGACGGTCTCGTGCTCGTATCCGCCGGCGTCCGCGTATTCGGCGATGGCGGTCGCGTACCGCATCTGCGTGGGCTCGGTGTCGTCCTCGATCAGGGCGTTCTCGGCGGACTCGAGCGCCTCGGCCGCCACTCTGATGCGCGAGGGCGCGACCGCGATGAGCAGCTCGTGCACGGTCTGCCCCTCCTGGCCGTGCCCCACGAACTGGTCCATCACGCCGAGGGCACCGTCGATCGTCACAGCCCCGGCGTCCGGAGCCTGCTCGCCGCGGATGATCCTCAGGATCGTGGACTTCCCCGCGCCGTTCGGCCCGATCAGGGCACTCGTGGATCCGGCGCCGACGCGGAACGAAGCCTCGTCGAGCAGAGGGCGCCCGTCGGGCAGGGTGAGCGAGACGCCGGCGACATCGATGTATCCCACGGTGGTGGTCCTTCCGCCCGCGAGCTCTTGCGCGACAGCGAGCCGACCAGGCTATCAGGAACCGGCGCCGAGGTCAGATGCGGTGCTCATTGCGCGGCAGCACCTCGAGCACGTGCGGCAGCTTGTTGGGGAAGCACGCGCGGAACAGTTCGGTGATCTGCGGATCGGATCCGTAGTCGTCCACGATCCGCAGTCCGATCATCGTGCTGATGAGCATGCCCTCGGCGAGGAAGCTGCGCGCCTCGTCGGCTTCGAGGCCCACCTCGTCGCGGAAGAAGCGCCAGACCCTCGCGAACCCCTGACGCGCGGCGGCACCGATGGCCGGATTGCTGCCGAGGAGGTAGGCGTGCGCCAGCGTCTGGTGCAGACCCCGCACCTCGATGAGGTCGACGTAGGCCTCCCCGATGCGCTTGCCGACGGGCTGCTCGCCGCCCTCGTCGGACGCCGCGAGCGCCTCGTGGAAGACCGAGAGCAGGCGGTCCAAGGCGAACTCGATCGTCGCGAGGAACAGGTTCTCCTTGGATCCGAACAGGCGCACGACATAGGGCTGACTGACGCCCGCCGCGCGCGCGACCTGGTCGGTCGTGGCCCCCTCGTAGCCGCGCGAGCCGAAGACCGTGAGCGCGGCGAGGATGATCTGCGCGCGCCGCTCCGGGGAGGAGAGACGGCGGCCGGAGTCGTCGCCGAGGGCGGTGTCCGTGGGCGCTGCGGATGTCATGCCGAAAGGTTATCAGCGAATGACTTGACTTTGTAATCATTCGATTACTACATTGACTCCAGCGCTAGTGATCATCCAATTACAACTGGAGCTTTCCCATGACCGTTCCCTCGTCCGCCCCGGCCGCTCGCCGGCGCCGTACCGCCGTCGCGCCCCGGCCGGCTCGCCCGGTCGCGCTCATCATCGCCGCCGCCTCGCTGCCGATGTTCATGGCCACCCTCGACAACCTCGTCATGACCAATGCCCTGCCCGTGCTGCACCGCGAGATGGGCGCCACGATCGAGCAGCTGCAGTGGTTCGTGAACGCCTACACGCTGGCCTTCGCCGGCGCGATCCTCGTCGCCTCGGCGCTCGGCGACCGGTTCGGCCGCCGCACGGTGTTCGCCCTGGGCATCGCACTGTTCGGGGCAGGCTCATTGTTCGCGGCGCTCAGCACCGACCCGGGCCAGCTCATCGCCGCCCGCGCCGTGCAGGGGCTGGGTGCGGCCGCCGTCATGCCGCTGTCGCTCGCCCTTCTCACCGGCGCAGTGCCCGCCGCCCGGCGTCCGCTCGCGATCGGCATCTGGGGCGGCGTCTCCGGGCTCGGCGTCGCCGTGGGGCCGCTCATCGGCGGTGCCATCATGGAGGGCTGGAACTGGCAGGCGATCTTCTGGATCAACGTGCCCATCGCCGTGATCGCGATCCCGCTGGCCTTGATGGTGCTCGCCAACGACTTCGGCGCCCGCGTGCGCATCGATGTGCCGGGCGCGGTGCTCGCCGCCGGCGGCGTGCTGGCCCTCGTTCACGCGATCGTCCGCGGCAATGACGACGGCTGGGACACTATCGGCGTGATCGCCGAGCTCGCCCTGGGCGGCGCGCTTCTGATCGCGTTCCTCGTCTGGCAGCGGCGTTCGACCGCACCGCTCATGCCCCTGCGGCTGTTCCGCGACCGGTCGTTCTCGATCACGAACGTCGTCGGCTTCGCGTTCAGCTTCGGCACTTTCGGATCCGTGTTCCTCCTGATCCAGTTCCTGCAGGTCGTGCAGGGCGCGACCCCTCTCGAGGCCGCCGTGCAGACGACGCCGTGGACTCTGGCGCCGATGTTCGTGGCGCCGCTCGCGGGCCTGATCGCGCCGCGCGTGGGCACGAGGGCCCTGCTCGTCAGCGGCCTGCTGCTGCAGGGCGTGGCATTGGGCTGGCTGGCCGCACAGCTCGCCACGGACGTGCCCTACGCGGCTCTGGTCGCGCCCTTCGTCCTCGCCGGCATCGGCATGGGCCTCGTCTTCGCCCCCTCGGCGACGGCCCTGCTCGCCACGCTCGGCCTCGTCGACCACGCGAAGGCATCCGGAGTGAACTCCACGCTCCGCGAGCTGGGCGTCGCCCTCGGCACCGCCGTGATGACGGCGATCTTCGTGGGCGCCGGCGGCCAGCTGCTGCCCGACCATTACGTGGACGCCGCCCGCCCCGCCGTGTTCACCGGCGCCGCGGTGCTGCTGGTCGCCGCGGTCATCGCGCTCTGGCTGCCGGCCGGGCGCGGCGGGCACGTGGAGGATGGGGACGCCGCAGAGGCGGAGGCCGCGGCACCGAAGACCGTACCGGCGGGTGTCTGAACCCCGCGCGCCCCTTTGCTCGCTGGTCGCGGGAAGTCGTTCACACCGCTGGATAACATACGCGACCAGCGCGCAGGGCCACGTGGACGACGAAGGCCCGGATCCAGTTCCGGATCCGGGCCTTCGGAGATCTCAGCGCTTGTAGTTCGGCGCCTCGACCACGATCTGCACGTCGTGCGGGTGCGACTCCTTGAGCCCGGCCGCCGTGATGCGCACGAACTTGCCGCGGGTCTTGAGCTCCTCGATCGTGCGCGCGCCGACGTAGAACATCGACTGGCGCAGGCCGCCGACCAGCTGGTACGCCACGGCGGACAGCGGGCCGCGGTAGGGGACCTGGCCCTCGATGCCCTCGGGGATGAGCTTGTCGTCGCTGGGCACGTCGGCCTGGAAGTAGCGGTCCTTCGAGTAGGACGTCTGCTTGCCTCGGGTCTGCATGGCGCCGAGCGAACCCATTCCGCGGTACAGCTTGAACTGCTTGCCGCCCTGGAAGACGATCTCCCCCGGAGACTCCTCGGTACCGGCGAGCAGGGACCCGAGCATCACGGCGTCGGCGCCTGCGACGAGCGCCTTGGCGATGTCGCCGGAGTACTGCAGACCGCCGTCCGCGATGACCGGGATGCCGGCCGGGCGCGCGGCGAGCGACGCCTCGTACACCGCCGTGACCTGCGGCACGCCGACGCCGGCGACGATGCGGGTGGTGCAGATCGAGCCAGGCCCGACGCCGACCTTGACGGCGTCCACTCCGGCGTCGACGAGCGCCTGCGCGCCCTCGCGGGTGGCGACATTGCCGCCGATGATGTCGATGTGCGCGAAGGACGGATCCGCCTTGAGCCGCTTGACCAGGTCGATCACGCCCTGCGACTGGCCGTTGGCGGTGTCGACGACGAGCACGTCAACGCCCTTGTCGCGCAGCGCCTCGGCCCGCTCCCAGGCGTCGCCGAAGAAGCCGATCGCAGCTCCGACGCGGAGCCGGCCCTGATCGTCCTTGGTGGCGAGCGGGTACTTCTCGCTCTTGTCGAAGTCCTTGATGGTGATCAGGCCCGCGAGCTTGCCGTCCTCGTCGATGAGCGGCAGCTTCTCGACCCGGTGCTTCGCGAAGAGCGCGATAACCTGTGCGGCCTCGACGCCGACGGGCGCGGTCACGAGGTTCTCGCTCGTCATCACGTCGCGCGCGAGTGTGGTCTGCTTGGCGGATCCGGAGACGAAACGCATGTCGCGGTTCGTGACGATGCCGACCAGGCGCCCGTCGGGGTCGACCACCGGCAGCCCGGAGATGCGGTACTTCGCGCACATCGCGTCGACCTCGGCGATCGTCGCCTCGGGGGTCGTGGTGATCGGATCCGTGATCATGCCGGACTCGCTGCGCTTGACGCGGTCGACCTGTGCGGCCTGATCGGCGATCGAGAGGTTGCGGTGCAGGATGCCCAGGCCGCCCTCGCGCGCCATGGCGATCGCCATGCGCGCCTCGGTCACGGTGTCCATCGCACTGGAGAGCAGAGGTGTGGCGACCGAGATCCGGCGCGTCACACGCGAGGAGGTGTCCGCCTCGCTCGGGATCACGTCCGTGTGCCCGGGCAGGAGCAGGACGTCATCGTAGGTCAATCCGACAAAACCGAACGGGTCGTGCTGCTCCATGGGTTGCGGGGCTCCTCTTCTGCGCGCGTGTATCGATTCTAAGTGCCGCGTGGGGTGCGGTATTCCCAGGAACGGCTGGGCTGCGGACCAGGCGAACGGCCGCCGTCACATGAAGGACGGCGGCCGTTCGCAAGAGGGGACGACAAGGAGTACGGGATGCGCTCCCCGGCGATTCAGGCCGTGATGGTCGCGGTGCCCGTTCCCCCCAGCACCTCGGCGGTGATGGTGCCGCCCACGGGGGCGACGCTGTTGAACGTGACCTTGACCTGGTTGCTGGTGGTCGCTGTCACCTGGAAGATGACCGGGCCGCCGGCAGAAGGGTCGCCACTGACGAATGTCAGACCGGAGAGCCCGGAATACGACGCCGCCGTCGCCGCGTTCGCGAAGGTGAAGGTGACCAGGGTTCCCACCTTGAGCGCGCCGTCGACATAGTTCGCACCGTCAGTGTACTGACCCTGGATCTTGAAGTTCGGGTTGGTGCCGACCTTGGGGTTCGCGGTGGCGGTGACCTCCGCGTAGTTCGCCTCCGGCGCCGTCTCGCTGGCAGCTGCGAGTGGCGTCGCCGCCGCAGCGGCGATGACAGGCAGCGACCACGCGGCGCCCTTGACGATCGTGCGGCGGGAGAGGCGGCCGCGCTCGGAACGGATCTCGGTCATGGGGATGCTCCAGTTCGTTTTCGGCTCGCACACGTGGACACGCGGGAGCCGTTGAAACCGCTCCCGCAGGTTCCGGGGCGGTGGTCCTCCGGTATCCAATCGACCCGATTCCCTGCTCGCCCCCGCGTTCTCCGACCTTGTCGATCCGCGTGCGAACCCGGACGCGTCAGGTATGAAGGCCCTTGACTCCTCCGTCGCGCCTTCCGGCGGACCGTAGGTGCGAAGGCGATGCGAGCCCTTCCGCCGAGATCGCCCGGGCGAGGCTCGAGCCGTTGCTGAATCCCACCCGCGCGGCGATCGCGTCGACGGTCTGTGCGGCATACGCATGCTCCTGGAGCAGACCGACGGCGGCAGCGACGCGGATCCGGCGGATCTCCTGCCGGATCGTCCGACCCGACGGCCGGAATTCGCGCTCGAGCTGACGCAACGAGACGTTCACTTCCGCGGCGACCGTCAGAGGGGTCAGGCCGGGCTCGGCATACCGCCGTTGGAGGATCGCCAGAGCGCGCAGATGCAAGGACGCCGCGACCGTCACACCGGCTCCCGCCGCCCCGCGCCGGATGGCGACAAGGATCATGTCGCGCAGGATCGGTGCGAAGCGCTCCCGGGAGAGCACGTCCAGCGGTTCTCCGCGGTGAAGAGCGTGCACGAACGCACCGATGGGGCGGAGCAGCACAGCATCCTCGATGAGCATCGCGGAGTTCCGTGGTAGCGACAACTCGGGAAGCGCATCAGCCGGCATGCCGACGGCGAGCACATCACCGCCGCCCGGAGACGACATCCGCACGGACGCCGTGCCGGTCACCAGCACCCCCTGACCGTCGCCGATCTCGACAGGCGCATCCCTGGACGGGATCTGCACAGAACCGCTTCGAACCAGAAGTAGCCGTACGCGGCCGGCAGCGACGCCCGATGTGCGATCGGCGGCGGGGGGAAGCTCGTGCGCGGCGATCGTGATGGCGCCGAGCATGAGGCGTTGCGGAAAGCCGGCCACAGCGGTACGGGTCGGCGGATCGTCGGGTTCCCCGGCGCGCTTCGCAGCCCCGGAACGCAGTACCGCGACGGCGTCGCCGGACGGCAGCTGCTGCACCAGCATCGTTCACCTCCCCAGGTTCCCAGCGCCGATGCCGATCCGGTGCGGACGCGCCTCCCGTCATCCGGGTCGACTCGACCGATCGTTCTTCGGCTCCGTGCGTGCGACGCGCACGAGTCTCCGGGCCGTCCGTCGACGCATCGCCACTACGAAGGAGCCCCCCGTAGGTGAGAAGTGACGCGGGCGCCCAGCAGGGGGTCCGCGGTTCAGAGCTCGCCCGGACGTCGGCCGAGCGTGACGGCATCCGTCGTCGTCCTTCTCCGGGCCTGTGGGGCGCATCCGCCGCCGCGCCGCGACAAAGTCGCGGAGACGGACAAAGCTGCTCGCGCCTCAGGGCACGGGGATCGTGTCGGTGCCGGGGTTCGACGCCTGGACCGCTCCTCGGCCGGATCGGATCCGGCGGGCGGCGAGCGCGAGGTCGATCAGGAACACGGCGATCGCGACCCAGACGATCGCGAAGCCGATCCACCGCTCGGTCGGCATCGGCTCGTGCATGACGAGCACGCCGACCAGGAACTGCATGATCGGGGTGATGAACTGGATCATGCCGATCACGGTCAGCCCGATCCGGCGGGTGCCGGCGGCGAACAGCAGCAGCGGCACGGCGGTGGCGACGCCCGCGAAGGCGAGCAGGCCCGCATGCAGCGGGCCGTTCGCGCCCATCGTGATGCCGGTGGTCAGTCCCACGGCGATCAGCTGCACGACGGCGACCGGCAGCAGCCAGAACGACTCCAGGGTGAGGCCGCTCACGGCGTCGACCGAGGGACCGATCTTCTTCTTGACGAGTCCGTAGATGCCGAACGAGGCGGTGAGCGAGAGCGCGATCCATGGGAAGGTGCCGTGGGCGAAGACGATCACCAGCACCGCGACGGTCGCGATCCCGATCGCGACCCACTGCAGCCGGCGCAGCTTCTCCTTGAGAACGAAGACGCCCAGCAGCATCGTGCCGATCGGGTTGATGAAGTAGCCGAGGCTGGTCTCGACGATCTCACCGTTCAGGGTGGCGAGCACGAACACCTGCCAGTTGATGTAGATCAGCACACCGGCGAGCGCCGTCAGCGCCAGCAGCCGCGGCTGCCGGACGATCGTCATCAGTGGCTTCCAGCCCCGGGTGATCGCCAGCAGGATGAGGCAGAACACGAAGGAGAGCGCCACTCGCCAGGCCACCAGCTCCCACGGGCCCGTCGGCGCGAGAAGCAGGAAGTACAGCGGCAGCACGCCCCACAGCAGATAGGCGCCGATCGCGGAGGCGACGCCCACGGTCTGGGCGCTGCGCGGGGTGGAGGTCACCGATCAACCCTATTGCCGTGCGGAGACCTGCCGGCCTGCAGAGTTCGATCCATGCACCGGGTTCCGCAGCACGCCTCCCGGCGCACGCGCATCGGATCCTGCAGGCCATGTCGGAAATCGGAGAGGCCGACCGGCACGCACCGCGTGTCGCCTCGCGCTCGGCGTGCGACGTGCCGTGACCCTCTCCGTTTTCCCACGGCCGCGGATCCGGATCCGTATCCGGGAACGACGAAGGCCCGGATGCGCAGGGCATCCGGGCCTTCGAGACGTCAGTGGGACGCTCAGCGCACCACGACGGCGAGCACGTCGCGGGCGGACAGCACGAGGAACTCGTCGCCGCCGAACTTCACCTCGGTGCCGCCGTACTTGCTGTAGAGCACGCGGTCGCCGACGTTGACGTCGAGCGGGACGCGGTTGCCGTTGTCATCGATGCGGCCGGGGCCCACGGCCACGACCTCGCCCTCCTGGGGCTTCTCCTTGGCAGTGTCAGGGATGACCAGGCCACTCGCGGTGGTCTGCTCGGCCTCGACCTGCTTGATGACGATGCGGTCCTCGAGCGGCTTGATGGAAACCGACACGGTCTACCTCTTTCTTGACGGTTCAAGACTGATTAGCA
>Ga0308158_10000601_pt1 | contig 52766 bp, 45 predicted proteins | sample PhyBR2_FD_201038 | JGI IMG/M metagenome (GOLD analysis project Ga0308158, IMG submission 201038) | Phyllosphere microbial communities from UC Gill Tract Community Farm, Albany, California, United States - DLSLB.R2 | ecosystem: Host-associated > Plants > Phyllosphere > Unclassified | place: USA... | reverse complement strand
TCGGGGGCTTCGGGCTCGCCGCCCGCCCCGCTCCCACATGGATCGCTCATGCAATGGAGATCTTCTGTGGAAGCGGGGCGGGCGGCGAGCCCTCTGCCCGCGAAGAAGCCAGCACTGACACCCCCCAGCACAGCCTGCCGCCACCCCACCGCAATTCAGCATCCACACCCCGCCGCGTGCCCCATCTCGGCATCGGCCACTGCGCGGACATTTCTACACTAGGTCCATCGTTCGGACTGCAAAGGCACCCTGATCATGTTGAAGCATTCACTGCGTGACCCTTCCCTGCTCGTCGAGCAGGCCTACGCCAACGGCCAGTGGATCAATGCCGATGACGGCGCCACCCTGGCGGTGACCAACCCCGCCGATGGCAGCACCATCGCCCACGTCCCGGCCCTGCAGGGCGCCGAAACCCAACGCGCGATCGCCGCGGCCGAAGCCTGTTTCGTCACCTGGCGCGAAGTGCCGGCGGCCGAACGCGCCAAGCTCCTGGAAAAGTGGTACCAGCTGATCATGGACAACCAGGAAGACCTGGCGCTGATCATGACCGCCGAACAGGGCAAGCCCCTGACCGAGTCGCGCGGCGAAATCGCCTACGGCGCCAGTTTCGTTAAATGGTTCGCCGAGGAAGCCCGGCGCATCTACGGCGACACTATTCCTTCACCCACCGCCGACCGCCGCATCCTGGTGCTCAAGCAGCCGATCGGGGTGGTCGCGGCGATCACCCCGTGGAATTTCCCCAATGCCATGATCACCCGCAAGTGCGCACCGGCCCTGGCCGCCGGTTGCCCGGTGCTGGTCAAGCCTTCGGAAATGACCCCGTTGTCGGCCCTGGCCCTGGCGGTACTGGCCGAGCGCGCGGGCATTCCGGCGGGGGTGTTCAACGTGCTCACCGGCCTGCCGGCCGGCGTGGGCGGCGAAATGACCAGCAACCCGGCCGTGCGCAAGCTGTCGTTCACCGGCTCCACCCGCGTGGGCCAACTGTTGATGAGCCAGTGCGCCTCGACCATCAAGCGCCTGAGCCTGGAACTGGGCGGCAACGCGCCGTTCATCGTGTTCGACGACGCCGACCTGGACCTGGCCATCGCCGGAGTCATGCAGAGCAAGTTCCGCAACGCCGGGCAGACGTGCGTGTGCGCCAATCGCATCCTGGTGCAGGACGGCATCTATGCCCGTTTCGCCGAACGCCTGAAGGCAGCCGTGGCCGAGCTGAAAGTCGGCGATGGTCTGGCCGAAGGGGTGACCATCGGCCCATTGATCAATGCCGCGGCGGTGGACAAGGTGGCGCGCCACATCGGTGACGCGGTGGAAAAAGGCGCTACCGTGGCCATTGGCGGGTTGCCGCAAAACGATGGCCTGTACGTGCAGCCCACGGTGTTGCTGGACGCCAACGCCGACATGCTGCTGGCCGGTGAGGAAACCTTCGGCCCGGTGGCGCCGCTGTTCCGCTTCCATACCGAAGAAGAAGCCCTGGCACTGGCCAACGCCACCCCCTACGGCTTGGGCGCCTACTACTTCACCCAAGACATGCGCCGCGCCTGGCGCGTGGGCGAGCGCCTGGAGTTCGGCATGGTGGGCTTGAACACCGGGATCATTTCCATGGAGGTGGCGCCATTCGGCGGCATGAAGCAATCGGGCACCGGCCGCGAGGGTTCCAAGTACGGCCTGGATGAATTCCTCGAAGTGAAGGCCTGGCACATCGGCGGGTTGGGGTGATGGTGGGGGTGGCAAGGAGGGCCTCTTCGCGGGCAGAGACCCGCTCCCACAGAGTTATGTGCACGTCTTGTGGGAGCGGGGCGGGCGGCGAGCCCTCTGCCCGCGAAGAGGCCAGCACTGACACCCTCCCGAAACGACATTCTTGATCTCTTGGAGCACCACAGATGAATTTCACTGAAGGTTTCGAATCGGTCAGCGTCAACCAGGTCAGCAAGCACTACGGCAGCCTCAAGGCGCTGGACAACGTCAACCTCAAGGTCGAAGCCGGCGAGTTCATGTCGTTGCTCGGACCGTCGGGCTCAGGCAAGACCACCTTGCTGAGCATCCTGGGCGGCTTCATCCGGGTCAGCTCCGGCAACATCCTGTTCGGCGAGCGCAACGTCACCCTGATGCCGCCGCACAAGCGCGAGATCGGCGTGGTGTTTCAGAACTACGCCCTGTTTCCGCACATGACCGTGGGCGAGAACGTGGCCTTCCCGTTACGCGCCCGCGGCGAAAGCGCGAGCAAGAGCCGCGACCGGGTCAAGCAGGCGCTGGCCACGGTCGAACTGGGCGGCTACGAAGAGCGTTCGATCGCAGCGCTTTCCGGCGGCCAGCGCCAGCGCGTGGCCCTGGCCCGGGCCATCGTCTTCGAGCCCAAACTGATTTTGATGGACGAGCCGCTGTCGGCCCTGGACAAGCAGCTGCGCGAAACCATGCAGATCGAATTGCGCGCCCTGCACAAGCGCCTGGGCGCGACCATGATCTACGTGACCCACGATCAGCGTGAAGCGCTGACCATGAGCGACCGCATCGCCATCATGCGCGGCGGGCAACTGGTCCAGGTCGACACCCCTCGCCGCCTGCACGATCACCCTTCGGACGACTTCGTCGCCAGCTTCATCGGTGAAAGCACCCTGGTGCCGTTGCAACGCGGCGCGGACAACGGCTTGACCCTGGGTGCCACGCCGCTGCGCACTACCCGGCCGGTCCCGGCTTCGGGCGATGTGTTCCTGGCGCTGCAATCGGAAAAGCTGCTGCTGGACAGCGCCAGCGCCGGGCCTGAGTGGAATCGCTTGAGCGGGCGGGTCGCCGACATCGTCTTTCAGGGCGAGAGCCTGAAGGTTTTCGTCGACCTGGACGGTGGCCCGACGGTCAGCCTGCGCCAGCCCAGCCACCACGAAGGCAACCTGAGCCTGCCACCGATCGGCTCGCCGATGCTGATGCGCCTGCACCCCGAAGACACCATCGTAGTGCCCCGCGCCGGGGTTTGAGGGGATCAGTGCTGGCCCCTTCGGGCAGAGGGCCCGCCGCCCGCCCCGCTCCTACAAAGAGCTGCACAACTGTGGGAGCGGGTCTCTGCCCGCGAAGGGGCCAGCACTGACACCCCACCACCCAAACAACCGAATCTACCGCCCCACCCGCAAAAAACAGGCAAACACCCCACCACAGCCCGCAACTTCGGTGCTTGTGATTTGCGCCACTCCTTATCCTGATCACATCACCCGCCACGCTCGGCGCTCACGGAGATCGAGATGAATTCTGCACTGACCGAAAATCAACGCCTGCTTGCCCTGCGCGAACAACACGTTCCCCGTGGCATCGCCACCGCCCACCCGGTAGTCGCCGCGCGCGCCCAAGGCGCCGAGGTGTGGGACGTGGACAACAAGCGCTTTCTGGATTTCGTCGGCGGCATCGGCGTGCTCAACGTCGGCCACAATCACCCGGCCGTGGTCGAGGCGGTGCGGCAGCAGGTGGGCAAGGTGTCCCATGTCAGCTTCCAGGTAGCAGCCTACGAGACCTACATCGATGTGGCGGCGCGGCTCAATGCCCTGATCGGCGGGGATGAGCACTACAAAACGGTGCTGTTCACTTCCGGCGCCGAAGCGGTGGAAAACGCTATCAAGATCGCCCGCAGCCATACCAACCGGCCGGCGGTGATCTCGTTCCGCGGAGGCTTTCACGGCCGCACCCTGCTGGGCGTCACCCTGACCGGCATGAGCCAGCCCTACAAACAGAACTTCGGCCCGTTCCCGGCGGAGATCTATCACGCCAGTTACCCCAATGCCTATCGCGGCATCAGCAGCGAGGACGCCCTGGCGCAGTTGCACGAACTGTTCGCCAGCGACGTGGCACCGGACCGAGTGGCGGCGATCCTGATCGAGCCGGTGCAGGGCGACGGCGGTTTTCTGGCCGCGCCGGTCGAATTCCTCCAGGCGCTGCGCGCACTGTGCACGCAACACGGCATCGTCCTGATCGCCGATGAGATCCAGGCCGGTTTCGGTCGTACGGGGAAAATGTTCGGCTTCCAGCATGCCGGTATCCAGCCGGATCTGGTCACCGTGGCCAAGTCCCTGGCCGGTGGCATGCCGCTGTCGGGCGTGGTCGGTCGAGCCGAGATGATGGATGCACCGACCCCAGGTGGTTTGGGCGGGACCTATGGGGGTAACGCCGTGGCCTGCGCGGCGGCACTGGCGGTGCTGGACCTGTTCGAACGTGAGGACCTGCTGGCCCAGGGCGAGCAACGCGCGTTGCAATTGCGCGAGGGCCTGCTGGCATTGCAGACACGTTACCCGCGCATTGGTGAAGTGCGTGGCCTGGGCTTCATGCTGGCGATCGAGATGGTCAAGGACGATGCCGCGCACAGCCCGGATGTCGACCTCACCCAACGGGTCATCGACGAAGCGCGCCATGCGGGGCTGCTGGTGATCAAGTGTGGTTTGTACCGTAACGTGGTGCGTTTCCTGGCGCCGCTGGTGACCACCCAGGAGCAGGTGGCAGAGGCCTTGCAGATGCTCGACAAGGCATTGGCAAAAGCCGGCGCCTGACTGTGGGAGCGGGGCGGGCGGCGCGCTCTTCGCGGCCACGGACCGCTCCTACAGGGATCAGGGCCAAACGTAGGAGCGGTCAGCGGCCGCGAAGAATGCGCCGCGGTACACCTGGCACACTGCGGCGACCTCTTCGCGGCCACGGACCGCTCCTACGCCGGAGAAGCTGTAGAAGTCTGCAGGGAAGCCACTCATACCGTCGCTCGGGAGCCAATCATGAAAGTCACACAGTACAAGGCGCTGGGGTTCTCCTATGCCACCCTAGTCGACCGTGAACGGGGCATTCTCGAAGGCCTGCGACCCCTGTCGGTGCAGAGCCGAACGCCCAGCAGCGACGAGCAACTGCTGGACGCCTATCGCGAGATCGCCCAGGAGCTGGGCCAGGCGGGCGGCAACGCCAGTGCCAGCGCTTTCCACGGCCAGCTGTACCAACGCATGGCGCACCGATTGCATGTGATTCCCGGCTGGGATGAAAGTGTTGCCTTCGGTAGCTCGTCAGCCCATTGGCCGATCTTCGAAGACGCCCCCGGCGCCCTGCAATACCTGAGCAAGTTCTACCGGTTGATACTGATCGCCCCACCCCAGGGCATCGATGTCGGCGCCCTGACCCAACGCTTGCCGGTGGCATTCGATGCGGTCATCGAGCCTTGCAACGACGCCTGGCACAGCAGCCTCGCCAGCGAGCTGCAGCGCCTGGACCTGGAGCGTTCGCAGTTGCTGCCGGTGCGCAGTACCGAAACGGATGACCCATGGAACCTGCGTGTGGATTTTCCGGTGTGTACCCTGCACCGCGATCATCGCCAGCCATGGAATCTTTCGCCCCAGGCTCTGGACGGCAAGCGCTGTGAGTACGCCAGCCTTGCGGACCTCGCCCATGCCCATCAAACGGCATTGCACGCCTGAGGCCCACGTTCATGTTCTGACTTGACGAGGTCCACCCCATGGATGCTGCAACGAAACTGGATCGCATCGACATCAATATCCTGGTGCAACTGCAGAAGGACGGGCGCATGACCAACGTCAGCCTCGCCGAAGCGGTGGGCCTGTCACCCAGCCCCTGCCTGCAACGGGTCAAGCGCCTGGAATCGGCGGGCTACATCAGTGGCTATGAAGCGCACGTCAATCTGGCCAAGTTCGCCAGCTCCGTCACGGTGTTCACCGAGGTGACCCTGTCGGACCACAAGCGCGCCGATTTCGTGAAGTTCGAATCCAGCATCCGCAACATCGACGAGGTGCTCGAATGCCATTTGATCAGCGGTGGGTATGACTACCTGGTGCGGTTCCTGTGCAGCAGCATCCAGCACTACCAGGAATTGATGGAGTCGATCCTCGACAAGAACATCGGCATCGACAAGTATTTCAGCTACATCGTCATCAAGAGCCCGGTGCTCAAGAGCGCCGTGCCGTTGCGCAGTCTGGTGCGGGCGGTTTGACAGCCGCACCGCATCCAGCCAGCTCACCAACCCCCTGTAGCAGCGGCGCAAGCCGCGTCCGCTGGTCACACGGTCTCAACTCAATATGCAAAACACCTTGCGCACCGTCTGAGTGCTGGCCCAGGCATTGGTCGCGCCTGCCGGCACCACTACGACCTCCCCTGCGCTCACCGTGCATGCCTCGCCCTGCTCGGGCGTGAGGGTCACGGCGCCTTCCAGGATGAACATCAGCTCGCTGTAGCCTGGCTGCACCTGCTTGCGCGCATAGGCCTCGCACTGCCACAGACCGATGCGCAGATTGGCCGCGCTGAACAGCGTTTCGCTCCAGGCCTTGGGGGTCGGCGTGAGCAGTACCGTGGCGGCCGGTGGATCGCTGGGCGGCAGTGATTGGGTGAAGTCGATCTTCAGCGGCGCGTTCGGCATGTCGTTGCTCGGCGGCAAACCGGGAAAGGCCATGAACAGGCGGCGCAACTGCCCCCGATGCTGCCAGCGCACCGCCACGCCACGGGGCACCACGAAACAATCGCCGGCCTTCAACCGCAGGTCGAAACCCTCGCCTTGCAGGGTCAGCTCGCCAGCTTCCACGATCCCCAACTCGACCCAGGGAAAGTCTTCGATCAAGAGGTTGGCGCCGACACTGGTCGAGGCACCCACGGCATAACCCGTGCGCGGATCATGAAAATGCACGGTACGCCCGGCCGCCAGTGGGTCGTCCTGCAAGGCAAAGGCTGCCAAGGGCAATTGGCGGTCCGCAGGAGGTTGTGAGTAATGCAGGATCGGGGGCATAAGGCTCGTCTTGGCAATGAGGTTCGCGGCTCAGCGGCCGATGGCATCCAGCAGTTGTTGCCAACCGGCGGCCAGGCGTACACCGGGCGCGCGGAAGGCATGCAGGGGAATGGGTTTGAAGGTATCGCCCGCCAGCAGCCCCAGCTGCACCGGCTCGCCGGCAGTCATGGCCGCCAGTTGCTTGCCCATGTAAGTGGACATCGCCACCCCGCCGCCGTTGTAGCCGATGGCATAGAAGCTGCGCGGGTCCAGCTGACCGGCGTGGGGCAGGTAATCGAGGGTCATGGCCACCAGGCCCGACCAGCGAAACGTCACGGGCTGGTCACGCAGAATCGGGAACACCACGCCCATGCTGCGTTGCAGGGTGGCGAAGGCACTGTCCGAATCATTTTTGCCGAACGCGCCGCGGCCACCGAAGATCAGCCGGTCGCCGACCACCCGGAACCAGCGCAGCATGCGCTTGGTGTCGCCACAGACCTGACCGCCGGGCATAAGTCTGGCCAGTACATCGGCGGGCAGTGGTGCGGTGGCGATGATGGCGCTACGAAACGGGATCAGTCGTCGATGCAGGGTGTCGGTCGCGGCGCTCTGGTCGGAATAGCCATTGGTGGCATACACCACCTGTTTGGCACTGACTCGACCCTGAGGCGTTTGCACGATCACCCGGTCAGCCTCTTGGCGAACCTGCAACGCCGGGCTGTTGATGAACATCTTCACGCCCCGTTCGTGCAGGCTGTTGGCCATGCCACGGGCGTAGTTGAGCGGGTGGATGCCGCCCGCCTTCGGCGTCAGCAGCCCACCGTGGAAAATGCTCGAGCCGGTCATTTCCCTTACCTGGTCGGCATCGATCATGCGTGATGATTCGCCGCCGGTTTCACGCTTGATCCACTCAGCGGTGTTGCGCAGCCCGTTCAGGGCGAGCTCGTTGTGGGCCGCGGCGATGTGCCCACCCATGTGCAGCTGGGCGTCTTCGATGCCCAGGCTTTCGACCATTTCCACCAGGCTGTCCACAGCGGCATAGCCGGTGCGGTACATGTGCAACGCGGTGTCGCGGTCGAAGCGCTGCATCAGGGCGGGAAAGCCGACGCGAAACTTGGGCGATACCACGCCACCGTTCCGGCCGCTGGCCCCCCAGGCCAGGGTATTGGCTTCCAGAATCAACGGCTCGCGACCGCTCAGGGCAATGTGATGCGCCGCCGAGAGCCCGGTGTAGCCGGCGCCGACGATCACCACGTCGCACTGCCGGTCGCCCTGCAGCGCTTGCAGTGCCGGCCCCGGTCGGGCGGTGGCCGCCCACAAACTCTTCACAGTCATAGCCGGTTTCCACGAGAGGCGGCGCTCCAGATGAGCGCCGCGGTTGTCAGCCCAGTTCCTGCTCGACCGCGTCGGCCAGTTGCGCCAGCGAGGTGAAGTGGTAATGCGGCTTGGTGTGCTCGGATTCCAAGGTGCCGCCGCTGCCTTTCTGCGCGTGGCGACGCTCGATCCAGCAGGTCCGGTAGCCCAGACGCATCGCCACGCCGATGTCGTGGTACTGGCTCTGGGCGACGTGGAGGATCTCTTCGAAGACGATGCCCTGCGTGGCCAGTACGCCACGCGTGTAGGCGAAGAACTGCGGATCAGGCTTCTCGAAGCGCACGTCGTCGACCGTCACCCGCACATCGAAGGGCTCGTCGAGGGTCTTGGCCATGTGGTTCAGGGCCCAGATCTGCGAATTGGTGGTGGCCACCAGCTTGAAGTGCTTGTGCAGACGCTTGAGCGCTTCGACCGAATCCGGGAAGGCCGGGAAGTTTTCCACGGCCAGGGCCAGGCCGCGGGCATATTCGTCGTTGTCCGGCAGGCCGAGCTTGTCGGCGATCAGGTGGTAGCAGCGCTCCAGGTCGTCCGGCCACCAACCCGAATCGGGCATGGCACGGGCTTCGCGGTAGGCCTTGAGAATGTCGTCGTCGCTGCACGCCTTGCCCGCTTCACCGGCCACTTCGCGCACATGGTTGAGAATGCCGGCTTCGAAATCGATCAGGGTGCCGACAACATCGAACGTCAGGGCTTTGAACTGCTTGAATGACATAGGGCGCTCCGCAGGATGAACCAAGGGAAGGTGCTGGGTGTGGTTCAATTATCAGCCGGGTGAATCGCTATATGTTCTGTTTTGTCCTTACCTGAGGGCATAACCTACCGTTTTTCCCGCGATCGCGGCATACCTGGGTTCAAGACGCCTCGGCGATCTTTCCGGCCAGGTCCAGCTGAGGGTAAAGCAGGTCGATTCGCGCGATGTCCGCCTGCATCTCTTCGATGATCCACTGGCGCACGCTGTCGACGATCGGCCGGCTCGGACGGTTGGCCGGGGTGACCAGGCAGCAGCGCCGGGCACTGACGGTCACCGCATCGCCCACCGGCAGCAATTGCCCGTTGGCCAGGCAGTGCGACACCACGTTGAGCCAACCCAGTGCCATACCCTGACCGAGCAAAGCCGCCTGCACGACCACGGCATAATCGGAAAACACCAGGGCACTGTCGATACGCCCGCCGTGGTCGAAAGGCGCGGCCCAGGCGCGGTCCTGGTTGTCCATGTGGATCAGCGCCGGGGCTGCGCTCTTGCCCTTGCCGCCCGGCACTGCAGAGCGGTACTGGGGGCTACACACAGGCAGGGTGATTTCCGGCAGAACCAGGCTGTCTGCGGCTTTGACGCTGCCGACGTCGAGGTAGCGCATGCCTAGATCGACATCCATCAACGGCCCGCCGATGCGCCCGGACATCAGCTGGTAGCGCATGTCCACCGACGGAAAACGCTCGCTGAAACGGCTCATGCGCGGCATCAGCCAGTGAGTGGTAAACGCGGTGGAAACGGACAGGGTAATAGTCTCCATACCCGTGGCGCGGGCGGAGATTTCGCTGATGGCCGATTCGATGGTGTCGAAGCCTTCCTGGACCCGGCGATAGAGAATGGTCCCGCTTTCGGTGAGCCGCGCGCCGCCACGAACGCGCTCGAACAGCTGCACCCCGAGATGATCTTCCAGCCGCGAAAGCATGCGGCTGACCGCAGGCTGACTGACGCACAGCTCGTCGGCCGCCCGGGTAAAACTGCCGCAACGCGCCGCCGCCTCGAAAACGAACAAGGAGCCGGAACTGGGCAGTTTTCTGCGAAGATTGGACATGACCTGAGTTTATGCCTGGGAAAACTATTAGTAAATTGCCGTGACACTGAAACCCTTCCTATCCTGACACGTCGGCGACGCGTGCGGTCTATCAGACAAACCGCACAAACCCAACCAAGTGCGCGGTCCCCTGTAGCAGCGGCGCAAGCCGCGTCGGCGACACACACGGTATGCCTGACACACCGCACACCCCCGGACGCGGCTCGCGCCGCTGCTACAGGGGTGATGCAAGCCGCGTCGGCGACACACGCGGTATGCCTGACACACCGCACAACCCCGGACGCGTGCGCGGTCCCTGTAGCAGCGGCGCAAGCCGCGTCGGCGGCACATGCGGTATGCCTGACACACCGCACAACCCCGGACGCGGCTCGCGCCGCTGCTACGGGTACGGAGGGGCATCGGTTTTTTTCATCACGGGTGGAGAGCGATTTTGGACAACGCGTTGAAGTTCTATATAGACGGTCGCTGGGTCGAGCCCTCCGGCGCGCGGCGCCTGGCGGTGATCAACCCGGCCACCGAGCAGGCCTTTGCCGAAATCGCCTTGGGTGAGCAGGCAGACGTGGATGCAGCCGTTGCGGCGGCGCGGCGGGCCTTTGCCGAGTTTGCCTTTACCACTCCAGCCGAGCGCAAAGCGCTGCTCGAACGGATTCTCGAGTCCTTCATGGCCCGCTACGACGACATCGCCGCCGCCATCATGCAGGAGGTCGGCGCGCCGCAGGCCCTGGCCCATGACTGGCAGGCCGGCATCGGCAAGCGGCACCTTGAGCAGATGCTGCGTACCCTGGACAGCTTCGAGTTTCGCAAGAGCCGCGGCACCACGCTGATCAACCAGGAACCCGTTGGCGTGGTGGCGTTGATCACCCCCTGGAACTGGCCGATCAACCAGATCGCCTGCAAAGTAGCACCCGCCCTGGCCGCCGGCTGCACCCTGGTCCTCAAACCCAGCGAAATCGCGCCGATCAACGCACTCATTTTCGCTGAAGTGATGCACGACGCCGGAGTGCCCGCGGGTGTGTTCAACCTGATCAATGGCGACGGCCCCACCGTGGGTGCCGCCATGGCGTGTCACCCCGACGTGGACATGGTCTCGTTCACCGGCTCGACCCGGGCCGGCGTGGAAGTGGCGCGCCTGGCCGCGCCGACGGTCAAGCGCGTGCATCAGGAACTGGGCGGCAAGTCAGCGAACATCCTGCTCGACGATGTGGACCTGCAGGCGGCCGTGACGGCGGGGGTCAACGGCTGTTTCGGCAACAGCGGCCAGTCCTGCAACGCACCGACACGCATGCTGGTGCCCGCTGCGCTGCACGATCAGGCCGTGGCCATCGCTCGCCAGGCGGCATCGACCCATCGAGTCGGCGCGCCCGACGATCCGTCGACAACCCTGGGCCCGGTCATCAGTGAGCGGCAATACCGGGCGATCCAGCGGATGATCGCCATCGGCATCGACGAAGACGCGCAGTTGGTCTGTGGCGGCCTGGGCCGGCCAGCCGGTCTGGGCACTGGCTACTACGTGCAGCCGACGATCTTCGCCGGGGTGGATGCGCAGATGACCATTGCCCGCGAAGAGATCTTCGGCCCGGTGCTGGTGATCCAGCCGTATGCCGATGAACAGGACGCGGTGCGCATGGCCAACGACAGCGTGTTCGGGCTGGCGGCGTACGTACAGTCAGCGAGCCTGGAGCGCGCTCGCCAGGTGGCCTTGCAGATGCGCGCCGGGAGTGTCTACATCAACTACCCAAGCTGGGATCCCGCAGCCCCGTTCGGGGGTTACAAGCAGTCCGGCAATGGCCGCGAATATGCCGAGTGGGGGCTGGAAGCGTTTCTTGAGGTGAAGGGTATCGTCGGCTGGGGGATCTGAAACACCGCGGCGTCCTTTTCGCGGCCACGGACCGCTCCTACGGTTCATTGCAAGCCAACTGTTGGAGCGGTCATCGGCCGCGAACCAGGCACCGCAAGCCACCTGAAGACATGCGGTGTCACCCCTCCTTGATCAGATCCGCGATGCGCTCGGCGATCATGATGGTCGGCACGTTGGTGTTGGCGCACGGAATCGCCGGCATCAGCGACGCATCGCACACCCGCAATCCCGTCACGCCGATCACCCGCCCATCGCTCAAGGTCACGGCTTGGGGATCGTCCGCCCGGCCCATGCGGCAGGTGCCCGACGGGTGCCAGGTGCCACCCACGTTGGCTCGCACGAATTCGCTCAATGCTCGATCGTCGGCCAACAGCCTGTCCAGGGTTACCCCTTGGGTCACCAGGCCACGCACCACCCATCCGCGCAAGGGGCCGCCAATGTCCAGCAGCAGGCTCAACACCCCGCGCTGCAAGGCATTGAAGCGCCCCGGCATGGCCACCTTGGCCACCCTGGGCGAGTAGCTCGATGGAAATACCACGGAGCGCAAAGGGTCCAGGCCCGGTGCCGACAACGTCTCGGCGCCCATGCGCAGGGCTTGCTTCAAACGCTGCAGGTCGCGTGCTTCGGACAGCATCGAAAAACGGACATCCGGTTCCTGCAATGGATCCAGCGACGTCACCTGCACCCGCCCGCGCGAGTAGGATTTATTTACCCAGAAGAACATCGTGCCCAAGCGATAACCCACCGAATGCCAGCCGGAACGCGAGAGGATCGCCCCGTGCATGTCACCCGGCACGGTGCCCGGCAGCCCGGATGAAAAACGCACGATCGCCTGTTCGTGATGCTCGTCGACGTGCGGCGTGCGGCCCTGGGTGGTCAGCAGCGCCGACACGGCGATCGACGGATGCTCCATCAGATTGCCGCCCACGCCTGGCCGGTCGGCCACCAGCGGCACGCCCAGGTCCAACAATTGGTCCAGCGGTCCGACCCCGCTGCGGATCAACAGCGCCGGACTGTGGATGGCCCCGGCACAGACGATCACCTCTACCGCGTGCAGCTCCTCGACCGCGCCAGCCCGATCCAGCACGCGCGCGCCGACGGCCTGCGTGCCCCTGAACAACACACGGTCCACCACACACTCGGTACGCAGCGTCAGGTTGGGCCGCGCACGAACCTCGTCGGTGAGGTAGCACACCGACACCGGAATCCGTTCGCCCTGCTCGCTCACCCCGATCGCGCCCACGTAAACGCCATCCTGCCACTCTCCGTTCTGATCCGCCCGAGTGGGCAAGCCACGGGACGCCAACACCCCCATGACCGCCTTGACGAAGGGCGACAGGAACGCCGGTGCCGTACGTCGGATGCGCACCGGCCCGGCATCACCGTGCAAGGGTCCGCTGAAATCACAGTCGGTTTCCAGCTTGCGAAAGTACGGCAGGCAGTTGTCCCAGCTCCAGCCCTCGGCGCCCAGCCGTCCCCACTCATCGTAGTCGTCCGGCGCACCGCGATTGGTCATCAGCGCGTTGATCGCCGAGCCACCCCCGAGCAGGCGCGCCTGCTCGTAGCGACGACTGCCCTGTGCGGCCATGCGCGCGGTCAGGCGCTGCCAGATGTTGCGTACATCCAGATAGGCACGGCCGGGGTACCGGCTGGCAATGGCCGCAGGCATCTTGCCCGGCGCAATGTCACGCCCCGCTTCCACCAGGCACACGCGCTTGTTCGGGTCTTCGGACAGCCGCGCGGCCAGCACGCAGCCCGCGCTGCCACCGCCGAGAATCAGATAGTCGATCACGCTTGCGGCCGCCTTACTGGACGAATTTCAACCAACGGTCCTTGGCGGCAATGCCTTCGGCCGACGACCACCACTCTTCGGACATCAGCGCCTGCTTGGCGGCGTTTTCCGGCGAGCTGGGCAGCTCCTTGCCCCGTTCGGCGCTGAGCTTGCCGGTGGCGAAGGCGGCCGGGTTGCCTGGCCCGTAGTCGATGTACTTGGGCAAATCGGCCTGCAGCTCGGGCGACACGGCGGTGTCGACGAACTTGACCGCCTGCGCCAGGTTCGGCGCGTTCTTGAGGATGCACAGCTGGGTGTTCTGCAAAATGCCGTCGTTGTAGGTGAAGTCGACATCGGCGTTGTCTTTCTTCACCGCACCCACGCGGCCGTTCCAGATCATCAGCATGTCCACTTCACCGTCATTGAGCAGTTGCGCCGACTGCCCGCCCGAACTCCACCAGACGGCGATGTCCGGCTTGATCTGGGCCAGGCGCTTGTAGGCGCGGTCGACGTCCAGCGGGTAGAGCTTGTCGCGCGGCACACCGTCGGAGATCAGCGCCGCTTCCAGGGTGCCCATGGGGTCGTTGCGCAAGGCGCGGGTGCCGGGGAAGTCCTTGACGTTCCAGAAGTCGGCCCAGCTCTGCGGCACCTTCTTCAGGGTCTTGGTGTTGTAGCCCAGGACCGAGGAATAGAACTCATAGGCCACCGAATACGGCGTGCGATAGGCTTCGGGCATGCCCTTTACGTTGGGCATCTTGGCCAAGTCCAGCGGTTCGATCAGGCCTTCGCGGCCGCCGCGGAGGCAGTTCGAAGGTGGGGTGTCGATCACGTCCCACACCGGCTTGCCGGTCTCGCCCTGGGCCTTGACCATGGGCCAGGCGTCCGGAACGCTGTCCTGCTTGATGGTGATACCCAGCAGTTTGGCGGCCGGGTCGAGGATGGCCTTGGTTTGCGCTTCCTGGTAGACGCCACCTTGGGAGACGAAGGTAATCTGCTCGGCCTGAGCGGTCGTTGCGCACGCCATGGCCACGTACAACAGGGATAGAACAGCACCGAAAGACAAGGTTTTCATGGCAAATCATCCTGTAGTTAGATTAATTCGGCAGCGACAAAAACCTCGACGGGTAACCCATGTTTGCACCGGTTCTGTATTTTTGTTCGACCGAGCGGGATCGCTGGAAGGTACAAGACGAAAACCCAGGACGACAATGCACCATTAGTCAGTATCACCATGATTTCAGGTTATGAATCCCAACCCCGGCACACCCCCTGTAGCAGCGGCGCAAGCCGCGTCACCAACGCCGCGGTACACCTGACCCACCGCATACACCCCAAACGCAAAACGAGCCCCTGTAGCAGCGGCGCGAGCCGCGTCACCGACGCCGCGGTACACCTGACCCACCGCATGCAGGCCGGACGCGGCTCGCGCCGCTGCTACGGGACGCAGGTGCCAATCAGCCGTGTTCCAGCATGGCGAACGGCAATCGTTGGCCAAGCGCCTCGCGCAGGTAATGCACGAAGGCGACGATGCGCTGGGGCGTGTGACGTCGCTGCTGGTACACCGCGTACACGTCGGCCTGCGGCGCCTGGTGGTCGGTCAGCAGCGCCTGCAACCGGCCACTCTCCAGATGCGCCTGCACATCCCAGCGCGAGCGCAGGATCACACCGTGACCGTCCAGCGCCCAGCCCAGCGCCACCTCGCCGTCATTGCTCGACAGCGTCCCAGTGACCTTGTGCGCATAGTCGCGGCCGTCCTTGTGAAAACGCCAGATGGCGTAGTCGCTGCCGAACTGGCGCAGGACGATGCAATTGTGCGCCGCCAGATCGGCCACCTGAGTCGGTGCAGGCATGTTCTCAAGGTATCCGGGCGCCGCGCACAGCACCCGCGGATTCTCCAGCAGACGGATGGCGATGAGCCGTGAATCGGGCGGCTCGCCCATGAACACACCCAGGTCGAACTGATCGTCGAGCAGACTCATCGGCTGGCTGCTCAGCTCCAGGGACACTTCCAATTCAGGGTGCAGGCGCGCAAATGCCGAGACCACCCGGGCCAGGTGCCTGCGGCCAAAGCCCAGGGTGGCATTGATCCGCAACCGGCCATGCAGCGTCGGCTGACGCGTACCCAGCGCACTTTCCAGTTCATCGAGCTGGCGCAGAATCGGCCGCCCGCCCTCCAGGTACAGCTCGCCTTCAGGGGTCAGCGACAAGCGTCGCGTCGTGCGTTGCAACAATTGCACGCCCAGGCGCTGCTCCAGCTGGCTCAGACGCTTGCTCACCGCCGGCAGTGAAAGACCCAAGTGGCGCGCGACGTCAGTCAGGCTGGCGCGAGTCGCCACCTGCTGAAAGAAGCTCAGGTCATCGATCATGCTCATGGATTGTTTACCTGAATCTAAGAATGGCTTAACCGGCAGGCCAATTATTAATCCTGTGACACTGATTACACTGAGTCCACAGGTTCATCAACCCATGCATCAATGACTGGAGTGCAGCATGAGCAAGTCCACTTACAAGATCGCAGTGATCCCCGGCGATGGCATCGGCAAGGAAGTCATGCCCGAAGGGGTTCGCGTGCTCGACGCCGTGGCCGCCCGCCACGACCTGCACTTGCAGTGGGACTGGTTCGACTTCGCCAGTGCCGATTACTACCTGGCTCACGGCAAGATGATGCCCGATGACTGGTTCGAAACGCTCAAGGGCTACGACGCGATCTACTTCGGCGCCGTGGGCTGGCCCGATGTGGTGCCCGACCATGTTTCGCTGTGGGATTCGCTGCTGCAATTCCGTCGCGAGTTCGACCAGTACGTCAACCTGCGTCCCTGCCGCTTGATGCCTGGGGTCAAGGCACCACTGGCCAATCGCAAGCCTGGCGACATCGATTTCTGGGTGGTGCGCGAGAACACCGAAGGTGAGTATTCCAGCGTAGGCGGCAAGATGTTCCCCGGCACCGACCGCGAGATCGTCCTTCAGGAAACGGTGATGACCCGCGTTGGCGTGGACCGCATTCTCAAGTTCGCCTACGACCTGGCGCAAAGCCGACCGAAGAAACACCTGACCTCGGCCACCAAGTCCAACGGCATTGCTATCACCATGCCGTACTGGGACGAACGCGTGGCCGAAATGGGCAAGCAGTACCCGGACGTCAACGTCGACAAGTACCACATCGACATTCTCACGGCCAACTTCGTGCTGCATCCGGACTGGTTCGATGTGGTGGTGGCCAGCAACCTGTTCGGCGACATCCTCTCCGACCTGGGTCCGGCCTGCACCGGCACCATCGGTATTGCGCCGTCGGCCAACATCAACCCGGAGCGCAACTTCCCGAGCCTGTTCGAACCGGTGCACGGCTCGGCGCCGGACATCGCCGGCAAGGGCGTGGCCAATCCGATCGGGCAGATCTGGTGCGGCGCCATGATGCTCGAACACCTCGGCCATCCGGAGGCAGGTGCGGCGGTTCTGGCGGCCATCGAAAAGGTCCTGGCCATGGGCCCGGAGCAGGCACCCCTTACCGCCGATATCGGCGGCACCGGTACCACCCGCGCCTTGGGCGAGGCCATCGCCGCCGCCTGTTGACGCCACAGTACCCCTGTGGGAGCGGGCTCTGCCCGCGAAACAAGCGCTGCGGTACCCCTGACACACCGCAGCCCCCCTATGGGAGCGGGCTCTGCCCGCGAAACAGCGACGCAGTACCCCTGACACACCCCAGCACCCCTGTGGGAGCGGGCTCTGCCCGCGAAACAAGCGCCGCGGTACCTCTGACACACCGCAGCCGCCCTGTGGGAGCGGGCTCTGCCCGCGAAACAAGCGCTGCGGTACCTCTGACACACCGCAGCCGCCCTGTGGGAGCGGGCTCTGCCCGCGAAACAAGCGCCGCTTTACCTCTGACACACCGCGGCGCCCCGTTCGCGGGCAGAGCCTCCCTCCCACAGAGCCTCCCTCCCACAAAGTCCGCCTCCCACAGAGTCCTGCTCCCACACGGCACCGCTCTTACGGACGACTGTTCTGTTTGACCCGCTCGATTCGGGAGAATGTTGCGCCGCGATCTGGCATCGTCGGTGTAAACCCCGATGGTCCATGAGAGCCCGCCTTATGACGCTGCTGTTCAAAGTCCCCGACGAGCGTGCGTCGGCCTGGAAAGCCTTGTTCGCCGAGCACGCACCGGATATCGCCCTGCGCTTCTGGCCGGACATTGGCGACCCGGCGCAGGTGCGCTATTTCGCGGCCTGGCAGCCGCCTGCGGACCTGTATGAGCGATTCCCGCAGTTGCAGGTGGTCTTCGCCACCTCGGCGGGGGTCGACCAGTTCGACCTTGCCCATGTGCCCGAATCGGTCAGCGTGGTGCGCATGCTCGACCCCGGCATCGCCCAAGGCATCATCGAGTACGTCGGCTTCGCCGTGCTGGGCCTGCATCGACAGATGCCAACCTACCTGCAGCAACAGCGCCAAGGCGTATGGAAGACCCATCCACTGCTGGCTGCCGGCAAGCGTCGGGTGGGTGTGATGGGCCTGGGCAACCTGGGCCAGGCGGCATTGCAAGCGCTGCGCCCGTTCGGCTTCGCCTTGAGTGGCTGGTCACGCACACTCAAGACCCTCCCGGACGTACGCTGCTACGGCGGCCGCGGCCAGTTGCCGGAGTTCCTGGGCAACTGCGACATCCTGCTGTGCCTGTTGCCCCTGACCAGCGACACCGCCGGCATCCTCGATACCCAGACCTTGGCCGCGCTGCCCGCGGGCGCGAGCCTTATCAACCTGGGCCGTGGTGGCCATCTGGTGGAAGCAGACTTGTTGGCGGCGCTGGACTCGGGCCATCTGGCCCATGCAATCGTCGATGTGCTGCAAGAAGAGCCGCCACCCAGCGATCACCCCTTCCTCGACCATCCGAAAATCTGGCTGACCCCGCACATCGGCGCCATGACCGATCCGCACTCGGCCTTCGAGGTGCTGCTGGAGAACATCCGCAGGCATCAACGAGGTGAGGACATGGTCGGTCTGGTGGAACCGGGCACCGGCTATTAGCGGCAAACCCGTGGCAGCCACATACCGGGCTGCCACAGGTCAAGCGCTTCAGTGCTTCTTCGGCGTGCTCGGATTGATCATCCGCGACAGGCCCAGGTTCTTCAGGGCCAGCTGCAGCGAGCTGTGGATAACTTGCGGGTTGTCGATCTTGCTCAACTGGGCCAGCAGTTCCTTGGCCTTGCTCAGGTTGACCTGACGCAGCATCCACTTCACTTTCGGCAAGTTGGTAGCGTTCATCGACAGGCTATCGAAACCCATCGCCATCAACAGTATCGCCGCAGCCGGGTCGCCGGCCATTTCGCCACAGATGCTCACCGGCTTGCCTTCGGCATGGGCCTCGGTGACCACATGCTGCAGAGCCTGCAGCACGGCCGGGTGCAGGTAATCGTAGAGGTCGGCCACGCGTGGGTTGTTGCGGTCCACGGCCAGCAGGTATTGGGTCAGGTCGTTCGAGCCCACCGAAAGGAAGTCGACCTGGCGCGCCAGCTCCTTGGTCAGGTACACCGCCGCAGGGATCTCGATCATCACGCCCACCGGCGGCATCGGCACGTCGGTACCCTCGTCGCGCACCTCGCCCCAGGCCCGGTGAATCAGGTGCAGGGCCTCTTCCAGCTCGTGGGTACCGGAGATCATCGGCAGCAGGATGCGCAGGTTGTTCAGGCCCTCGCTGGCCTTAAGCATGGCACGGGCCTGCACCAGGAAGATTTCCGGGTGGTCGAGGGTCACGCGGATGCCGCGCCAGCCCAGGAACGGATTCTCTTCCTTGATGGGGAAATACGACAGCGACTTGTCGCCGCCAATGTCCAGACTGCGCATGGTCACCGGCAGCGGGTGGAAGGCGGCCAACTGTTCACGGTAGATGGCCAGCTGTTCCTTCTCGCTGGGGAAGCGCTGGTTGATCATGAACGGCACTTCGGTGCGGTACAGGCCCACGCCCTCGGCGCCGCGCTGCTGCGCACGGGCCACATCGGCCAGCAGACCGGTGTTGACCCACAGCGGCATGCGGTGGCCATCGAGGGTCACGCAAGGCAACTCGCGCAGGGCGTCGAGGCCCAGCGCCAACTGCCGCTCCTCCTCGACCACATCGGCGAACTGCTTGCTGAGAATGTCGCTGGGATTGGTGTAGACCTCGCCGTGGTAGCCATCGACGATCATCTTGATGCCATCGACCTTGGAATACGGCAGGTCGACCAGGCCCATCACCGTCGGGATGCCCATGGCGCGCGCGAGAATGGCGACGTGGGAGTTGCCCGAACCCAGGACCGACACCAGGCCGACCAGCTTGCCTTCCGGCACCTCGCCGAGCATCGCCGGCGACAGCTCTTCGCTGATCAGGATAGTGTTGTCGGGGTAGACCAGGGTTTGCTGACGCGCCTCCTGCAGATAGGCGAGCAGGCGCCGTCCCAGGTCTTTCACGTCGGAGGCGCGCTCGCGCAGGTAGGCGTCGTCCATCAATTCGAAACGGTTGACGTGCTCGGTGACGACGTGGCGCAGCGCACCCTGGGCCCATTGCCCGGTCTTGATCACGTTGGTCACTTCGCTGCCCAGCGAAGCGTCGTCGAGCATCATCAGGTACACGTCGAACAGCGCCCGCTCTTCGGGGCGCAGCTGGGTGGCCAGTTTCGCCGACAGGGTGCGCATGTCGTTGCGCACGCCTTCCAGCGCGTTCTGGAACAACGCCAGTTCGGCATCGATGTCGCTGACACTCTTGTCGGGCACCACGTCCAGGTCGGCCGGTGGCAGCATGACCACCGCGGTCCCCACGGCCGCGCCGGGCGAGCCGGGCACGCCGACGAAGCGCGCTTCCTGGATGCCCTTGCCCTGACGTCCCAGGCCACGGATCGAACCGGTGGCTTCGGCGTGGGCGATCACCCCCGCCAATTGCGCGCTCATGGTGACCAGAAAGGCTTCTTCGCCCTCGTCGAACTGACGCCGCTCCTTTTGCTGGATCACCAGCACCCCCACCACGCGCCGGTGGTGAATGATCGGCGTACCGAGGAAGGACGCGTAGCGCTCCTCGCCGGTTTCGGCAAAGTAGCGATAACGCGGGTGGCCGGCGGCGTTTTCCAGGTTGAGCGGCTCTTCACGCGTGCCCACCAGGCCCACCAGGCCTTCGTTGGGGGCCATGCTGACCTTGCCGATGGAGCGCTTGTTGAGGCCTTCGGTGGCCATCAGCACGAAGCGATTGGTTTCCAGATCCAGCAGGTACACCGAGCAGACCTGGCTGCCCATGGCTTCCTTGACGCGTTGCACAATGATCCCCAGCGCCGACTTGAGATCCTTGGCGGAGTTGACTTCCTGGACGATCTTGCGCAGCGTATTGAGCATGGCTCGGGGTCGAACTCCGTCGTCAGTCGCGCGAGAGAAGGCGCGGGGCTAGCTCTTTGAGCGCGCGTCTGTAGACCTCGCGCTTGAATGTCACCACCTGGCCCAGCGGGTACCAATAGCTGACCCAGCGCCAGCCATCGAACTCGGGTTTGCCGGTCAGGTCCATGCGCACGCGCTGCTCGTTGGACACCAGGCGCAGCAGGAACCATTTCTGTTTCTGGCCGATGCACAACGGTTGGCTGTGCGTGCGCACCAGGCGTTGGGGTAGACGATAACGCAACCAGCCGCGGGTGCAGGCAAGTATTTCTACATCCTGGCGTTCCAGCCCGACTTCTTCATTCAGCTCGCGGTACAAGGCCTCTTCCGGCGTTTCCTGAGGGTTGATACCCCCTTGCGGAAATTGCCAGGCGTCCTGATTGATACGCCGAGCCCATAGCACCTGACCGGCGTCATTGGTGAGAATGATGCCAACGTTAGGGCGAAAACCATCGGGGTCGATCACGGCAACAACCTCGTAAACGCATGTTCTGGCATTGTTCCACAAAGCCTGTGAAGGCAGCAACGACGCCGCGTAGCTTATGTGCACGCATGTGAAAAGTCCGTATTCTGTGGGCCTTTTCCCCATTTAATGCGAGTCATTTCATGCGCCTGGCCCTATTCGACCTCGACAACACGCTGCTCGGCGGCGACAGCGACCATGCCTGGGGTGATTATCTGTGCGCCCGCGGCATTCTCGATGCCGACACCTACAAGGCACGCAATGATGAGTTCTATCAGGACTACCTGGCAGGCCGCCTGGACTTGAACGAGTACCTGAACTTCACCCTGGAAATCCTCGCGGCGACCGACGTGGCGCAACTGGATGAATGGCATCGCGATTTCATGCGTGACTGCATCGAGCCGATCATGCTGCCCAAGGCCGCCGCCTTGCTGCAACAGCATCGCGACGCGGGTGACAAGCTGGTGATCATCACCGCCACCAACCGCTTCGTGACCGGCCCGATCGCCGAGCGCCTGGGCGTGGAAACGCTGCTGGCCACGGAAGTGGAAATGGTCGACGGCCGCTACACCGGACGCAGCTATGATGTGCCCTGCTTCAAGGAAGGCAAGGTCACGCGCCTGAACCGCTGGCTGGAAGAGAACGGCTACGATCTGCACGACAGCTATTTCTACAGCGACTCGATGAACGATCTGCCACTGCTGGAGCAGGTGACCCACCCGGTGGTTGTCGACCCGGACCCCCGCCTGCACGAAGAAGCCAAGCGCCGCGGCTGGAAAGAAATCTCCCTGCGCTGATAACTGCTACTGCTACTGCTACTGTGGGAGCGGGCTCTGCCCGCGAAGAATGCGCCGCGGTCTGCCTGATATACCGCGGCGCTCTTTTCGCGGGCAGAGTCCGCTCCCACAAGGATCGCGGCCAACCGTAGGAGCGGTCATCGGCCGCGAAGAATGCGCTGCGGTACACCTAAATGCGCAGCCTCAGGCAGGCTTGGTCACCATCAGCCCGATGATCGACAAAAGCACCACCACTGCCACGGTCGCGATGATCAAGACATTGCGCCGTTTGGCCGCAACGACGACCTCATCGAGTCCCGTCGCCAGACGCAGGCGATTCACCCGGTTGATCAGCAGCAGCCAGATCCCACCGCCGATCACATACAACACCGCGGCAGTGAGAATCCAGGTTTGCCCCAAGGGCCAGCCGACCCGGTGCACCAGCCACCAGCCGGTCACCGGAAAACTCACCAGGCTCACGGCCATGACCACCCAGGCGTACACCCAGGGCCGTTGCAGGGTACTGGCGAAGGGCAGCCGGTCGCCGCCTTTCCAACTGCGCCAGGCACGGTAGATGACAGCCACCACGCTGCCCAGCAGCACGACCGTGGCAGCGACGTGAAATACTTTCAGAATCGCCAGGCTTTCCATGACGCTTGATCCCTATGGGCATTGACGATGCATCATCGACAAGCGTAGCAGCCGTCAAGTTCACCCTTTGGAAGCGGGGCGGGCGGCTGAGCCCTCTGCCCGCGAATGGCACACCACGGACTCAAGCCAGGCCCTGCATCACTACCCCAGAAACAACTGATAAGCCGGGTTATCCGTCTCGTCCCAGAACGGGTAGCCGATTTCGGCCAGCGCGCCGGCCACCAGATGGCGCTCCTCTTCAGGCACCTGCAGCCCAGCCACCACACGCCCGTCGGCCGCACCGTGGTTGCGGTAGTGGAACATCGAGATGTTCCAGCGCCCGCCCAGCTTGTCGAGGAAGTTGAACAGCGCACCCGGACGCTCCGGGAACTCGAAGCGCAGCACCATCTCGTCGCTGACCCGGACCGCATGGCCACCGACCATATGGCGAATGTGCAGCTTGGCCAGCTCGTTGTCGGTCAGGTCCAGCACCGGGAAGCCATGGGATTGCAGCGTCTGCACCAGCACCGCCCGCGGATCGCGCTCGGGGTGGGTCTGCACGCCGACGAAAATGTGTGCTTCGTGACCGGTGTGGTAGCGGTAGTTGAACTCGGTGATCTGCCGTTTGCCGATGGCCTCGCAGAACGCCTTGAAGCTGCCCGGACGCTCGGGAATGGTCACCGCGATGATGGCTTCGCGTCCCTCACCCAGCTCGGCCCGTTCGGCCACGTGGCGCAGCCGGTCGAAGTTGACGTTGGCGCCCGAATCGATCGCCACCAGAGTCTGCCCCGACACACCTCGTGCCTCGACGTACTTCTTGATCCCCGCCACCCCGAGCGCACCAGCAGGTTCGGTGATCGAGCGGGTATCGTCGTAGATGTCCTTGATCGCCGCACAGATCTCGTCGGTGCTGACGGTGATCACTTCGTCCACGTGATCCTTGCAGATCTCGAAGGTGTACTGGCCGATCTGCGCCACCGCCACACCGTCGGCGAACAGCCCGACCTGCGGCAGCACCACGCGCTCACCGGCACGCATGGCCTGCTGCAGGCAGTTGGAATCGTCCGGCTCGACGCCGATGACCTTGATGCCCGGCCGCAGGTATTTGACGTACGCAGCGATACCGGCGATCAGACCACCGCCGCCCACCGGCACGAAGATCGCGTCGAGATCGCCCGGATGCTGACGCAGGATCTCCATCGCCACCGTGCCCTGGCCAGCAATGGTGTACGGGTCGTCGTAGGGATGGATGTAGACCATACCCTGCTCGTCCACCAGCTTGAGGGAATGAGCCAGGGCCTCTGGAAACGAGTCGCCGTGCAGCACCACGATGCCACCGCGCGAACGCACGCCTTCGATCTTGATCTCGGGGGTGGTGTTGGGCATCACGATGGTGGCCTTGATCCCCAGCTCGCGCGCCGCCAGCGCCAGGCCCTGGGCATGGTTGCCGGCCGAGGCGGTGACCACGCCACGGGCCAGTTCCTCTGCGCTGAGCTGTGCCAGCTTGTTGTAGGCGCCGCGAATCTTGAACGAGAACACCGGCTGCAAGTCTTCGCGCTTGAGCAGAATCTTGTTGTTCAGGCGCTCGGACAGCTGCCCGGCGGGCTGCAAAGGGGTTTCCACCGCAACGTCGTAGACGCGCGAGGTGAGGATCATCTTTACGTACTGTTCGAGCATGGCGGACATCACTGACGATAACGGGCAGGGCCGACGAGTCTAAGCCAACGACCACGGCAAAACCAAGGTTTTGCCCTTATAATGCGCGCCTTCGGGGCCACAACCACTAGAGCCCCAACTGCCGCTGCGGAGCTTGCATGACCCAGGACCAACTCAAACAGGCCGTCGCCCAGGCTGCCGTGGATTTCATTCTGCCCAAGCTGGGCGAAAAGAGCGTCGTCGGCGTGGGCACCGGGTCCACCGCCAACTGCTTCATCGACGCGCTGGCGCAGCACAAGAGTGCCTTCGACGGCGCCGTGGCCAGCTCCGAAGCGACCGCGGCCAGGCTCAAGGGCCATGGCATTCCGGTGTACGAACTCAACAGCGTGAGCGACCTGGAGTTCTACGTCGACGGCGCGGATGAAAGCGACGAGCACCTGAACCTGATCAAGGGCGGCGGCGCTGCGTTGACCCGCGAGAAGATCGTCGCGGCTGTGGCCACCACGTTCATCTGTATCGCCGACGGCAGCAAGCTGGTGCCGGTGCTGGGCGAGTTTCCGCTGCCGGTGGAAGTCATCCCGATGGCCCGCAGCCATGTCGCGCGCCAACTGGTGAAACTGGGCGGCGACCCGGTCTACCGCGAGGGCGTGGTGACCGACAACGGCAACATCATCATCGACGTGTACAACATGCAGATCACCGACCCGGTGGCGCTGGAAACACAGATCAACGCCATCGTCGGCGTGGTCACCAACGGCCTGTTCGCCGCCCGCCCGGCCGATGTGCTGCTGCTGGGCACCACTGAAGGCGTCAAGACCCTCACCCGCCCCGCCTGACCTTTTACTGTGGGAGCGGGGCGGGCGGCGAGCCCTCTGCCCGCGAGGAACACACTGCGGTGTACCTGATACACCGCAGCTTGTGGGAGCGGGCTCTGCCCGCGAAGGGCGCGCTGCGGCGTCCCTGACACACCTCAGATGTGGGAGCGGGGCTCCGCCCCGCTCCCACAAGGGTCACTGTACAGCCATAAAAAACACATCTATCCATATTCCCAATCGTTAGTTCATTTAAATTTAACAAACGATTAGGGTATATGAACCGGACCACCGGACCTGCGTACATCCAAGCAAGGCGACATACGCCCTGCATGACGTGAGGACGGTATGGTCAACCACTCGATTTCCCTCGAACACTCCCAACCACAGACAACAACCGACAACGGTCCGGCGCTCTTGCCTGCGCAGATCCTGCGCAACGACGCCGACGCACTCGAAGCCGCGCAGGCGCTTGCCGCCAGTGCCCGCACCCACGCTGCCAGGCGAGACCAGCAACGTGAACTGCCCTGGCAACTGATCGAGCAATTCACCGCCAGCGGCCTGGGCAGCATCACCGTGCCACGCGCCTTCGGTGGCCCCGACGTCAGTTTCGTGACCCTGGCCGAGATCTTCCGGCTCATCAGCGCCGCCGATCCAGCCCTGGGGCAGATCCCACAGAACCATTTCGGCATCTTGCAGATGCTGCGCGGCACCGCCACCGAAGCGCAGCAGCACGCGCTATTCACCGCCGTGCTCGAAGGCGCGCGCATCGGCAACGGCGGCCCTGAACGCGGCGCCCGCAACACGTTGGAAATCAATACACGCATCGTCCGCGACGGTGACGGCGGGCGAATCAGCGGGCAGAAGTTCTACTCCACCGGCGCGCTGTTCGCCCACTGGGCGGCAGTCAAGGCCGTGGACGATGAACAGCGTCTGGTCATGGCGTTCGTACGCCGCGGCACACCCGGCCTGCGCATCGTCGACGACTGGTCCGGCTTCGGCCAGCGCACCACCGCCAGCGGCACTGTCGTGCTCGAAAATGCGCACGTACCCGACACCCATGTGGTGCAGATCTGGCGCCAGGCACAGCAACCGAACATTCAGGGCGCCGTGTCGCAACTGATGCAGGCCGCCATCGACGCCGGGATTGCCGAAGCGGCGATCGACGACACCATCGCCTTCGTCCGGGAAAAATCGCGCCCGTGGATCGATGCCGGGGTCGAGCGTGCCAGCGACGATCCGTTCGTGGTCGCCGACATCGGTCGCCTGAAGCTGGAACTGCACGCCGCGCAGGCACTGCTGCGCAAGGCCGCCCGGGTGCTGGACCAGATCGGTCAGGCGCCGGTGGACGCCGCCCTCGCCGGCCAGGCCTCGATCGCCGTGGCCGAGGCCAAGGTGATCACCACCGAAATCGCCTTGCAGGCCAGTGAAAAGCTTTTCGAGCTGGCCGGCAGCCGCGCCACCCTCGCCGAGTTCAACCTCGACCGCCACTGGCGCAACGCCCGCGTGCACACCCTGCACGATCCCGTGCGCTGGAAATATCACGCTGTCGGCGCCTATCACCTGAACGGCAGCCTGCCTGCACGCCATTCCTGGATTTGACCAGACCGCTGGAGATCAGCATGAGCTTATTGCCCCACCCCCTCGACGGCGTCGCACGCATCGCCAACGATCAGCAGGCGCTGGACGTCGCCCGGCAGCTGGCCCCCCAGTTGCAGCGCGACAGCGCCCTGCGCGACCGCGAGCGGCAGCTGCCCCACGCCGAACTGACGCTGTTCTCCCGCTCTGGCCTGGGCGGCATCAGCGTGCCCAAGGCGTTCGGCGGAGCCGGTGTGTCCAACGTGACCCTGGCCCAGGTCATTGCCCTGTTGGCGGCTGCCGACGGCTCGCTGGGACAGATCCCACAGAATCATTTCTATGCCCTGGAAGTGCTGCGCATCAACGGCAGCCCGGCGCAGCAGCAGCGCTTGTACAGCGATGTGCTGGCAGGCCAGCGGCTGGGCAACGCCCTGGCCGAACTCGGCACCCGCACCGCCCACGACCGCACCACGCGCCTGACCCGCGACGGCGACGGTTTCCGCATCAATGGCCGCAAGTTCTACGCCACCGGCGCGCTGTATGCCCAATGCATTCCCACTTCGGTGATCGATGAACAGGGCGTACAGCAACTGGCCTTCGTGCCCGCCGACAGTGCCGGGGTCCAGATCATCGACGACTGGAGCGGCTTCGGCCAGCGCACCACGGGCAGCGGCTCGGTGGTGTTCGACAACGTCTGGGTCGGCGCCGACGCCATCGTGCCGTTTCAAAGCGCGTTCGAACGGCCCACCACGGTCGGCCCGTTCGCGCAGATTCTCCACGCCGCGATCGACACCGGCATCGCGCGCGGGGCGTTCGAGGACGCCTTGCAGTTCGTCCGCACCCGTACCCGGCCGTGGATCGACGCCACCAGCGACAAGGCCATCGAAGATCCGCTGTCGCTGAAGAGCTTCGGCCATCTGGCAATCCGCCTGCACGCCGCCGAAGCGCTGTTGGAGCGGGCCGGCGAGATCCTCGACAAGGCCCAGGCCGAGCCAACCGCCGAACACGTCGGCGCCGCCTCGATTGCCGTGGCCGAAGCCCGTGCCCTCAGCACCGAGATTTCCCTGGCCGCCGGCAGCACCCTGTTCGAACTGGCCGGCAGCCAGGCCACCCTGGCCGAGCATGGCCTGGACCGGCACTGGCGCAACGCCCGCGTGCACACCCTGCACGACCCGGTGCGCTGGAAGTACCACGCCATCGGCAACTACTACCTCAACGATCAGTTGCCACCACGCCGGGGGACCATCTGATGAGCAAGAAGCAGATCCTGCTCAACGCCTTCAACATGAACTGTGTGGGCCACATCAACCACGGCCTGTGGACCCATCCGCGCGACACTTCGAGCCAGTACAAGACCCTGGAATACTGGACCGAGCTGGCTCAATTGCTGGAGCGCGGTCTGTTCGATGGCCTGTTCATCGCCGACATCGTCGGGGTCTACGACATCTATCAGGATTCGGTCGATGTGACCTTGAAGGAGTCGATCCAGCTACCGGTCAACGACCCGTTGCTGCTGGTATCGGCCATGGCCGCGGTCACCCGCCACTTGGGTTTCGGCCTGACCGCCAACCTCACCTACGAAGCGCCCTATCTGTTCGCCCGACGCCTGTCCACGCTCGATCACCTGACCCGCGGCCGGGTCGGCTGGAACATCGTCACCGGCTACCTGGACAGTGCGGCCAAGGCCATGGGCCTGACCCAACAGGTGGAGCACGACCGCCGTTACGATCAGGCCGACGAATACCTGGAGGTGCTCTACAAACTCTGGGAAGGCAGCTGGGAAGACGACGCCGTCGTCGAAGACCGCGAGCGGCGCATCTACGCCCAGCCGGAAAAGGTCCACAAGGTGCAGCATGAAGGCGAGTTCTACCGGGTCCAGGGTTACCACCTCTGTGAACCCTCGCCACAGCGCACACCGCTGCTGTTCCAGGCCGGCAGCTCGGCACGGGGCCTGCAGTTCGCTGGTCAGCATGCCGAATGCGTGTTCATCAGCGGACAGAACAAGCAGGCCACCCGCGCCCAGGTGGACAAGGTCCGCGACGCAGCCCGCGCAGCCGGCCGCGATCCGCAGGCCGTGAAGGTCTTCATGGGCATCACGGTCATCGTCGCTGCCACCGAGGCCCAGGCCTGGGCCAAGCATGATGAATACTTGAGCTACGCCAGCGCCGAGGCCGGCGTCGCCCACTTCGCTGCCTCCACCGCGATCGACTTTGCCCGCTACGAACTCGACGAGCCCATTCAGTACGTGAAGGGCAACGCCATCGAATCGGCCACCAAGACCCTGCAGAACAACGACTGGACCCGCCGCAAACTGCTCGACCAGCACGCTCTGGGCGGACGCTACATCACCTTGGTCGGCGACCCGGAACAGGTTGCCGACGAACTCGAAGCCTGGATCGCCGAGACCGGCCTGGACGGGTTCAACCTGACCCGCACGGTCACTCCGGAAAGCTACGTCGACTTCATCGATCTGGTGATCCCCGTGCTGCAGGCGCGCGGTTCGTACAAGACCGCCTATGCCCAGGGCACGTTGCGCGAAAAGGTCTTCGGCCAAGGCCCGGGGTTGCCCGAGGGACATGCCGGTTTCGGTTACAAGCGCGGTGCCTGACCGGGCCTCTTCGCGGGCAGAAGGCCCAGCCGCCCGCCCCGCTCCCACAATTAACGAGCGCACGCTCATGTGGGAGCGGGCTCTGCCCGCGAAGAGGCCCTCCCCAACCCCACAAAAACCAATGGACCAACACCATGCTCAAACCCACCCTGCTACTCGCCCTCACCCTCCTCACCGGCCTGGCCCACGCCGCCGATGACAAGCCCCTGATCGTCGGCACCACCGCCGCCTTCGCCATTCCCCTGGAAACCGCCGTGGAGGAAGCCAAGAAAGAGGGCCTGACCGTCAAACTGGTGGAATTCACCGACTGGATCGCACCCAACGTCAGCCTCGCCGCCGGCGACATCGACGTGAACTACTTCCAGCACATCCCCTTTCTGGAAAACGCCAACACCCAGGCCGGCACCGACCTGGTGCCCTATGCACCGGGCATCATCAACAACGTGGGGCTGTACTCCAAACGCTACAAGAGCTTCGACGAGCTGCCCAAAGGCGCCAGCGTGGCCATCGCCAACGACCCGATCAACAGCGGTCGCGGCCTGCAACTGCTGGCCAAGGCCGGCTTGATCACCCTCAAGCCGGGGGTTGGCTACAAGGCTACCGAAGACGACATCCTCACCAACCCCAAGGACATCAAGATTCTTCAGGTCGAAGCGGTGCAACTGGTGCGCGCCTACGACGACGCCGATCTGGTGCAGGGCTACCCGGCCTACATCCGCCTGGCCAAGACCTTCGATGCCGGCTCGGCCCTGCTGTTCGACGGCCTCGACCATCCCGAGTACGTGATCCAGTTCGTGATCAAGCCCGAGCGCAAGGATGATCCGCGCCTGGCCAAGTTCGTGGATATCTACCAACACTCGCCGGTCGTGCGCGCTTCGCTCGACAAGATCAACGGCAAGCTCTACCAAGTCGGCTGGAAGGAGTGAGTATGCCCACCACCAATGTCCAACGCCGGCTGGCCGATACCGCCGGCCTTGTCCGGCAGCCTGCCGAAACCCTGGAGCTGCACCCGCAACTGGCCAACAGCCTGGTGCGCTTCATCGGCGTCGGCAAGACCTATGAGGGCGCGCAGGGTCCGGTGCAGGCCCTGCAAGGTATCGACCTGACCATCGAGCGCGGTGAAGTGTTCGGCATCATCGGCCGCAGCGGCGCCGGCAAGTCGTCGCTGATCCGCACCATCAACCGGCTGGAACAGCCCAGCAGCGGGCGCGTACTGATCGATCAGGTGGACATCGGTGATTTCGACGAGGATCGCTTGGTGGCGCTGCGGCGACGCATCGGCATGATATTCCAGCACTTCAACCTGATGTCGGCGAAAACCGTGTGGCAGAACGTCGAGCTGCCGCTCAAGGTCGCCGGCGTGCCCCAGGCCGAGCGCTGGCGCAAGGTCGGTGAACTGCTCGAACTGGTCGGCCTGCAGGGCAAGCGCGACGCGTACCCGGCGCAGCTGTCCGGCGGGCAGAAGCAGCGCGTCGGCATCGCCCGCGCGCTGGTCCACGACCCGCAGATCCTGCTGTGCGACGAAGCCACTTCGGCGCTGGATCCGGAGACCACCGAATCGATCCTGGCGCTGTTGCGCGACATCAATCGGCGCCTGGGGCTGACGATCATTTTGATCACCCACGAAATGGCCGTGATCCGTGCCATCTGCGACCGCGTGGTGGTGCTCGAGGGCGGCCAGGTGGTCGAGCAGGGGCCGGTGTGGCAGGTCTTCGGCGACCCTCGACACGAGGTCAGCCGCACTCTGCTGGCACCGTTGCAACACGGCCTGTCCGATGAGCTGCGAGCACGTCTGCGCAGTACGGCGCCGACACCCGAGGCCGCGCTGGTGTTGCGCCTGAGCGTGACCGGGGCACAGGCCGGCGAAGCGGATCTGTCCTCACTGTTCAACCTGCTGGGCGGGCAGGTCAGCCTGCTGCAGGGCGGGATCGAACGCATTCAAGGGCGGGCGCTGGGCAGCCTGGTCGTGGCGGTGAGCAATTCGCCCCATGACCGCGAGCATCTGCTGCAGCGCGCCCGGCAATGGGCACAACAGGTAGAGGAGCTGGGCTATGTGGTTTGACCGTCTACTGCAGGGCGCCCTCGACACCTTGTTGATGGTGGGCGTTTCGTCGTTGATCGCGTTGCCGGTGGGAGTCGTGATGGCGGTGGTGCTGGTCACCAGCGACCGAGGCGGCATCTACCAGGCGCCGGCGCTGAACCGCGTGCTGGGCGCGTTCGTCAATCTGTTCAGGTCGGTGCCGTTCCTGATCCTGATGGTGGCGCTGATCCCGTTCACTCGGTTGATCGTAGGGACCACCTATGGGGTGTGGGCGGCGGTGGTGCCGTTGACCATCGCTGCGACGCCGTTCTTTGCGCGCATTGCCGAGGTCAGTTTGCGTGAGGTCGACCATGGCCTGATCGAGGCTGCGCAGGCCATGGGTTGCCGACGCTGGCATATCGTCTGGCATGTGCTGCTGCCCGAGGCGCGGCCCGGCATCGTCGCCGGTTTCACCATCACCGTGGTGACCATGATCAACTCATCGGCCATGGCCGGCGCCATCGGTGCCGGTGGGCTGGGCGACATCGCCTACCGCTACGGCTACCAGCGTTTCGACAGCCAGATCATGCTCACGGTGATCGTGCTGCTGGTGGCCCTGGTGACCTTGATCCAGTTCAGCGGCGACCGTCTGGCGCGGGTGCTCAACAAGCGCTAGTCCCCATACCGCAGCGCCCTCTTCGCGGGCAGAGCCCGCTCCCACAGGGGTTACGCGTTCCTTGTGGGAGCGGGGCGGGCGGCCGAGCCCTCTGCCCGCGAAGAGGCCCTACCAGACACCTCAAATCATCAAGCCTCCTTCCCCTCGCCCTCACCTTCCTTGATCCGGTACCAGGCCACATACAGCGCCGGCAGGAACAACAGGGTCAGCAAGGTCGCCACCACGATCCCGCCGATCATCGCGTAGGCCATCGGCCCCCAGAACACCTCACGAGCGATCGGGATCATGCCCAAACTGGCCGCCGCTGCGGTGAGCAGGATCGGCCGACGACGATGCTCGGTCGCCTCCAGCACCGCGTCCCACGGCTTGTAACCATCGCGCTCGTAGGCATCGATCTGGGTCACCAGAATCACCGAGTTGCGGATGATGATACCGATCAGGGCCAATATTCCCAGGATCGCCACGAAGCCCATGGGCGTCCCGGTCGGCACCAACGCCAGCACCACGCCGATGATGCCCAGCGGCGCCACGCTGGCCACCAGGAACATCTTCTGCACACTGTGCAGCTGAATCATCAGGAAGGTCGCCATCAGGAACAGCATCAACGGCACCACCTTGGCGATCGGGCCCTGCGCCTTGCCGCTTTCCTCGACCGTACCGCCGGTAGCCACCTTGTAGCCTACAGGCAGGCCTGCAGCGAATTTCTCGATCTCGGGCTTGAGCTGGGCCACCAGGTCGGTCGGCTGGATATCGTCGCTGACCGCCGCCTTCAAGGTGATGGTCGGCAGGCGATCACGCCGCCACACCAGCGGCTGCTCCAGCTCGTAGCGCACGGTGGCGAACGCCAAGAGCGGAATCGACGTCCCGCTGGGCGTGACGATCTGCAGGTTCTGCAGGGTTTCCGGCGAGCCGCGCTCGGCATCGTTGGCCCGGCCTACTACGTTGACCAGGTAGATATCGTCGTTGACCTGGGTCACCGCCGAACCACTGACGATGGTGTTCATCAGCTTCGCCACGTCCTCGGAGGACAACCCCAACTGCCGGGCCTTGTCCTGGGCAATGTCGATGCGCAGCACTTTGCCCGGCTCGTTCCAGTCGTAGATCATTTCGCCGATGTGCGCGTTGTGGTCCAGCAAGGTGGCCAGTTCGATGGCGTGCTTGCGCACCTGATCGATGTCCTTGCCGCTGACCCGGTACTGGATCGGCCTCCCCACGGGTGGGCCCATTTCCAGCGCCTGAACATAGGTGCCGATGCCCACGAAGTCGTCACGCAGACGCTTTTTCAGACGCTCGGTCAAGGCCCCGCGCTCTTCTAGACCCTTGCTGACGATCACCAACTGGGCGTAGTACGGGTTCTCCAGTTGCTGGTCCAAAGGCAGGTAGAAACGAATCGCGCCCTGACCGATGTAGGTGCTCCAGCGGACGATGTCCGGATCATCCTTGAGCGTCGCCTCCAGGCGATCGACCGCCTGGCGCGTCTCGTTGATCGAGGCGTTCTGCGGCAGGTTCAGGTCCACCAGAATTTCCGGCCGGTCGGACGAGGGGAAGAACTGGTTCTGCACGAAGCGCATGCAGAACAGCGCTGCGGCGAACAGCAGCAAGGTGCCGATGATCGTCAGCCAACGGTGGCGCATGCAGCCCAGCAGCCCACTGTGGAACCAGCGTGCGACGCGTCCGGGTTGCTCCGGCTTGGGTTTGACGTTCTTGCTCAGGATATGCACGCCGATGACCGGCGCGAACAGCACCGCCACCACCCACGACACCAGCATGGCCACCGCAATCACGGCAAACAGGGTGAAGGTGTACTCACCTGCCGAGCTGGCGTTCAAACCGATCGGCACGAAGCCCGCCACGGTGACCAGAGTGCCGGTGAGCATCGGGAATGCGGTGGAGGTATAGGCGAAGGTAGCCGCGTCCTCCTTGCTGTCACCTGCCTCCAGGCGGGTGACCATCATCTCCACGGTGATCATCGCATCGTCGACCAGCAGCCCCAGGGCGATGATCAACGCCCCCAGGGAAATACGCTGCATGGTGATGCCGCTGTACTCCATGAACACGAAGACCATGGCCAGCACCAACGGAATCGAGCAGGCCACGACCAGACCGGCGCGCACGCCGAGGCTGACGAAGCTGACGATCAGCACGATCACCACGGCCTCGAACAACGCGCTGGTGAACCCACCGACCGCCTTCTCGACCACCTCGGCCTGGTCCGACACCTTGTGCACACCCACGCCCACGGGCAGTTGCGCGGTCAACTCGTCCATGCGCTTGTGCAGCGCGGTACCGAATTCCTGAATGTTGCCGCCGTCCTTCATGGCGATGGCCAGGCCGATGGCAGGCTGGCCGTTGTAGCGGAACATCGGCGCGGCCGGGTCCTTGTAGCCACGTTCGATGTCGGCGATGTCGGTCAGCCGATAGAAACGGTCGTTGAGCCTGAGGTTGACCGTTTCCAGGTCCTTCTCGGACTTGAACTGCCCCGAGGTTCGCACCGAAATGCGCTCCGGTCCCGCCTCGATCACACCCGCCGGCGTCACTGCGTTCTGCGCCTGCAACGCCCCTACCACCTGTTGCTGATCCAGTCCCAGCGCTGCGAGTTTGCGCGTGGAGAAATTCAGGTAGATGACTTCGTCCTGTTGACCTACCAGCTGGACCTTGCCCAGGTTGTCGACCTGGCGAATCTCGGCGCGCACCTGTTCCACGTAGTCGCGCAGCTGCCGCATGCTCAGGCCGTCGGCGGTGAAGGCATAGATGGAGCCGAACACGTCACCGAATTCGTCGTTGAACGACGGCCCCTGCAAGCCTTGGGGAAAGGTCCCGCGAATATCGTCGACCTTCTTGCGCACCTGGTACCAGATCTGCGGGATCGCCTTGGCACTGGTGGTATCGCGCAGGTACACGAACACAGTGGATTCGCCAGGGCGCGTGTAGCTCTTCACGTAGTCCAGCGAGTCCAGCTCTTCGAGCTTCTTCTCGATGCGGTCGGTGACCTGCTTGAGCGTCTCTTCCTGAGTCGCCCCGGGCCAGCGGCTCTGGATGACCATGGTCTTGATGGCGAACGCCGGGTCTTCCTCACGGCCCAGGTTGAAATAGGAAAACACGCCCATCAGCAGGCCGACGAACATCAGGTACCAGACGAAGGACTGGTGCTTGAGCGCCCAGTCGGACAGGTTGAAACTTCCCTTCATTGCCGGCTCGCCTCGTCCAGTTTGATTTTCTGCCCAGGTTTCAGGCTATTGACGCCAGCGCTGACCACGCGCTCGCCCGCCTGCACACCGCTGCCCACCACCACGACGCCACGGTCGCGGCTGAGTACGGTGATCTGTTGCGGGTTCACGGTCTTGTTCTGGACGTCCACCCGCCACACCTGGGTCTTGCCGTCGATCTCCTGCACGGCGGTTTCCGGCAGCTCCAGGCGCTGCGCGATGCTGGAACTCAAGGTGACGCTGATCGCCGTACCCAGGCGCAGGCCCGCAGGGCTCTCACGCAGGGTCAGGCGTGCGCGACGGGTACGCGTGGAGCTGTCGGGGCGTGGCTCCAGCTCGCGCAAGGTACCCGTGGTCGCAACGCTGGGGTCAAGCTGGGACTGCACGTGGAATTCCACGCCCTCAGGCAGGGTCTCGGCGAGCCCGGCGGGCAGGTCGATGACCGCCTCCTTGACGTCGGGACGAGCGAGGACCACCACTTCTTCACCGGCGCTGACCACCTGCCCGACTTCCACCTTCCACTGGTTGACCACCGCGGCATGGTCGGCACGCAGTTCGCTGTAGCTCAGCTGGTCCTTGGCCTGGCTGACGGCGGCCTTGGCCTGATCGAGCGAAGACTGCGCGGTTTTCAGGTCGGTCTGGGCGATGTCCAGCCCGGCCTGCGCACCGACGCCACGGTCGAACAGCTCCTGCTGACGTCGCGCGTTGGCCTGGGCGTTGATGAACTGCGCCTGGACGCGAGCCAGATCGCCCTGGTTGGCGCGCAACTGGTTCTGCTGGTCGGTCGGGTCGAGAGTGGCCAGCAACTGGTTTTTCTCCACCTGACTGCCGACATCCACCGCGCGGCGGGCAATGCGTCCGGACACGCGGAAACCCAAGGTGCTTTCATAGCGCGCCTGGATATTGCCGGCGAAGCGACCCAGGCTTTGCTGGTCCAGGCCCTTGACCTCCACCGACAACACCGGACGGATGGGCTCGGGGGCCGGCTCTTCCTTCGAACAGCCTGTCAGCAACAGCACGGCCGCAGACAACGCGATCACCGCTTTCATGGCTGACGCTCCTGGGCAATTTCCACTTGCATGTCGGGGTGCAGCAACTGCCCCCCGGCCACCACCACACGGTCGCCATTGTTCAAGCCGTTGGCGATCACCACCTTGGCCGTCAGGTAACGGCCCACCTCGACCTTGCGCAGGCTGACCTTGTCACCTTCCCCGACCACCCACACGGCAGGCTCTTCAATGTCCTTGGTCAGCGCCGACCACGGCAGTTCGACGCTGGTCTTGCCCGGCCCATCGAGCGAGGCGTTGACCACCGACCCCAGATCCATGCCCTTGGGCACGCCCTGCAGGGCGATCTTGACGCGCACCGTGCCGGTCTGCGCGGACACCGCCGGGGTGACTTCGCGCACGGTGCCGGTGGTCTTGATCGCCGGGTCGTCGAGCAGGCTGACGGTGATCGGCTGTTTTCCACCCGGCTGAGCGAACAGCGATTCATACACATCGAAGACCGCATCGCGGTCGCCGTCGCGGGCCAGACCGAAGATCGGCGCGGTGGCCTGCACCACCTGGCCCACCTCGGCCTGGCGTGCGGTGATCACGCCCGGGGCATCGGCCACCAGGTCGGTGTAGCTCAACTGCTCGCGAGCGTTGGCCAACTGGGCATTGGCTGCCGCCAGCGAGCTCTGCGCACCGCGCAGCGCCGCCTGGGCGGAGTCGTATTCACTCTGGCTGGTATAGCCCTTGGGCAGCAGCTTCTGCTGACGCACGAAGGCCGCCGACGTCTGCTTCACGCGGGCCTGTTCGGCGGCCACTGCAGCCTTGGCCGAGTCGACGTTGGTCTGCAGGTCCTTGGGGTCCAGGCGGGCCAGGACTTGCCGCGCGCTGACGTGGTCGCCCACATCCACCATGCGCTGGATGATCTTGCCGCCGACGCGGAATGACAACTGGGTCTGGATGCGGGCCTGCACATCGCCGGTGAGATTGACGGCGGCGGCGAATTCGCCGCTCTGCACATTCTCCACGCGCACGCGTGGGTGCGTCGGCTCGATAGGCTTGTCTTCACCACAGCCGGTCAGCGCGATGAACAAGAGACCAACCCCTACAACCTTCCAACGAGGACCAGCCATGCAGGCTCCTTTGCGTGCGCTGTGATGCTAGGTGTGTATGCGACTGTGAGCGGGGTTCGAGGTTCATTTGCCGGGGATGGCCCCGTCCGGACACAGCAAAACGCCGACACTGTACAAGCTGTCGGCGCTCAGGTGAACTGTCGTGACGCTCGGAATCAGAACGCTGGCAATACTGCGCCGCTGTACTTCTTCTCGATGAATGCCTTCACTTCCGGGCTGGTCAGCGCCTTGGCCAGCTTCTGCATGGCCGGGCTGTCCTTGTTGTCCGGACGGGCCACCAGGAAGTTCACGTAAGGCGAATCCGAACCTTCGATGACCAAGGCGTCCTTGGCCGGGTTCAGGCCCGCTTCCAGTGCATAGTTGGTGTTGATCATGTCCAGATCAACCTGATCCAGCACGCGCGGCAGCATCGCCGATTCCAGTTCCTTGAACTTGAGGTTCTTGGGGTTGCTGGCGATGTCCTTCGGAGTGGCCAGAGCGTTGCTCGGATCCTTCAGGGTGATCAGGCCGGCTTTCTGCAGCAGGATCAATGCACGGCCGCTGTTGCTGCCCTCGTTGGGGATGGCCACGGTTGCGCCGTCCTTGAGTTCGCTCAGCGATTTGACCTTCTTGGAGTAACCGCCGAAGGGCTCGACGTGCACGCCGATCACGGTGACCAGGTTGGTGCCCTTGCCCTTGTTGAAGCTTTCCAGGTACGGCAGGGTCTGGAAGTAGTTAGCGTCCAGACGCTTCTCGTTGACCTGCACGTTGGGTTGCACGTAGTCGGTGAAGACCTTGATGTCCAGCTCGACGCCTTCTTTTGCCAGGGTCGGCTTGATCAGTTCGAGGATCTCGGCGTGGGGAACCGGCGTGGCCGCGACCACGAGTTTGTCTGCCGCGTTGGCCAGGCCGAAAGACAGGGAGGCCGCCAGAGCGGTGAACAGCAAAGCCTTCTTCATGCTAAGTCCTTGAAATTGGGTGCCGGCGGCAGCAAATGGCCAGCCTTGCGCGGACAATACCCGGAATTAATATTCCTACAAATACCTTTTAGTTCGCTGCTTATGCCTTTTTGTGCAAACGCTCTAGGTGGCGGGTCAGCACTGCAGCCAAGGCAGTCGGGTCGACGTGCTCGAGCGCCTGGGTCAGTTGCCGTTCGATATGCCCCAGGGTGTCTGCTGCCGAGGGCAGACTGAGATGCTCTGGAAGGATCTCGTCGCCGCGGCTCACCAGCAGGGCAAAATGGATGACGTTTTCCAGCTCGCGGGTGTTGCCGGGCCAGTCGTGTCGCTCCAGCACCTGCTGCGCCTGGGTGCTGATCAGCGGCACTGCCAGGTTCAGGCGATGGCTGTAGATGCCCAGGAAGTACTCGGCCAGGGCCAGAATATCGCCGATCCGCTCACGCAACGGCGGCAGCGTCAGGCGGCCTTCGCCCAGATAGGCATACAGGCGCTCGTTGAATTTGCCAGCCGCCACGGCCTGGGCCAGATCGATGCTCGACGCGGCCACCAGGCGCACGTCCACCGGATTGGGCTGGGCCGCGCCGACGCGCGTGACTTCGTGGGTTTCCAGTGCCGCGAGCAGCTTGGTCTGGATGGCCAGCGGCAGGTCGGCGATCTCGTCCAGGTACAGCGTGCCGCCATTGGCCGAGCCGAACCAGCCGGCCCGGCTGCTGGCCGTACCGCTGTGGGCGCCAGCGCTGTAGCCGAACAGTTCGGCATCGGCGTAGGTCGGGCTGATCGCACCGCAGTTGACCGAAACGAACAGCCCACCGCGATCACTGGCCCGATGGATGTGCCGGGCGAGCAGCTCCTTGCCGGTCCCGCTCTCGCCATGGATCAGCACCGGCAACGCCTTGGGCGCCAGCCGTTCGAGCTCCTCGCGCAAGCGCCGCGAGCGCGGGTCGACGAACACCAGTGCCTTGGCACGAATGCTCAGCGGGCTCTTGTCGGCGTCGGGAAAGGTCAGCAGCGGCTGGCCGAAGGTGTCGTGGTATACAGTCATGGGCAAAGCTCCCACCGGCCTGAACGCAGGCGGCGTACTCGGTTTTCAGGCAATCAGGCGCGCAGCTGGGTGTGCTGGTCCATGCGACTCTGCAGGCGGTACAGGTAGGCGAAACCCTGTTCCCAGCGCTGATGCCCGGACTTGACGTTGATATGTCCAGCACCCGCCAGAATGCCCGCTTCGGCCCCCCAGTCGCGGGCCATTTGCAAGGCCCGTGGGGCGCTGGCGGCAGAGTCGTTGTCCGAGCCCACCACTTGGCTGGGGAACGGCAACAGGTGCTTGGGAATCGGTGCAAAGTTGCGCAGGGCCGGCGAGCAGGCTGGCCGCTCGACATCCGCTGGCGCTACCAGCAACGCGCCACGGACCTTGCGCAGCGAAACCAGCGACGCGCTGGCCGACCAGTGTGCAACCGTCACGCAGCCCAGGCTATGGGCAATGAGAATCACCGGATCGGCGCTGGCATTCACGGCCCGGTCCAGCGCCGCCACCCAGTCTTCACATCGAGGCGTGAGCCAATCGTCCTGCTCGACCCGCGCGCTGTTGGGCAAGCTTCGTTGCCAGTGGCTTTGCCAATGGTCATCGGGCGAGCCCTGCCAGCCTGGCACGATCAGATAGCGGATCGACTCATTGCGCATGGGATGCGCCTCCTGCGAACGTTGCGTTGGAGGCCAGTATAGGGAAAGGAGTTATACGCGTTAAGGAATAAGAAGCTATTTGGTAATAACCAAAGATTCCATTAATGCGCTACATCAAACCCGGACGCGGCTCGCGCGATCTCCTGTAGCAGCGGCGCAAGCCGCGTCGGCGGCACATGCGGTACGCCTGACACACCGCACCAAACCCGCACACGGCTCGCACAATCTCCTGTAGCAGCGGCGCGAGCCGCGTCGGCGGCACATGCGGTACGTCTGACGCGCCGCCGCTACAGGCCTGACGCCTTCTGCCACACCTTGGGCTTGAAGAACAACGTCTCGCCGCGCGCCAGACCACTCAGGCTGTCATGGTCCTTGACCACTTCGGCCTCGATCAGATCGCTCTGTCCTTCGACCTTCAACGTCACCCGCGTGGTCGCGCCCAACGGGCGAATGTCACGCACCTCGGCAGCGTGGTGATCCTCCAGCTCATGACGCGACAGCGACACCTCGTGCGGACGAAACAGCACATGCTCCTCACCGCCCAATTGCAGACGGTTGGAATCACCCAGGAAGTGGTACACGAAATCGCTGGCCGGGTTCTCGTACACATCGCCCGGCGAGCCGATCTGCTCGATGACCCCCTTGTTCATCACTACGATGCGATCAGCCACTTCCATGGCCTCTTCCTGATCATGAGTCACGAAAACCGACGTCAGGTTGATGTCCTCGTGCAGACGAGCCAACCAGCGGCGCAGCTCCTTGCGCACCTTGGCGTCGAGCGCACCGAAAGGCTCGTCGAGCAGCAACACCTTGGGCTCGACCGCCAGCGCCCGGGCCAGAGCGATACGCTGGCGCTGGCCACCGGACAACTGCTCGGGATAGCGATCGTGCAACCAGTCCAGCTGCACCATGTTCAACAGCTCATGCACCTTCTGCGCAATCACCGTTTCAGTCGGTCGCTCGCGCTTGGGCTTCATGCGCAAGCCGAAGGCCACGTTGTCGAACACCGTCATGTGCCGGAACAACGCGTAGTGCTGGAACACGAAGCCGACGTTGCGATCCCGTACATCATGGCCGGACACGTCCTCGCCATGGAACACGATGTTGCCCTGATCGGGGGTTTCCAGCCCGGCGATGATGCGCAGCAGGGTGGTCTTGCCGCACCCGGACGGGCCCAGCAAAGCCACCAGCTCGCCACTCTGGATGTCCAGATTGATGGAGTCCAGGGCCTGGAAGGCATTGAAACGCTTGCTGACGTTACGAACTTCGATTGACATTAATCATTCCTCCGCGGCGCTGTTGCGCAGGCGGTCAATACGGGACTCGCTCCACTGCTTGAGCAGCAGGATGAAGAGCGCCAGGATCAGCAAAAGGCTCGCAACGGCAAAGGCGGCGACGTGGTTGTATTCGTTGTAGAGGATCTCCACGTGCAACGGCAGGGTGTTGGTCACGCCACGAATGTGGCCGGACACCACCGATACGGCCCCGAACTCACCCATCGCCCGCGCGGTACATAGCACCACGCCGTAGATCAGCCCCCACTTGATGTTCGGCACGGTGACGTGCCAGAACATCTGCCAACCGTTCGCACCCAGCAGGCGCGCCGCCTCCTCTTCCTGCGTGCCCTGCTCCTGCATCAGCGGGATCAGCTCACGGGCCACGAACGGCACGGTGACGAAGATCGTCGCCAGCACGATGCCGGGCAAGGCGAACACGATCTGGATGTCATGGTCCTGCAGCCACGGCCCCAACAGGCCCTGAGCGCCGAACATCAGCACATAGACCAGACCGGCGATGACCGGCGAGACCGAGAACGGCAGATCGATCAGGGTGACCAGGATGCTCTTGCCGCGAAACGAATACTTGCTCACGCACCACGCCGCGCTGACGCCGAAGACCAGGTTCAGCGGCACCGAAATGAGCACGGCGCACACGGTCAGCTTGAGCGCCGACAATGCATCGGGCTCGAAGATGGCGGCAAAGAACGTCCCCAGGCCTTGCTTCAGGCCCTGGGATACGACGATGAGCAACGGCAACAACAGAAACACGGCGAAGATCAGCCAACCCAGGGCGATCAACACCCGCCGCGAAGTGGCGCTGCCACGTCGGGCCGCATTGGTGGAGGCAGCAATGGAAGATGCAGACATGTGCGGAGCCTCCTTCAAGGGGTTTCGATGCGCCGCTGCAACAGATTGATCAGCAGCAGCAGAATGAAGGAAACCACCAGCATCATCACGCCGATGGCCGTGGCGCCGGTGTAGTCGTATTGGTCCAGCTTGACCATGATCAGCAGCGGCAGGATCTCGGTCTTCATCGGCATGTTGCCGGCAATGAAAATGACCGAGCCGTACTCGCCCACGCCTCGGGCGAAGGCCAGGGCGAAGCCGGTGAGCCAGGCGGGCAACAGCGCCGGTGCCAGGATGAAGCGGAACACCTGCAAAGGCTTGGCACCCAGGCAGGCCGCAGCTTCCTCGACCTCACGCGGAATGTCGGCCAGCACCGGTTGCACCGTGCGCACCACGAACGGCAAGGTGACGAAGGTCAATGCGAGGGTGATCCCCAGCGGGGTGTAGGCGATCTTGAAGCCCAGATCGGCAGCGAACTGCCCGACCAGACCATTGGGCGCGTACAACGCTGTCAGGGCAATGCCTGCCACGGCCGTGGGCAGGGCGAACGGCAGGTCGATCATCGCATCGATGATCTTGCGTCCGGGGAAGGTGTAGCGCACCAGCACCCAGGCCAGCAGCGTGCCGATCACACCGTTGATGATGGCCGCGCACAACGCCGTGCCGAAACTCAGTTTCAACGCAGCAAGAACGCGGGGTGCCGTGACGATGGTCCAGAACTGTTCCCAGGTCAGCTGCGCGGCATGCACGAACATGGCGGCCAGGGGGATCAGCACAATCAGGCTGAGGTACACGACGGTGTAGCCCAGCGTCAGCCCGAAGCCGGGTATGACGGGGGAGATACGACGCGACATAGAAGTCCTTGGTTGGTACAGGTTTACGCATCATGGCCTCTTCGCGGGCAGAGCCCGCTCCCACAGGGTTCATATGAAACTGTGGGAGCGGGCTCTGCCCGCGAAGAGGCCAGCCGCCTCAACTCATGTCTATAACTTATTGAGCCTGATATATCTGGTCGAACACCCCACCGTCATTGAAGAATTTGGGCTGCGCCGTTTTCCACCCGCCAAAATCCTTATCGATAGTGACCAGATTCAACGCCGGAAATTGCTTCGCGTACTTGGCCGCCACGTCCTTATCGCGCGGACGATAGAAGTTCTTCGCCGCGATTTCCTGGCCAGCCGGGCTGTACAGGTGCTTGAGGTAAGCCTCGGCGATTTCCTCGTTGCCTTTCTTCTTCGCGTTCTTGTCAACCACCGCCACTGGCGGCTCGGCGAGGATGGACAGCGAAGGCACGACGATGTCGAACTTGTCCGCACCGCCATCTTCCTTCAGTGCCAGGAACGCTTCGTTTTCCCAGGCCAGCAGCACATCACCCTGGCCGTTATTAACGAAGGTAATGGTCGAACCGCGCGCACCGGTGTCGAGGATCGGTACATGCTTGAACAGCGTCTGCACGTATTCCTTGGCCTTGGCCTCATCGCCACCACCGGCTTTCAGGCCATAGGCCCAGGCGGCCAGGAAATTCCAGCGCGCGCCGCCGGAGGTTTTCGGATTGGGGGTGATCACCGAAACATCGTTCTTGATCAAATCGCCCCAGTCCTTGATGCCCTTGGGGTTGCCCTTGCGCACCAGGAACACGATGGTCGAGGTGTACGGCGTGCTCGCATCCGGCAGGCGGGTCTGCCAGTTCTCCGGAAGCGATTTACCCAGCTTGCTGATTTCGTCGATGTCGCCCGCCAGCGCCAGGGTCACCACATCGGCGGGCAGACCATCGATCACCGCCCGGCCCTGCTTGCCCGAACCGCCATGGGACTGCTTGATCGACACGTTGTCGCCGGCGTGTTCTTTCTTCCAGAAGTTGACGAACTCAGCGTTGTATTCCTGATAAAGCTCGCGGGTCGGATCGTAGGACACGTTGAGCAGCTCGTAGTCCTTGGCGACTGCGGAACCGGCAAATACGGCGCTGGCGAGGGCTGCCAAGGCATAACGGCGGATAGACATGGACGAAGCTCCTGGAATGGCGGGTGTTTTTTCTTATGACTGATACGCAGGGCGCGTATTCAGCTGGGCTTGTTGCCCGGGTTCTGCAAACGGAATTTTTCCTTGCGCTCGATCTGCACGACCTGAGCGTTGTGAACGGTGATCTCCACCGCACCGAAACGCAGGTCGCGCAGCGCGCTCTGAATTTCTCGCAGAATGGTGGCTTCGTCCTGTCCTTCTACGCTGCGTAGCGATGCGCTCATGATCATGCTCCTGGGTAAGGGGGTGCCAAGGTGGCGTGAGCGCGATATTAGAGAGGTCCTATTATTCTTAAAAATACTGTTTAAGAATTTTCATATAACCAAACGTGATTTTTGGCTATTCACTGCATTGCCATGGCAATGCGCTGGCCTCCACCGGGCGACCGAACCAGTAGCCCTGGCCAAGTCCGCACCCATGTTCCAGGAGGAACCGTGCCTGGCTAACCTGCTCGATGCCCTCGGCATGCACCTGCATGCCCATGCTGCGGGCCAAGGCGATGATCGCCGTGGTAATCGCCACATCGTCCTCGTCACCCGGCAGGCCGGCAACGAAACCCTGGTCGATCTTGAGCTTGTGCACCGGCAGGCGCTTGAGCCTGAGCAGGGATGAATAACCGGTGCCGAAATCATCGATCGCCAACTGCAGGCCTAGGTCGCGCAGGTGATGCAGCTGCTCGAGGGCACGGTCCGGATCATCCATCACCGCACTTTCGGTGACTTCCAGCTCCAGGTGTGCAGGCGCCAGTTGCGTCTCGGCCAGGACCTTCTCGACCTGCCAGCAGAGATCATGGTGGCTGAACAGACGGCTGGAGATGTTCACCGCCACGAAATCCAGTGCCTTGCCCTCGACCTGCCACTGGCGCATCTGCCGACAGGCGGTGGCCAGCACCCAGGTGTCGATCTCGGCGATCAGACCACTGCGCTCGGCGATGGGTATGAACTGTCCCGGCGGCACCAGCCCGCGCTCGGGGTGTTGCCAGCGCACCAGCGCTTCCACCCCGACCATGGCGGTGTCGCGCAGTGCATGCACCGGCTGGTAATGCACGCACAGCTGACCATCCGCCAAAGCCTGCCGCAGTTCGGCGGTCACTTCGATGTGCTGCTGGGCGCGCGCGGTCAGCTCTTCGGTGTACAAGGCATAGCTCGAACGACCCCGCGCCTTGGCCTGGAACAGCGCCGAATCGGCATTGCGCAACAGTTGTTCGGCGCCTTGGGCATCGTCGGGAAACAGGCTGATGCCCATGCTGGCGCTGATGAACAGGGTGTGGCCATCAATGACGAAAGGTGCTCGCATGCCTTCAAGCAGTGCCTGCCCCAGCACCGTCGCCTGACCGCTGCGCAACTCGCCTTCCACCAGCACGGCGAACTCATCCCCTCCCAGGCGGGCCAGGGTTACTTCTTCGCCCAGTCCCGACTGCAGCCGCTCGACCACCGCCATCAACAACCGGTCACCCACGCCATGACCGAAGCTGTCGTTGACGTTCTGGAAGTGATCGAGGTCGATCAACAGCAAGGCGCAGCTGCGGTGTGCAAGCCTGGCCGTGTTCAACGCGTGCTCGGCACGGCGGCTGAACAGCAGGCGGTTGGGCAGCCCGGTCAATGGGTCGTGCTGCGCCAGATGGGCCAGCTCGCGCTGTGAATGCCTGATCGCGCTGATGTCGGAGAACACCGCCACGTAATGGCTCAGCATTCCCCGATCATCGCGGACGGCGCGGATGGTCTGCCACTGTGGATAGATGTCACCACTCTTGCGACGGTTCCAGATCTCGCCGCTCCACTGACCGTGCTCGGCCAGCGTGCCGAACATCTGTTCATAGAAGGCCGGTGGGTGCTGCCCGGACTTGAACGTGCTCGGGTTCTGCCCCAGCACTTCGTGTTCGTCGTACCCGGTGATCGCCATGAAGGCACGATTGACCTGCAGGATGCGCCCTGCGGTATCGGTCACCAGTACGCCATCGGCGGTGCAGTCGAAGACCGCTGCCGCCAGGCGTCGGCTTTCGCGATTGGCCTGGCGCGCACGCTGCCAGGCGAAGGCAAAGGCACTGCCCAGCAGCCACACAGCGCAAGTGGCCAGGTGAAGCTCCCATCCGGCCAGCGAGGCACCGAAAAGGCCTTTGGATAACCGATCGCACAACAGAAGCCACAACACGCAGACAATCAGGTAAATCACAACGGCGCGCGTTGTAACCCGAGATAAAACGGACATAGGGTCAATCGGCCCACATAAAATGTGTATCAATTATAGAATAGAAACATTCAGCGACTCTTCTTCAAAAGAGCGACTGGCTTTCTCTGATAGCTTGTCGATAATGCGCTGCACGCATTACCCACCCAACCGAGGGCCCTCCCGCCTATGTGGTACAACGGTTTTCTCGATCTGTCCGCCTGGCAAGTGGTGGCAGTCACGTTGTTGCTGACCCATGTCACCATTGTCGGTGTCACTGTCTATCTGCACCGCTACTCTGCCCACCGCTCCCTGGAACTCAACGCCGGGCTCAAGCACTTCTTCCGTTTCTGGCTGTGGCTCACCACTGCCCAGAACACCCGCGAGTGGACCGCTATCCACCGCAAGCACCACGCCAAATGCGAAACCGTCGACGACCCGCACAGCCCCGTCATCAAGGGCCTGGGCACCGTCATGCGCACCGGCGCCGAGCTCTATCGCAAAGAGGCTGAAAACCCCGACACCCTGCGCATCTATGGCAAGAACTGTCCCGAAGACTGGATTGAGCGCAACCTGTACTCACGCTTTCGCCTGAGCGGCGTGGCACTGATGCTGGTCATCGATCTGCTGCTGTTCGGCGCCCTGGGCCTGACGGTCTGGGCCGTGCAGATGATGTGGATTCCCTTCTGGGCCGCCGGCGTCATCAACGGGCTGGGTCATGCCGTGGGCTATCGCAACTTCGAATGCCGCGACGCGGCCACCAACCTGGTGCCTTGGGGCATCATCGTCGGCGGCGAAGAGCTGCACAACAATCACCACACCTACCCCAACTCGGCCAAGCTGTCGGTCAAGAAATGGGAATTCGACATGGGTTGGGCCTGGATCAAGCTGTTTACCTGGCTGCGCCTGGCCAAGGTGCAGCGTGTGGCGCCGATTGCCCACCGCGTGGAAGGCAAGGGCCAGCTCGACATGGACACCGCCATGGCGATCCTGAACAACCGCTTCCAGATCATGGCGCAGTACCGCAAGCTGGTCATCGCGCCCCTGGTGCAACAGGAACTGAGCAAGGTCGACGAATCGGTACGCCACCAATTCCGCCGCGCCAAGCGCCTGCTGTCCCGTGAAACCAGTCTGCTGGACGAGGGCCATCACCTGCATATCCAGACGATGCTCGAACACAGCCACCCCTTGAAAGTCATCTACGAAAAGCGCCTGGCCCTGCAACAGATCTGGGCGCGCACCAGTTCCAATGGGCATGATATGCTGGCCGCCATCAAGGATTGGATCCAAGAAGCGGAAGCCAGTGGTATCCACTCGTTGCGCGATTTTGCGACCCAGCTCAAGACCTACTCGTTGAGGCCTGCGGTAGCCTGAGCCGTTTATCGGTACGCCCCGGCCCCGGGGCGCGCCGATCGGAACTTCGTTACAATTTTCCGCTCTCAGACTCATAGCGCTACCGCCTGGGGTCATGCCTGGGCCGCGCCTTTTTCGCGCATCCGTTCGCAGTAATCCCAACGCCTCTGAGATGCCGTGATGATGGTCAATAAAAAATTACCTTCTACACCCGTCAAGCCTTTACCCGAAGCCGCCGAAACCTTACTCGCCTTGATGCATGCCCAAGGTGAAGTCGCGCGGTTGAAAGAGCGCGAACAGCTATTCAGCTCGCTGTTGGTCAGCGTCAACGCGGTACTCTGGGCGTTCGATTGGGAAACGCAGCAGATGATCTACGTCAGCCCTGCCTACGAGCGGATCTTCGGTCGCTCGGTGGGGTTGCTACTGGCCGACTACAACGAATGGCGCGACAGCATCTACCCCGACGATCTCGACTACGCCGACCGTAGCCTCGCCGAGGTTCTCGACAAGGGCGCCGTCGAAGATCGCGAGTACCGCATCATCAGCGCCGACGGTCAGATCCGCTGGCTCAGCGACAAATGCTTCGTCAGCCACCAGGCAGATCCCGGTCAGCGCGTCATTGTGGTGGGCATCGCCGAGGACATCACCGAAAAGAAGCACCTGGAAGGCGAGCTCCAGCGCCTCGCCACCACTGACGTGCTGACCCAGAGCAGCAACCGCCGACACTTCTTCGAGTGCGCCCACCGCGAGTTCGAACAGTCCCGCCTCAACGACACACCGATGGCCTTCCTGCTGCTGGATATCGATGACTTCAAGATGATCAACGATACCTACGGTCACCAGGAAGGCGACCACGTGCTGCAACGCATTGCCGAAACCGGCCGCGCGGTGTTGCGCCGTGGTGACCTGTTCGGGCGCATCGGCGGTGAAGAGTTTGCCGCGGTGTTCCCAGGCTGCGCCCCAGACATGGCCATGCAGATCGCCGAGCGCCTGCAACGCGAAATCCAACGGATGAGCTTCAACCACAACGGCAAGAGCTACGGCGTCACTGTGAGCCAAGGCCTGACCAGCATCCAGCCCCAGGACGAAATGCTCGACTCACTCTTCTCGCGCTCCGACGCCGCCATGTACCAGGCCAAGCGCCAAGGCAAGAATCAGATCGTGCCCGCCTAGGTCAGCGAACCATTTGTGTCCCCGGCCACTCGTTCAATTGCGACACGCCTATTTTATGCAACCGCGCTGGATTGATCACGTCTGGCCCATTAGGGAATTCAAGCATGTGGTATCAACTTGTAGAATTATCTACCTAGATCAAAGCCCATTGGGTGGAGGTTGTGCTAGCCAACTTCATTGCTCTCTATTAAAAAGACATATTCGTTTCCTTGAGCCATATGTTAGGTCATGGTTTACTTTTCCATGAAGCTACGGAGAATAACCACTCAAGGGGTTACACATGAAACAATTATTTATAATTGCCACACTTATCCCGCTATCGGTTACGGCCAATTGTGGTAGCGAAAACTGCCTAAGCTTTCCCCCTGCTTATTCTAGGTTAACTAAAGTTGATTTGGAGAACTGGGAGTCTGTCACAAAAGAATTCAGAGACAACGCTCTTTGGAATCAAAACACTACTGAAATCCAGTCATGTGAAAGCCTCTATACCTTGCCGGTTACCACATCGCGCGAAGGTAATGTCAGCTTTGGCGGTATCTGCACCATCGCAGGCTCTGGCCAAAAGGTATTCATCTGCACCGACCGCATGCTGGGCCGCTTCGAGGTATTTCCAGAATATCAACGTGACCTGCCCTGGATTGCCCAGACAATATTTGAGCATTGCTGGGGTGGTTGATCCCAACCTCTCTCGATCGCCGCGAAGGCCCGTGGTCAGATAAAGGCCGTTATTCATGTCCCGGCGTAGTTCAGCACATCAGCGAATCATCGGCGCCCCTCGCCACCAGTTCAGCTGCGACACCCCTATCTTGAGTAACCGTGCGGGTTTGCCTTGAGCGATTTGGGCGACATCTTCATCTGCCCCCAGCGACGCCATTTGCGCCGCAACATTCACAATCAACTTTTCCCTCGAGTAGACCCCTCCACCCAATTGATAGGCTGCTGCAATCAACTCTCGCAGTTCAAGCGGCAACCGCCAGCGTCGGCGGAGTTCCGATCCATAAGGCGCGCTGAAAGTACGCAGCACCTGGGTGATCCGGACTTCGTCGAGCTCGCCGCCCGCCAGTTGCCATTCCTGCAACACCCGCAGCAACGCCAGGTCACCCAGGCAGTGCAACAAACCTGCGCAGTGGCAAAACCACTCATCCAGCTGCTGCTGACGCGCAATGCTGCGGGCGAATTCCGCCGTATGGGCCGAGCGGTTCCAGCAGACCTCGGCCCGCTCCAGCAACAGTGGGTCGGTCAGGTAGGCGCCAGGTTTGGAGGCCAGGGCCAGCAACAGGTTTCTGCTCTGCGTGACACCCAAGGCGTACAGTGCCTGCTGCAGCGTCAATACCGGCGACGCACCTGGTTTCGCGGCGCTGTTAGCCGCGCTGATCAGCACTGCCGTGACCTGCGGATCACTGCGCAGGTTGGCTTCCAATACCTTCATATCTCCCGATGCGCGAATCACGGCCGCCTGCACATCACACAACAAGGGGCCGCCGTCGCACTCCACGCGCCGACGCTCGACATAGTGGTCCAACGTGGTACCGGCAGCGATCTGTGGAGCCCGCTGCGCTCCAGCATCTCCCGAATTTGGCAGCAAGATCAGCAGACGCTCTTTCAAACCTGCCATATCCACAGGCTTGGTCAGGTACGCCGTCGGCGCCAACGGCAGCACTTCACGCACACTGGCACTGTCGCCGCGCTCGCTCAGCAGAATAAAGGGCAAGGTCGCCAGGCGAGGGCTTTTGCGTACGCCGCGCAATAGATCGAGACCGCTGATACCCGGCAGCTCGCGTGTGGCGATCACCAGATCCGGTAGCTCACGCAGATGCTCCAACGCATCAGGCCCCGTCGCGCACATCTGCAGACGCGCATCGCCCCGTACGGCCAGCAGCATTTGGGACAGCAGATCACGCATCCAGGGGTCGGAATCGGCGATCAACACACGAGGGGGCATGCTGGCAACAGCATTCATAGGCGCACTCTATGAGCCAGAGGTGAAGGCCGGGTCAGGGCCGTGATGCGTGAGCACCGACAGTATGACGTGTCGGTCGTGCAGAACGATGGATCCAGCAGAGGGTTTTTAGCGCATACCGCGCCGTGCTGCAAACGGCCTGTTGAAGAATCAAGGGCTCGGTAAAGCACCGGCTCAGCTTGATATTTATAGCGCGACCCTCAGCGTGCTGCGCCCCTCGGAAACCGTTGTTTACGTGCAGAAGTGATGGCGTCGTTGATTACCTTATTTCAAAGACAATCACGACTGGATCGCTCGTGCCATCCTTGATCAGTGCATAGCGAGCCAAAATAAAACCACCCCATAAAAAAACCCGCCGAAGCGGGTTTTTCTATCAAACGATCACATCACTCAAGCCAGTTCAGCGAAACACTCTTCGATGATGGCCAAGCCTTTGTTCAACTGCTCGTCTGGCGCGGTCAGCGGGACCAGGATGCGCACGACGTTTCCGTAAGTACCGCACGACAGCAGGATCAAGCCCTTGTCGCGCGCCTTGGCCACGACCTGGGCCACTGCTGCGGCGTTCGGCTTGTGGGTGTCGCCGCCTTCGAACAGTTCGACGGCGATCATCGCGCCGAGTGCACGCACATCGCCAATGACCGGATACTTGGACTGGATGGCACGCAGGCCTGCTACCAGGTGCTCGCCAACGGCCTTGCTGCGATCGAGCAGGTTTTCTTCCTCGAACACTTCCATCACGGCCAGTGCCGCGGCGCAGGCGATCGGGCTGCCGGCGTAGGTGCCGCCCAGGCCACCTGGTGCGATGGCATCCATGTACTCGGCCTTGCCGCACACACCGGCGAGCGGGAAGCCGCCAGCGATGGATTTGGCGAAGGTGGTCAGGTCGGGCGCAACACCCATCTGCTCCATGGCGAAGAACGTGCCGGTACGGCCAGCGCCGGTCTGCACTTCGTCAGCGATCAAGAGGATGCCGTGCTGATCGCACAGGGCGCGCAGACGCTGCATGAAAGCCTTGGGCGCGACATAGAAGCCGCCCTCGCCCTGCACCGGCTCCAGAATGATCGCGGCAATGTCGCGGGCTTCGGCGTCGTTCTTGAAGATGCGCTCGATGCTGGCGATGGAATCGTCGACGCTCACGCCATGCAATTCGCAGGGGTACAGCGCACGGAACACACCGCCGGGCATCAGGCCCATGCCTGCCGAGTACGGCACGACCTTGCCGGTCAGGCCCAGGGTCATCATGGTGCGACCGTGGTAGGCGCCGGTGAAGGCGATGACACCGGCGCGGCCGGTGGCGGCACGCGCGATCTTGATCGCGTTTTCCACGGCTTCGGAGCCTGTGGTTACCAGCAGGGTCTTTTTGTCGAAGTCGCCCGGCACCTTGGCGTTGATCTTCTCGCAGACCTCAACGTACGGCTCGTACGCCAGCACCTGGAAGCAGGTGTGGGTCAGCTTGTGCAATTGCGCCTGTACGGCGGCGATCACCTTGGGGTGAACGTGACCGGTGTTGAGCACCGCGATACCGCCGGCAAAGTCGATGAACTCGCGGCCTTCGACGTCGGTGACGGTGGCGTTCTGCGCCGACTCGGCGAAGATCGGGTGAATCTGGCCCACGCCGCGTGGGACGGCCGCCTGGCGGCGTTGCATCAGGGATTCGTTGGTCTTGCTCATGAAATTCCTCATTCGCCGCTCATCGGTCGGCGTGATTCAAGGATTGAGCGGCCGGTGAGTACCGCAGCAGCATACGATGATCGACTGCTGCGGACGCCGGCCGCCAAGGGTGTCTGCGCGGTGGGTTACACCGAAATGCAGAGGTATTTGATTTCCAGATAGTCTTCGATGCCGTACTTGGAGCCTTCACGGCCCAGGCCCGAAGCCTTGATGCCGCCGAACGGCGCCACTTC
>Ga0308158_10000597_pt1 | contig 53032 bp, 33 predicted proteins | sample PhyBR2_FD_201038 | JGI IMG/M metagenome (GOLD analysis project Ga0308158, IMG submission 201038) | Phyllosphere microbial communities from UC Gill Tract Community Farm, Albany, California, United States - DLSLB.R2 | ecosystem: Host-associated > Plants > Phyllosphere > Unclassified | place: USA... | reverse complement strand
TCTGCAGCCTGGCGTTGGCCTTGGCAATCGCCACGGCCTGGCGCGCGGCGCCGGCCACGCCGTCGGTCGTCATGTCGTTGGTCGAGGCGAAGCCATAGGCGCCGCCGGCGATCACGCGCACGCCGACACCGCTCGATTCGGTGTTGTTGATGCTCTCGACGTTCAGGTCACGCGTGATGACGAACTGGTTCAGGTAGCGCCCGATGCGCACGTCGCAGTACGACGCGCCGGCTTGCGTCGCCGCGTTCATCGCGGTGTCGGCCAGGGCTTTCTTGGCGCTTGCCGCCATCGGGTTGAGCAGGTCTTCGGCCGCGATCGCGTTGCCAAAGACCGGAATGAACAGCGCGCCAGCCGTGCCGGCGCCGATATGCAGGAATTGTCGACGTTCCATGAGTGTTATCCGTTTGCGGTTGCGCGTCATTCCCGCGCTGGCGGGAATGACGGTCTTGCAGCGATGGGGCTTAAACCGCGTCCGACAGCGACGTGAAGTTGAAGTCGCGGATCTTCATCGACGGGATCAGCATCGAGTAGCGTGCTTCATCGGCGCCGATGACCACCGGCTTGCCGATTTCCTCGATATTGTTCAGCATCGACACCGGGCTTTCGTTGAAACGGAAGTTCTTGATCGGGTGCTTGATCTTGCCGTTTTCAACGTAGAACGTGCCGTCGCGCGTCAGGCCCGTGAGCAGCACCGATTGCGGATCGACCATGCGGATGTACCAGGTACGCGTGACCAGCACGCCCTTCTTGGTATTCGCGATCAGTTCTTCGGTGGTCTTGTTGGTGCCGGCCATGATGATGTTGCCGGCCGCGCCCACCGCGCGCTGGTTCTTCTGCTGCGCCCAGAAGCGCGAGTAGTCCAGCGCATTGATCTTGCCGTCCTTGACCAGCTCCACGCGCTCGCGCGGCAGCATGTTGTCGTCCCACGGCAGCACCGCGACATCCTTGTCCCACGGGTCGGACCAGATATTGACCTGCTGGTCGAACAGCTTGTCGCCCAGGCGGTTCTTGCCGCCGGCTTTCGACAGGAAGCTGCGGCCTTCGTCGGCGCGGCGCGCATCGAAGCCACCCAGCATGAAGCTGAGCAGGTCGGACGTGGCGGCCGGTTCCATGATGACCGTGTAGCGGCCCGGTTCCAGCGCCTTGGCGTCGACCGAACGCAGTGCTTTCTCGATCGCGATTTCGGCCGCTTCGCGCGGATCGAATTTGGCGACGTCGCGCGCCGAGCGCTTGACCCAGCCCGAACCGCGGCCGTCTTCGGTGCGCACGGTCAGCGTGAAGTCGAGCGAGCTCGCGCTCTGGTGGCCGAACAGGCCATTCGAGTTGGCGATGGTTTCAAAGCTGGTGCGGTCGGTGAAGAAGCCGGCCGACACCAGGCCGCGCTTGCGGCAGCCTTCGATCGCGTAGGCCGCAGCCTGCGCGCGGTATTCCGGATCGATGTCGGCGGTCTTCTGCACGAACGTGTCCGATGGCTTATAAGCCGTCTTGGCGATGGCCGGGATGAATTCCGGGTTGTCCGGCGCGAGGCGCGCCAAATCTTCGGCGCGGCGCACCGCGCGCTCGATCGACTTGTCGTCGAATTCGTTGATGGTCGCGGTGCCCTGCTTCTTGCCGAAGGCGACCTGCACCTGGATGCGGGTGTCGTCGGCCAGGCCGGCGGTCGAGACGGCGTTGCGCGCAAAGCGGATATTGCCGATGCGGTTGCCCTCGATGTTGACGATGCATTCATCGGCTTTGCTCAGCGAGAGCACGCGGTCGGTGATGCGTTTGGTTTGTTCCTGGGTCAAGATACTCATGTGCGCCCCTGCTTAGCCGATCTTGCGAGCGGTGTTGATCACATTGATGCCGTTAAAGCGCGTGGTCGACGAACCATGCGAGACGATGCTGATCTGCGGCGGCTGTCCTTTGCCGTCGAAGAACGAGCCGCCCATGCGCCAGTCGCGTTCATCGCAGATGGCGCTGCAGGCGCCCCAGAATTCCTGGGTGTTCGACTGGTAGGCCACGTCTTCCAGCATCTGGCCGATCTTGCCGTCCTTGATTTCGTAGAACAGCTGGCCGCCAAACTGCGAGTTGTAGCGCTGCTGGTCGATCGAGAACGAACCGTCGCCGACGATGTAGATGCCCTTCTTGATGCCCTTGACCATTTCGTCGGGCGTGAGCTTGGTCTTGCCCGGTGCGAGCGAGACGTTCGGCATGCGCTGGAACTGGACCGTGTTCCAGCCATCGGCATACGAGCAGCCGTGCGATTCTTTTTCGCCGATGATGTGGGCCTGGTCGCGCGTGGCCTGGAAGTTGACCAGGATGCCGTCCTTGATGATGTCCCAGCGCTTGGACTTCACGCCCTCGTCGTCGAAACCGATGGCGCCCAGCGAGCCTGGCGTGGTCTTGTCGGCGAAGATGTTGACGATTGGCGAGCCGTACTTGAAGCTCTTCGATTGCAGCTTCTCGAGCGTGGCAAAGCTGGTGCCGGCGTAGTTGGCTTCGAAGCCCAGCACGCGATCGAGTTCGGTCGGGTGGCCGACGTTCTCGTGGATGGTCAGCCACAGGTGTTCGGGCGCCAGCATCAGGTCGTACTTGCCCGGCTGGACCGACTTGGCGGTCAGCTTGCGCTTGGCGTCGCGGCCGGCGGCGCGGGCGTCTTCGATGATGTCATACGATTCGGTGTACAGCGTGGCGATGCCGCCGGCGGCCTTGATCTTGTGCTCGGGCCGCGCGTCGAAGTACTCGTACCCCTTGCCCACCGGGGAGCTGAGGCCCGCGCGCGAGCGGAACTTGCCGCTGGCCTTGTCGACGGCGGTGGCCGAGAACGGCGCCCACAGGCGATGCACGTCCTGGTCGATGTACGAGCCATCGGTCGAGGCAAAATACTTTTGCTGGTTCACCTGGAACAGCATCGACTGCATGAAGTTCGCGCCGCCTTCCATGCCGGCCTTGTTCGCGGCGATCAGCATGTCGGTCTTCTCGGCGATCGGCACGGTGCGCCAGTCTTTCTTGATCGGGGTGCTCCACGAAACGTCGCCCACGCCCTTGACTGGTGCGAGGCGCACCGGTTCGGTCTGCAGCTTGGCGTTCGCCTTGGCGATTGCCACGGCCTGGCGCGCTGCATTCGCGATGCCATCGGTCGACATGTCAGACGTCGCGGCAAAGCCGTAGGCGCCATTCACGATCACGCGCACGCCCACGCCGGCCGACTCGGTGTTGGCCACGTTTTCGACGTTCAGCTCGCGCGTGGTGATGAACTGGTTGAGGTAGCGACCGATGCGCACGTCGGCGTAGCTGGCGCCGGCCTTGGTGGCGGCGTTGAGCGCGACATCGGCCAGCGCCTTCTTGGCGGCCACTGGCATGCTGCTGGTGAGCTCTTCGGCAGCGATGGCGCGTCCGAAAGGCAGCAGCATCGAGGCGGCTGCCCCGCTGCTGAGATTAAGAAAGGTACGGCGTTCCATGAGATCTCCTGAATAACCTTCGTCCGGGCAGCGGTTCCGCGAACAGCTCGGGCCGCTCTTGTAATTACAGCTCTTATGCTTTGGTTTTATGACAGATGAAAACGTGACAAACCGCGCAACCTTAGCAGCAACTTAAGACTTTGAATAGGCAAATGTTGTGCCACCACAATGCACAAATTTGTACGTACCTTGCGCAGCTTCTTTTCTCCCTTCATCCCGTCAATACGGGCGTGAACGCCCGCCACATATGCATATGTGACGAACGCTTGACTGTGCGCCGTGCCTCCCGGATCATCAGCGCAGCGACGACGGCGCACCGCCCGTCGTCAACCATCATGGAGACCTCGCACGATGAAACGACTGATCCTGGCCGCAATGCTGGCAACCGGCATGGCCGGCGCCGCGCACGCGGACGACGCCCTGAAATCCGCCATCGCAGGCGAGCACCGCGCCGCCGCCAACAAGGCGCGCGATGCGTTCCGCCACCCTTACGAAACCCTGACCTTCTTCGGCATCAAGCCGACCATGACGGTCATCGAACTCTCGCCGGGCGGCGGCTGGTACACTGAGATCCTGGCGCCCTACCTGCGCGAGAACGGCAAGCTGATTGGCGCTGGCGGTTCGCCCGAGTCCCGCGGCGGCAAGGCCTATCGCGAGAAGCTCGCTGCCGACGCCAAGGTCTACGACAAGGTGATGCCGGTCGTGTTCGAGCCGCCGACCCGCTTCGAGCTGGGCGCGCCGGGCAGCGCCGACATGGTCGTCACTTTCCGCAACCTGCACAACTGGCTGGGCGCGGGCGACGAGGCCGTGGTCACGACGCTGAAAGAAGTCCACAAGGTCCTCAAGCCGAACGGCGTACTGGGCGTGGTCGAGCATCGCCTGCCGGTCAAGATGACACAGGATGCGAAGGCATCGAGCGGCTACATGCACGAAGCGTATGTGATCCGCATGGCCGACCTGGCCGGCTTCAAGCTGGCCGCCAAATCCGAAGTGAACGCCAATCCGAAAGACAAGGCGGATCATGAAAAAGGCGTGTGGACGCTGCCGCCGGTGCTGGCCAACAAGGACAAGGACCGCGAAAAGTACATGGCGATCGGCGAGAGCGATCGCATGACGCTCAAATTCGTCAAGAAGTAAGCAACCTGCATGACCTGGGAAGGCCGAGGCCTTCCCCGTATTTTCTTTTGCGGCGCACGTGTATATTCTTCCGGTTGATAGCCCCCTAGCGCAACCGAAGGAAACCATGAAGACTTTGCGATTCGCCGTTCTCGCGCTGGCCGTCTCCGGCGCGCTGCATGCCCAGGAAACAGTACCGCCCGAAGCCCAGCCGGCTGCCGCCACCGCCGTTCCCACCCCCGCCGTACCAGCCGCAACGCGCACCACCACGCCCGCCCCCGCCCTGCCTGCCGTTGAAAACTCGGTCGTCAAGATTTTTGCGACCGTGCGCCGGCCCGACCCGTACAAGCCCTGGACCAAGTCCGCACCAGCGGCCATCACGGGCTCTGGCGTCATCATCGAAGGCAAGCGCATCCTGACCAACGCCCACGTGGTGGGTTACGCCAGCCAGGTCGAGGTGCAGGCCAGCCAGTCGGGCGACAAGGTATCGGCCAAAGTCATCGCGCTGGCACGCGGGCTCGATCTGGCGGTGCTGGAGCTCGACGATCCAAGCTTTTTTGACAAGCGCCCGCCGGTGCCGCGCGCCGCCGTGCTACCGGACGTGCGCCAGCAGGTGTTCGCCTACGGCTACCCGGTCGGCGGCAATTCGCTCTCGACCACCACCGGCATCATCTCGCGCGTGGAATTCGTCAACTACGGCGCGTTCAGCTCGGGCCTGCGCATCCAGATCGACGCGCCGATCAACCCGGGCAACAGCGGCGGGCCGGTGATCGCCGGCGAGCGCATGATCGGCCTGGCGTTCGCCAACGTGACCAATGCGCAGAGCATCGGCTACGTGATCCCGAACGAAGAAATCGAACTGTTCCTGCGCGACGTGGCCGATGGCACCTACGATGGCAAGCCGCTGCTGCATGACAGCGTGCAGACGCTGGAAAGCCCGGCACTGCGCCAGTACCTGAAACTCGACAAGTCGGTCGAGGGCGCAGTGGTGCACCGGCCATACCGCACCGACGCCGCCTGGCCGCTGAAGGAGTGGGACGTGATCACCCACATCGGCGAGCATGCGATCGACAACCAGGCGATGGTCAAGCTGGGTTCGAGCCTGCGCGTGCGCTTCCAGTACCGCATCCAGCAGGTGGCGAAAAACGGCAAGGTGCCGATGACGATCATCCGCGGCGGCAAGCCGATGAAGGTCGAGGTGCCCGCCACCGGCGCGCGTCCGCTGCTGATCCCGGACCTGGACGGCGGCTATCCGTCGTACTTCATCTACGGCCCGGTGGTGTTTTCACGCGCGACCAGTGAATTCATGGCCTTTGTCAGCGGCAGCGCGCCGGGGATGAATGCGTATGCGTTCAATGCCAGTCCGCTCGTGACACAGCGCGGCGATTCACCGACACCCGAGCGCGAAGAGCTGGTCGTGATCAGCGCGCCGTTCTTCCCGCACAAGCTGGTGAGCGGCTACAGCAACCGCTTCGGGTCAGTCGTGGAATCGGTCAATGGCAAGCCGGTACGCAGTTTGGCGCATCTGGTGACACTGCTGCGCGACCTGAAGGACGAGCAGGTGGTGCTGAAGTTCGACCAGCGCTATGGCGAGACGATGATCCTGCCGCGGCAGGCGACGCTCGATGCGACCGAGGCGATCCTGTCGGACAACGGGGTGCGCTCGCAAGGCTCGGACGACATGATGAAGGTGTGGCAGAAGCGGTAACCCGCGCCGCCGCTACCACGACGACGCCCGCACCTGCATGCGGGCGTCGTCCGTTTACTTCGCCTTCTTTACGGGCGTGAACAGCAGGTCCTGGAAGTCATAGCTGAAATCCGTCTCGGTCGATACGGGCTTCATGCGCAGGCGTTCGATCGAGCCATCGGGCTCCAGCGAGAACGTCGCATACGCATCGGCGTTGAAGTTGCGCTCCTTCCAGCGCACGATGAAGGTGTCGTGCTGGAAGTGCTCCATCTCGCCCGTCAGATCCGGCGTGCGCGCGAACGACATCACCAGCTTGCTGCCGGCGCGCCGGATGGTCGCCTTGCCGTACCACGCGTCTTCGTACTCGCCTTCGTACTCCCGCAGTGCCAGCGACGGTTTCGACGCTTTTGCGCGGCTGGTGCTTTCACCTTGTACGCGGGCCGCTTCCTTGGCGCTGGCCTCGTTCGCGATGTCGGCGATGCGACCGATCCAGTCGGTCGGCGCGACGCCCAGGTAGCCGTCGAGCAGGCGGTATTGCAGCGCATTGAGCGACGGGCCACTTTCGGCGTTGGTGAAGATCGCGATGCCGAGCTTCGCTTCCGGCACCAGCAATACGCGCGAATAAAAACCCTGCAGCGCGCCGCCGTGCATCGCCACCAGCTTGCCCTGGTAGTCGCGCAGCTGGAAACCCAGGCCGTAAGCCATGAAGTTGGGCCTCGTCGCCGCGAGCGACGGCTTGGGCTGGCTGACCGTCATCGGCGTTTGCGCCGTCCACATCTCGCGCGCCTGCTTGTCGGACCACAGGCGCGCTTCCTTGCCGCCCGCCCCCGTCGGCAGGCGGCCGTTATCGAGCAGCACGTTCATCCAGCGCGCGATGTCTTCGGCATTGGTGTTGATGCCCACCGCGCCGACGGCGTTCGCCACCGGCATCGGCTTGACGACCGCCGCCTTGCCATTGATCTTGCTGTGCGGCGCCGACACGTTCATGCCGGCCGTGTGCGCGGCCAGGCTGGTGGTGGTTGCATTCATGCCGACCGGATCGAGGATCCATTCGCGCATCGTCGTGCCCCAGTCCTTCCCGGACTTTTGCGCGATGATCTTGCCGGCCACGATGTAGAGCAGGTTGTCGTAGGCGTAGCTGCTGCGAAAGCTTGTCGCCGGCTTGATGTAGCGAAGGTTGTGGATGATTTCGTCGCTGGTGAAGGTGGTGGTCGGCCACCACATCAGGTCACCGGCACCAAGACCCAGGCCGCTGCGATGCGTGAGCAGGTCGCGCACCGTCATCTCGGCCGTCACGTAGCTGTCGTACATACGAAAGTCCGGCAGGTGCTTGATGACCGGGTCGTCCCAGTTCAACTTGCCCTGGTCGACCAGCATCGCCAGGCCGGCAGCGGTAAAGGCCTTGGAGTTCGACGCGATCTCGAACAGCGTCTTGCCGTCGACCGGTGTCGGGTCACCCAGCTTGCGCACGCCGAAGCCCTGCGTGACGACGACCTTGCCGTCCTTGACCACCGCGATGGCGATGCCCGGCACGTCGAAGGTTTTCAGGACGCGCTGGACGTCGGCGTCCAGGTTGTAGGCGGGGACTGCCGCAGTTGGCGCTGCAGTGGTTGGTGCTGCCGCCGTTTGCGCGCCGGCCAGACCGGCGCCGCAGAACGCGACCAGTACCGCGCCGGCGATATGCTTCAACAGTCCGCTGGAAGAACGCTGCATCATGGCTTGCCCATCGCTTTGTCGACGCTCGATTGCGTCTCGGGGTGGTAACGCTCGCGCGCCTTCTTGTAGACGCCTTCCGCCCAAGTGCGGTCCTCGGCCTTTTCGCGCAGCGCGGCGTACAGCGGCACCACGAACTTCTGGCGGCCCACGCTCATCAGGAATGCTTCCATGTCCGGACGCACGTCGCGGTAGCCGGCGTGCACCGCCGCGCGGTAGAAGCGAAACGCCACTTCGTTGTTAGTCGATTTGGCCAGGCCATAGGCGCGGTCGAGTTCCGCCAGTTTGGCGGCGTCGGCCTTCTTGTCGATATCGTTCAAAAACTTCATCCACTCGACGGCGTTCCAGTTTTTGGCATTCAACTGCGCGGTCGATACCGTGCCCTTCGTCCAGGCGTCGATCGCGGCATTCAGTTTGGCCAGGCGCTCTGACACGACGCGCTGTCCGCTGGCCGGGATGCCCGGGCCATGGATCCACTCGTCGAGCTCCGCGTCGCTCATGATCTTGGGGTTCTTCGCCAGCAGCTGCGCGCGCAGGTAGGCGATGAACTGCTCGTTGGTCACGCTCTGGAACGCGTGCTGGTCGAACCAGCCGCGCAGGAATTGATCGAACGCGGCGCGGCCGGCGCGCTGCTCGAGCGTGTGCAGGAACCAGGCGCCTTTCGGATAGGCCAGCGAGGTGTCCGGGTAATCGGCCGCGTTGGTGTCAGCCTGGCGCGAGACCAGCGCCTGCTTTGCCGGCGGCAGCTCCTTGAGCATCTCGAGCGCTTCTTCCTGCTCGAGCTGCAGGTTCATCAGCGCGACTTCCTTGCCGTAGATTTCTTCCAGAATGCGGGTGGTGACGTAGGTCGTGAAACCTTCGTTGAGCCACCAGTGCTTCCAGGTCGCGTTGGTCACCAGGTTGCCCGACCAGCTGTGCGCCAGTTCGTGCGCCACCAGGTCGACCAGGCTGCGGTCGCCCGCGATCATGGTCGGCGTCAAAAAGGTCAGGCGCGGATTTTCCATGCCGCCAATCGGGAACGATGGCGGCAGCACCAGCATGTCGTAACGCCCCCAGCGATAAGGACCGTACAGCTTCTCGGCCGCGGCGACCATCTTCTCGGTGTCGGCCAGTTCGTACTCGGCCGCCTTGATGCGCTGCGGCTCGGCGTACACGCCGGTGCGGCCGCCCAGCGTGCGCGCTTCGAGCTCGCCGATGCCGATCGCCAGCAGGTACGATGGAATCGGCTGCGGCATCGTGAATTTCCAGCCGCCCTTGCCCGTCGCCTTCATGTCGTTGTCGGCGCTCATCACCACGCGCAGGCCCTCCGGCGCCTCGATGCGCGCGGTGTAGGTAAAGCGCACGGCCGGCGTATCCTGGATCGGCACCCATGAGCGGGCATTGATCGCCTGCGACTGGCTGAACATGAACGGGTACTTGCCTGACATGGTCTGCACCGGCTGCAGCCATTGCAGTGCGGTGGCCGTCGGCGCAGTGCGGTAATGGATGCGCACCTTGGTCTGCCGGGCTGGCAGCTTGATCTGCAGGGGCTGCCCCTTCTCTTCATCGAACTTGCCGAGCGTGTAATCGGCCTTGCGCCAGGCGCCCTTCGCGTCCTGCGCTTCGATCTTCGAGATCGTCAGCTCGCGCGTGTCCAGGTCGAGCGTGGTCGCTTTCTTGTCGATCCAGTTCAGCGTCAGCTCGGCGTAGCCGCCCAGGCTTTTCTTCGCGAAGTCGGCCTTCAGGTCCAGGTGCAGGGCCGTGGTCTTGACCTGGTCGTATTTGGCGTAGCTGAGGGGATCGAGCGCGAACGCATAAGCGCTCCACGCGCCCAGGAAGGCTGCGGTGGTGGCGCGCAGCAGGGTGCTTTTGTTCATGGTCTCTCGCGGAAAATGACAGCCCGGCCGGGCTGAAGGCGGGAGCAGAATAGCATGCGCATCAGGCCGGCGAAAGCGCTGCCGGGCCACGCTGATCCACTGTCAATACGCCAGTGCTGCCTGCGTCACCCACACCGGCGCGGACCACAGCACGTTGCCGTCGTCCTGCGTGACCTTCGCATAATAGAAGTGCGCTCCCGGGGCCGGCGTAAACGTGGTCTCGGCCTGCTGCGACAGGCGCGTGACTTCGCCGTTGCGGCCCGGGACGCCCTCCATGATCGCCACCGCTGCCACCTGACGGCCGGCGGCGCTGGCGAAATTCACCGTCAGGGTGAGCGGTCCGCGGTTGGTGAACTGCTCGCCCATCACGTAACCGTTGGCCGTCAGTACCAGTTGCGATGCCTTGTCCATCGTCGCGAACACGCGGCGCGCCCTGAGCGCGTCGACCAGAGTCGCGCGGTCCAGCTTCAGGCCCGTTGGCAGCAGCACCCCGGTGCGGTTGCCGTACGACGCGCCCCAGTTGGCGCAGTGGTTGTCCTGGTTGGTGCTGAAGGCCAGCCGGTAGCCCGCTTCGAGCAAGCGGTTGCAGGCGCCTTCGAAGCTGGTGCGGCGGGTTTCGGTCTCGGTCACATTGTTCGAGAATGCGCTGGTGTTCATCACTTCGCACAGCACCATCGCGGCGCCGCCATCCTCGGTATAGGCGAGCGGCACGCCGCCCACCTGGAACTGGCCCGCTGGCGCCGGATGGTTGAACTGGCCCACCCAGCCGCGCTGGCGCATCAGCATGTACAGCGCCGCGTAATCGCTGCGCGGCGTGATCGTGTCGGCGAACGGCGCCCCGTTGGCGTTCGTCTCCCAGCCCAGCAACTCGTCGCTGTTGAAGATATTGATATGGCCGCCCTTCTCGATGACGCCCCACTCGAGGCCATACAGCGCCAGAAAACCCGGATGCTGCGCCGAGAACGTGCTGGCGGCGGCCAGGCCCGCGCGGTACAGGGCACGGGCGGCAGCCGGGTCGGCGTCGGGCGCGCTGCCTGGCGAGCCGTCGAACATATGGTTGTGTTCCGAGGCGACGAGGATGTCCAGGCCGCGTCCACGGGCATACCCAAAGGCAGCGGCAGGCCCATGTGGCGCCGACTGCGGCCGCTGGGCGCTTCGGCAGTTGGCGACGTCGGCGCCGCCGTCGCTGTGGTTGGTCTGGCTATGCAGATTGCCGAGGTAGACGGTATAGGGTAGCGCGCCGGGGGCCTGCACTGCTCCCGGCATGAAGGCCCCTGGCAGCGGTGCAAAGGCGGGCGTCGCCAGTACGGGCGGCGTGCCGACCGCGATCTCCCATTCCTGGTCGATCGCGTCCTCCTGTTGCACCAGCGCGTGCAGGCGCACGCGATAGATGCCGTCCGGCGCCGGCAGCCTGCCCAGGCGGCCCGACCAGGGCACCGCCACCGTGATCTCGTCACCGGTCAGCGTCACCTGGCCGCGCCACTGCAGGACGGTGCGCCCGCCCGGTGCGCGCAGGTCGACGCGCCAGTGGACGTTGGCCGGCTGCGCCAGGCCGGGATACGCAAACGTCAGCGTGAACGTGCGTGCCGCCAGCGCACCTGCGTGGAAAGGCGCATGCAGCGTGGCGTCGAATTCCTCATGTTCGGCAGGGCCGGCGTTGGCCGGACTGCAGCACAACGACAGGGCAAAAATGGGCAGATATGCGGCTTTCATAATGACAAGCTTGCAACTCTTCTGGCCTGCCGCCTTGCGCCATGCGTGCAATGCGTTGCCAACTTGACCACGCTCCTTGATCCGTTTCAAGGAAGACAATTGTGCTGGGTTTTTGGGGCAATACCGCTCAGTTAACACAGCGGGGGTCAGGTCTGACATTCGGACACGACCTCAGCCTTAACAACGTCAAATGGTGGCCTGCCCAGTATCAGCATAGCCCGGTGGCGCCTGGTTTCGACTACGGGACTGTAGAGATCGTGTCCGAATGTCAGACCTGACCCCCGCTTTTATTTATGACCCCCGCTTTTAGCGGCCATCGCAAAGATCTGGCGGCGCTAACTGGCCACATTGTTTAGTAAACTGGCTAAACAGCTGAGTAAAATCCGGTAATGATTGCCGGGAAACCTGACTCCACCTATAACCTGTACACAGGCTCGAGTGCGTGCGTTGATGGGATCGCCGGCGCCCTCGCATGCCTCTGGCGCAGCGTATCAAGAACAGGCGGCGAGCTGTGCGCTCCCGCCACGTGTGGAGACACCAATGACAGCTCGTTTCAAACCCCAATCCCTTTCCGTTTTCTTCGCGGGCCTGCTGTTTAGTGCGGCGCCCTTGCAGGCGGCCGAACCGGGCTCCCCGGCTGCGGCGGTGAACGTCTTCATCGGCACCGGCGGCGACGGCCACACCTTCCCGGGCGCGAGCCGCCCGTTCGGGATGGTGCAGCTCAGTCCCGACACCCAGCACCGCCACTTCCGCCAGAGTTATCCGTGGGCCGCCGGCTACAACCACGGCGACGGCTCGATCCTCGGCTTCTCGCACACGCACTTCTCGGGCAGCGGCCACTCGGACCTGGGCGACGTGCTCCTGATGCCCTACAGCGGCGAGACCAAGCTGGAGCCGGGTTACCCCGAGCGACCGTTCTCGGGCTACCGCTCGCGCTTCTCGCACGACCAGGAACAGGCCGAACCCGGCTACTACGCCGTGCGCCTGAAAGACCATGACGTCGACGTCGAGCTGACCGCGAGCGAGCGTGTCGGCCTGCACCGCTACAAGTTCAAGGCCGGCGAGCCGGCCAAGGTGCTGCTCGACCTGCGCACCAGCATCTACAACTACGACGGCAAGAACCTGTGGTCGCGCCTGCGCATGCGCGACGCCAGCACCGTCACCGGCATGCGCGAAACGCGCGGCTGGGCGCCGGGCCGCCAGCTGTACTTCGCGATCCGGTTCTCGCGCCCGATCGACACGCGCCAGCTGCTCAATCGCGAAGAAGCCGTCGAGTACAAGGGCTTTGCCCAGCCGGGCAAGACGCCGGGCGACCGCGCGCTGGTCGAAGGCAAGGCGCTGATGGGCGACTTCAGTTTCGGCGTGCCGGCCGACGGCACCCTCCTGGTAAAGGTCGCGCTCTCGCCCGTCAGCGAAGACAATGCGATTGCCAACCTGGCCGAAATGCCGGGCTGGGATTTCGACGCCGAACGCCGCCGCGCCGGCAAGGCCTGGGACGAGGCGCTGGGCGCCGTCAAGGTCGAGGCGCCGGCGCCGATGCGCACGCAGTTCTACACGGCGCTGTACCACACGATGCTCGCGCCGTCGCTGTTCATGGACCTCGACGGCAGCTACCGCGGCCCGGACAACGCGGTGCACAAGGCCAGGGACTTCCGCTTCCACTCGACGTTCTCGCTGTGGGACACCTACCGCGCGCTGCACCCGCTGCTCACGCTCGTCGCGCCCGAACAGCGCAACGCCGACTTCGTCAACTCGCTGATCGCCTCGCAGCAGCATAGCCCCTACGGCGTGCTGCCGGTGTGGCAGTTCCACGGCCTGGAAACCTGGACCATGATCGGCTACCACGCGGTCCCCGTGATCGCCGACGCCTACATGAAGGGCATCCGCGGCTTCGACGCCGACAAGGCCCTGGCCGCGATGACCGCCAGCGCCGAATACGGCCCGTACGGCGGGCTGGAACACTACATGAAACTGGGCTACGTGCCGATCGACCTGGAAAAGGAAGCGGCCTCCAAGACCGTCGAATATGCGTACGACGACTGGACCATTGCGCGCATGGCCGAGAAGATGGGCAAGAAGGACGTCGCCGCGCGCTACTACCGGCGCGCCCAGAACTACCGCAACGTGTTCGACAAAAACACGGGCTTCATCCGCGCCCGCAAATCCACCGGCGAATTCCGCACCCCGTTCGATCCGGCGCAGTCGAACTTCGGCAGCGACTACACCGAGGGCAGCGCATGGCAGTATTCCTGGTACATGCCGCACGATAATGCAGGCCTGATCGGCTTCCTGGGCGGCGACGCACAGCTCGTGGCCAGGATGGACGAGGTCTTCGACGCCAAGGTCGACGAGAACCTGTACGCGCACATGGAAGATATCTCGGGCCTGATCGGCCACTACGCCCACGGCAACGAGCCATCGCACCACGTCGCCTACCTGTACAACTACGCCGGCGCGCCATGGCGCACGCAGGAACGCCTGGCCAATATCATGGCCACGCAGTACAGCGACAAGCCCGATGGCCTGTCGGGCAACGATGACCTGGGCCAGATGTCGGCCTGGTTTGCGTTCACGGCGCTGGGCTTTTATCCGGTTGCCCCGGGAAGCAATGAGTACGTGATCGGCCGCCCGTTCCTCGACAAGGCGACGCTGAACCTGCCCAACGGGAAGCGCTTCACCGTGCGCGCCGAGAACCTGTCGGCCACCAATGGCTATGTCGGGCGCGTGACCCTGAACGGCAAGCCGCTCGCGCGCACCTTCCTGCGCCACCAGGACATCTTGGCCGGCGGTGAACTCGTATTCACGATGCAGGCCACGCCGAACAAGGACTGGGGCGCGGCGAAAGAAGCCCGCCCGTACACGCAGACCGCGTACTGACCGGCGCTGCACATGGCCGTGACGATCCGCGACATCGCCCGTGCCACCGGCTACTCGATCGGCACGGTCTCGCGCGCGCTGAAGAATCAGGACGGCCTGACCGACAAGACGCGCACGCGCATCTGCGCCGTGGCGCGCGAGCTGGGATACGACGTGGGCAATCTGCGCCAGGGCGAGATTCGCCGCATCGCCCTTCTGCTGCACCGCCAGCACAACACGCAAGCGGCCAGCCCGTTCTACCTGCCGGTGCTGCATGGCGCCGAGGATGCGTGCCGCAAGCGCGGCATCGCGCTCTCGTTCGTCGTGGTCGGTCCGGCCGAGCCGGTGCTGGATCTGGTGCGCCTGCACCAGCCGGACGCCTTGCTGTGCGCCGGTTTCTTCGAACCGGAACTGGTGGCCGCCCTGCGCGACACCGGCAAGCCACTGGTGCTGCTCGACATGCGCCTGCCCGGCTACCGCTCGGTCAATCCCGACCATGCGCTGGGCGGCTACCTGGCCACGCACCACCTGATCGCGCTGGGGCGGCGCCGCATCGCCATGCTCACCGGCCCGCTGTCGCACCACAGCATCCTCGAGCGCTATCGCGGCTTTCGCAAGGCCCTGTTCGAGGCGCGCATGCTGGCCGATCCCGATCTTGAAATCCAGCTGCCCAGCATCGGCGACACGCAGGACAATCTGCACGGGGCGGTCGACACCTTGCTGTCGCGCGAACCGCGGCCCGATGCGCTGTTCTGCTACAACGACAGCGCCGCGCTGGCGGCCATGCGCCACTGCCTGGCGCGCGGCCTGCAGGTCCCGCACGACATCGCGATCGTCGGCTTCGACGATATCAGCGCCGCTGCCGCCGCGCTGCCGCCACTTTCGAGCATCCATATCGACAAGGATCTGCTGGGACGGATGGGCGTGGACCTGTTGCTCGACAAATCTGCCACGTCCGCCCTCGAACAGACCCTCACGCTAAGGCTGATGGTCCGCGCGAGCAGCACCGGCGAGGCGCAATGACCGAGCCTGCGGCCATTGTCTGCGCGGGCGAGGCGCTGGCCGACCGGTTGCACCGGGACGGCGACCCGAGGCGCAGCCACGCCGGTGGTCCGACCTGGAACGTGGCGTGTACATTAGCGGCGCTGGGCGCGGCCAGCGGTTTCGCCGGCGCCATCAGCCGCTGCGTGGCTGGCGATGCGCTGTGGCGCGCCGGCGCAGCAGCGGGGCTGGATCTGCGCTACGTGCAGCGGGCCTGCATGCCGCCCGACGACCCGGCTGACCTGCTGTTCGACCCGGCCAGCATGCCGTGCGGCTGGCAGCAAGGGGTGCAGTGGCTGCACATCGGCAGCGTGAGCCTGGCGCGTGGGCCGCTCGACCTTACGCTGATCGGGCTGGCCGAACAGGCGAAAGCGCATGGGCTGCGCATCAGCTATGACCCGCACTGGCATGACCTGATGGGGCCAGCCTACGACGCGACGCTGCGGCGCATGAGCGAACTGGCCGACGTGATCAAGGTGGCCGACGACCACCTGCGCGCGCTGTTTCGCAGCCACGACACGCTTGGCTCGCTGGGGCGCCTGCGCGCGCGCAATCCGGCTGCACTGGTGCTGCTCACGCGCGGCGCCGGCAATGCGTCGCTGTATCACGGCGCGCAGACGTGGCATGCGCAGGCGCCCGTCGTCGACGTGGTCGATACGCTGGGCGCGGATGATGCGGGGATGGCCGGGCTGATCTATTCGCTGCAGCAGTGGCCCGATGCAGGCATGGCCGCGCACCTGGCGTTTGCGGTGGCGACAGCCAGCGCTGCATGCCGGGCGGCCGGGACGCACGCACCCGACCTCGGCGCCGTCCGGGCACTGCTTGGCGGGGTCGCCGTCAGCCGCTGAACGCGCCCTGCGACGGAATCACGCCGACGCGGCGCACTGGGCGCTGTCGCCCACAAAAGGACGGCAGTCGACGGGGATGTCGATCAGGAACGTCGTACCCAGCTCCGGCGAGCTGTCGACGGACACGCTGCCACCGTGGCTTTCGCCCACTGCCTTGACGAATGGCAGGCCGATGCCCCAGCCGGTGGCCGAGAACGGTCCCGTTTCGCGGCGCAGGTATTCGAAGATACGATTGTGCTGCTCTTCAGGAATCGCGTTGCCTTCGTTGTGAACGCTCAGCATCAGGCGCCCGCGCGTCTGGTGCGCCATGACGCTGACGGTGCCGCCGTCGCCATACTTGATCGCATTGTTGACCAGGTTTTCCAGTGCGCGCCAGAGTGAGGCGCGGCACCAGTGGCCCGTGACCGGCTCGCCGGCCACGTCGACGACAATCTGCGTGCCATGCTGGCCGTGTCCGTATTGCTCGCCCAGTTCGCGCGTCAGCCCCAGGATATCGAAGTGCGTCAGGTGCAACGGGATCTTCGCCGCGCCCTGGAACGTCAGCGCGTCGAGCAGTTCGGCCATCATCTCGTTAAGGCGGTCGGCGTTGGTGCCGATTCGGGCGGCGACGTTTTTCACCTGCGCCCAGTCGGCCGTCATCGACATGAGCTGCGCGCCATGCGCGACCACCGACAACGGCGTGCGCATGTCGTGCGACAGGGCGGCCGCCATCTTGTGCCGCAGGTCTTCGTGAATCTGTGTAAACGAACGCACTGCCTCGCGCATGGCGGCATTGATCGACGCGTCGATAATGCGCCAGTGGTCGTCCTCCAGGACCACCCTGCCCTTGGCCACGACCGCAATCGACTCGCGCAGGATCTGGTATTCGTGGACCACCTGGTCGGGGCCAAACGGCGTCATGCGAGCCCGCTCTGTCCCGTGCACGCTGGCCGAATTGTTGCCACTCGCGGCCTGCGTGCGCGGATGGTCCGGGCTCAGGGCTTCGGCGATATTGTCGAAAAACGCCGGCAGCGTGTTGGTCAGCACGGGCCGCAGCAGATTCTGGGCGCCGTCGACGCGCGCGCGCACTTCCCGTTCCCAGCGGTCCATGACGGCGTCGCGGATGGAAATGAATCGCAACCCGGTGGGAGAAATACCGTGGCGGTCAATATTCTGGTCAGTGGCTAGTGTCATGCGGTCGTCAGTGTCAGGGCGGTGCGCAGCATGCGCGATCGGTCACGAATAAGGGAAGATCAACGGCGATCAGGGGCCGTTCCCGAATTATATAGCGCAAGCCAATTCACACCGCGCGGCCGGCCACCGTACCCGGCGATTTCAGCGCCGGCTGTGGCAGGGCCGCCACGCCCCGCGCGATGGCCCTAGGCGCCGGCCGGCGTCCCCGCGATCCACAGCTCCACCCGGTGATCGCGCCGGTCATCCTGCAGTTCGAACGTCCAGTCAGGACACGGCTGTCCATCGAGCAGCAAGCCTTCCATGCCGTCGCCCGCATGTACCGTGATCTCGTAGAACGCGCTGTGATAACGGTAGCGCAGGCTGAAACCTTCCCAGCCCGGCGCCAGGTGCGGCGTCAGGTGCAGGCGCGCGCCGTTGCGCTCCACACCCAGCAGCGCTTCGATCGCCAGCAGCCAGGTGGCCCCGGCCGAGGCGGTGTACAAGCCGCCGATGGCGCGGCCGATGTGCGGCGCCACCGTGCGCACGCCGCCCGCGAGGAAGTATGGCGGCGCGCCGTGATCGGCCGTGCGATCCGGACCCAGGCCCGGCGCCAGCGCATCGAGCATGCCGGCCAGCTGCCACGCGCGGCCGGCGTCGCCCAGCCGCGCAAAGCCCGTCGCTGCCAGCGCGACGGCGCCGTGGTCCTGGCCGGGGCTGGCCACGACGCGCTCGCTCCAGTGCCCGTCGACCGCCGGATCGCACAGCAGCGTGACGCCGTGCGCCTCATCGACCAGTCGCAGCGCCGCGGCGCGCAGCGCGGCCGCACCGTGTTCGGCGTCGGCCTGCACCGCCCAGCCCTGGGTCGACAACTCGACGCGGCAAGCGGCGTTGGCGATCGAACCGAGTGCATTGCGGCTGTCCAGCCACGTCCAGCGGTACCAGTCGCCGTCCCAGCCGTGTTCTTCGCACTGCGCCCTGAGCGCCAGTGCGGCCCCGCGGCAGGTGGTGGCAAACCCGAAGTCGCCGCGCCGGTCCGCCACATCGGCGAAGCGTTGCAGCACGGTCGCCATGAAAAAGCCCGTGCGCACGCTTTCGACACGGCCCGTGGCGTCATCGTCGTGCAGGCGCGCCGCTGCCAGCGGCAGGCCGCGCTGGCCAAAGCGCAGGCAGCCGCGCAGGCCATGCACGCAGTGCTGATACAGGTCGTCCCCGGCGGCCAGCCGCGATGCATCGCCGGGATCGGCGCCGAATGGCAGCACGGCCAGCAGCGCGTAATCGCCCGTGACGGCCAAGTAGCGCGTCAGCACATGGGGCAGCCACAGGAAATCGTCGACCGCGGGAGCCGGCAGGTTGGACTGCGCCGTGGCGAAGTCGCGCGCCACCTGCAGCAACGCGCCGCGCAGCAGCTCCGGCCGGGCATGCACGCTGGCGAGCAGCGACTGCAGGCGCGTGGCGGGACAACGCTCGCCCCACGCCGCACTGATCGCCTGGTATGGCAGCCAGGCGTTGACGCGCAGGTCGAGCGATGCGTCGGGCGAATGCAGTTGGACCGCGCTTAGCGTGCCATCCCACCAGTTGCACAGGCGCTCCCACGCAGCAGCGGCGGCGCGCGCGCCACCGTGCAGTTGCACCTCGCGGCTGGCGTCGAGCGTGCCGGGACCGGCCACGCCCAGCACGAACACCAGCTCGCGCTCTTCGCCTGGCGCCAGCGTGATCGCTGTTTGCAGGGCCGCGCATGGCGTGCGCCCTGCGCCGCTGGCGCCGGACAGGCTGCTGCGGCCCAGCGCTGCCGGCTGCGCGATGCTGCCCTGGCGGCCGATGAATTCGTCGCGGTCGCAGGTTGCGGCGACGTCTTCGGCGTCGACATGGAAGAACCCCACCTGGTCACGGAAGTCGTCGCTGAACGCGTTGCGCGCGAACAGCGCGCCGCTGGCCAGGTCGATGCCGGTGACAACCTGCAGGCCGGGCGTGGCGTCGACGCTGTCGAGCTGCCACGCCACGAACCCGGTCACGCTCAGGCGGCGCTGCGTATCGCTGTCATTGCGCAGCCGGAGCACGCTGTATTTGATGGGAACATCCGGCGCCACGAAGCAGCGCAGCGCCGAATGGATGCCGTGCGCACCGTGTTCGAACACGGTGTAGCCGATGCCGTGCCGGGTCAGGTAAGGTTCCGGCGATGGCGCCGGCCACGGCGTGGGCGACCAGAAGGCACCGCTGTCTTCGTCGCGCAGATAGAACGCTTCGCCATCCTGCGGTGCGACATCGTCGCTGCCGGCGCTCAGGCGCGCAGCGCGCGTGCCGCTCCAGGTGACCGCATGGCCCCGTTCCGAGACCACCGATCCAAAGCCAGGGTTGGCCAGCAGGTTGGCCCACGGCGCCTGCGGCACCGGCACTGCGGCGCTGCTGCGCACCTCGTATTCGCGGCCATCGGGCGTGAAGCCGCCGATGCCATTGTCGAACAGGCGTTCGGGCTGCACGGTGGGCAGTGCTTCCGTCATCCACGGCGTGGTCGCGCCAGCCACCAGTGGCGACGGCAAGGCGGCACCGGGCCGCGCGGCGCGGCGCAGCTGGTCGGCCAGGTCGCCCCGGCCCGACAGCAGCAGCACGCTTGCGCTCGAGCGCAGCAGGATACGGTCTTCCTGCGCGACGTCTTCGCGCAGGAACAGGTGCACGCCGCCCGGCGCATCGAAGGTGTCGGGATCGACCAGGGCCATCGCCAGCGTCATCACGCCCTCGCGCACGGCGCGGCTGTCGCACAGGACCAGCAGGTCGACCGCGAAGCCGCGGTTGCGCCAATACGTATGCGCCTGCAGCACCTGGCGTGCCAGGCCGGTATCCGGACCGTCCGCCAGCTGGAGCAGCAGCACCGGCTGCACGCCATCGATGCCGTATGCGAGCAGGTCGGCGCGGCCGCGCACATTGCGCGCGATGACGGCCGGGTCGGCGCGCAGGGCCGGTACCGGCTGCAGCAGGCAGCCGGCCAGGCGGTTGCACAGCTGCGCATCGGCTTCGCTCACGTCCATGCGGCGCAGGAAGGCCTGGGCCTGGGTCCAGGCGGCGTCGATCGCGCGGTCGACCGCATGGCCGGCGCTGTAGCGCGCCGCCAGTTCACGCGCCATCGCCCGGCTGGCGGCAACGCCCAGCACCAGGTCGACGGTGATCTCCTGTTGCGGCGCCAGCGTGACGGTGCGGCGCAAGGCCAGCAGCGCGTCATCCGGTTCGGCGACGAGGCCCGGCAACGCGCCGCCGGCGCCGATGGCCTGGGGCGCGCGCAGGTCGTGGCCACGGCCGATGAAGCGCGCGCGGTCGGTTTCCACCGTCACGGCCGGTGCGATGTCGCGCACTGCCATGCGGTGCATGACGACGGGCGCATCGGCCGCCGTGACGCACAGCAGGCTGTCGTGGGGAGCGTCGAATTCGATCATGATGTGACTGCGGCCGCCCGGCTCGAGCGCCGGTCCGGCCAGCGCCACGCTGCTGGTCAGCTCCAGCGTCAGCGGCTGCAGGCCCTGATTGACGATGCGGATGCGGCGCAGCTCGACGTCGTCGTCGGGCGCCACCACGATGTCGGTGTGCATGGCCAGCCCGTTATCCAGACAGCGCACGCTGGCCCGGCCTTCGGAGAACACCGTTTCGCGCTCGCTCTCTGGCAACAGGCCCGGCCAGACCTGGCCGGATGCGACGTCGCGCACATGGCACGTCAAACCGGTGTCGCCGATGCCGGTGCGGGTGATCTGTTTGTCATCCCAGCGGCTGGCGCCCGTGCCATCGCTGGCCACGACCAGGTGATAGCGGCCATTGGACAGCAGCTGGACTTCGGGCAGCACCGGAGGTTCGCTCCCGATGACGCGCGCATATGGTCGCGCCGTCACGCTCTGGCTGGCGGTCGCCGCGCCGGTGTAGCGGCGTTCGGCGGCTGCGCCGGAGACCGGCACCGGTTCTTGCAGCAAGGGCAGCGCGGCCCGGAATTCGGGATCGCGGCAGAAGCGGCGCTGCATCGGCTCGCCCAGCAGATGGCGGGCCAGCGCCAGCAGCAGCATCGCCTGGTGGCGCGCGGCGTACGCCCGCACGACGACCTGGCGCTCGCCTTGCGGCAAACGGCTTGGTGCGTAGTCGAGCGCTTCATACAACCCGAGTTCGCCCAGCATGCCTTGCGCCGCGAAGGCGCGCAGATTGGTGCTGGCCAGGCCCGGCATCACGCCCAGCGCCAGCGCGGCGGCATACGGCGCGGCGACCAGGTCATCGTCGCGCTGGCGCTGCAGCGCGGCGGCGGGCAAGCCAAACTGGCCGGAGCGGTAGCGCGCAGCGGCGTCCACGGCATTGCAACGGGATGGCGAAAAGCCCCACAGCACGTCCCTGGTTTTGGCGTGTGCAGCCTGGGCGCGCACCAGCGCGCGGGCGGCGACGTCGAGCAGCGTGTCGCGCCAGACCGGCATCCAGAGTTGCGGCGCCAGCAGATCGGCCATGGCGCCACGGCGCGACAGCAGCAGCGTGCTCCCGCCAGCCATGCGCTGTGGGCGACCTAATGACCACCAGTGCTGCTGCGGCAGCTGGTCCTGGGCCACGGCGGCAAAACTGGCCATGCGCGACTCCGACGCCAGCAAGTCGCAACTGTCGCCGTCCAGGCGCTTGTCGCGCACGTGGTAGCCGGCGGCCAGCTGGCCGGTGGCGGGATCGACCAGTGCGCCGAAGTCCATGCGGGCAGCGTCGCGCGCTGCGGTAGCCAGCGCGGCCAGGCGTTCGATGCGCTCCTGTGCGCAAGCGCGGCCTGTACCCACCAGGGCAGCCAGACCGGCGCCACCTGTTGCCGGCGCGTCGAGCTGCGCCAGTTCGCGCAGCGTCGGAATGCGGGTCAGGCTGGCGCCAAGCACATATTCCTGAACGGCGCGCATCCACGGCGCCAGCGCATACAGGTCGTCCAGCTGCGCGCTGCAGCCGGCATGCAGACGCTCGACCCAGGCAAGCAGCGCCGGCTCCACCGCCGCAGCCTCGGGCAGACTGGCCGTCAAGCGCTCGGCATTGGCCAGCGCCAGGCGCAGGCAATCGGCAAGGCCCGGCAGCGTATCGAGAGCGCGGCAGCGTTCGGGCGTCAGCGCGCCATCCATCTCGTCCAGCACATCCAGGAACGACGCTGGCGCGCCATGCGCGTGTTCGCGCACGACCAGCAGCGTGGCGCGGATGCCGTCCGGCGCAGCGCCGGCGATCGGCTGATCCAGCACTTCGTCCATGCCGACGGCGAAGGTACGCAGCGCCAGCACCAGGCTGCCGCTGGCGGCGGTATCGACATGATGCGGCTCGAGCGGGGCCAGCGTGGCGCCGTCATACCGGTGCAGCAGATGCCCGTTCCACCGTTCGAGCAGCGCCAGCGAGGCGAATGCGCGCTCGCTGCGTTCCAGCATGCCCCCCAGTGGCAGGTAGCCGAAGTCGCGCGCGCTCAGCGTCGCCAGCAGGCCAAGGCCGATCCCGTCGGGCGAGACCCGCGCATCGACCGCAGGCTCGGGATGTTCGAGCACGGCGTGCGGCGCCAGCCCATGGCCATCGGCGCCGTGGCGTTCGAAGAAGCCCCAGGTGCGGCGCGCCAGCGCGCGCAAGAACTGGTCCTGCGCCGGGGCGAGGCGCGCGCTGCGGCGGGTTACGTGCCCCGTCCACCAAGCCAGCACCGGCGACAGGAACCACACCAGCAGCATCGGCGCCGTGGCGAACAAGGCGTACGGGTTGGCAAAGCTCACCAGCATGGCAGTGCCCATCGCCAGCAACGGCGGGAACCACATGGCGCGGCCGCTGATTTCCAGCGAGCGGCCAGGAACCGCCGCCGCCTGCGTATCGAGCAGGCCGCGCTGCGTCACGTGCCGGCGCCACAGGCCCCGCACGAGGGCATGGGCATCGACCAGCGCCGCATGCGGCAGGAAGGCTGCCCACAAGGCGCTGCGCGTGAGCGTCAGGCGCGCGCCGCGCACCCAGCCGTCCAGGTGCTGGCGCCATGGTGCATCGAGCGGCCGGTCGCCCAGCGCCACCAGCATGCCCACCAGCGCGGGCACGAACACGACCGCCAGCACCGCCGCAGTCCAGAACACGGGCGCGGCCAGCAGGCTCCAGCACAGGATCAGCAAGGCGAGGGACGCCGGTGCGACGAGACTCGCGCGCAGCTGGTCAAACAGCATCCAGCGCGCAGGCGCGTACTCGAGGTAATCGGGACCACGACCGAGGCGCTGCACCGATTGCCAGGCCGCGCGCACGGCGCGGTGCCGGCGCAGCATGTACTCACCATAGTTGGGCGGGCGCAGTGCGTCCACGCGCAGGTCGGCCACGCGGCCGGCGCGCAGGCGATCGCGCTCGACGGCGCCGGGCCAGGCACGCCCGTCATCGCGCACAACGTCGCCGAAGGCACGACGCCAGGCATCGACATCATGGATCGCGACCCAACCGTAGCGCGCATCCAGCGCGGCCCCGCCCATGCGGGCAAAGCGCGGCGCGCGATGGCCCGGTGGCGCGGGACCACGTGCAGGCAGCAGCATGCCGTGCCCTTCGAGCACGCGGCCACTGTCATCTTGCACCGGCAGGTGCAGCGGGTGCGCCATCGCGGCCACCAGGCTGCGCGCCGCGTCGCGCGGCAGGCCCGCGTTGGCGTCCAGTGCAATCACGTAGCGCATCGCGGCGCCCGCGCCGGTATTGCCGGCGGTGAGCAAAAAGCGCTCGCGCGCGCCGCACAGCCAGGCATTCAGGTCGGCGATCTGGCCGCGCTGGCGTTCCTGGCCGATCCAGGCTTGCTGGTCGACGCTGCGGGTGCGTGGCCGCACCAGCAGCATGAATGGCCCGTCACCGTCAGGGGCGTACCGGGTATTCAACGCCTCGATGGCGGCGCTTGCCTGCGCCAGCGATGCGTCATCTGTCGGCAGCGTTTCGCTGGCGGCATCGGGCAGATCCAGCAGCAGGCAAAAGCGCAAGTTCGGGTCACGGTTGCCAAGGTAGCGCACCTCGAGCTCTTCGCGCAGTCGTTCGGTCGCGGCAGCGTCGCCCGCTTGCGCGCAGACGGCGACGACGGTGCGGCAGGTGTCGGGAATGCCGGCGCTGAAATCCATGCGCGGCGTGGTGACAGGCGGGATGCGCCAGCGTTCCATCATGCGCACCAGGGACAGCGCCAAGGCGCTCGCCCCCGGCAGCGCCAGCAGGCCAATCAGTGCCAGCAACCAGGCGCCGGCATCGCCCTGGCGTGCGTGCACGAGGATGGCGATCGTCAGCAACAGTGTAAGGACTGCGGTTGCGCCAATGCGCGTGGCAACCGGCGCCTTGTGCGCCAGGGCCGGCAGGTAGTGGCCGACGTGGCGGGTGCGCACGTCCAGGCCACCTTCGCCCGGCGCGCGGTGGGTGCCGGCCAGCGTCAGCGCGTCGCGCGCGACCTCGACTTCATCGACTCTGGCAGCCCGGGCCCGGCGTGCAATCGCGTGCCCGTAGCTGTCGCGCGTGGCACCGTCCATGGCGGCGTAACTGCCATCCGGGTCGGTGCGCAGCAGCGCGTCGACGGCGCCATGCGTCTCGGCGAAGGCGCGCCAGTCGATCCCGCCCAGCAGGCGCAGGCTGGCCAGCGTGTTGCCGGCCGAGATGGCATCCTCGGCCTGTTCGCTGTGTTCGCGCTGCGTGTGCTGCGCGATGCTGCTGTCGCCATCGGCCAGGCGCGCGTCGAGCCAGTCCAGTACCTGGCTCACGGCGCCGCCGCGGCCGTGCAGGCGCCGCGCCAGTTCGGCGATGAAGCTGTCGTTGGCCTCGACGCTGCGCATCATGTCGGCCACCAGCAGGATCAGGTCACCGGGCCGCGTCTCGGCCGTGTCCAGCAGGCGCACGGCCCACCCGGCGGCCTGTTCATGCGCGGCGCAGGCACGCGCCGCGCGCGCGGCCAGGCGCCGCAGGTTGTCGATCAGGGCCAGGCGCAGGAGCGCCGGCAGCGCATCCAGTTCGGCGATGCGCAGCGCTGCGCTTTCCGGGCCTTCCTGGTAAGCAGCCACGAACAACGCCAGTTCGCCGGCGTCGATGCGGCCATCGCCATGCGCGACCACGTCGAGCACCAGGCGCCAGGCGCGCACGGCGCCATCCGGGGCCAGTGTCGGCAGGGCCGCGGCAACCGGCCGCAAGCCGGCGCGCACCAGTCGTACCTGGGCGTCGAGCAGATGGTGCTGGTCGAGCAGGCGCGCACCGGCAGGCGGCAGCGCGAAGCCGGCGCGGGCGGCCTCGTCGAGCGCATCGCACGAGGCGGCGATGGCGTCGGCATCCGTGCCCAGGAGTATGCGCAGGGCCTGGGCGCCGCCTTTGCCGGCCGTGGTGGGTTGCAGTACGTGGCGCGCCGCCAACTGGCGTGCGTGTTCCGCGCGCTGGAGCGCGCCGAGAGGTGCTGCGCGCCATGGCGCATCGTCGCCGGTCGCGCGCGCCGCATCATGCGGCGTGCGCTGCCCGGCGGGCAGGTTGTGGTTCTTGACGTTCAACGGGGCCTCGGGACTGAGCGTGCGCAGCAGACCGCTGGAGCATAGTGGCGTCCGGGACGGATCAGGGCAGGAAACGCTGGGCGCGCACGGCTGATCTCATGCTAGGCAAAGACCCGCATCGTTACTGTGCGCTGACGAACACACCCCACCGATGCGCTGGCATCGGGGCCATGCTACCCGAGATCAGATAACGAGCGCGAATCCGCCCACCAGTGACCAGGCGCCCGGATGGCCCATGGCGCGCAAGGCCTGCGCCGCGCGGGCACTGCGTGCGCCGCTGCGGCAAACGAACAGCAACGGCGCCGTCGCGCCCAGCCAGTGCGGCGCCTCGTCGGCAACGCACGCCAGCGGCACGTTGCGTACCGTGTGGCCGTGCAGGCTGACCGTGCCCACACCTGCACCTGCAACACTGTGCTCGCGCAGATTGCGCACGTCGATCACGATCGCGTCCGGATGCGCAGCGAGCCAGTCGCGGGCAGCATTGGCGGGCACCAGCATTGCGCTGTCGATGGCGCCATCAATCGCCGGCTCGGCGCCGGTCACAGGCATCGGTGCGGCCAGCGCCGCGCCGCAGCGCGCGATGCGCTCACAGGCCAGATCGAGCGACGCGTCGTCAAGCAGCGCGCCAAACGACAGGCGCACCGCCGCAGCGCTGCGCCAGGCCGGCACGCCCATCGCATCGAGCACGTAACTCGATCCGGCCTTCCCCGCCGAACATGCCGAGCCGGCGCTGACGCGCATGCCGGCGGCATCGAACAGGTCGAGCAGCGTGGCGCTGGCCACATCCGACACCGAAAAATTGATGGTCGTGGGAAGCGCTAGCGCCAGGGGCGCATTGAACACGATGCCGGGCAAGGCTGCTTCGAGCGCAGCCACCAGGCGCGCGCGGCACGCCAGCAGTGCGGCGCCGTCGCGGAACGTGTCGCCCCGTTCCAGCGCCGAGAACACGGCACCCAGCGCCGCAATGCCGGCCATGTTTTCGGTGCCGGAACGCTGGCCGTCTTCTTGCCCGCCGCCGCACATCAGCGGCGTGTAGGGCGCGCCGCGGCGCACGTACAGCATGCCGATGCCTTTCGGCGCATACAGCTTGTGGCCCGAGAACGGCGCATAGTCGATGCGGCTCGCGGCCAGGTCGAGCGGGAGCTTGCCCAGCGCCTGCACGCAATCGACCAGCCACAGTGCATCGCTCCCGGCATCGCGCAGCACCGCCTCGATGCCGCGCAGGTCGGACACGACGCCCGTTTCATTGTTCGCCGCCATCGTGCACACCAGCGCCGCGCGCGGCGCCAGCGCGCGCAGTACATCGAGCCGGTGGCGGCCATCGCCATCGACCGGCAGCATGCGCAGTTCGAGGTCCGTGCCCAGCAGCCGGTTCCAGTGCGCCAGGCTTTCGGGTATCGCCTTGTGCTCGGTCGCGCCGATCAGGACGATGTCGCCACAGGCTTCACCACGCGCGCGCCGCTCGCGCACCGCGCACAGGGCCGAGAGCACGGCCGTCTGGATGCCTTCGGTGGCGCCGCTGTTGAACATCAACCGGCCCTCTCCGGCGCCGACTACCCGAGCCGCACTGGCGCGCACGCTCTCGCGCAGCGCCCGGGCGCGCAGGCCCGTTGCATGGCTGCTGCTCGGATTGCCGAAGCCGCCCTGCATGGCGGCCATGGCGGCGGCAGCGGCGGCGGGCAATACCGGGGACGTGGCATTGGTGTCGAGGTAAATTTCGGTCTGCATGAATAGGTGCCAAAAATATAAAAAAGGTGTCGCACAACATGTTATTGTCCAGTAATATGGTACGAGCTAAAGACGGTCAATACGTCCTAAACTTTCTGGTTTTCAATCAAACAGTAGGATAATTATTCTTATAACCAGCAATGCGGAATATGAATTCACTCGACAAGTTTGATTGCGCGATCCTCGCTGCCCTGCAGGCGGATGCCACTTTGTCCATTTCGGGCCTGAGCGAAAAGGTTGGTTTGTCCAGCACGCCTTGCTGGAAACGCGTCAAGCGCCTGGAAGAAGAAGGCTTCATCGAAAGCCGCGTTTCCATCGTCAATCGCGAAAAGGTCGGCTTGCCGGTCACCGTATTCGTCAGCGTCAAGACCCCCGAGCACGATGAAAAATGGCTGGCGCGCTTTGCCGCCGCCGTGATCGCGCTGCCCGAGGTGCTGGAATTTCATCGCATGAGCGGCGACGTCGATTACCTGCTCAAGGTCGTCACCACCGATATCGCCGGCTACGACCGCTTCTACAAAAAGCTGATCAAGACCGCGCGCCTGACCGGCGTGTCGTCGGCCTTCTCGATGGAACAGATCAAGTCCACCACCGCCCTGCCCCTCGAACTGATCTCGCACGGCACGCCAGCCTGAGTCTTTACAGGCGTTGTGCGCTTTCGCCGCGCGCCCGAATCGTGCGATGATGGCGCCCGTCCACATCAACGGGAGACTGAGTCAATGCCATCGAAAATCACCATGGCGCCGCTGGCGCTGGCCGCACTGATTGCCACCATCGGCGTGCACGCGCACGCTGCCGAGCAGGTCGTCAAGATCGGCGTCAGCGGTCCGCTGTCGGGCGCCAATGCGTTTGCCGGCAAGGACAATGAAAACGGCGTGCGCATGGCCATCGAAGAGCTCAACGCACAGAAGATCCAGGTCGGCGCCAACGTGCTGCGCTTCGTGCTGCAATCCGAAGACGACGCGGGCGACCCGAAACAGGGCGTGACCGTGGCCCAGAAATTCGCCGACGCCGGCGTCAAGTTCGTGCTGGGTCCTTACAACTCGGGCGTGGCGATTCCCGCCTCGCGCGTCTACAACGACAGCGGCATCCTGATGTCGACGGTCGGCACCAATCCCAAGATCACCGCCAGCGGCTACCCCACCGTGTTTCGCATCGTCGCGAGCGACACGCAGGTCGGCGCCTCGGTCGCCGGCTACGCGGCCAAGGAACTCAAGATCAAGAACATCGGCGTGATCGACGATCGCACGGCGTTCGGCCAGGGCATCGCGATGGAGTTCAAGCGCCAGGCGCAGCAGGCCGGCATCAAGGTCGCGGGCCACGAGTTCACCAACGACAAGGCCAGCGACTTCGCCGCGATCCTGACAGCGCTGCGCGCCAAGAAGGTCGATGCCATCTTCTACGGCGGCTACGCGCCGCAGGCCGCGCCGATGGTGCGCCAGATGAAGCAGCTCGGCCTGAATGTGCCGCTGCTGGGCGGCGACACGCTGTGCAGTCCCGAGATGGCAAGACTCGGCGGCGCCGCGGTCGGCGAGAACGTGCGCTGCGCGCAGGCCGGCGCGATCGTCGCCAGGCAGCCAGGCGGCGCGGCCTTTTTGGCCGGCTACAAGAAGCGCTTCGGCCGCGAGCCGGACGTGTATGCGCCATCGTTCTACGACCAGACCAAGTTCATCGCGCAGGCGATCCAGTCGGCCAAGACCGTCGATGCGAAAGCAGTTGGCGTTGCGATGCACACGATCAGCTACCAGGGCGTGGTCGGCACCTACGGCTATGACCCCAAGGGCAATCTGAAGAAAACGGCCGTCACGGTCTACACCTTCAAGAACGGCGCCCTCACGCCGCTGGCCAGCTACTGATTTTTTACCAGGACTTCGACCACGATGAACCCATTCTTCAAAACCGGCGTGCTGGCCACGGCCGCCCTGCTCCTGTGCGCCAGTGCCGGCGCCGCGCCGGTCACGGCCACCGCACCAGCACCTGCATCGGCTGCCGACACCCAGGCCGGCAAGGCCATCAACAAGCTGGTCGACGAGTACTACGATGCCTACGCGCGCTTTGAGCCTGTCTGGGCGACCGAGTCCGGTGACGGCCGCTTCGATGGCCAGCTTGGCCTGCCAATCGCGCCAAAGAACCGTGAAGCGCAGTTCGCGCTGTACCGCGGCTACCTGAAACGCCTGGGCACGATCCCGCGCGAACGCCTCAATCCGCGCGACCAGGCCAGCTACGACATCGTCAAGTTCGAGCTCGAAACCGCGCTGCGCCTGAGTGCCTTCCCCGAGCACCTGCTGCCGGTGGACCAGATGTTCAACATGCCGGTCTTCATGGCCAACTACGCCGGCGGCCAGGGCGCGCAGCCGCTCGCCACGCCGCAGGATTACCGCAATTACCTGAGCCGCCTGGACCAGATGGTCGCCTACATCGACCAGGCGATCGCGAATATGCGCGAAGGCGTCAAGCGCGGCGTCGTGCATCCGCGCGAGCCGATGCTGTCGCTGCTGCCGCAACTGAAGGCACTGGTCGCGGCCACGCCTGAAGCCAGCATCTTCTACAGCCCGATCAAGGCGCTGCCGGCGGGCTTTTCAAACGCCGACAAGACCAAGCTGACGGCGTCGTACCGCAAGACGATCGCTGACAAGCTCAATCCGGCACTGGCGCGCCTGGCCACGTATGTCGAGAAGGACTACCTGCCGGCCACCCGCACCACCGCCGGCTGGGGCGCACTGCCAAACGGCGCCGAGTGGTACAAGGCGCGTGTGGCAGCGATGACCACGACGAGCCTGACGCCCGAGCAGATCCACGAGATCGGCCAGAAGGAAGTGGCGCGCATCCAGGGCGAGTACGGCAAGATCGGCCCGAAGATGGGGTACACCGGTCCTGCGGCCGGCCTGCCGCGCTGGGTGTCGGAGCAGCCGAAGTACAAGCCGTTCACGTCGGATGCGCAGGTGATCGCCGTGTTCGAAAAGATCGACGCCGACGTGCGCACCAAGCTGCCGAAGCTGTTCTCGCTGATGCCGAAGGCACCGCTCGAAGTGCGCCTGGAACCGGAACTGACGCGCGAGACGGCGTCGGACCATTACTCGTCACCGGCAGCCGATGGTTCGCGCCCCGGCGTGTTCTGGTCGGTGGTGAATGACCCGACCAAGTACGGCAGCACCGGCATGGTCACGCTGTACCTGCATGAAGGCCAGCCGGGCCACCACTTCCATATCGCGCTGACCCAGGAGCTGGGCCTGCCGAACTTCCGCAAGTTTGGCGGCAACACGGCGTTCACCGAAGGCTGGGCGCTGTACGCCGAAACACTGGGCAAGGAGATGGGCCTGTTCGACAAGCCGGAAGATTATTTCGGCCACCTGAATGATGAGATGCTGCGCGCCGCGCGCCTGGTGGTCGACACCGGGATGCACACCAAAGGCTGGAGCCGCGATCAGTCGATCACGTACTTCCGCGAGACGCTGGGCTACTCGGAACTGGAAGCACGCGCCCAGATCGAGCGCTACATGGTGATGCCGGGCCAGGCGCTGGCGTACAAGATCGGCGCCCTGAAAATCATGGAGCTGCGCCAGCGCGCGCAGGCGGCACTGGGCAGCAAGTTCAACCTGCCGGCATTCCACCGCGTGGTGCTGGATGAAGGCACACTGCCGCTGGCAGTGCTGGAGGCAAAAGTCGATCGCTGGATTGCAGCGTCGAAGTAACACCGGCACGGTGGACGGCCAGACCGTCCACCGTACGTTTTAACGCTCGATCATGAACACCGGATACCGGCGCCACTCCGGCTCGCGGTAGCGCGCGCAGTTGGCGAAGATGAAGTCCAGCACCGCTTCCTGATTGGTCAGCAAGCCAGGATTCTCGGTCTTCCACTGTTCGAACTTCGCTGCCAGCGCCGGCTCCTGCGCCAGCAGCCGCTCGGCTTCGTCCTCGAACACATACTCCGAATACGCTTCCTTCTTTTCCAGCACGCTGTTGAAGAAGCCCCAGCGGAAGAAGCTGTCGTGCGCCAGCGGCTCGAGCGTCTCGACCGCATAGCGCGCATTGTCCTGGTCCAGCGGCACCAGATAATCCCCCTCGCGCAGCTGCACGCTGGCGTGACGCCGTTCCAGCACCACCTCGTCATGGAACATGTGGCCTTCGTACGCCGTCGGGCGCGATGTCACGCTGTCGATATGGTAATACGCGACCTGCTGCATGCGATCGGCGTCGATGCGCTCCATGCGCACGCCATTCCATTCCAGGCGCTCGATCGCCTCACGCCACTGCTGCGGCACCACGTACGCCTGTGGCGCCGGCACGCTCGCGTCCACCGGGAAGCGGTTGTAGTAGGCGATGTCGCGTTCCCAGACGCTGCTGCGGTCGTAATACAGACGCGCATAGTCGCCCAGCACGCTCTTTTTATACTTGGCTTCATACCCTTTGAAACGGAAGCTCGACGGATTGGCCTCGTCCATCTTCCAGCGCACCGGCCACTCGGCCTGCGTGCGGCCCGCGTCCTTGGCCGCGCGGCGCAGCGCCTGGATGCGCGGGGCATTCTGCACGGTGAAAGCCAGCGCGACGTCGACCAGTGCGCGCATCGATTCGTAGCGGTCCCGGAACGGCTTGAGCATGTGCGTCTCGGGCATGAAGCCGATCGTGTGGTGCAGCGCTGCGTAGCCAGTAGAGAAGCGTGCGGTTTCCAGGAATTCGGCGATGCCGTGGTCCGGGCTGTCCTGCACCGGGTTCACGTACGGGCAGGTGGGCCAGCCGCGCGCATCCATCCCGGCGTACATCGCGGGCAGCATCTCGGCGCGCAGGAACTCGCCCAGGCCACCACCGAGCTTGTCGGCTTGCGTGTGGATCAGCGTCATCGTGTAGCTGTAGTCGGCGCCGTTGGACGTGTGGGTGTCGACCATCACGTCCGGGTCCCAGGCCGTGAACAATTCGTTGAACACGCGCGCCGTGAGCGTGTCGCACTTGACGAAGTCGCGGTTCAGGTCGAGGTGGCGGCTGTTGCCGCGAAAGCCGAACTGCTCCGGCCCGTCCTGGTTCACGCGCGACGTGTCGGCGCGGTTGAAGGCGCCGTCGACGTTGTACAGCGGGACGAACAGGAACACGGTCGTGCCCAGCGCGGCCAGGCGCTCCGGCTCGAGGCAGAAGTCGCGCACCAGCGCCATGCAGCCATCGACGCCTTCCGGCTCGCCCGGGTGAATGCCGTTATTGTTGAAGAAGACCGCGCGCCCGGCGGCCTTGATTGCGGCGCGGTCGAACACGCCGTCGCTGCTGACCACGCCAGCGTGGATCGGCACGCCGGCATCGGACACGCCCACCTGCTCGAAGCGCAGCACTGCCGGATACTGGCGCGCGAGGTCGTGATACCAGGCGATGCAGTCAGCCCAGCTGGTGGTCTGGTTCAGGTTGCCTTGTTCGTAGGGCGTGAGGGGTGCAGTAGCCATGGTGTTCTTCGCAAATAAAGATGATGCTTACAGGATGACGCTGGAGGGTGCGGCAGCCGCAGCAGCAGTGGGCGCGGCAGGCGTCGGCGGCGCCAGCGTCAGTGGCAGGGCGATGGCGACATCGGTGCCTTCGCCGGGGCTCGAGCGTACCTCGATCGTGCCGTGCAGCGCGTAGGCGCGCTCGCGCATGCCGATGATGCCGATGCCTTCGGAGGCGCTGGCGGTGTCGAAGCCGGCGCCATCGTCGACCACGCGGATGCGCAGCATGCCCTTGCCTTCGTCGAGCAGCAGGCTGACGTGCGCCGAGCGCGCCGCGGCGTGCTTCATGACGTTCGACAGCGCCTCCTGCACGATGCGGTAGGCCGAAATGGCCAGCTCGTTGGACAGGCGCGCGAAGTCGCCTTCGCTGTGCAGGTCGAAGCGGCAGCCAGATGTAGTGTCGTAGTGGCGCACCATCTCTTCGACCGCGCCGTGCAGGCCGAGCATGTCGAGCACCTCGGGCCGCAGGCGGCGCACCAGGCGCCGGCCATTGGCATACAGGTCGAGCGCGAGCTTGGTGATCGCTTCGGACTTGCGCTTGATTTCCACCACCTCGGGCCCGGCAGGCGCCTTGGCCGCCAGCAGGCCAATGGCCTGCGCCTCGAGGCGCGCCGCGATCAGCGACGCATTGAGTTCGTCGTGGATCTCGACCGCGATGCTCTTGCGTTCGTCCTCGATGATCTCGTTGACCTTCTGGATCAGTTTGCGCTTGTCGGCGTCGGCGCGCAGCGCTTCGTTGCGCGAGGCGAGCAGGTCGCGCGTGCGCTCGGCCACCTTGTTTTCGAGGTCGCGCTTGGATTCGCCCAGGGCCAGCGACATCTCGCCGATCGACGATTGCAGCTCGCCGATCTCGCCGCCGGTGGTGACCGGCGGATGGACGCGGAAGTTACCGCCCCGGATCTGGCGCAGCGTGCCGATCGCCTCGCGCAGCGGCACGATCAGCGAGCGCGCCAGCACCCAGGCCAGGATGCCGCTGGCGGCCAGCGCCAGCGCCGCCATCGACAGCTCGATCTGGAAGCGGTCGGTCTGCTTGGCCATCATGTTCGCCGGCGACATCGTCACCCGCACCCAGCCCACCACTTCGGTGGTCAGTGTGGGCGGACGCGAATCGCTCGACGCCGACACGTGCGGCGTGCCGTTGTCCGAGAACAGGTTGATCCACACGACCTGCTTGCGGATCGGGGCTTCGTAATAGTGCGACTGGGCGTCGGCGGCCGATTCGGACACCACGCGCACGGCGGCGCGGCCGCTGCCGTCGATGACGTCGACGCGGTAGATGCTGCGGTCGGACTGCACCAGGCCATTGATCGTCAGGCGCAGGTCGGACAGGTTGCCCGAGATGACGTTGTACTCGGACGTCTCGGACAGCGCGCGCGCCAGGATGCGGCCACGCTCGGCCAGTTCTTCGGCCACCTGCGCGCGGTGCGCGTACCACGAGTACCAGACGAAGGACGTAAACAGCAGGATCACCGGCAGCATCGTGATGACGGCCATGCGCCGCCCGACACCCCAGCCGCGCCAGAAACGCAGGTTCATCGCGCCGCCGGCGCCGGCGCTGGGCGGGCGAAGTTGCGCGCAGCATCCGTCACGCGCAGGTCGAGCGAGCTGGCCACGCCTTCATTGATGATCGTGCGGAAGTAGCGCGGGAACTGCGGCGCAGGCAGTTCGCCGCTGCGCACGAAATCGGCCGTGAGCTCGGCCACCTGGGCGTTGATTTCTTCGACTTCCGAATACGTGGTGGCCAGCGCGCCGACCTTGACCATGTCGGCCGAAAAACCGATCACGCCCTGCTTGCGGCGGTAGGTCGAGAGCAGGATGTTGCGCACGTTTTCGGCGTTGTAGATGTCGCTGTCGGGCAGCGCCAGCAGCGTCTCGGCGCGCGTCATGCTGTTCAGGGTGTGATTCAGGTCGTCGCCCGGCGTGAACATCTGGATCTCGGTGGCGTCGTGCAGCACCGGGCGCAGGAAGGCGGTGTCGGGGCCGAGCAGCACGCCCACGCGCACGGGGCGGCCGTACACGAGTTCGGCCAGGCGCATCTGGTCGTTCGGCGCCGGCTCGGCATACACCGCCGTGATGGCGATGCGGCGGGGCTTGGGCAGGCGCGCCGTCAGGCCGCGCCACACCTGGCTAGAGGTATAGGCCGAGATGACGACGCAATCGCAGCGGCGCGACAGCGCATCGCGCAGCGCGGTCGGGCCGATCGCGATATAGAGCATGCGGCGCTTTTGCGCGAGCTCGGTGCGAAACGCAGCGAACGTCGGCACCAGGCGCTTGTACAGGTCGTCGACGATGCGGTGCGTGACCGCGCTGTCGTCGCCGGTAATGATCTGGAAGCGGTAGCCCTGCACTTCTTCGCGCTCGCGTTCCGTTTGCGGGGCCTGGACGGCATGGGCGCCGGTCACGGCCAATGCCAGCGTCATGGCGATCAGCGGGGCCAGTGAACGCGCGCGTGAAGCGTTCTGCATCCGGCGCAGGAGACTGGTCATCGTTTACGGCTCGATCAGGCCGTGCTTGACGGCCAGCAGGGTGATGCTGGCCTGGCGGTGCACGCCCAGCTTTTCCTTGATCGACTGGCTGATATTGCTGATGGTCTTGGTCGACAGATCGAGCCGCTCGGCGATTTCGGCGTTGGTCATGCCCTCGGCCATGAACTTGAAGATTTCCAGGCCGCGCTCGTCGAGCTGCGACTGCGGCGTGACTTCGCCGCGCACGGCGATGCTGGCCAGGCGCGACGCGATATGCGGCAGGAAGTACAGCTTGCCCTCGTGCGCGTGGCGCACGGCGGTGGCCAGGTCGGCCGGGTCGCAATCCTTGGTGACGAAGGCATGGGCGCCGAGGCGGTAGGTTTCCTTGATGAGACTATCCTGGTCAAACTGGCTGAGAAAAACGATCTTGGCCGACGGGTCGGACTTGAGAATGGCCTGGGCCGCATCCATGCCGGTCAGCTCGGTGCCAAAGCGCATGTCGAGCACCGCGACGTCGGGCTGCTCGGCCGCGTACAGCGCGGTGGCTTCGCTCGGGGTCTTGGCCTGGCCCACCACCTGCATGCCGGCCGCTTCGAGCGACATGGCAAAACCGGTCATGACGATGGGATGATCGTCGGCCAGCATGACGCGGATGGGTTTGTTCTGATCTGCCAATTTGTTCTCCTGGCGCGGGGGCCTGTGGTGCACATGCGTTGCGCGTGCGGTGCCTGGTGCGGCATACACGGCCGGGGCGATGGGCCCCGGGTATAGAGGGGAATTATTTCACACAACGGGCGGGGAAGCGATGGGTAAAAGGGCGCATGCAGCATGCGATGCGCGGTGAGGCGGTGCATTGGCTGGACGTGCCAGAAACATCGTCGCATCAACAATAACCTGTTGATAGAACTAAATTTACTTCATTATGGATTTGCAAATTGCTAGGCTCTAGCATATATTGATTCCATCAGAGGTAAATACACGCTTCAACAATACACAGGGAGGTCGATATGCATTGTTCTCATCTCCATGATGGCGTCGGTAGCAAGCCGGCAAGCTTGCCCTCATCGCCGCGCCTGGCCTATGTCTGGACATTCACGTAGTCAAATCCGCCCTCTTTAGCCCGCCCCTCTTGATCCGGCGGGCTTTTTTTCGCCCTGATAACAGGTGCATGGAGAACAACCGATGGATGCCGTCCGCGCCGTAACACCAGCTTTCCACATCACGGGTTTCAGACATGCCGCCGCCGGCGCTGTCGCACTGGCCGCCCTCGCCGCCCTGGCCTGGCAGGCGCTGGCCCCGCCCGATGTACCGGCGCCCGTCGCATCGGTCGCATCGCCCGCGTGGGATGCGCGCGTGACCGGCCATCAGCGGGTACTGGCGGCCAGCCCCCGTTCCGTCGGCGGCAGCGACAATGCGCAGGCGCGCGCCTACCTGATACAGCAACTGCGTGCGATGGGACTGGCGCCAGCCGTGCAGCGCGCGACCGTACGCACATCGGTCACCCGGCTCTTCGGCGGCATCCACCACACGATCGGCGTGGTGCATAACGTTGTCGCGACGATTCCAGGCACCGCGCCCGATGCCGCGCGACGGCCCGCCCTGCTGCTGGCAACTCACTACGACAGCGGCGCGGCGCCGCGTGACGCCCTGCCCGGCGCGGCCACCGTCAGCGCCCTGCTCGAAACCGCCCGCGCCTTGCGCGCCGCCCCGCCGGCCAACGATATCGTGCTGCTGTTTGCCGACGGCGAGCGGGTTGGCATGCTGGGCTCCAGAGGATTTGTCGAACAGCACCCGCTGGCAAGCCGCATCGGCATGGCGCTCCGGTTCGATGGCGCCGTCGACGGCCCGCTACGCATGCTGGAGGCGAGCAGCGCGGGTGCACCGGCGCTGGCGGGCTGGATGCAGGCGGCGCCCGAGCTGCGTGGCGCGTCCGCCAATGCGACGCTGGCATGGCTGCTGGGCGACGCGCCCCATATCGGTCCGCTCACCCGGCTCGATGCACCGGTGCTGCTGTTCGGGGGCGGCGAGCCGCGCGCAATAGACACCGCGCCACGCCAGCTGGGCGACGCCATGCTGCGCCTCGCCCGCGCCTATGGCGCGGCGCCGCTGGCACCGGGCGGCCAGGCAGCACACGTCTACTTGTCGCTGCCCATCGTCGGCCCCGTCCACCACGCGGCGTGGCTGGTGTGGGCACCGGCGATCCTGTCCTGCCTGATGCTGGCCGGCGCCTGGCGGGGCCAGTTCGGCCAGGACGGCGTGCTGGACGCAGCGCAGGGCGCGTTCGGCGTGTGCTTCCTGCTGCTGGTGGTACGCGTGGGCACCTGGAGCTGGGATCGCGAGCTGGCCGCCGCCGGCCTGGCCGGTGACCACCGCCTGCCTTTGACCGTTGCCGTCGTCACGGCCTGCGTGTTCGTGGCCGGCCTGTACCTGCTGCGCCGCAGTGTGGGCACGGCCGCGACGGTGCTCGGCGCGCTGGCCTGGCCGACGCTGGTGCTGCTCTTTGCCGCCATGTTCCTGCCAACGCTTGCCCCGCTGCTGGCCTGGCCACTGGTGGCGGCGCTGGGCGCATTCACGCTGCTGCATACGCGCTGGGGCAAACAGCAAGGCCCCGGCGTGCGCCTGCTGGTGCTGCTGGCCGGCCTGGCGCCGGCGGCGAGCCTTCTCCCGCCGGCGCTGCGCGATGCCTGGATCCTGCTGGCCCCAGGCCACATGCATGTTCCGCCGATGCTGATGGCGCTTCCCATGCTGTGCTTTGCCGGCCCCCTGCTGATGCTGCGCACAGGGGCCGCCGTCGCCGGCGCGCTGACACTGGCGCTGGCGGCCTGCCTGGCATTGCCAAATGGCGCGGCGGTGCGACATGAACAGGCTGCCGAACCAGGGAACCTCGAGCAGCTGGTCTATTACAAGGACATGAACTCCTGGCGCGCCTACTGGCTGTTGCCACAGCAGCCGCTCGACGACTGGCGCCGCGACCTGTTCGCGGGCCGCGCCAAGCCGACCGTCTTCGTCGAAGTGTTTGGCCTGCGCAGCGCGCCCCAGTGGTACGCCGTCGCGCCGCGCGACGATGGGATCGCGTTCCCCGAGTGCTTCATCCTGCGCAACCACATCGGGCAGGTGCGGCTGGCCAGATTCACCGTGCGCTCGGCCAACCGTGCCCCGCATATCGCGCTGGCCATGCAGGGCGCCAGGGCGCTGCGCACGCGCGTGGACGGCGTGACGCTCAGTGACAAGGAAAGCGCGTGGTCGCTGTCGCTGTACGGGATGCAGGACCGGGTGCTGCAGGTCGAGATCGAAAGTGAGCCCAACGAGATCTTCGACATCACCGTGCAGGAACACATTCCCGGCCTGCCACGGCATCTCTTGCCGGCGGACGCACAAGGCGTGGCGCCGCAGCTGGGCACGACGATGTCGACCGATATCCTGCGGTTTTACTGACAAGTTGTCATAAAATGGCCGCGCGCGCCACGAGTGCGCCCTTCCCGATGAATGGCTTGATTAACTATGCAGCGTCAACTTCGCGGCATTCACTTCGCAGCAGGAATCCATGCACAAGATCGTCTCTTCCCTCATCCTCTCCGTCCTCGCCGGCAGCCTGGCGCTGGCCTTCCCTACCCACGCCCAGACCAGGACCAAGGCCACCGTGCAGGAAGCGCCGCTGCGCGCGCACATGGCGTTCCTGTCGTCCGACGCGCTCGAAGGCCGTGGTACCGGCCAGCGCGGCGGCGAGCTGACCGTCACGTATCTTGAAACGCAAGCCGCCGCCGTGGGCCTCAAGCCCGGCAACGGCAAGAGCTTCCGCCAGCCGGTCAAGATCGCCGGCGTGCGCTCGCTGCCCGAGAAGAGCAATGTCGGCATCGTCGCCAACGGCAAGGCCGTGCCGCTGCAGTTCGGCGCGGACTGGGTCTGGGGTCCGGGCGATGGCAAGGCCGATCACACGCTCGATGCCGAGATGGTCTTCGTCGGCTACGGCATCGTGGCGCCGGAAGAAAAGTGGGATGACTTCAAGGGCATGGACGTCAAGGGCAAAGTGATCGTGATGATGGTGAACGATCCGGCACCGACCGCCGCCGAAGCGAACCGCTTCAACGGCGCGGGCCTGACCTACTACGGTCGCTGGACCTACAAGCTCGAAGAAGCGGCGCGCCAGGGCGCAGCAGGCGTCCTGCTGATCCACACCGATGCATCGGCCTCGTATGGCTGGAGCGTGGTGCAGAACAGCTGGGCCAACGCCGAGCGCTTCCAGCTCACCGAAGGCAAAGTGGGAAGCGGCCTGCAAGGCTGGATGACCGACGACACGGCACGCAAGGTGTTCGCGGCCAGCGGCCAGGATCTGGACAAGCTGCGCGCCGCCGCTGAGGACAAGAACTTCAAGCCGGTCGCGCTGAATGCCCGCGTCAAGGGCGAGGCGCGCGCGCAGGTGCGCTCGCTGGAAGAGTTCAACGTGGCCGGCGTCGTGCCGGGGACCGATCCCAAGCTGAAAGACGAAGTGGTGATCTATTCGGCGCACTGGGATCACATGGGCAAGCAAGGCACCGAGGGCGACACGATCTTCAACGGCGCCGTCGACAACGCATCGGGCACCGGCGCGCTGCTGGCGATGGCCGCCGAAGCGGTGAAGAACCCGGCCAAGCGCAGCCAGATGTTCCTGTGGGTCGGCGCCGAAGAGCAAGGCCTGCTGGGCAGCGCCGCCTATGTGGCCGCACCCCTGTGGCCGATCGCCAAGACCGCCGCCAACCTAAACCTCGATAGCCTGAACTGGGTCGGCCTGGTCAAGGACGTCAGCGTGCCGGGCAGCGAGCGCACCGAACTGGGCGCGATGGCGGCCTCGGTGGCCAAGTCGATGGGCATGGTCATTGCGCCAAGCAAGCCGGACCTGAGCGGCGGCTACTTCCGCAGCGACCACTTCAGCTTCGCCAAGGCCGGCGTGCCCGCCTTCTCGGTCGGCTACGGCAGCAGCTGGGTCAAGAACGTCGACGCCAACAACGCCAAGGCCAAGACCTACCGCGAGAAATACCATCAGGTGGGCGACGAATACGATCCGAGCTGGGATCTGTCGGGCATGGTGCAGCAGGCGCAGTTCACGCTGAACCTGGGCCGCGCGGTGGCCGATGCGCCGAAGATGCCGACCTGGAAAGCGGGCGATCCGTTCGGCAAGGCACGCGAAACGGCGAAATAATTCGCTTCAGTAGCAGGACCTGAACGGGCTGGCGTGCATGACGAGTGCGCGCCAGCCCGTTTCTCGTTGTAGCATCACGCCATCGAGCGATGAAAGGCATGCAATGCAGGAGAACGAACTGACGCTGGGCGATGGCCGGGTGCTGCACTATTACGACTGGAAGCCGGAGTTCGAGGAACCCGAGCTGACCGTATTCTGGCACCACGGCACGCCGAACATCGGCAAGCCCCCTGCCCCGCTGTTTGCGGCCGCGCTTGAGATGGGCATCCGCTGGATCGGCTACGACCGGCCCGGCTACGGCGGCTCGAGCGCACGAAGCGGCCGCGATGTCGCCTCGTGCGCCGAAGACGTCGCCCGCATCGCCGACCAGCTCGGGATCGAACACTTCGCCGTGATGGGGCATTCGGGCGGCGGCCCGCACGCGCTGGCCTGCGCCGCGCTGCTGCCCAAGCGGGTCATCGCGGCCGTGAGTATCGCGGGCCTGGCGCCGTTCGATGCGGCGGGCCTGGACTGGTTTCAGGGGATGACGGCATCGGGCGCTGCAGCGCTGCGGGCCGCCGCGCAGGGACACGCGGCCAAGGTGCAGCACGAGGGGCTCAATCAGGAATTCGATCGCGAGATGTTCACGCCTGAAGACTGGGCCGAGCTGTCCGGCACCTGGTCGTGGTTCGACAGCGTGGTCCGGCCGGCGCTCAGCGAAGGCCCGGGTGGCCTGATCGACGACGACCTGGCGTATGTCGCGCCGTGGGGGTTCGACTGCGCGCGTATCGTACAACCGGTGCTGCTGGTGCATGGGGCGCAGGACCGCGTCGTGCCGTGCGCGCACAGCGAGTGGCTGGCACGCAGCTGCCGCTCGGCGCGGCTGTGGCAGCGGCCGGATGACGGGCATATTTCAGTGTTGAACAGCGCGGCGTCGGCGCTGGCGTGGTTGCGCGAGCAGGCCAGTGACGGTTGACCACGACGCTGACCAGAACGTCATGACCATTTACAAATTCAATCTCCCGCGCGACGCGGCGACCGCGATTTTTGTCGCCTGCCTGCTTCTGGCCCTGACGCTGCACGCGGTACCGGCGCTGCTGGCCGGCCTCCTGGCATTCGTGCTCACGCGCGGCCTGCTGAGCATCCTGCGCACCCGTGACCTGTACAAAAAGCTGCGCTCGCACGAATTCATTGCGAGCTTCGTGGTCGGCCTAGGGTCGATTGCCGTGCTCGCCATCATCAGCGTGCTGGTGGTCCGGCTGCTCGAGGGCGAATCGTTGCGTGCGTTCTCGCTGAAGGTGGCCGAGACGATCACGCAGATCAAGCAGTTCCTGCCGCCGGCGCTGGCTGAGTACGTGCCGCAATCACTCTTCGAGATGCGCGAACTGGCGTCGGACACCTTGAAAGAGCATGTCAATGCGGTCGCGGGCATTGGATCGGGCATTCTGCGCAGCCTGCTGTTGACCGTGATCGGCTGGATCACAGGGGTGCTGGCCGCGGTGAGCATTACCGTCACACCGACCGACGAAACGAGGCATTCCGTCTTCTACCGGACCTGGCACCGCCATTGGAGCATGCTGGCCACCGCTTTCAAGAACGTGGCCTGGGCCCAAACCAAGATTGCCGCCATCAATGCAACGCTGACGGGGGTGTACCTGCTGGTTGTCATGCCGGCTTTGGGCTGGGAGCTGCCCTACGTCAAAACCCTCATCCTGGCGACGTTCCTCTTTGGCCTGCTGCCTGTCGTGGGCAATATCGTGTCGAACACCCTGATCTGCACGATCGCGCTGAGCGTTGCGTTTCCGGCCGCCGTCATTTCAGCGGTGTTCCTCCTCGTCATCCACAAGCTCGAATATTTCCTGAGCGCACGGATTCAGGGACATCGCATCGGCGCAAAAGTCTGGGAGCTGCTGATTGTGCTGTTTGCGTTCGAAATCATGTTCGGACCGGCCGGCATGGTCGCCGCACCTGTCATCTACGCGTTCGTCAAAGCCGAGCTGAAGCGGATTCGCTGGTTGAACTGACGCTGGGCCAGTTGGCGTCAATTATTAAAATTGTTGTAATAATCTCCCGCCTTGGTTTACCAACTTGCGGATTTGGTTGGGCCAATCTAGAATCGATGAACCGGTTAGGCGCGATGCATCGTCCGGTGGCCTGACGCATCAACCAGATCGGCACGGGCTCTGACATCGAGCCTTCTTCGCAGTTAAAAAAATACAAGCCGGAGACATCTTGAAAACCAAACATCTACTGCAAGCCCTTGCGCTCGTCGCACTGGGACAGGGGGCCGTGCACGCTGCGCCCCTGATGCTGCAAGACGCCAGCATCACCGCCACCTACAACGGCGCCGCCGACGGCATGCTCGGGCTGGATCAGGGCTTCGCACCCGGCCCGGGCGCCAATACCAGCAAGCTCGACCCTACCGACACCGGCGTGGAGTTCTTCACGTCGGATTTCTTGTTCGGGATCGACTTTTCCGCTGACGGCATGCTGACCGTGATCGCCAACTATGCCGTCGCGCCCGGCGCCTACAGCATGCGTTTCGATCTTGGCGGCGCACTCCCGGTCACGGCGTTTATGTTGACCGGCGCCAGCGGCGTCACCGGTATCCCCGGCCTGTCGATCATCGACAGTCACACGATCGCGCTCGATCTGAGCGGGGTCGACTGGAGCGAATTTGGCGCACTGAGCGCGCGCCTGGAAACCGGTACAGCGGTGGCGGTGCCCGAACCCGGCGCGCCCGCGATCCTGCTGGGCGGCCTGGCTGCACTGGCGCTCGTACGCAACGGGCGCAAACGACGCGCCTGACCTCGCGTCTCTCGCCATGCAAGGACAGTCCGGCAGCGCTTCAAGCGCGGCGGCGGGCTCGCGGCCTCATTTCCTCCACCAGGAGAACCACATGCACTATCCAGGTTTGCATGCAGCGCTGTGCGCTGCGCTACTCTTTGCCAGCAGCGGACACGCTGCGGCTGCAGTCGATCCGGCGCGCCAGGGCGCCCCCACCGACGGCTGGGCCAGCCAGGCCGGCGGCACCGTCGGCGGCGCGAATGCCATCGAATCCCAGATCTACACGGTCACCAACCGCGCCCAGCTGCTTGCCGCGATCCAGAACGGCGGCGATAACAGGAAGATCATCAAGCTCGTCGGCGTGCTCGACATGAGCGAAGGCCAGCCCTATGCCAGCAATTCGGACCAGGCGGCGCGCGGCGCGGTGCGTCTGAAAAGCAATACGACGCTGATCGGCGACGCCAATGCGGGCATCGTCAACGGCCACATCATCGTGTCGAACGTCTCACAGATCATCATCCGCAACCTCAAGCTCGTCAATCCGTGCGACGTCGCGCCCGTCTGGGACCCGAATGACGGCTCGAGCGGCAACTGGAACAGCGCCTTCGACGCCATTTCCGTGACGGGCTCGACCCATGTCTGGATCGACCACAACAGCTTTACCGACGCCCCGCGCACCGACAATTTCCTGCCTGTCGAGAACGGCAAGGTGAAGCAGTGCCATGACGGCGCGGTCGATATCACGAATGCGTCCGACTACGTCACCGTGTCGTACAACGTCTTCGGCGAACACAACAAGAACAACCTGGTCGGCAGCGGCGACGGTGCAACGGCTGACGAGGGCAAGCTGCGCGTCACGTTCAGCAACAACGTATTCCGCGACGTCGCCAGCCGCGCACCGCGCGTGCGCTATGGCCAAGTGCACTTATTCAACAACTACTATGCCGGTTCGACGTCGCACCCGGTCTACGCCCCCAGTTACTATGTCGGCGTCGGCCACGCCGCCAAGATCCTGTCGAACAACAATGTGTTCGAGGTCGCCGGCGCCACCGCCTGCAGCGACGTCGTCGAGAATTTCGGCGGCACCATTCCCGGCGCCTTCAAGGACACCGGTTCGCTGCTCAACGCCAAACCCCTCGGCGCCTGCGGCGTACCAACGACCGTCACCTGGACCCCGCCATATGCGTTCAGCGCGCGGCCGATCCCGCTGGTCAAGGCCAACGCGCTGGCACAGGCCGGCGGCGGCAAACTGGTGACGACCATCAGCGGCACCGGCAAGGTCGTGGTCGATACCGGCCCGACGCTGGCCTGCCCTGCGACAGGTTTCTACTTCTGCGACGACTTCCAGAATGGCGGCAGCGCCAAATGGGACCTCAAACCATTGCCGGGACCGAACGGCACCTTCAGCGTGGTGACGGAAGCTGCCGGCAGCGCCAACAAGGTGCTGCAATATACGGCAGCCACCACCGGCGGCGTGCTCGCCCTGATCAAGGACAGCGAGATGGGCGCCGTGCCGTCGGGCGACTACTTCGTCGAAGCCCGCATCCGCCCGATGACCAATAGCACCACCGGGAACAAGTTCCTGTTCCTGGTCACCCGCTATGTCGATGTCAACAACTGGTACGGCGCCGGCTTGAACGTGCAGAATGCCACCACCAGCACCCAGGTCGAAATCGTCAAGCTGCTGAATGCGGCGCTCAACCGGCAGCGCGCGGTGCGCAAACCGATCGCGATGGATGCCCAGTTCTATACGGTGCGGTTCGAAATGGTCGGCGCCACGCTAACGGTGTATCTCGACGGCGAAAATCTCGGCTCGGTCACCGACAGCAGCTTTGCCGCGCGCGGTCGAGTGGGCCTGTACACGGCCAACAAAAGCTTCCAGATCGACGACGTGCGCATTGGCGATCCGCGCATGAAACCGGTGCAGCTGACGCTTGCCCCCGGCACGCCCACCTGGGCCGCCGAAGCCGGCGATGCCCCGCTGCAGGTGCAGGTCAATGCGGTGGCGGCCGACGGCACGCCCGACAGCTTCACCGCCGAGTCGAGCAATCCTGCGGTGGCCACTGTCACGCTCGACGGCGCGACAGCCACGATCGCACCGGTAGGCACGGGCACGGCCAACATCCTGTTCCGGGCCGGTTCGGACGCGACCATGACGCGTTCGATTGCGGTGACGGTCTCGCCACAATTTGTCCAGCCGACCCAGGTTTACCAACTCGATGGCGTGGTCGCTCCGGCAGCTATGGAAGGCGCCGCCTATGTCGACAGCACGCTCAGGCTGGTGTTCGACAAGCCGCCGGTTCTCGGCAACGGCGGCACGATCCGGGTCTTCCGCCAGGCGGACGATGCACTGGTGGATGTGATCAAACTGACCGGTGAAACCGACATGCTCGGTTATCCGGGCCAGGACCAGATCCGCAAGGTCAACACGACGCCGATCCAGATTGCCGGCAACACGGTGACCATCAAGCTGCACAGCAATAAACTGGACTACAACACGGGGTATTACGTGGCGATCGCCGACGGCGTCTTCACCGGCACCAGCCTTGGCGGTGTGCCGTTCCGGGGCATCGGCAAAGCGGCTGGATGGGCGTTCACCACCCGTTCCACCGTGCCGAGCGGCGCGAGCGTGACGGTCGATGATGACGGCGTGGCCGATTTCCGCACCGTACAGGGCGCGCTCAGTTACGCGATGAAGAACTTCGCCAAGGCCGAACCGGTGACGATCCGGGTGATGAATGGCGCGTACGAGGAGCTGCTCTTTTTGCGTGGCAAGGACAATGTCAGCATCGTGGGCCAGAGCCGCGACGGCGTGGTGATCCGCTATACCAACCACAACACGCTCAATCCATTTACCGGTGCCAGCCAGGTGGCGAACGCTACTGCGGCGGCGACCGGCGGGCGCGCCGTGATGCTGCTCGAGACGTCGGACATGCTCGTGCTCGATACCCTCAGCATCGACAACACGACGCTGCGCGGCCCCACCACCGGCCAGGCCGAAACGCTGTACTTCAACAATGATGGCGGCCGCCTGATCGCGAAAAACAGTGCGTTCTACAGCGAGCAGGACACGCTCAACCTGAAGGGGTTCAACTGGTTCTACCGCAGCCTGGTATCGGGCAACGTGGACTTCATCTGGGGCGGCAGCCGCGCCGCGCTGTTTGAAGAAAGCGAGATCCGCACGATCGGCGACACCTCCAGCCCGACCAGCGGTGGCTATGTGCTGCAGGCACGCGTGATCAATCCGGCCGACAAGGGCTTCGTGTTCCTCAACAGCGCGCTGACGCGTGGCCCGGGCCGCGGCCCGCTCAAGAGCGAGGTGCCGGACGGCGCCACCTGGCTGGCGCGCAGCCCGGGCGGCACCGCGAGCTACGACAACATCGCGTTCATCAACACCCGGATGGACCGGCATGTGGCGCCCGCAGGCTGGGCCGGGCTGGGCGTGAACAGCCAGCCCGCACCTAATCCAGTAGTGCCCAATGCGGTGAGCGGCTGGCGCGAATACGGCAGCACTGACCTTGCCGGCGTGCCGCTGGACCTGTCGCGCCGGGTTGGCGGCTATTTGCTGAGCGCCGATGAAATGGAAGCCGGGTTCTCGACCCGCGCCCAGGTGTTCTCGGCGTTTGGGGCCGGAGAAGGCTGGAATCCGCAGCCGTAACGAACGGTTGAAATGACGCAGAGCCCATCGCTTGGTGTACAAGCGATGGGCCCTGCGCGTTTGCTGCTTGTGCGTCTACCGGATTACTGGATCACGCCGCAAGCCATGCGGGCGCCGCCACCACCCAGTGGCGCCGGATGATCGGCGTGGTTGTCGCCACCGACGTGCACCATCAGGGCCTTGCCCTTGAGGTCCGCCATTTTCATGCGCGGGGCCAGCACCGGGTTGGTGGCCATGCCTTTTACGTCAACGGAGAGGCCTGGCAGATCGCCCAGGTGGCCATCGCCCCATGGGGTGCTGTGCTTCTTGGTGTTGGCCGGGTCGAGGTGACCGCCGGCGGCGCCCGCAGGGACGGTCTTGCCGTCCGCCTGGTTCGGCGCGCAGCTGCCGTTGGCGTGCACGTGGAAGCCATGCAGGCCTGGGGTCAGGTCCTTGAGCTCAGGAGTGAATACCACGCCGTATTGGGTCTCGCTGATTTTGACGGTACCGATGCTGGCGCCTTCGCCTTTATCGGTCGCCATTTTCAGCGTGACCGACATGTCAGCCGCGCTGGCGGAGGCGCACACGGCGCCGAACAGGACAGCACTCATCCATTGTTTGTTCATGGTTCACTCCTTGGCAAAATTTCGGGATATTGAAAAGACAAGTGAGTGTAGTCCATTCCATGCGGAGGGGGTGTACGGCTGACCAGGGCTTCAAAGGAATGGAAACGGCATGCCCGCCGGCGCCGGATTCCATGTCACCCGGTGCCCGCTTCGTAGAGACGCAGCACGTCATCACACGACATGACTTCGGCGTATTCGCCGTGCAGGTTCGCCAGGGCCATCAAATGAACATCCTCGGCGCTGCGGTGCGTGCCGCCAAAATCCGCCTTGTCGAACGTGAAGCTTGCATCCGACACCACGATGGTGGAAAAGCCCAGATTGCCTCCGGTGCGTGCAGTCGCCTCGACCGAATTGTTGGTGCTGACGCCGACAATCACCAGATGCGTGATGCCACGGACATGCAGCCAGCGCTCGAGGCCGGTGTGGATGAAGGCATCGGGGACGTTCTTTTCGACCACGTGCTCATGGGCCAGTGGATGGAAGCGTCGTTGGAATTCCACGCCGGATTGTCCCGGTGCGAAGACGGAGTCCGGCGAGCGACTGATGTGGCGGACGCTGACGACCGGGTGCCCTGCCGCCCGCCAGGCCGCATGCAGGCGCGCGATCATGTCTTCAGCGGTCGGATTGTTCCGGGGTGGCAGGGTCGCAGATTGCATGCCCTGTTGCATGTCGATGATGATCAGGGCTGGTGGCTGGGGCATGCTGATTCCTCTATGGGGGAATAGCTAAGCTAACACAGCAGGATGTTCGGCAACCAGTGTCAATCTGATAGGTCGCGGACTCCGGAAAATCTGCATCTGGTGAACATGGCGACCTCTTTTAGCTCGTCATTGTTGCGGCAGAACTGCAGCCTTTCTAAAGACAGCGTTTGTGCCTATAGCGGAGATAACTTTGCTGCTTGACTGCGCATAAGTCAGAACGATGCGGAATGGCTGATTATCCTCAGGTGGTACATCCCACCAAACCATCTGGTCAACGAGGACATCAATCAGGAGGGCCTCTGGAATGCTCCATTCCATTCACCGTGCAATATTGAACCTCGCCGTTTTGACAGTGCTGGTCTATCCAGCGATCGTGTTTGCTGAGGTCAGTGACAAAGAGCCCTCTACCGATCTCTTCTGGAAAATCGGCCTGGCTGCAGCAATCATCTGCGTCGCCGGCGCCCGCATGAGACCGTGGCTCGGCATCATCTGCTTCCTACCGGCTGCAATATGGTTTGCGAACCTGCTCATGGAAATTCACTCACCTGATGTCGGCCCACACTTACGCATTGAGCAAGGCTCTGCGTACTTCCTGCATGCGTATGTGGCCTTTGGCCTGCCGTTGTGCGGGCTACTCGCTGGCTATGCATGGCACCGCAAACGCGTGACCTGACGTACGCCACCAGAGGCACAACGATCATGTCCACATCGATCTACGTTGAGACGACACCATGAACATTCAGCGCTTCTACCCGCTCATTTTTCTACTCGCGTCGCCTGTTATCGCATCTGATACCGATCCAGAACCGTATCTGCAAACGGCTGCCTCGTACAGAATCTATGGCGGCGAACTTGGGGATCCAACAGCGCCCAGGCCGAACGACAAGAAAGTGGTGTTTTCCATCGAAGGCAATGCGGCCAGACAGATCTTCGATGCCATCGGCCCGGACCAGCGAGACCCGTGCACAGAAGGCAGCGGCATGCGCGTCCGTCACAAGGATCGCGAACACCTGACTTGCACGTTGAGCAAAAAGAATGAGTATGCGTGCAACTTCGGATTCGACCTCGTTAGCGGCAAGAGCATCGGCGGCAGTATCTGCCGACGTCCCTTGCCGAAAACGCAGGCGAAAAAAAACGGCACCCCTCAGGGTGCCGTTTCGCTTTCAACGCAGACGATTACTCGCCGTCGTCGTGCTGCTCAGCCGAAGCCGAAGCAACTTGCTGGTCTTCCATCGCTTGCAGCTCGGCGGCCATATTGGCCTTCTCTTGCTGGAGCAGTGCCTGACGCTCTTCCGCTTCCCACACTTCCTTCTCTTTGCGAGCGCGGTGGAATGCTAGACCCGTACCGCTCGGAATCAGGCAGTCGACCACCCTGATACACTCAACTACAAGCCCATAACTCCCTCAACGTTGAAACTCGTTACTGGAAATCAGGGATATAGCTCTCTCGCAAAATTTTAGTTCGCGCTTCGATTGACAGTGGACCAAATTGCAGAGCGGCCTTTTGCTCACGACTAACCCTCTCAGAAATATCATCCATTTCCAAAGAGAGCAAGGTAAGCGCTTCCCATTTTTTTTCGGAATCAAATATCACCCTAGATCCATCGGGAACCTTTAACCCTTGAGCCCAACTGCGATTTCTTGTTAGCAAGTCCAAAAATCGGGTTGTCTCTGCCAGAATAGCCAATTCATTTGCGATTCCAACAGTAAGGGCAGTAATATCAGAGTGCCAGATTGCCGATGCGATATCAAAGCTTGACAACTCAATTTTGGCACCATCCACTTCTGCATCGGCTTTAACGTTCTTCACTAATCTAATAGCCTTTTTTAAACCACCCAGTGCCAAAGCATCCCTCTGACTTATTTTAAATATGTGTTTAAACGGCATATTTAAAATTCTGACGGGCACAGACTTATCGAGAATTTCAACGCCCCTATCGCTTTCGCTGTTAGTATCTTGGTACTCGTCAGTATCAAACCAGTTAGCAGGAACAACGTCTACGGGACGACGAAGAGAGCCTCCAGTAAGGTTAATTGCTTTTGGACCGTCAGTTTTTACTTTTGCGGCTGGAAATGCCGATTCCAAAATCGTTTCAGATTCTTTTCTCAGCAATACTAAGCTATCAAGCGTGTTATACGAGACAGGATTTTTATATGAGCCTTGTTTCGCTTTACTGCCTTCCGTGCTGTACCTATGATAACGTGAGTCAAGCGTTAGAATATCTACATCACTCACCCCACGAATATGTAGATTGGCAGCGACTGAACCCTGAATGCGGAATTCAACTGTAATATCCTTTTTTTCTAACCCTTTTTTTAGTTGATTACCGACACGGTCAGCCTCTTCAAGGCTAATTTTTGTATAGTCCGGATCCACTTCCTGCATTGCACCGAGTACATATTGAGTATGCTTCTGACTTGGACTCCGCTTTGTATAACTCTCGCTTTTCAAGCTTTTAGCTAATACCTCGCTAATAGATTCAAGGCTTATCTCTCCAAGCCGATCTGCTCCACTGCGACGGGAATTCAGTGACTTAAGCTTGCTTTCAATATCACGTTTCATGTGGCCAATTTCCTTGTGAGTTTCATGGTGCCGAAGGTGTATCTTCCATGGCCATTAAAATACTCTCCATGACCGATCTTTAGATCGTTATCAAAAGTAATCTCCGCAGATCCTTTATGAGAATGCAATTCTGCCTCCCCTATTCCTGGGTCATTTTTATAGTTATATAACAGTCTGAATCCTTCAGCCTGATCATGAACTAGTGCGGCAGCTATGCTATTTGAGCGCGATTGTTTGGTCTTAAGCTGAACTCTTAACTTGTCCCAGCTCTGTATAATGGTAACCTCAGCCTCCCACTTAAAGCCCATGGTTTTATCTGGGTTAATCGTTTGTCCTTCACACAGCCAAGCTCCGGCGAGATCGGGGACTTTTAACAGGCCTGCTAAGCGGGGCTGCTTCCAGACACTTGACTCAAACCACCAATACAATACTGCATAAATCAACCCTGCGGTAAGTGGCCATAAAACCAGCGGAGGAACATAGTTATTCCAACCAAATTTCTCTGCGAGATTTATGAGCATGATTACCCCGCCCCCAATAGCTGACGCGATAATCGATGCTGCTACGGTCAAATATCGCCCAATTGCTGCGCGGTTAAGTCCGCCAAGTACTGAATACTCATGCTCCATATGCAATTCTCCTTGTAATGAAGTAATTATATATCATAATTAACATAAGTTGTAATTATGCTAATTGCATAAGAAATATTATCTACATTTAACTTGAATTCTTTACTCGTACGATGCTTCGTTATTATCTGACCAAAAAAAAACGGCACCCCTCAGGGTGCCGTTTCATTTTCAACGCAGACGATTACTCGCCGTCGTCGTGCTGCTCAGCCGAAGCCGAAGCAACTTGCTGGTCTTCCATCGCTTGCAGCTCGGCGGCCATATTGGCCTTCTCTTGCTGCAGCAGTGCCTGGCGCTCTTCCGCTTCCCACACTTCCTTCTCTTTGCGAGCGCGGTGGAATGCCAGACCCGTACCGCCCGGGATCAGGCGACCGACGATGACGTTCTCTTTCAGGCCGCGCAGACCGTCGCGCTTGCCCATGATCGCCGCTTCGGTCAGCACGCGGGTGGTTTCCTGGAACGATGCGGCCGAGATGAACGAATCGGTCGACAGCGATGCCTTGGTAATACCCAGCAGCACGTTTTCGTACGTTGCCGGCAGCTTGCCCACCGCATTCATGCGGTCGTTCTGGTCCAGCAGCTCCGAACGCTCCACCTGCTCGCCGATGATGTAGTCGGTGTCGCCTGCTTCGACGATCTGAACACGACGCAGCATCTGGCGAACGATCACCTCGATGTGCTTGTCGTTGATCTTCACGCCTTGCAGACGGTACACGTCCTGCACTTCGTCGACGATGTAGCGGGCCAGCGATTCGATACCCAAGAGGCGCAGGATGTCTTGCGGATCGGCTGGGCCGTCGACAATCATCTCGCCCTTGTTCACGACTTGACCATCGTGGACCAGCACTTGCTTGTCCTTGGTGATCAGGAACTCGTGCTTGTTGCCGTCCATGTCGGTGATCTCAAGGCGTTGCTTGCCCTTGGTCTCTTTACCGAACGCGACAGTACCCGTGACTTCCGCCAGCATGCCGGCGTCTTTTGGCGAACGTGCTTCGAACAGCTCGGCAACGCGTGGCAGACCACCGGTAATGTCTCGCGTTTTCTGCGATTCAGTCGGGATACGTGCCAGCACTTCACCGACGGACACTTGCTGACCGTCCTTGACCATGATCAGCGAGCCGACCTGGAAACCAATGGCCACGGCGTGTTCGGTGCCCGCGATCTTGACTTCCTGGTTCTCTTCGTTCAGCAGCTTGACCTGCGGACGCAGCACCTTGCCAGCCGAACCACGACGCTTCGGATCGATCGCGACGAGGGTCGACAGACCGGTCACATCGTCCACCTGGCGAGCGACGGTGACGCCCTCTTCCACGTTTTCGAAGCGGATGGTACCAGCGTACTCGGTGATGATCGGACGGGTCAGCGGATCCCACGTTGCCA
>Ga0308158_10000596_pt1 | contig 53116 bp, 51 predicted proteins | sample PhyBR2_FD_201038 | JGI IMG/M metagenome (GOLD analysis project Ga0308158, IMG submission 201038) | Phyllosphere microbial communities from UC Gill Tract Community Farm, Albany, California, United States - DLSLB.R2 | ecosystem: Host-associated > Plants > Phyllosphere > Unclassified | place: USA... | reverse complement strand
CAGCAACCACAAAACGTCGTAGACAAACAGGGCCAGGGGGTCCGGAGCTCTGCGACGGCACGCCCTGGACCCAACAGCCGGCCGCGCCAGCGGACGCCCCCATGGGTTGAGCCCTGGCGAACCTTTGTTGTGACATGCTTGGAACCGTAAGCAGCAGGATGTTTGCACAGTCGAGGGTCCGTATTCCGGTGGAATGCGGGCCCTTGTCTGTTTTGTCGGACCCCTCCCCCAAGATGGAAGCTGGCGGCCAGCACTCGGGCCGCCATTCTTTGGCGTGTCTATTCGAATATATGTTCTAAGGTTGTGGTATGTCCTCCGAAGAGTTCGCGGCTGCGCTGCAGGCGCAGTACGCGCGGCGGGCCGGCCCAATTGGACTGACCGTGGAAGAGCTCGATTTCGAGCATTTCCCAGCCAAGAACGGGTATCCAGGGATCCCGGTAAAGGCATGGATCCGCTTCCCGAACTGTGCCGAGCTGGTGGACGGCGAAGTCTTCGCCTGGACAGCGAAGGCAGCCGAAGTGACGTGGAAGGACGGGCCGGTCACATACCGGACCTGGGTGTGGAGTTCTGCGGTGACCCGCCGGGACGACATGATGAACAGGAATTTGGGAGAGCGGACCCGTGGCAAGAACAGCAACTGATAACCCCCTGGATGTGCCGGTGCAGGTCCGGTTTACGGCGAAGGGCATTCCCCTGGCGGTCAGGTATGACGGCCGGATCTGGGCCGTGGCCGCGGAACCGGTGCGCTGGTTCACCCGAGCGGACTGGTGGAACACCGCCAAGCGGGCGCCGGTCGGCTGCGGCGACCTGGTCAGCGTCGAACACTGGCAGGTCCAGGTCAGATTGACCTCGACCTCGGCGCTGCGAACATTCGAGCTGCGCCGCGACCCACTGTCCGAGCAGTGGCTGCTTGCTGGCATCACGGATGCGGGTACTGCGGCCGCCTAAGCCCGCCAGGGCTGGCGGCGGTAGCGTGGCGCTATGACAGAGGACGTGCCCCCGGCCCTGCATCCGCCCGTGTCGCTGGCCCTGGCTAAGGCCGTTGATGCGATCCCGGGCGAGGCTGCGTTGCCTGGTGGCGCCCGGTATGAACCCAAGTGGGATGGGTATAGGGCGTGTGCCCTGGTAGGGGCAGGCGGAGTGTCCTTGTGGTCTCGGCATGGCAAGGAATTGTCGAGGTACTTCCCGGAGCTCTTGGAGGCTCTGGCGGGGCAAGTTCCGCCCGGTTGTGTCCTCGATGGCGAGGCGGTGGTTTGGTCCGGTGACAGGCTGGATTTTGACGCCCTGCAGCGACGCCTGGTCGCTTCTAGGGCCGGCCTAGCGGCCCTTGTCCGGGAACAGCCGGCATCGTTCGTTGCTTTCGATCTGCTGGCCGTTGCCGGCCACGACATTAGGGACGCTCCACTGAGGCAGCGCCGGGAGCTGCTGGAACAACTTGCCGCAGGCTGGATCCCTCCGCTCAACCTCTCCCCCATCACCCAGGACCGCGCCCAGGCGCTCACGTGGTTCGAGGAATTGCACCACGCGGGCCTGGAAGGGCTCGTGGTCAAAGGTGCCGGACAGAGCTACCAGGGAAGCGTGAGGCAGTGGATTAAGGTGAAGCGCCGCCAATCCCTGGACGTGGTGTGTGCGGCCGTCATCGGGCGCGTCGAGAGGCCTGAGTACGTAGTGGTGGGGTTGCCAGTCGAGGGCCGACTACGGATAGTGGGTCGGTCGACCGTGTTAGCGGCGAAGGCTTCAAGAGAGCTGGCGGCGCATTTGGACCCGTCCATGGGTGAACACCCATGGCCCGAGGTGATCACGGAAACCACGCTGAACAGGTTCAGCAAGGACAAAGGGCCGGTGGCTTTGACTCGGGTAGAACCTTTGGTAGTGGAGATTTCAGCGGATATTTCCTGGACAGGCATCGCCTTTCGTCATGTCGTCAGGTATCTCCGTCCGCGTCCTGAACTGACACCGGAGGACGTACAGTTGCCGGAGCGCTGATCTATTGCTCATCTGCGGAAATCAGACGGCGAAGGTAGGCGATGGCGTTGCTCTTGCCCCGATTCTCCCGGACCCGCATGTAGCGGTTCATCAGCTCGATCGCAGCATCGTCGGAGAGACCAGCCACGAAGGCGTCAACAGTCTCGCGGGGCACTTCTGGCAATTTCTGCTCGAAGACGCCAGGGAGATCGTCACGCAGCCCCTGTCCCATAAGCCGGAGCTGATGCCTTTCCACCGCTGGGATTGCCCCGGCTTCGGCAGACGTTGGGTAGCCCCCCGATATATCGAGCTGCGGAGGGATAAGCTCCACGTCACAGGATCCCGTGATGATTTGAGGAAGGGCTTCCGTCCTTATCCATGTTTCCAGTTGCCCCAATTCCTGCATCAACACCATCCATTCGCCCGTGTGCGGCCGGCGGATGCCCACCTTTGGCCAGATGCTCATGGGAACCGGAACACCTGCCGGAACACTGGCCAGGACGTCGCCAACCCCCAAAGGGCTGTCGTCTTCGTATTCACCTACGATCAACAGGCCTGGGACCACATAGTCCGGAACTATTGTTCCGAGCCTGACGGCCGCAACAGCCGGCATCCTGTGCTTGGAATGGTTGGTGTATTCCGCCAGGACTTTGAGTGGATGGGACTGTTGATCATCAACGTCATACGGCTGGAGAGCTGCAATGCGGCGGCCGATGTCACCGGAGGCCTGAAGGACCGGGAGCGTCCTGCGCCGCCGATGTTTGAACCGCTCAGCAAGGGTGTTCTCGTCCGTCTTCACGGGCATCTCGATGGCTTGAGCTTCCTCCTGGGTCAGTTCACGTCCGGTCAACTGAACGACCTCGGCAAAGACGGCATGCTCCAGGGCGGAACGCATTTGGTTCATCGCGTCGGAGGCGAGCCGCGGGACCGCCTCGGCAATAGGGGCAATGGCTTTGATCCGCACATCTTCATACCCGTCCGCGCGGTGGTTCTCAAACTCCAGAGGTCCGGCTCTCTCAGGTAGTCATACAGTGTGCTTGCCAGTTGTTCCAGGACGGAGTCAATGTGAGCGAGCGTAAATAGCACGTGCCTTTGGTGCTCGGGTAACCAGTCGTTCACGCGGCCGCCGGTTCGATGAGCTCCGGCCCGTTGTTCCGTACGTTGTTCACCCGGGGACTAACAATTCGAGGTGTCAGGGTCGGCTCCGGCAGGGAGTCCAGCAGGTGCTGGATGTCGCCCTTGTCGGTCAGGTCCGGGTCGAGCCATTCCGCGAAGCGATCCGGCGGGATGATGACCGGGGAACGGTCATGGACGTGCCCCAGGGCGTCCTGGGTGGTTGTGGTGAGAACAGTGCAGCTGAGCAACCATCGTTCCGGATCATCCTCAGGCAGCGATGGGTCAGCCCACCACTCGTAAAGGCCAGCGAAGCCGAGCAACGGCTCCTTTTCCGAGTACAGGTAGTTCGGGATCTTCTTCCCGTCCTCGGCCTTCTGCCACTCGTAATATCCCTCAGCCGGGACAATTGCCCGGCGCTTCACGGCAGCCTTCCGGAAAGACGGCTTCTCCAGGATTGATTCGCTGCGGGCGTTAATCAGCCTGGAGCCGATCTTGATGTCCTTCGCCCAGGACGGAACCAGCCCCCACCGCGCAATGAGCAGATGCCGGTCAATCGCGCCCTCATCCAAACGCTCAGCAACGATCGGGACACCCTGGGTCGGCGCAACATTCCAGCTCGGCGGCGGCGGGCTTCCCTCCACCTCTTTGGCCTCAAAGTGGCTCATTAGATCACCGGTGGCCTTGGACATAACGTATCTGCCGCACATCAGCCCATTCTGCCTGACTGAGGCTGCCAGAGCCGGCTCTGGTCCCCTCGTGGTCAAATGCCATAACCGGACTAGCATGTGAACAAGTTCGCGGGGACGAGAAAACAGTGGGGGCTGCCTAATTGGGCAAAGGAAAACAAAACCAAGCGACGGTGCACGACCTACCCACAGCCAGCCCGCCTGCTGGGCGCGGCCATCTCAGCGGCCCTATTGAATCTGTCGGGTCTGACAGCATTTTGGCTAAGGGGACGCCCAAAGCACCGCGGCGAGTGCCGAAGTTCGACTTCGACCCGGAGCGGCCTGCGATGAACCGGCTGCAGAACTCGTTTTACCACCGCACCTTCCTCCCGTCGCTGCTCGCCGGGGACGCTGTGGACGTGAACGGGCAGGCGGGCTACGGCGGGATGTTGATTCATGAGCTGATGGACGAGCGACGAATAAATCCGCTCGAAGCTAGGCGCAAGCTCGAGTCCTTGTTGACTGCTTACGGTGGCGATGACCTTCCCCACTTTGCCGATTACGTTTTACCGGACTTCTACTTTCTGGAAGGTGACTTCGCTTCTGGTTACTCTGCACTCGGCGCAGCCATAAACCCGGCACACTATCTAACCCTCTCGGCGCATCTCGGCCACCTTCCCGTAACGGCAGCCCAAGTGCTCAGGTGGGGAGAATGGGCAATCACTAGAAAAGGCATCAGGCATCTGAACGCCATTATGGACGCGCTTCAGGCGAAACTCGATGACTTCCAAGCCCAACATGGCCTAAGCCTCGTAGAGGACTTCTGGAATCGAGTGACCGCCGAGGGCGGGGTGGACGAAGTAGCAGCCAGCATCGAAGATGAAGTCCTACTACGTTTGACGGGGAAAGATGTACGAGAAATTCTCGCCAGAGCACGTGACGACAGCACTCCAAGAGAGCCCATGAAAGCGTTTCAGTGGTGGCCGGGCCGTGAGGAATCGATTGATTGGCCCACACCATGTGTCTCGTGGAGCCTCCATTTCGCACTCCTTTTCGCTCGCTTCCGGACGCTTCTGAGGGAAGCCGAAAACAAGGCGCGGGACCAGGCGGACATTCCACGAGTCGGAGAAGGGCTGGTTTCGGAAATTACGTTGTTGCGCCAACTTCGGTCGGCATTCCCAGAGGAACGAGTAGTACACCAAGCACGTCCCGGTTGGCTTGCACCACAAAGCCTGGACATCTATTTCTCGGATCACAACGTTGGAATTGAGTACCAGGGAGCCCAGCATTCCGCACCCGTCGAATATTTTGGCGGCGTGAAAGCGTTCGAGCTTCAGCAGGAACGGGACGCGCGAAAACTAAGTATCTGCGAAGAGTACGGGTGCGTGATTATCGAGGTGCACCCGGGCTACCAGCTTGAACAGGTCATTGCCCACGTGAAGGACGCAATCAAAATGCGGGCGGGGGACCACGCGCAGGCTCAGGAGCCGACACGATAGCTTCGGCTTCGAGTGATTTGTACGTCCTGCTCGATGCGTCCCAATCTATGTCATGCCACCGAAGCGGTCTCGCCCTCGCCGACAACACGGCTGACCTTCTTGGCGACTGCAGCTGGCCGGTGCGGTGCTGTCAGCGTTCCGTAACGGGGGATGACTTGCACAACTCCGAATGCGCCCCCACCTGACCACGACATTTGGGAGGTGATGCCGCCAGGATCTGTTCCATCAACGACGGCTTGAAGCCGTGGAAGCGTGAAGTCGAGCACTGTTTGGGTGATGCGTTCGACGGCGATCCAACGCCTGTGCATCTTATGGGCAGCTGCCGCGGTTGTCCCCGATCCCGCAAAGAGGTCTACAACTAACTCACCGGGTTTCGTAGCTATATGGATGATGCGTTCCATCAGCTCCTCTGGTTTGGGAGTGTCGAAAACCTCAATGTCCGGGAACAGCTCAAGGAGATGGCGCTTTGCGTCGTCATTAGTGCCCACATCGGAAGATCCCCAGACTGTAAACGGAACCAGTCCCCTGAGCTGGTGGGCGAAGAGCTTCAGCCGGGGCGAGCCACTGCCGTTCTTGGGAAACCAGATCCTGTCATCCGCCAATAAGCTTTCAAACGTTGGTTCCGTTGCATACCAGCTTCGGCCCCGAGGAGGGCGCAGCACTGCTCCGCTAGGCGTGACAATGTCGTACTGCTGAGCTTTCCGGAATCCAGGCGCCGTAAATGGGGCGTCGGTCCAAGGTCCTCGGGGATCGTTGTCACGATTCAGTAAGTTGGTTTCGTCCTTCGCCAAAAGGTTGCGGGACGTCTTCCATGCACGGGGCCCACTTGGCGCATAGACGAGGATAGTGTCGTGGTTTGAGGAGAACGCGGCGCGGCTATCGCGGGTGGTCTTCTTCTGCCAGATGATCGAAGCCACGAAGGCTTTCTCACCGAACACCTCGTCCATGATCATGCGCGCGCGGTGGACTTCTGAATCATCCAGGTGTACCCAGACACTCGCGTCCGCTGTCAGATGCGGTGTGACCGCAGTGAGGCGATCGCGCAGCATCGAGAGCCACATAGGGCGCTGCATGGTGTCGTTGTACTGGCGGAAATTAACCTGAGTGTTGAATGGCGGATCGATGTAGACAAGACGAATACCTTCCTCCAGAGCGTCGGTGTTCGCTGCCAGGCCTTCGAGCGCGTCCAGGCCATCGCCAATTACTAGAATGTTTGACCGGCGGTCTAAGTTAGTGGAGGTCAGCGGTGCGAGCTTTGGTGACTTCTTGAGGAGTTCATCGGTCGGCTCAAGCCACTCGTATCCCGTGAGGCCCGAGGCCCGAAGCGTGAGCTCTTTGTTTGGCCACACCAGCTCTACGAAGTCGCTCATGCACGTACACCTCACGTCTAGATTCAGCGACCGATGTCAGTGGCCACCCGTTCAATACAATTCACAATGATCTCACGAGCCAGCTAGCAAAGCTGGCAGATTTAGCCGCTGGAGGCCGACAATCATCGACACGTTGATGCCCACGACAGAATCGCAGGCAGTAGCGGAGACCGACGCGCGCGCCAAGAAACCCTTTCTCAAGTGGGTCGGCGGAAAGACCAGGCTCTTGCCTAAGATCCTCCCGTACGTCCCGGATACGTTCGTCAACTATCACGAGCCGTTCCTAGGGGGCGGAGCGATGTTTTTTGCAATCCAGGACCGCATCCAAGGCCGTGCTCATCTCACCGACCTCAATGAGGAACTGATCAACGCATGGATAGCCGTACGTTCACATCAGGACGACCTCCAACCTTTGCTCGACTGGTACAAAGAACAGGACTCAAAGGACTTTTACTATGAAGTCCGCGCTACGAGGCCAGAAGGTCTTGTCGCAAGCGCGGCGCGCTTCATCTACCTGAACCAGACATCCTGGAATGGGCTCTGGCGTACAAACTCCAAGACTGGAGCCATGAATGTCCCTTGGGGTGACCGACCGTTCCGCGGACTAACCCATGACGCGTTGATGGGTCTTCAAAACAGCCTCTCCATCGTCGACGCTCATTTTGGAGACTTCCGCGAAGCATGCCTACGCGCAGAGCCCGGGGACTTCGTGTACCTCGATCCCCCGTACCTTCCCGTCTGGTCAAACTCAGATGAAAAGGAACCGACCTCAAAATTCAACAAATACACCTCGAAGGTGTTCGGCCTGGCCGATCTTCAGGAATTGGCAGACATCTGCGCGGTGTTGACACAGCGAGGTGTTCGATGGGTTATGTCCAATCGCGACAACGAGCAAGTTCGAAAGCTCTTCCCGGATGCAGATATTATCGGCTTCACAACGCACAGATCGATAGCTGCGCAAAGCAAGAGGGCAGTCGAGGCTCGACGTTCCCCGGAGACCATCATTATTGGAAAGTAGGAGCCTCTTGGCCGAACTACCTGTAGAAGCTGTTTGGGTCTGGTATTTCGGCAAGTCGGCTCAAAAAGCCACCTACGGCCGTTTCCGAGAAGACACCAGCTTCACCAAGGACTACCTGCAAGTGTCTGGGTCGTGCCAGGACCTCATGACTACGCTTCTGCCGCCACCTGCCGGCACTGAGCAGACCGACCTTATTTTCAAGTGGCCAGGGGGCCAAGCAGATGGATTCTTCAAGCCCTCGAACGACCGTTACCACCTTACGTGGAGCACTGCCCTGGGCGCCCCAGCACCCTGGAAACTGACTGAGACACCGACGCCTGATGGTCCGAGCACGATTCCCGGCAATCCCGAGGGTTCCACCGCTAGCGAGGCTAACCAGCATCTGATGACCTTCGAAAGGTCGGGCGTTAAAGCGTACTTGCTAGCTGTAAAACTCCACGGTGAGCCTAACGTCCTCCACATCCGCGCATACCTCCAGGATGCAGCACCAGAACTGAAGTTCTCTGATACTTCTGTGCTACCCGCGGCCATCCGAGCACTCGTAGACCAGGCAACCCCTTCTCGGGCCTGCGCCTCACTCTCCCTTGAGGGTGGGGGTGCGGCCCTAACCCCGGATGTTGCCGAAGTCCTACAGAAGTTCGAAGATAACCCGAACTTGCTGTTTGTCGGCCCCCCAGGAACAGGGAAAACTGTGCTGCTGGAACGCCTGACTACCTACATTGAAAACCCCGGCACTGGAGTTCTCTTTGACCCCAGTAAGAACCATGATGCATGGTCTGAAGACGCCGGTCCTGCTGTTCCTGGGAAGACCCGCACTGTTGTCCTGCACCCTAGCTATTCCTATGACAATCTCGTCCTTGGCCTTATGCCTGAGCCGGCCGAAAATGGGGGTGTCGCAGTAAAGGTCGCAACCGGTCCACTCGTTAACCTTGCGCACTACGCATCAAGCGGTGAGAACCCGGCGATCCTCATCTTGGATGAGTTCAATCGAGGTAACGCCGCGGCCGTGCTCGGCGACACTCTGGCTCTGCTCGACAAGGACAAACGAGGGACAGCGTTTGTCGATCTTCCTTATGGTGACCTCGAGGTCGAAGTGCCAAGCGAGTTTGCCGCCAACGGAAACACAACCATCAGCTCCCGATTTACCTTGCCACCAAAGTTATGGATAGCTGCAGCCATGAATAGTAGCGATCGCTCGGTGGCTCCTTTGGACGCAGCCCTTCGGCGCCGCTTCTCCATTGTCGAGATGCCACCAGACTATGAGGCACTCAGCAGGCATATAGGTGCTGATGCTGACGCTGACCTCACTCTTCCATGGGAGCAATGGACCCCGGAATCAGTCAGCCAGCTGACCGTCAACCTCCTTAGCGCTCTGAACGACCGCATCGACGCCGTCCTTGGCCCGGACTTCCGCCTGGGCCAGAGCAATTTTTGGCATGTCAGGGGTCAAACGGCCACCGAACGGCTGCACTCTCTTGCCATCGCATGGGACCGCCGTATCACGCAAACCCTCCGCCTGGCCATGCAGGACAACGACGACCTGCTCGGTGCCATCCTTGTCGCAGGTACCTCGGACAAGGCAGTTGAGAATAACAAGACAAAAGCTGCATGGTGGAAGGCCTCTGATCCATCGTTGGGAACCTACGGGACTCCACGACTGCACTTCAATGAATTGGCAACGCTAGAGACAGGAGAAGTCCACGCTGAGCTTCTGCGCCTAGTCGGTCCATGATGGAGGAACGCATCAGAGTCCGAGAGCACATACCAGCCGACGTGCCCCCGGCGACGGCGAGAGCCGTCGAAGAGGCCATCGGACGCCTAAAGGTCGAGCTAAGTCCGAGCCTGCGCCAACTCGCTTTCACAGGGAATCAGATCGAGCTGCGTAACCTAGTCGGATCGGTGCGACTAGGCAATGGATCCGTGCTCGAGGTCGAACCCAAGGTGGGATCGGACAATAACTGGACAGAGGCTGCGGTCCAGTTGCTCACCGACAAGACGCGCATAGCGGTCACAGGTTCACAACGGTCGAAACTTGGCCCTCCCAGGGGGGACCTCTCGACTGCCGTCGCCTTCGAATACGCTCGCCGTTTGGAGCGAGCCATTTCTCAAGAAGGACCGATTCAAATCTATGAGCACCACAAGCTCACCTCCCGAAGACCGAACGGACATCTCAATGTGGGGAAATGGGTAAGAAGCGCTTTGCTCGATCCAGCAATTTTCCCCATCGAACGTGACGATCTGACCGTCGCCAACGACTTCACACGTGGCCTATCCATTGTCGCCAGTAACTTCCGACGATCAGTACGTGATGCTGGCCTCTTATCGCGCCTGCGACTTCTGGAAACAGCCGTAATACCGGGCCATCCGACACCCATCTACGTGAATCCCTCAGTGGCCAACCGAACTTTGCCCCCGCAATGGTCAAAGTACAGGCCAGCATGGGACATTGCCTCGGCCGTGCTGAAGAACCGTTCAGTCGTTGGGGACCCAGGGCGTTCCATCGGGCTTGAGGTCGCCATCGAACCTTGGCCCCTGCTTGAAACGCTTCTCGGCCGTGTCTTGATTGCTGTGGCCCGAACACCTGGACTTCATCTTCAAGTGGACAACAAGGGGAAGCACCCATTACTCACCCATGCCGACACAACTGCCACCAGTGTCATACCAGATGGGACACTCCGCCGGTTTGGCAAAGTAGTCGCCACCTTCGAAGCAAAATACACGCTGCCGGGCGAAACTCCACGGGAAAAGCACGTCTATCAGGCCCTCGCTACGGCCGCAGCCGTGCATTCACCGCTCTCAGTCATCGTGTATCCCGGCGATGAGCCGGTAAAGAAATATGAGGTTACCGGGTTCGGCGGAACGCCTGTGCATTTGGTGACAGTCGGGTTGAAAATGTACAGCTACAGCCGAACAAACGGGGACGAGCAGCGGGCTGAACTGATCCGGCAGATCTTGACGTAACTTTCTGTCCTTTTACTTCCATGACCGTCTCCTCAAGTCCCTATCGCAAATCGCTCGAACCATTGCTCGGATACGCCACCGCAAAGGGCCACTGTCGTGTGGGCTCCTATTCTCCGCTATGCTTGGGGCCGCCGCTTAGCTCAAAGCTCTACGCCCCAGGTGTGGGTAAGACGCAGTGAAAAAGCGGCCGCGCGCGAGTGGCGGAACGGCAGACGCGCTGGCTTCAGGTGCCAGTGTCCGAAAGGGCGTGGGGGTTCAAATCCCCCCTCGCGCACAGGTGTGATGAGTCGAGACATTCTTTACGGATGAGTCGGGTCACGGTTAAACACCCCGGTCTTCGGACCGGGGTTTTTTCTTTGCCCGGATGTTGGGCTGGTAGTTTCTGGTGGCATCCAGGGTGAGCTGGCGGATGAACTCGTCTGTCGTGGGATCGCTGATGAGGGGAAATGCACCTCGCCACGCCACACCCGCCTGGAGCTGAACAAGCCAGGACACAGAACTGAAGAGGACGGGATCATCGATGCCGAAGTCATCCACTGAAAGGAAGTCGCGTCCCGAGCTCTTGTACTGATCCGGCACCACGCCGCGGGCTGCGCTGAACTCTGCCGTGCGGAAAACCTAGATAGTTTCGCACTGTCAGCGCGTGGCCACTATCTGGCCGGTAGTAAACGCGTCTATGAGCTTGGGCGATCTGACCGTGATTTATTGCCCTTAGGATGCCTGGTTCCGGAAGATTGACCGAGAACGCAGGGTCCCCAGGACCGGGCGGATATGCCATGACGGCGTAGTTTGGCGTTAGCGGAAGGATGATGGCTTTAGCGTCAAATAGAGGTGGCCGCTTCCTCGGATCCATACCGGGCGCTACACCCACCGCCGGGCAATCTCCCAGAAGATACTCACCGCCCTCCTCGGCAGGGCGAACGGAAAGACTGTAGTCAGCCAGATGCTGGCGTGTTCTTTGGAAGACGCTCTCAACCCATTCTTGGAACAAAGACCCCTGATTCTCCAGCTTTTGTATTGGCCAGAGCACTTCTTCTGATATCTCGTCCAGGATTGATGGCGCCTTGGATAGGTCGAAGCCATACTTGATCTTCGCCAATCTCGCTTGCATGTCCTTGTTGGCCTGGGTTCGTGCTTCAACCTCCGATATAGATTCTTGGTGGATCCTCTGGGCCTCCAGGCTTCTAGCGAAATGCAACGCAATGAAGTCCATAATTTGCGTCTTCTTCGTCTCTAGCATCTCGGGTCTACCAGCAAGGAGGGCATCGAACGCTGACCTCATTGGTGTCTCCATTGTTCCCCAAAGCGCTTCCATCCGATCGCCGTCATACTTCACGAAATAGCGCTCGAACCCGATGGCTCCAGGAGTGCGGGCAGGTAGTTCTGTTCCATTGACGATGTCGAATTGACCGACGAGGCCGTTCTTTAGGGTTGGGTCCTTTGAGAAGCGTCCAAGAAGGACACGAGAAACGTAATGTTGGCGGATACTCTTGGGGTTCTCACGGCTGCTCACTCCTGAGGTCTTATCCCTGAAGTGAGGGCGGGGTCAAACGAGATAGGATGCTGACGCCGCGCGAACCGGTCATGGGTGCGACAACAGCGCTGACCAGCCTGTCTCCCCCGACCGTAGTCACGCCCACGGCTCCTCTGGAACTGGTTCTGGCCAGAATCGGCCTACCGCGCTCTTGTCTTGATACCAAACCTGACCAACAGCTCGGGCCGCGACACCAGAACCAGCAACTGGAGCCAGGCAAGGTCTGCGATTTCTCCGGGTATTTTCCCGTCGTGGGCGGCAAACAAGGCTCGGTCCCGGAGCTTATTGTGGTTCTTATCGAACCCATGCAGGCTGTTTCTATACAGTGTCAACCATTCACGAGTGGCTTGTTCCAGCGAAATATCCTCGAGCTGCGCGTTTTTTCTGTGCGGAACTTTGATGCTGCCAAGTCCGGCTCGCTTTGCCTCAAAAAAGCCTTCTCGAATCTTTACTAGGGCATCAACTGCCCGTTCAGCCCTTGGGAGCAGTACTGGTTGGATCTCGGCTGGCATGGCCTTCCGTAGCTCTTGGAGCGCGTTGTTGGCCACCTTGTGAGAAAACAGAGAGTCCCATTTGAATCCAGTGATCAGACCATCGAATCTGCCCAGTGCTTGAAAGCTGAGGCTGAGTCGGGCGTGGTTATCTCGCGTGATTGTTGCCAATGACTGACAGTCACGGAACACCTGCTCCAGCGTCACCAGCTTTTCAAGAGCCATAGCTTCGTCGTAGATGCCGGCATTTGTGTAGTTAGCAGGTTCGGTTGCGATCGAGAACATGGTGTTCAGCTTTGCTACCCACCAGTGAGCAGCCTTGGTATACGCCTTTTGCCCCACGCCTGGGTCTGCCCGATCATTACTGACAAGGTGAATGCTGGGTCCCAACAGTTGAACCTTGTCAGCAGGCAGATTGTCCTGCCCTGACATGGCACCACCGTACAAGAGCAGGACAACTCCGCCGGGGCGTCCGATAGACATGCCCCAAACTTCAGGGCTGAGGCTTGTGAACAGCGTATCGAGATAGGCAGAAAACCCGAGAATTACGTCTGAGACAAGTTCTTTAGCAGAGGCGAATACGACGCCATCCACTGTCTCTATGTCCGGACGATCTACAGACAGAAATCCGCGGACAAGCGAATACCGGTAGCCGAGCACAGTGGACACCTCCACCAAGTGGCAAGAAGCTTGGGGCGCGAGTTCAAGCAGCCAATTCGTGAACGCAACTGCAAGCCGTTCAGCGGCAATTTCGGCAGTCTCGGCGGCACTGACCAGCATCTTGATAGTCATAAGCGGCGCAGTATGCGATTCCGATTCGCCATACTTGTTGGCCAGCGCAGCAATGCCTTCAGCGGCAGCCTCGGTAATCGATTCGGCAATAATGCCATCGAAACTCTTAAGGCGCTGCATCCTCGAATAAGCTGACGCGTTCCCGGCGTTCTTAGATGTGGCCATATTTGTCATTGTTAGCAGTGCTGGGCTCTTACCTGTTGATGCCTCCGCGGACCGTACAGTCCACTCGCCATCGTCCTGTTGGAGGACCACCCAGTGGCAAATCGATTCCATGTTCTTCGGATCACCTCCTGCAATCCACTCGGAAAAGCGGATTGGAACTGCCGGGGCAACCGGGCGATCAGGTTTACGAGGCATCGCTTAGCGCCCTGGTGAGTGATGAAACGCTGACGCTGAGCCGCTGGGTCGTTTCCTTCAATGTCTTTCCCTCACTGCGCAACTGCAGGGCTGTTTCAAGCTTTCCTGGGGTCATTGTCCTCGGGCGGCCACCTAGTCGCCCACGGGCCTTCGCTGCCGCCAAACCAGCCTTTGTCCGTTCAGACAGCCGGGATCTTTCGTATTCGGCCAAAGAAGCAAACATATCGAAGATCAGCTTTCCGTGGGCGCTGGTTGTATCCAGCCACGGCTCCGCCAAAGATCGGAAGCCTATCCCCCGTTGCCCCAGAACAGTCACAATGTCAGCCAGGTCAGCTGTGCTGCGTCCGAGCCTTGTCAGGTCAGCCACCACGAGCACGTTGCCCGGCTGCAAGTAATCCAGACATTCCTTCCACCGCACCCGGGCCTGAGTCGCACCGGACGCGTACTCCTGAAACACGCGCACTGCACCGGCCTCAACGAGAGCATCCACTTGTGAGTCCAAAGACTGTCCTCTTGTACTGACTCGTGCATAACTGATCAAGTTCCGAGACACGTCAAAAACCCCCCACGTCAGGTTGTGACCTGCTTAGATAACGAAAACCAAGTTCTGACTAACCCTAGCCGCGCATTTCGGGGCTTTAAGTGTGGATGTCGGCGCTAAATGGCGGCGTTCTGTCATCGCTATCTGTCGCCACGACGACTCCTTCAGAGTAAGAGACGATCCCTCACCGGCACTTCCGCTTCACACTGGTCAAGTGGCCCGACGAGCCGTGACACTGCTTCAATCAGTAGCGCCGTCGATATCCCTGCGCGGTGAGGTGGGCGACGAAGATGGCCTCAAACGAATCGTCGAGGGGTATCTGGGAACGGTTTGATTGTGCCTGAGCTTGACGGTACAGCCCTTGGACAGTCGGAATCCAAGACCGATCGAAGGACACGTCGAAGGGGAAGGCTGCGTCGGCGGCAGCCTCGGCGACGGCGTTCTGCATGTGTCCTTCGGCTGAGACAACCATCGCGAACCCGATAGCGATTGCGACACCGCCGATGACAAGCAGGACCGGATTCCACCCGTTGAATGCGGCGATGAGCACTGATCCGAGGCCGATGCCACCGACGGTCTTGCCCCAACCACGTCGCGATCGTGCGCGCTGAGCTGCATCGGCAAGGGCGGTCGGATAGAGAATGCTCATTCTGGGAGGCTCCGTGTGTTGTAGGGGCGCGTTTGCGGGCAGGGTCGCGGAGCCAGAGGGATCTTCGCGGCTGTAGGTCGCGCATCTGTCGTGGCCAGGCCGTCAAGGTTGCGGCTGAGCTTAGCTTAGTGGTTTAGGTGCGCGAGAACCGACCTCATCATCGACATCGTGACTGTCTCGTATCCCTTGGCATACGAGACGTCTCAGCGAAATGGCTTGCCAGCCTTCGGGGGATCTAGTCCTCGGGGTCCAGGAATTCTTACAACTATGGATCGCAACTCAGCGCTTCGATATCGATAGCCGCCATTAGTTGCGAGACACGGAGCCCCTGATGCAGTGCACAGACTGTCCCACTGCCTTAGAAGCTGGGACTGCTAAATTGACCAGGTTACGAGTACCAGGAAGGACACTGACCCTGCACGAAGGTCACACGGTGTGCAGACTTCACCCAGACGCCAACATCCGAGTCAGCTATCCTTGAACCGCCGGCCACCGGGAAGGTTCACCCCACGATAGATTCATTTCGCGTTGGTTGCGTTCGGCTTCACGTCATGTGGTTTTTGCTTCGATGGCCTTCGCCACGAAATGACTCGACGTATCATTCCCTTCGACTTAGTTAGTCGCCTTGTACGCGGTTCGTGCCCGATTGCGGAGCGCGTTCCTGAGCGCTTCGAAAGACCAGCCAGAAAGTCGTTCAAAGTATCGTGTAGATCTTTTGAGTTTTTTGGGTCCCTAAGGTTACCCAGGCGTATTTTCAATTCCGCAACGTCATCCGCGCTGTGCATCCGCTTGACAACCCTCAGCAGGTCCCCCTTAGCCTGCTGAAATTCCTGTCTTTCTCTGGTAAGTCGTGCGAATTTTCGCGTGGGATCGGTCAAACCTCGGTATAGTGCCACCACTGCCAATATGAGGGCAATAAGTGTGAAGGTGATGCTTGGCCACGTCAGATCAGGCTTGGGTGTAGGCAGCATCAACCAGCCGTCTTGCGTCTTTGAGATCTCAGTAGCCCAGTTCAATATTGGGATTAGGTTGAAGCCTCCCGCCGTCACAAGCAATCCGGCGACGTTGATAAGAGTATCGGTGTCAACTGGTGGAATACGTTCGTGCGGGTACCTTCTCAGGACGGCTACAACCCCAAGGGGGAGGACGACCATCGCGAAAAATGCCAAAATCCTCCCCCATACAGGAACTTCCGTAGGCGCCAAGACCCCTGCAATGAAGGCAACTGCCCCCACCCCATAGCAGCCAAACGCCCCGGCAAGCAGTTTATTGATGCGAACTTGTGTACCACGCGACACCTTATTCGCAGACTGTGAACTCGTCACTGACTCTCTCCCCAAGGCCCAATAGCTAAATTTCCATAACGCTTCGCTAAATGTAGCGGGTGAGGTGCGGCCCGGATGAACGGGCCGACTTGATGCCCAACAAAGTGCCACGCGTTTGTGAAACAGGCGAGAGGTGGCGGCATCTCAGCAAAGGATCCTCTATTAGGACGCACAAGTTGCCGGTCCCCCGGTGTCGAAACAACTGTCATTGGCAGCCCAGAGAAGCCACAGGACGTCTCAACAATGTGTCTCGACTCGGTAGTCTCAAATAGGGAGAAAGTAACCTTTGATGCACCTCCCATCGCCGTGGCCTGAAGTGGCGCCCGCTGCACACGAGCGGTTACCGGCGCGGACGGAGATCGGTTCAGCCTAACGGGTGTCCAGTGACCAGTGCTCGCACCAATTTTGCACCCGCCCAGTTAAAGTCTCCCTGGCGCCCATTAGAAGTACCAGCGCTGCTCCCCGTGTCCTCCCCGGCGCATGTGCAGGTCCTCGGAACGGGCTCAGTTGGCAAACCGGCCGCCGGCCCTGTGTAACGTGCACATCGCACGTTGACTGATCCATTTGCGGTGATCACGTCGACATTGGGCGGGCTGGCTTTCTAGAGCTGCTCCTGCAGGTCGACAGCCTGTGGCGCCGAAGTGGCTAGTGGCTGAGGATTGGCACAGGTGGGTTAACTGCCCACTCCCCCGCCATGACTGCATGTACACAAGCAGCGGCTACCATGGCTGCAGACGCCAAGACTTGATCCGTATTCCCTGTTGCTACCCCGGTGCCGAGCGCGTCTCGGACCAACGTTCCATGCCATAAGACATGCCATAAGACACGCCATAAGCCCTATTGGGGGCCACAGGTTTGCTATGGCGGGCGACACCATGTGCAGCCACGCTCGGAAAGTCGCATGAGGTCCTGTAGATATGCGAGCCATTCCTCTCGCGGCGGACCACGTTTTTCGCCTAACTATGACTCACACTGACCCCCACGTTGGTATACACATGGGCCACTCAACCATTTGGTCTGCATGGATATCAGCAGCAGGACAAGCCATCCATCCAACACGTCGAGCAACTGTAGGCTAGACGGGGGCTAAGACAGGGGGACACGTGGACATGGACGCGTGGGAAACAACAGCGCATATAACGCGCCGTGCAACAGTGGGACTCATTCGATGAATCGTGGTGACCTAAATGCGTGTCACTGCCATCATTCCCGGAGAAGTGCACATAGCTTTGAAGGCAGGACAATATACGCCCATCAAGTAGGAGAATTACCGGCCGATGGCACGATCTCTGCAAACCCCCGTACCGCCGAAACCTCAGGCAACGCGCGCCATTGACCGTGTGGTCTCCCTAGCGAACGGCAAGGGCGGAGTAGGCAAGACCACGACAGCAGCCAACGTTGGCGGCTATGTGGCCCTGGCCGGCTCCCGCGTGCTACTGATCGACCTTGACCCACAGGGCGACCTGGCTCGCGACCTCGGATATGAGCGCCAGACGGGCAGGGAATTTTTTCAGGCCCTCATCACCGGCACGACGCCGATGATCCTGCGTGACGTGCGGGACAACCTAGACGTCATCCCTGGCGGCCAGGATTTGGAAGACATCCAAGGACTTATGGTGTCCCGCTCCAGCCGCTCGGATGCAGGGGACTTCGGCGACATGCTCTACGCCGTCCTAGCCCCGTTGGCAGACGATTACGACTTGATCCTGATCGACACCCCGCCGGGGGAGCGGATCCTCGTAGAAGGCGCCTTCGCGATCTCCAGCGCCGTCGTCATTCCCACCCGCTCCGATGATGCAAGTATCGACGGAGTCGAACGCATCGCCCGCCGCTTCATGGCGGTGCGTGACCGCAACCCGTCGCTGCAATTGGCCGGAATCGTCCTTTTCGGTGTTGGACCGCGCTCCCTTCGCTTGGAGCGCAGCGTACGAGAAACTCTGGAAGAGATGCTCGGCACCGTCGCCCCGGTCTTCGAAACCCGCATCAGGAATCTAGAAAGCGCAAGCGCGGATGCCCGTCGCAAAGGCTTGCTCTTCCACGAACTCGAAGGTGCAGTCACCGACGCTCAGAAGAACCGCCTGAAGGCGCTCCGGGCGGGGGAGAAGCCGGCAGATGGCTTCTTTTCACGCAATGCCGGCGGACTGGCTGAAGAGTACGAGCAGTTGACCGGGGAGATCCTCGCCCGACTGAACGAAATCGAAAGCGAGAACCAGGCATGAGCGGCCGACAAAGTCTTGCCGGGGCGTTCGCACCCGTAGCGCCTGCCCGCGGCGCAGCACTGCAAGGGTTGCTGGCTCCAAAGCGGGGGAGAGGCGCACCTACCCCGGAGCCCAACCCCAAGGAGTCCCCGGAGGTGCCGGCCTGGGAACTTGTACAGGTGCCGCCAGCGGCCGCACCCGAGCTGGCAGATACGCAGGTGCCTACTGAACAGCCGCGGGCCGATACTCCGCCTGCTGAACAGGCAACTGTTGAAGAGGCGCCCCTTGAGGCGACAGGGGAGCGGGAGGACCCCAAGCCTTCGTCCGTTCAGGGCACTAAGACTATCGCTCGGCAGCGGCCTGCATCCAAGAAGACGACTACCCCGGCCAAGGCCTCCGAGCTGGTTCCCGGGGCGCTGCGCAACGTAGGGGTGTACCTGCCGCCGGCACTCCTCGCGCAGGTCAAGGATGCCGCGTACCAGGAGCGGACCACATACGCAGACCTGTTGATCGATGCCTTCGAAGCCGTCGACGACAAAAAGATCGCAAAGGAATTCACTCCCGTGACCACGCCGACCAATTCCGGCATGCCCAGGCGCGCAGCACGGAAACGGGGAGAAGCGGGCATTCAGATCCAACTGCGCCTCGACGGACTGCAGGTTGCCTGGCTGGATGAAAAGGTCGCTGAATTTGACGCACCGTCACGTAGCGCGCTGGTATCGACCGTCTTCAAGCTTCATATCCAAGCGGAGCAGTCTGTAGGGGAGTGATGCTGCCTCGGGCATGGCACGCCTTCCAATAGTATTTATGGCATGCCTTATGGCATGAATGGGGGAGCGCAAAGTACTTTCCGAGGTATAAATACAGCTGCCCGGCTGCAAACCGTCCAAGCAGGCGGCCAACCAAACGCGCAAAGGCCTGCCCGATCCTTGGTCCTGGTTCTTTACCCCGTTCTGTTGAAAGCTATGTCGGACAGCGACCATTCATCAGGGGGGCCCTCAAACAGTTCCCAGGGATAGTCATCATCGGGGGAGAGCAACTGCGGAACGCAATCGACGTTCTTTGCGAGCCATTCCCGCCAGATAATCCGGTCGTTGCGATACCGCTGCAACTGGAGGGCCACAGCTTCGAGGACCCCGAACTGTTCGGCGAGCTGCCTTAGCGAAGTCCCAGCGACGATTGACCAGGCGCGGCCTGCACCTCGGGAGACCAAGTTCCAGGCGGCAAGAACCTCCAGGGCTTCGTGCACGGCGGACCGGGACAACCGCGTGGCACGGACAATTTCCAATGTCGGCATGGCGGGGGAGTGTTCCAGGGCTTCATAGACAAAGGCGGCGGGCAGCCCCAGTTCCCGGAACACCGGACGGAGGGCGTGGATCTTCCCTTTCTGCCAAGAGGCGTCTTCGGCTGCAGTCTTCAGCTCTTCGGGAACGGTCAGCATATAAAGATCGCCCTTGGTTCCACGGCCTTCTTCAACGAGGGTGATCAGGGGATCCTTTTCGCCACGTAGTTCCCGCAGGTGGAGGCCGACCGTGGTGTGGTCGAGGCCTGTGGCGACCGCAATGGACCGGACGCCGAATTCGATAAACCGCGAAGCCGTCATGTGTGCTGCCTCGCCCAGCGCCCTAAGCACCATCCGTCGTGCCAGACCTGTCCTGGATTCCTGGTAGTTCACCTCCCTAATGCGCAGGGCATTTCGCCAGCTCCGGATGAACCGATGCTCCGCATCGGGATTAGAAATTGCAGGGACCCCATTTACCCCTGCCGCCTGTGTAGTTGGCTGGCTTGTGGGGGATCTGCGGACATTGTCATTAGGGTGGCTTTTTGCGGAATTTTTGCTCAGGTAGCTGAGGGCCTTCATCCAGTCCCGGCGCAGGGCCGGGAGCCGGTGACGGGCTGCATACCGGGCGTAGAAGGAGGCCAGTCCAGGCCATGTGCCCTGGAGCATGCGTCGCTCCACGTCAACGAGCTCGAGGCCGGCGGCCGCGGCGCCGACGATGACTGCCTGGCGCGCGTCCGAATCTGAGGCGTACCGGTTGGTGTCGTACATGCCGGTCTGGGCAAGAACCTGCATGGCCCGGGACATGCGACCCACCGGGTGGTCCACGACGGGTGCAGAGAAGGTTGCCGGGGTGAAGGTCTCTTCCTGGCGGAGTGCCCTGACGGCTTTGATCTCGGCGGAAAGATCCTTGGTCATAGCGGCCCAGACCGCCGCGCTGTTGGGCCTACGGGCGATGTCGTAGGCCATCGCCAGGCTCATCGCCAGTTCCTGGTGGCCGCCTCGCTTGTGCGGTGAACCGGGGGTTCGCATGCAGCCGTGGAGGAGGTTCTGGTGCGGGGTCTTGTCCAGGGTCCGGTACCGGGTGCCCAGCGCCTCGACAAGATCACGCGCTTCGGAGAAGATGACCCGCTGCGCCAGCGGGACGTAGACGTGGCGGCCGCCGTTGGGAGAGTAATCCTCAATCCACCGGGCCCCCACCGAATGCAGCCAGGTCTGGACCGCGCGGACGTCCGCTTGGACCCAGTCCACTCCGGCTACAGAGGAGTCGAAGTCGAGGAAGATCGCAGCGCAGGTGCCGTCCTTGCCAAAAATTCTCACGGCCGCGGGAAAAGACGGGAGTGTCTCGGTGAGGTTCCGCTCGTGTCGTTGCGGGTAGGTCTTGCCCCCATCCCGCGACAACCGTACGCGCGGCTGACCGGCCAGTAATGGTGTTAGGGCTGTCCAAAGGGTCGCTGGGTCATTTTGCTGTCCTGACACGCCAGAAGTGGGGTGTAATGGCAGCACGGAGACGTGCTGATGTACGATGTCAGTAATCCTTTCGGGGATTGAGGTACGAAAAAGGACCGATCCTGCCAGATCGGTTTTATAGCAACACAAGGGATGGCCGTTTTAGGCCTTCCACGACTTACAATCTGATCCGCCGGCAAGCAATCCAGAGGGTAAGTCTCAAGCTTCGAAGGCCCGCCTAGTGCGGGCCTTCTTTTGGTTATGAGGCCATGCGGATGGGCAACTCCTGCTGATAGTCATCCCGGTCGAGTGCGGCCAGGTCTTCCTTGAGCTGTGGCTCGACAACGGACAGAAGGTATTCCGTAACGGTCAGGCCCTTGTGCGCTGCCACTTTTGCGATACCGTCAGCGGTTGGTTCCGGTGAGCGGAAACCAATGAACTTACGCAGCCCCTTGCTAGGACGCCCGCCGCCTCGATTTACTGCTACTGCCGTCATTTGCTGTGTCCTTTGATTTTGTAGCCGCCTAAGCCGCTACAGCTTCATCGTTGTGGTGCCCGCCCCGCAGAATCACAGGATGATCCTTCGCGACTGCTCCGAAACTATCACCGGCCTAGCAGCCGTCCGGGGATTTGTTTTCAGAAAACGGCAGCGTGTCGCTTGTGTGACCTTGACGCCGACCATCGGGTTCTCCTATCAGTTCCATGAGTGACTCATCCCGAACCCATCTTAGACATGTCTAACGCAATGGTTAAAGCAAGCCGCTCAATCGGTGACAATGGAGATATGGAAAAATCTGAGCGACGATCCCATGTTGACGCGGCTGCCAGCTACAGACGTGCAGTCATGTTCGACCTCGCCGAAGAATTTGAGGTCGGCTTTTTCCTCTCGTACTACCGAAACTTCTCCATTCCACACATTGCTCAAGTACTTGCCCAGACCGGGGAGGTACATGCCAGGCCGTCCAAGCGCTCGATGGACACCGCGATCGTGATGTACGAACTGATCGAGGATGGATTTGATGGAGCCCGGGGACGAGCAATGGTGGACCTTCTCAATAGAGTCCATAAGGGGATCAGAGGAACAAACGACGATTTCCTATATGTCCTCACGACGTTGCTGGTTGTTCCCATACGCTTCTGCGATGCTCACGGCAGACGGCCAACGACTATGGCTGAACGCCAAGCAGCAACGGATTTCTACGCAGAGTTGGCCGAGCGCATGCATATCAGTCACCCGTTTACCACATACGAGCTGGCAGCCCAGTTCCTAGACGACTACGAGGAGCAGTACTCTGCACCAAGTGACGCGGGCGCGGGCCTCATGGCTTCCACGATGAGCCTATTTAGAGACCGCCTCCCACTCCCACTCGCGCCGCTGGCCGCGCCAGTTCTATCCACATTGTTCGGCGACAGTCAATTAAGCCGTTCCTTGGGACTCCCTGTGCCTCATCCGATTATGAGGACGGCAGTCACCTTAGGCCTTCGAGCCCGGGCCGCCCAGCTTCGTCGGCGCTCACCTCGAGCGCAGTCTCGATTTACTCCTGGTAAGGCAGGCAGTGGCGTATACCCTAGTGGTTACTCACTAGCTGAACTGGGACCGCGCCGCCGTGCCAACTAGAAGCAAAGCCTTCCGTTGCGCGAAACAGGCTGCGAAACGCCGGCTTCAGGAGCTACCCCTACCACAAGAGCTGTCGCTGGAGACGCTTCAAGCAGTCGTGGAGCGGGAGCGAGACATCAGCATCGCACTGAGGCCGGCTGACTCGAGCAACGATCCCCTTATAACTGGAAGCGTCCTCTTCACGGACAGCCACGCGGTAATCACTTATCCGGGAGATGCAAGCCCTCACCGTAAAATCAAGATCCTCTGCCACGAGTTCGCACACCTCCTGTTCGCTCATGAACAACTGGGTCCAGCGGGACGAATACCGGACGATATGGCGAGGATGCTCGAATTCCTGGATCCGGAGATGATACGGGCGCAGCTGCTTCGACGTCGCTGCTTCGATAGTCCGGATGAGCTGGAAGCGGAAGTTCTAGCTGACATGCTTTCAGTACGGCTTACGTGGTCTTCAGCTCTTCGCGCGGCCACGCCCGACTCATTTGGCCGTGTCTTTGGATGAATGACTGGATTCCGGCAGTCATACTTTGGTGTCTTACCCTCGTTCGACTTCCAACTATTCGAATTCGTGAGGCACTTCCTGCCCTCTTTGGAGCACTCTTTGCCTCGGTTGCCTTTACTCTTTACGTCCCCTCGGTGTATCTGGCTGTTGATCATGTGCTCGGTGGAGGCAATGCGGTCGCCGTCGTCCTGTCGGAATTCGTAGTTGCGGCGCTCTGGCAAATCCAACGGTCGCTCCAAGTGGCTACTTCCCCTTCTACTGCAGCATGCGGCAAGGCGTGGGGCAGCTGGTGGGCGATCTGCTCTGTCGCGATGCTCCTGTCATTTCCCGGGTGGAATGCCCCGCTTTCCACCCGGTGGGTTGTAAGCGTGTACGGCGCCCAGCCAGCGCTTCTTGTCTTCCAAGCCTTCGCCGTGGCCTTCATAATGACGGTGAGCATCAGCGCGCTCAAGATATGCCTGCCCCGGCTAACGCAAATGAGAGGTCTTTTTCGCTCAGGCTTCAGCATGGTACTTGCAGGATTTGCCCTGGCTCTCGCTTTAGGCGGCCTGCGACTGTTTGGAAACTTTCTCGAATCGGGTTCGGAGCCAAAAGCGGCAATCGAATGGCTCTATGAAACAGCTCAGCAAGTGATTGTCATCCTGGTTTCGTTGGGGCTCTCCTTGCCTCGCCTTGCAGCCGTAGCACAGCGGCTGGCCCTGACCCTGAAGGCAGCAAAAATGCTCCGTCGGATTCAGCCGATCTGGTGGAAGCTTGCATCCTCAGAGATGGACCTGGTGATTGATTCAAAGCGGTGCTCCAGATCTGAGTTTTTGACTATCAAAAGCGTCGCGCGCTTGCAACGCCGCATATCAGAGATCCGGGACAGTGAGACTCGGGCCCTGACCCGAGGCTACGTAATGGATACTCAAAGTGCAGAAATAGTTAGAGAAGTTGAGACACTTTTGTACGACTACGCCGATGGCGCCACCAATAGCAAGAAAGCAGCGATGCGTTGATAGCCAGGAACAGCCCGTACGCAGAGCAACGCCGCGCCGAGCTGGCCCGTCGGCTCCGAGTGCTGCTAGACGTTGTTGTTGCTGAGGGTGGGAGGCCCTACGAATTCGTAGATATTCAATCAGCTTTGGCGGCCAAGGGAGTCAAGCTCTCACGCGCGCGGTGGTACTACATGCGTGATGGGGATGGTCCTCTAGTGACGGACGCCGCGCTGCTTGAGGCGCTGGCAGAATTTTTTGGCGTCCCTGGTGCATATCTCACCGATCCGGGGTCAGAAATGCCGGCGCGGGTGGAGGCTCAACTGGAGCTCCTAAAGACCATGCGGAAGAACCAAGTGAAATCCTTCGCTCTCCGAGCGCTCGGGGAGGTCTACGACGCAGAAAGCGTAAGGTCTCTCGAAAAGCTCATAGACAGGGCCTTAGACGACAAAAAATAGCTTCTTTCCCAGAAAGATGAAGCATCCATCCGTGGTAGCGTTAGACATGTCTACAGACATGAATAAGCACACTGATCCCTAGCCGGAGATGTTCTTCAGCCTTTACCCATGAACAGATCAGCGATAAGCGAATGGTCTTTGCTGGGTTTTGCTGATCAGGCCATCTGAAACACGTCGGAAGCGATAGCCACCGGCAATGGGTTCCCGCAACGCGATCACTGCGCTACGGCACACGAAGGGGCTCGAAGCCGTGAAGACTAAAGGGCTTTCTATCGGCCTTATCGTGCTGGTTCCCGTCATCCTCCTTGCGCTCGTCTTTTCCGTCCTTTTGGTGCTTTCTCCAGCGAAGCCCGCCACCGCCGACTGCGGCCCCACAGTCTCGGTCTCCATCAACGGCAATACAAAGGTCGATGGCTACTCCCAGGAGCAGTTGAAGAACGCTGCGGCGATCATGGGTGCCGGCAAAGGGCTGAATCTGCCCGTGAAGGGCCAGATGATCAGCGTCATGGTCGCCCTGGGGGAGTCCGGGCTCCGTGTTCTTGACCGTGGCGACGTGGCCGGGCCGGATTCACGGGGTTTGTTCCAGCAGCGCGGGAACGGTGCGTGGGGATCGTACGCGGATCGGATGGACCCGACCATCAGCGCGACGAGCTTCATCAAGGCGCTGCAGAAGGTGGATGGCTGGGAGCTGCTGGAGCCGACCATTGCCGGCAACAAGGTCCAGCGCAACGCGGACCCGTACCACTACCAGAAGTATTGGCCCGAGGCCGTGAAAGTCGTTCAGGCACTCTCGGACGGCAAGTTCTCCCTGGAAGGCAGCGGCTGCGCTATCCCAAGGCAGTCCGGCGCCGGGAATGACTACCCGTGGAAGAACTCACCGACCTGGGTACAGGCCGGCACGGGCCCAGCCGTGGCGTCGCCGCTGGGCATGTTCTACCGCGAATGCGTCGACTTCGCTCTCTGGCGAGTGAACCAGCAGGTGGGTTCCACCAGCGCACCGTTTAAGTTTCTCAATGGCACGTTCCGCCCGGACGGACAGAAGTTGGGTCCCGCGCTGACGTGGAAGGCCGGCTGGGACGCCAGAGGCTGGGCCACCGGCAAAACACCCCGGGTTGGTGCCGTCGTTTGGTACGCACCCGGTGCCGGGGGAGCGGACCCGACCTTTGGACACGTCGCGGTAGTCAAGGAAGTCAAGGACAACGGGACCTACGTCGAAGAGGGCTACAACGGCAACCCGCCGCCGGATGACCACAACTACTACACCCGGACGGTCAGCAACACGACTCCGTCAGCCTTCCTGTACCTGCCCACCCAAGAGGAGAAGAAGTGAAAAAATCCCTGGCATTCACCGCGGCGGTCCTGCTGTGCACCGCCTGCGCACCGGCAGCGGAAACCACACCGGCCCCGGCGCCCAGCACGGCCGCCGCCTCAGCACCGGTCTCCCTGAGCGCCGGCAGCGGCCCGCAGGCCCCCGACGGCACCGCGCCGGCCACCATCGGCATCAGCTGGGACCAAGCCAGCAAGGACGCGGCCGTAGACACCGCCCAGAAGGCCATGGCGGACTTTGCCCGCCCGGGCGTGGAGGACAAGCAGTGGGCCAACGACCTGGCCCGCTGGCTCACGCCGCAGGCCACGGCCGATTACTCCGCCGTGGATCCGGTCAATGTCCCCGCCACCCGGGTCACCGGCCCCGCAACGCTGACGGTCGATGAGGCCAACGGCTACGGGGTCATGGCAGCTGTTCCCACCGATGCCGGGACCTTCACCGTGCAGCTGCTCCGCACCGGCCCGGATGCCCCGTGGAAGGTCAACCGGCTCACCCCGCCCGCGTCCTAAGCGCGCCTCACTAACCCCCGTCAACGTAAGGAAACAGGTTTCATGAGCACCACATCAACAGAGGTCCTGGCCTTCCCGAACATCCAGGCCATCATCAGCAACAACGGCACCGCCGAGGTCGTCGTCGCAGGAAACTCCCGCGTCGTCCCGGCAGGGGAGACGCTGCAGGACCTGCGCGACAACGCCCTGGCCCTTGTCGTGGCCGAAGCCAAGACGCTGCAGCGCCCCGTCCGGGTCCGCATCGAGGATCCCGAAGGCCACGGCGAACTGATCGTCCACCCGGGAGGCAACGTCGAATCCGTCTCCTACGAGCCCCGGGCCGGCCGTCGCCGCACCGCCGCGACCGCCAGCGCACCCGTTCCGGCCGCCCCGGAAGTTATCGACGCGGTTCCAGTGCCAACGCCTGCGGTGAAGCCTGAAGCTGCCCAGCCGACGGTGGACCGTCAGCCCTGGCCGCCCCTTCCCGCTGAGACGGCGTTGGCCGGGGAAGTGGCTCCGGCCGACGATGAGGCACCGCAGCAGTCTGTTGCAGCCGATACGCCGGTGACCCGCCGCAGTTTGAAGGAGACCTCCTTCCTGGTTAGCGCCCCGGTGCTGGAGCCGGCCACACAGGGCTGGCGCGGCACCTTCACCCGCCTGGGCTTTCGGATGGACCCGTCAGCGGAGGAACTGTCCGAGCGTGAAGACATCCGCACTGTCAGCCAGCACTGGCCCGGCCCGCGGACCATCGCCGTGGTCAACCGCAAGGGCGGGGCCAACAAGACGCCCACGGTTGTGATGCTCTCCGCGATCCTGGCCCGCTACAGCGGCGCAGCAACCGTGTCCTGGGACAACAACGAATCCCAAGGCACCCTGGGATGGCGGACCGAGAAAGGCGCCCACGACCGCAGCGTCCTGGACCTGATCGATTCCTCCACGGAGCTGCTGTCCCCGTCCACCAACGCGGCCGAGATCGCCAAGTTCGTCCACCACCAGACCGCCGACAAGTTCGACGTACTGCGCTCGGACGAAAACGAAGAAGGCGACCACGAAGTCACCGCCGAGGAAGTGGACATCGCCCACCAGGTCCTCACCCGGTACTACCGTCTGGTCATCATGGATTCGGGGAACACCGCCCGGGCCGCCAACTGGCGGCGGATGATCGACCACACCAACCAACTCGTCGTCCCCGTCACCGCCATCGAGGACCGCGCAGAAGCAGCCCGGCTGACACTGCAGACCCTCGAATCCCGTGGTGGCCACGACGCCGAGTTGGCGCGCAACGCCGTCGTGATCGTCTCCGAATCCACCGACGCCAAGCGCAGCATGACCGGGGATGCCCTGAAACGGGCGAAAGCCGAGGCACAGCGGATCGCGGACGGCTTCGAGCCGTTCGTGCGCGCCGTCGTCCGCATCCCGTACGACCCTGCCCTGGTCAACGGGCCGATCCGCTACGAAGCGCTCCAGCCCGCCACCCAGCGGGCCTGGCTCGCCGCTGCGGCCGCCGTCGCCAAAGGCTTCTAGAACCATTCCTGCGGAACTTGAGAGTTGAGAGGAGGAACCATGCAACAGACCTTGAATCCCTGGGTTACCCGCCCCACGGCTGATGAACCAGCTGAGGAAACCCGGGCTGCGGCCGTCCCGCCGGCGGCGGTCATCAACGGACCGTTGCGGGGCATGGTCGAGCCAGACGCGGCAGACCGGCTGGCATCCCGCAGCATGGCCGGCACAGCCCGTCTCTGGGTTGTTGGGACCCATGGGGGAGCGGGTGAAAGCCGGATCGCTGACCTCATCGAATCTGCCCGTTCCACGGATCATTGCTGGCCGGTCCTCCCCAGCGGCGGCAGGCCGCCGGTGCTGCTGGTCTGCCGCGCAGACATGCAGGGCCTGACAACTGCCAGGAACGCGCTCACCCAATGGGTGTCAGGCTCTGCCCCGCAGGTGGACCTGCTCGGCCTCGCCGTCCTGGCTGACGCCCCGGGAAAGACACCCAAAGCACTCCGGGACTTCACCGCCCTCGTAGGCGGCGGAGCGCCCCGATTCTGGTCCTTGCCCTGGGTGGACGCCTGGCGGCACACGGACGCCACGGAGCTGCCAGCCGTCCGCGAATACCAGCGCTTCATTACCGACGTGGCCGCCCTGGCCACGGCAACCAACCACTGAAAGGTCTCACCATGAACACGTTCACTGCACTCTCAACCAGCGTCATTCCCAACCCCACCCCCGTCGTCCCTGCGCAGGCCGGCGGTCTGTTGACCATCCTGAACTGGGCTTCCGGTATAGGCCTGGTCCTGGGCGTCCTGGGCGTCATCATCGTCGGCATCGGCATGGTCATACAGCTCCAGCGCGGTGAAGGCGCACAGGCGATCGGCAAGCTCGGCTGGGTCCTGATGGGCTGCATCATCATCACCGGTGCCGCGGGCATCGTCCGCGCCTTCGTCTAAGCCAGCACCATCCACGGGAGGTTCCGTATGAGCCAGTCAACAGAGAGCACCACCGACAGCAATCCGTTTACCAAACCCGGCTTCATCATCGCGGCCGCGCTGGTAGTCGCGCTGGTTGCGGCGGGGATCGTCATCTTCCTGCTCCCCAAAGGGCAGAGCAATGCGGAGCCCGCACCGGTTTCAAGTAGCACAGCCACCGCCAGCCGCAGCGCTTCGAGTGACGGAGGAAAGAGCATTTGTGGGCTGCCGTCTTCCTCTGAGACATCACTTGGGGCAGCGCCCACCTCAAAGTGGGAGTTGGTAGGCAAGATGGCGACCCCCACGGATCCTGAAGTTGGGCCGGGCAAAACCGATACGAACGGCTTCCGCTCATGCTTCGCACATTCACCCACGGGGTCCCTTTACGCGGCCATGAACGTCGCTGCTCTGGGGTCCTCTGGTTCAGCAGAACTGGAGCAGAAGCTGGCCGACAAGCTCCTGGTGCCTGGGGCTGGCAGAGACGCAGCTATGCGTCAGGTGGCAGCGGGTTCGCGCACGACCGGCCCCAGCACTCCCATTCAGGTTCGAGGATTCCTCATCAAGTCGTACACCCCTGACGAGGCGAACGTCGACCTCGCCTTTGAAACCGACAAAGGCGCACTCGGACGCACGACATTATCAATGCGATGGATGGACGGTGACTGGAAAGTAAAGCCAGCTGATGATGGCACCACATACATTGGTGTGACTCAAATAAGGGACCTCAGCGGCCTGATTCTCTGGTCGGGAGTCTGACATGGCCGAGTGCAAATTCGGAGACTTCGGTTGTGGCTTGGGCAACGCACTCGAAGACATAGCCAACGACGCAATCGGCAACTTAGCGAAGTCCATCATGGAGGGCATGAGCCAGATGGTGACAACTCTGTCTACCTTCTGGGTGTCCATGCCGACTGTGAACCTCACCAGCGAGGATGGGGCAACGGCCAGTCCGGTCGTATCCGCTGTGAACAGCGAATTGATGCCCTGGACCCTGGCGCTGGCAGTTCTCGCTGTCATTCTCGGCGGCATCAGAATGATTTGGGAACAACGTGGGGCGCCGCTGAAAGACCTCCTACGATCACTGGTCACACTGACTCTGGTCTCGGGTCTCGGCTTGGGAGTCATTTCAATTTTGGTGATTGCCGCCGATGCCTTAGCTAGCGCCATCATCGAAAAATCCACGGACGGGAAAGGATTTGCCGATGCTTTCCAGAAAATCGCCGCTGTTCAGACAGGCGACGCGGTCTTCATCCTCATCGTCCTCGGCTTGATCGGACTGATTGCGTCCCTGGTCCAGATCGTCCTTATGGTCGTCCGCAGCGGCATGCTGGTGATCCTGGCCGGCATCCTGCCTACCACCGCCGCATTCACCAATACCGAGATGGGCAAGCAGTGGTTCCAGAAGGCAGTTGGCTGGACCGTCGCCTTCATTCTCTACAAGCCAGCTGCAGCGATCGTGTACTCGGTCGCATTCCTGTTGATGAGCAAGACCAGCGGGAAGGATGCCCTGATTGGCTCCATCACAGGGTTCACGTTGATGATCGTTGCCCTGTTCGCCCTTCCAGCCCTGATGCGGTTCGTGACGCCGATGGTGGGAGCCGTTGCCGCCGGCAGTGGGGCAGCGGCAGGAGCCGCCGTGGGCGCCCTTGCCACGGGGGCCGTGTCCATGGGCCGAGTTGGCAGTGGACGGGGAAATGCAGCGCCGATCCCAGCAAGCACCAGCAATACGCCCAGCACGAACGCAGGCAGCTCTCCCAAAGGCAGCCCCGGATCCTCCGGTGCCCGGGGCGGGGGAGGGCAGCCCACGCCTGGCTCTTCGGGTCCGGGCGGCGCTGCTGGCACCGCAGGCAAAGCGGGAGCAGCCGCACCGGCCGGCGGCGCTGCAGCCACGACCGGTGCCGCAGCTACGGGCCCGGCCGGCATGGCCGTAGCCGCAGGCGTACAGGTGGCGTCCAGGACATCAGAGGCAATCAAGACGACCGCGCAGGATTCAACGGGGGAGGGCCCCAGTGGCAGCAATTAACACCGAATACAAGGAACCGTCCTACGGCAACTGGCGCGTCCCGCGTTCAGCCGGCCTGGGCAACCTCGGCGCTATCGGCACCGGCATTGTCATGGTCGGACTCCTGCTGGGCATCGTAAGCTTCGCCATCTGGGGCCTGTTCGTCGGCCTGGGCGTCCTCGCCGTCGCCGGCGCCTGCGCGCTGCTTCTGACCGTGAAGGACAAGCACGGCCAGTCCGTAGTAGACCGTTTCGGTACCCGCTTGGCTTTCAAGGTCTCGAAGTCCTCCGGCACCAACCTGTACCGTTCCGGCCCCCTTGGCGTGACCGAGTGGGGCATGTACCAGCTGCCCGGGTTGGCGGCTAAGTCCACCCTGTACGAGTTCACCGACTCCTACAAGCGCCCCTTCGCCATGCTCCACGTCCCGGCCACCAGCCACTTCACGGTGATCTTCTCCACCGAACCAGACGGTGCGTCCCTCGTGGATCCCGAGCAGGTCGATGCCTGGGTCGCCAACTGGGGCGGCTGGCTCGCCGGGCTCGCCGACGAGGCCGGCCTGGACGCCGCGGCCGTGACCGTTGAGACCGCCCCGGACTCCGGGTACCGGCTGCGGAACGAAGTCCTAATGAACATCGACCCGGACGCCCCGCAGTTCGCCAGGGACATGCTCCACGAGGTCGTCGACACCTACCCGGAAGGCTCGGCCACGGTCCGGGCCTGGGTGTCCCTGACCTTCAACGCCTCCCTGCGGGCGGGCTCGAAGAAGCGCACCCCGGAAGACGTCGCCCGCGACCTGGCCTCCCGGATCCCCGGGCTGTCGGCACGGCTGCAATCCACCGGGGCCGGGATCGCCCGGCCCATGTCCGCGCAGGAACTCTGCGAGGTCGTACGGATCGCCTACGACCCGCCCGCAGCGCTGATCATCGATGAAGCCCACGCCGCCGGCACCCCGGTATCCCTGACCTGGGATGAGGTCGGCCCGACCGCGACGCAGGCAAGCTGGGACGACTACCGCCACGACTCCGCGTTCTCGGCCTCCTGGACCATGACCGGAGCTCCCCGCGGCTCCGTGAATTCCTCGGTCCTGTCGCGGCTATTGGCCCCGCACGGGGACATTGACCGCAAGCGCGTCTCGCTGCTCTACCGCCCGATGGACTCAGCCCGCGCCGCCGCCGTGGTTGAGCGGGACCAGAACAACGCCAACGTCCGCATCACCTCCGGCAACCGCCCAACAGCACGGGCACTGATCGATGCCCGCTCTGCTGTCCAGACTGCCCAGGAAGAAGCCCAAGGCGCCGGTCTGGTGAACTTCGGCATGGTCGTCACCGCCACGGTGACCGACAAGGAACGCCTTCCGGACGCCGTTGCCGCCATCGAGCAAACGTCCGGTACCGCCCGGGTGCTGCTGCGCCGCGCCTACGGCTCCCAGGACACCGCCTTCGCAGCGTCCCTGCCCCTGGGGCTGGTCCTGCCCAAGCACAGCATGGTGCCCACCGCGATAAAGGACGCCCTCTAATGGCCCGGATGAAGCTTTTGACAGCAAAGAAGGCAAAGACAGTAAAGACAGCAAAAGCCCCGGCAAAGGAAGCAGGGCCGGGCTCGCGGGGCTGGACAGGACGGGGCGGCGGCATGGCCCAGCTGCTCCCGTCGGTCCGGGAGTACCGGGGGACAACGGTTCAGGTCTGCGGACTGTGGCCGTTCTCTTCCGGTGCCTCATCACCCATGATCGGTGTTCCACTCGGCCGGCATGAGGAAACCCGGGCAACGGTCTGCTGTGATCCGATCAGCTGGTTCCAGCGCGCACGGCTGATTTCCAACCCGTCCGCGTTCATCCTTGGCAAACCGGGCCTCGGAAAGTCCACGGTGGTGCGCCGGATGTTCATCGGCCTCTCCGCCCACGGCGTTCACCCGCTGATCCTGGGCGACCTCAAAGGCGAGCACGTCAAAGCCGTGAAAGCCCTCGGCGGCCAGGTCATCAAGCTCGGCCGCGTCGTCGGCTACCTGAACATTCTCGACCCCGGGCAGGCTGTCGAAGCAGCCCAGCTGCTCGAAGACAGCGGGCACCACGAAGACGCCGCGCGGGTGCGCGCCGACGCCCACGGCCGGCGCCTGACCATGGTCGTCTCCCTCATCACCATCAGCCGGAACAACGCGCCCACCGACCAGGAGCAGACCATCCTGGACCGGGCGCTGCGCGTCCTCGATGAACGCTTTGACGGCGTCCCGGTCCTGAAAGACCTGCTGGACGTGATCGTCTCCGCGCCTGACGAGCTGCGCCAGGTCGCGCTGGACCGTGGCGACCTGAACATCTACCTTCAGGAAACCCGGGCCCTGGAAGCAACCCTGCTGGGCCTGACCGGGGGCGGAAAGCTGGGCGAAATCTTCTCCCGGCAAACCACGAACCCGATGAAGCGGGACCGCGCTGTCGTCTTCGATGTCTCCAGCATCGACGAGACTGAAACCGACCTGCAGGCCGCCGTGCTGCTGGCCTGCTGGTCCTATGGCTTCGGCACCGTGAACGTCGCCAACGCCCTCGCCGACGCGGGCCTGGAACCTCGCAGGAACTACTTCGTCGTCCTGGACGAACTGTGGCGGGCACTGCGGGCCGGCAAGGGCATGGTCGACCGCGTGGACGCCCTCACCCGGCTCAACCGATCCGTCGGCGTCGGACAGATCATTATCTCCCATACCATGTCCGACCTGCTGGCCCTGCCCGCAGAAGATGACCGGATGAAAGCCCGCGGCTTCGTCGAACGCTCCGGCATGGTCATCTGCGGCGGCCTGCCCGCCTCCGAGATGCCCCTGCTGACCTCCGCGATACCCCTGTCCCGGCAGGAACAGCAAAAGCTCATCTCCTGGCAGGACCCGCCCGCCTGGGACTCCCGCGGCGTTGACGTCGAACCGCCAGGGCGTGGGAAATTCCTCATCAAAGTTGGCGGCCGTCCCGGAATCCCGGTCCAAGTGGGGCTGACCTCCGTGGAGCACGGCCCCGACGGGGTCAACGACACCGACGGCAAATGGCACGGATCCCCGGAACCAATCCTTGACCCGGCCGCACCCATCATGCCAACTGAAGGAGGCACGCTGTGAGCGCACCGAACCGCAAAGGCATGGGCCTCGGGGACGCCATCCTCGTCTGGCTGGCCATCGGCTTCATCGTCGTCTTCGGTGGCGGCACGTACGCCGCGGTGCACCTCGGGTCCTGGATGGCAGGCATCGACGTCCCGCCGGCACACCCCATTGACCTGATCGCCGGGCTCATCAAGGGCAAGGTTCCTTGGCCGGCCCAGTCCACCGTAGTCGTTTGCGTCATGGCGGGCCTGGTCCTGGCCCTGGCCGTCGTCGTCCTGGTGGCGTGGCGGCAGGGCGCGTCCAAGCGCGCCCGCGTGGACAAGGCCGCCCGCTACCTGGGCAGGGGCAAGTCACTCGCAGCGTTCTCCGAGAAGGGTGCGCAGGCGAAGGCCGAACGGCTGGAAATTAAGGACAACCCAGGCATTGTCGTGGGCAAAGTGGTTTCCACCGGTCAGAAGTTCGTCCAGTCCTGGGAAGACCTCAGCCTCGACATCTGGGGACCCCGAACGGGTAAATCCACTTCGCGGGTGATGCCCGCGATCCTGGATGCTCCCGGCGCTGTCGTCTCCACGTCCAACAAGCGCGACGTGGTGGATGGCACCCGCGGCGTCCGCGAGGCTACGGCCCCGGTATGGGTGTTCGATCCGCAGAAGATCGCCCAGGAAGAACCGGACTGGTGGTGGAACCCCCTGTCCTACGTCACCGACGAAGAGAAGGCGTACAAGCTCACCCAGCACTTCGCGGTCGGCTCCAGGGTTCCTGGGTCCAAGCCCGACGCCTACTTCGACCCCAAAGCCGAAGACATTCTTTCCTCCTACTTCCTCGCTGCAGCGCTCGGTGAACTGCCGATCACGCAGGTCTACCTGTGGGTGACCGAGCAGGTCAGTCAGGAACCTATCGAAATCCTCCGGGAGCATGACTACGAGCTGCAGTACAAGGGACTGGAGTCCACACTGAAGCTGGCCGACAAACAGCGCGACGGTATCTTCGGCACCGCCGAGAAGATGATCCAGTGCCTCAAGAGCCGCAACACGCTCCGCTGGGTCGCCCCAGCCGGCGGTGCAAGCGTCACCAGTGACGCTCGTCGCCAGTTCAACCCGCACGTCTTCGCCGCGTCCCAAGAGACCATCTACATCCTCTCCAAGGAAGGCGCAGGCTCCGCCGCCCCGCTAACCACTGCGCTGACTGTGGCAATAGCCGAAGCCATGGAAGAGCGCGCAGAGCGCAACGGCGGCCGGCTACCCAAACCGGCACTGTTTGCCCTGGACGAGCTGGCCAACGTAGTTCGCTGGGCCGGCCTGCCGGACCAGTTCAGCCACTACGGCTCCAAGGGCCTGATCGTTATGGGCATCCTGCAGTCCTGGTCCCAGGGCGTGGAACTCTGGGGCGAGGCGAACATGCGGAAGATCTGGTCGGCCGCGAACGTCAAGGTCTATGGCGGCGGTGTCGCCGAAGAAGGCTTCCTCCGCGCCCTTTCTGACCTGATCGGGGACTACAGCTACATCAACGTCTCCGTCTCCACAGGAAAGACCGGCTCCAGCCGCTCCCGCCAGGAGTCAAAGGAGCGCATCTTCGACGTCTCCAACCTCGCGGAACTCGATCGCGGCCGCGCTGTCGTCCTGGCTTCCGGCGCCCCCGCCACGCTGGTCCGGACCGTGCCCTGGTACACCGGACCGCACAAGGAGGCCGTGGAAGCGTCCATCAAGAAGTACAGCCCGCAGCCGGAGGAAGAACTGGTCCCGGTGGCAGCGGCGTCGGCCGCAAACCCCTGGGTGACGGGGTAGGGGAGTAGCGCATGACGATCGATATCGGCCGATTCAGTGAAGCTCCCAGCCCAGACTTAGAGGAAACTGGCGCTGACGCCGGCGAGCAGCAGAAGCCCCCACAGTTGGTCTACGGCTCGTGCGAAGAGTTCCTGCACGAGCAACTGCTCCCTACCTACGTCCGTGACGTCGACAGCCGCGCCGCGAAATGGTGCCTCGAGTGGTACTTCCACCCCGAAGCTGTCTCCCGTGTCGAGGCGCTATGGCGGGCCTGGGAACACCTCAGGCTGGACGGAGCCACCGGCATCAGTGTCTGGTGGCGCGACCACGCAGACCACCACATGAGCGTGCTCCTGGACCCACGCGGCCCGTTCTACAAATGTGACATGCAAAAACACAGACACCCCGAACACCTGGAACCGAGGAAGGCGCCGGCAGGCTGGTTCCCGGACGTGCGGGCGCAGGGAACCTAGAGAAACCACCACACACAAAAAAGGGTTGCTTGGCGGGCAACGCGCCAAACCGTTGGCCGAACAGGAAAGAACCAGATGGCCCTCTGCCTGAACCTGCGGCATGAGATACGTCGTCTTGCTCGCATATATATAGACGATCGTCCCGATCTAGTGGTGAGAGACGCTGGGGTCTGGAACCGGCGTACCTAAACATGGGCCTGCAGAAATTAGAGAACGGGATCTCAATGCAGCGGACCAAGACGCCCTCAACCAGAGAAAGTGAAGATTGTCCCGCCGGGCATCTTTGGTATGGCAGATCTGCTCGACGACGTTAGTCGCGGACGGTGACAGATGGACCGCAAAGCGATACGTTTGGACAGTTCCGCGCCACGATGATTTAAAAAGCACTTCCCTGTTTCTCTTAGAAGAGGTTAGGAATATGAGCGATCAACGCCTTCTTCTCCTGTCGTTGGGCCTCGGGGCGGTGATCGACTTTCTTCCACCGCCGGCCATTCTGGGATTTGTTCCAACAGCCGGCACGCCCTACGAGGACCCTTACTTCGTGCGCGAGGACCGGAGCCGCCTCGAACGGCTGGGATACGGTCTCGTCGAATTGGACTTGTCAGCAGCCACGCCAAAGAGTCTCAAGGCGGAACTTGCTCGATGCGATGGCCTCTTCGTTGCGGGTGGGAATACTTTTTTTCTACTACAAGAGATCCAGCGACAAGAGCTTGGCGATGTGCTGACTGCGGCGATCGGGAATGGCCTTCCCTACATCGGTGCCAGCGCTGGCGCGGTTATCGTCGGCCCCACGACCGAGCCGGTGCAAGCGCTCGACGACGTGTCTGCTGCTCCCGAACTTCGGGACTGGAGTGGTCTCGGCCTAGTTACTTTCGTCGTCCTTCCTCACTTCGGCAAGGAAAAATATCTCCCCCTCTACGAGCAGATCGAGGCCGAGTATGGCGACCGGCTCGATCTTCGACCGCTGCGAGACGACCAGGCGTTTCTCGTTCAAGGCGCCACTCAGCCCACTCTGATCCATTCGGAGCTCGTCCTGCACGACTCGAAGTAGCGATGTTAACGCGTCGCGATCATCGAAGAACTGAGTCGTGACAATTACCGTCGGCGTACATCTTGGTCACGATGGCGGGTGCGCGATCATGATCGATGGTCAGGTCGCCATCGCTTGCGCAGAGGAACGGCTCACCCGCAAAAAGTACGCAAACGGGTGGTGGACGAGCTTTCGATACTGCCTAGACGCCGTCGAGCTACGTCTGGAAGATATCGATCTCGTCGTCTTTTCGAATGCGGGTCCCCCGCTACCGGAAGACTTCGACGCAGGGCTGTCCCGTTGGACGAGACGAATTCGTACCGCCGTCGTGGATCATCACGTTTCACACGCAACGAGCGCATTCGTCCTCACTGGGTATCCTGAAGCGCTGGTCGTTGTGGCGGACGCCGGAGGTAATGACCGCTCTACCGAAACCGTGTTTCATGTCTCGCAGCGGCACATTGACGTTGTTCGAAAGTCGGATCCTGGACGGCTAATGGCAGCCGGCCTTGGTCCGACCTACGAGGCCTTCACGAACTTCCTTGGGTTCACCGATGAAGAGTCTGGAAAAACCATGGGGCTCGCAGCCTTCGGTGATCCCGAGGCATTCGACCTTGAGCTCTTCGAAGTTTCCGACGACGGATTCGTGGAGAGCCTGCTCAGGCACCCTCACCTTTGGGGCGTGCGGGAGCTTGGGACCCGCACTGGCATTGAGCTGGGGGAACCTTTCCCGGACTCGCGATCGCAGCGCGCGCAAGACATCGCCGCGCTAATTCAGACGCGCTTCACTCGCGCCATGAAACAAATGCTCGAGGCCACGAAACGACTGCGTCCTGACCTGCCCATAGTCCTGAGTGGTGGTACATCACTCAACTGCACGGCGAATAGTTGGATTCGCTCTACGGGCCTGGATCTCTTTGCGTCGCCACTGGGCTCCGACACAGGCCTCGCCCTCGGTAACGCGGCGTATGGCCAATTTATCCTTGACGGCTTCCTCCATCCACTGATGAACACGAGCCTTCGGTATGGGGGCGTTTACTCAGCGGGCGACATTGAGCTTGCACTCGCGCGAGTTCCCCAATTGACACAGGCCGGCCCTGTGCGGCGAGGGGAACTTCAATTCCGACGCGAAGATGACCCTGTCAGCGTTGCAGCTCAGGCCATCCTTGACGACCAAATCGTGGCGTGGTGGCAAGGCCGTTCAGAACTGGGGCCCCGCGCACTTGGTGGCCGTTCACTAGTGGCGTCCCCCAAATCGTCAGACATCCGAGAACGCATGAACCGCCAAGTCAAGCAACGTGAATGGTTTCGGCCATTCGGACCGAGTCTCCTCGACTCAAATGCTCGGTCGTTGCTCCGCGATGATCCTCGGCACCTCCGGTACATGAACGAGGCCCCAGCAGTCGAACAAGTAGCCTTCGACGACTTGGTTGCGTGCGTGCACGTCGACGGCTCCGCGCGAGCGCAAACCATTCCTGACGAGAGCGATGATCGTTACGCGGCTTTACTCCGAGTGCTTTCTACCCATGGCCTGCCTGCGGTGCTCAACACCTCGTTCAACATCCAAGAACCGATCGTGGAATCACCGTCCGACGCGATCTCAACGTTTCTGAGAAGTGAGATCGATCTCTTGATCCTCGGTGACTACGTGTGCACTCGAGTCGTACCCTGAAGTGGTCCCCAAAAGCCATCGAACCATTCCTCTAGGTCGCCGCCCGCAAGACTGTGATCCAGGAGTGAGGCGCCGATCGCTGCGAATGTCCTGGCACGTGCGTGCGCTCCGTGGTGGGCCTCATGAAACATCGGCAGAGCCAGTGCGTGTAACGCGGCCTGTACAAGCACAGTCCGTGGATTCAACTCGGTGTCCATGAGCGCAGATATCCTCGGCAGTTCGCCGAGGAGTGCTCCGCCGACCTCTCGGCACATATTAACGTAATGCCGAGACTTCGGGTCGTATGACGAGCGGATGTCTGCCACCGCGCCGGCCCCGCTCGGCGTGACCGCAAGGACGTTCCCGTCTCGATACACCAGGTCGTAGCAGGTCACGATGTTCATTAGTACTTTAGCGATGTCGACGAGGGGAGTCGCGTTCAAGGGGTTGGGATCGACGAGGCGAATCCCGTGATCACCCGGTATCGCGCCGGGTGGCAGAATATCCTCGAAGATGAGGTCGCCATGGCACGCCCGGCCTCCACGCGGAGAGGCGATCTGGGGTAGCGAGCCGCGAGCCGTTTCGAGCAAGGTTGCGATCGGCGCGCATAGGCGCCCATTCACTGAACCTCCGGCAGCCCAGAGGGCCGCATAGACTGAATCGAGGGGGCGGAGCTGGCGGAAGCGTCGCGTCACGATGTCTAGATATGAAGTCTGTACGGCGCCGAGGCGCGGACCGTAAACCTTTGCCGCGAGGAGTTCAAAGGCGTCTAACAGCACAGAAGCAGAAGACGTCGCGGTTTCACGTCCCTGGAACATGCGCTCACCCAGGGTGTAGCGAGGCACGAACTCCATCTCCCACGCGAGCCGCGTTCCCTGTCGTAGTAGACGACTAGTCGGGAAGGGATCCGACCCGTAGTCGGCCCGGGCTACAAGCCAATCGGCCTCCGCACGGTGCCGGGTTGAGGTGTCGACTGTGTCAAAGCCTCCGCGCCCCCGCACCAACTGCTTAGTTACCACCCAGCGGTCCTCTGAACGCTCTAGCCGGGTGGTGCACACCGATCCGCCTGAAAGCATAATCGCGTCCGCCCCATCGGCACCTGAAGCGTCTAGCGCCAGGACGCCCCGGCGTTCGAGGGCAAGGTAAGGCGAGCCATGGAACTCTTCGCGTGGCAAAGCCGAAAGGTCCACGCCTGACGTCGCGAACAGAGCCAGCCCCTTGTCCACGGTGTAGATGCCCTCGTGGAGCAGCCCGGCGCCGACAATGTCCTCGTAACTGGCAGAGAGTAGGGCCCCGCTTCGGTCAAGTGCCATCAGCTCCTCGATGCGAATTCAAGGGAGAAAAGCTTGATGAGGAAGACGCCGATCCGGAAAGTCGGAAGCAGACAGAGCACTATGGTCGCGAGGACGTAGCCCGTCAACAGCCAGCTCGGGGCGCCGGCACCCTCGACGAGGTACGCGCCGCAGGCAAGAAGTGCCGCGACGACGAGCCACGCAAGCGACCCAAACAGGGAGACAATGAGTCCACGGGACGCCACCTTGAGTTGGCCACGCACCTGAGAAGACAGATCGCGGGAAAGCGAAATTGTAATCGCCAGGACCGCGAGCGTGAGGAGAGTGCCAACCAAACCCGCCAAGGTTTGGAAAAACGCGCTGTGGTCGGCGACAGTGGTCACTTGATCTAATGGCAAAGCGAGTGTTGCACCGGCGACTACAGCGACAATCGGATCGATCCATGCGCGATCCAACAGCAAGGACTCGCTTGCCCTGAGAATGCGCTCGATCACGGTGCGTCTAATCCGAGAGCCGGAGTCCAGAAATCTTGGAGCGATGGAGCAGGCACGTCCGGGCGATCGAACCCGGGGTAGCGACTTGGACCGCCTGGCCACTCGCCGCTCTTCCAAAAGCTGGTTCGACGCTTTCGCTGGTCCTCGGTTCCAGATCGTTGCATTGTCACGTACATCGCCAAACGAGGAGCGATCCCGACATTTGCGCTGTTGCCATGCAGCAGCCGATGATCCCAGACGATGAGGTCGCCAGCGCGGCATCCGACCGAAATCACGTCGAAGTCGCCGCGCTGGCGAAGTCTGCCAGCGGTCTCATGGTCACCGTCACGTAGAAACCTGTACGCGTCTGGACTGCATACAAAAGCTCCCTGATCATATGGGGTGTCGGTGAGTGCGATTGCAGCTTGATAGGGTGCGAAAAGAGGGTCCGATGGATCGGAATCCCAGTGGATGAAGTGCTGCGCGCCCAATTCGGGATCGACCTCGACCGGAGGCTTAAAGTGACAGCGATCAATCGAAACCCAGAGATCCTCGGTCTCAAATAGCTCTGCAAATACTGCAAGTAGGGCGGCCTGCGCGCGGATTCGCCACAGTATCTTGTCGTTCCACAATGGGACGAAGCCTCGTGAGGCGTTGGGCAGGGCAGCCCACGTCGAAGGAACCTGCGGCGAGGCCCCAACCCGTTCGTAGACCCGCGCAGCGAGTGAGGCGATGAGCTTGGAATCAATTCCCAGAGGAACGCGGGCGTATCCGCAATCCCTTACTCGCGAGCGGATGCTAGTCATTGACAAGGTCGACAATGGTCGCGGCAATCGTGTCGATCTCCGAGTCGTTAATATCGAGTGGGGGAGTGCACATGACGTGTACTTTACCGGCGCCCGAGGGAGTGGTCCGACTGCCCAACATCGCGACCACGTTCCTCTTCTGGGCATTGGAACGCAGCCGAGCCATTCGCGTCTCGACATTGTCAACTGAGATTTCGACAGCCAGCAGCATGCCGACTCCTCTCACCTCTGCGTCAAGCCCGCGACGACTGACCTCCTGGGATATCTGGGTTCTCAAGGCAATACCAGTTCGATGCGCGCCTGAGACGAGTCTTCGCTCAGCGACAACATCCTGCACTGCGCCAGCGACGGCACATGCGACGCTCATATTCGCGAAGGTGAACCGCAGCGGCAGCTCCTGATCGTTAACCTCGGTGGCGAGCGGACTTGAAAGCATCACTGCGCATAATGCCACATAGCCCCCACCGAGCCACTTGCCGCTCACGAGGATGTCGGCGGTCCCCGGCGCGGTGACGAATTCGGTGCCTGTGCGTCCGAATCCGGTCACCACTTCGTCAACGATCACCAGACAGCCATGCCGCTTGGCCAGTTCGGTCACCATTGCGAGTATGCCATCTGGGGGTGCCAGGGCTCCACTGGTGGTTCCCCCGACAGGCTCGAAGACTACGGCTGCGGCGCTGCGAAATAGGTCCTCAATCTCGGCGGAGTTCCAGACATCTGTGGGTTCCGAAAATGACGGCAGCTTTGGCCACGGAATAAGCACCCGGGCCAGACGCGCACGGTGCGAGCGGTGGCCAGCCACACTTGTGGCTGCGACGGACATGCCGTGATAGCTGTCGTGCATTCCAAGGACCGTTGTCCGGTCTGAGCGGCCGCGAGCAGTCTGGATGTGCAGGGCCAACTGTATGGCCAGTTCTACGGCATCAGTGCCACTGGGGGCAAAGTAGGAACGAGCGTAGGGATCGCCCCATTGCTCAGCCACGGTAGCGGCCAACCGTTCGCTACTCTCGAAACGCGCGATTCGTCCGCTCCCGGGGATCAACGAGGCGGACACGTCAGCGATGATTCGATCGCGGAGCTCGCCTAGACCGTGGCCAATTGAAAGCACGTGGCCGATTCCCGAGAGGTCAACGGCCTCGCGCCCATCCGATAGTAAGAGCCGGACTCCGTCGACGTTTGTAATGGTGCCGCTTGCGGTGGCCCCCGCTGTGAGAAGCAGCCCAGTCATCGCCGAAGCTCTGCTGGCTGCCAGCCTGGCTCGGACTCGCAGAGATCGGTAGAGATGCCGATGAAATCGGCGATCCGCTTCGCTTCTCGGTAGCTATCGCGACTCTGCCTGCCTAGCGCCAAGTTCTCCTGCGCGCGGCTGATTTCCGCCCAGACCACAGCAGTGTCGGCGAGTTGAGCGAGCTGGGGAGACCGCCCCTGGAGGAGCCGCAGTGCGGGACGCCAGTTGCCACGAATGTTTTCGATCAATGCTCTGCTCGCGTCCGCGAGCGCCAACAGCTCATTGGACCACGCGCTTTCCGGAGATGCACCGACCATCGTACTGACGCGATCGAACACGGCTGAGGCCTTCTCGTAACTGCCAGCCTCCCTGAGGATATTGCCAGCGCGTAGTAAAGCCGTCACGGCCCAGCGAAGCTGACCGGCAACGTTCAGGAGCTCCGCGGCGTCTTGCAGTTGTTTGGCGAGATCCGCCGTAACCACGCCTTGTCTCGGGCGAAGCGTTGCTTCGGCGACAAACGCTATAGCGCCCGTCGACTCCGACTGTGGTAAGGATTGCAGCCTCTCGACGAGGTATGCCCGAGCCTCGTCCAAACCGCTCTGCAGGCGCAAAACCTTCGGGACCCAATTCAGGTCGTCCCATGTGGCCTGATCGGCGTCGTGTTCGGCACGGGCCGTTGCTGTTGCGGTCGACCAGCGGAGTAGCTCGGTCCAATAACCTCGGCAGAACAGATAGTACGGAAGCCCTGCAAAGGCCTTAACGTGATGCTCTTCTAGTAATAGGCCATCAGTCGCCGCGCGTCGCGTCACATCGAAGTAGTGGCCCTGGAGCTCGTCCATGCCGGTGAAAATATCGGCGTACCGGGTTCGTCCACCGAACTCTTCTGTCTTCTCCGAAAGCCAGTCCAGTTCTGCACGTCTCGATGTCGCCATCGTTGATGTCCCTTCGAGCTTGCGCTGAATGAATGCCCGTGCGAGGCGATCTGGCGTTAGAAAACCGTTTTCCTCGACGAGCAGTTGGCGCCTCCGGAGCTCAGACAATGCCGCCAAAGTGCGAGGACGCGTTTGTAGACGTCCGGAAATAGCGAAAACTTCGGTCACAGTAATCGGCGCTGTTGCTCCAAAGACCACTGCCGCGGTGATTCGGTTCGGCTTCGAGCGTGACAGCACCTCCCAAGCCGTTTTGTATTGGAAGGCAGCAAGCGAACTGGGCCCTTGTTCGAGCTGCTGGCGGATCTCCTCGTCGCTATAGCCTTCATCGTGCAAGCGGGCGACCGCGCGCATGATCTGCGGGACGCCGCCGGCCTGCTCCCTTAGTTCTGTGGAGACGATAGAGCTCGTCAATTGGGCGAAGAGTTCGTCGGCTGCCGCCCGCTCGAGTGGGAGGACCGGCAGCGCGGCATGGTTCCAGCGTGGCTTAGGTGACAAGGTCATGATCACATCTACGGTCATGGGAGTGCGGGCGAGGAAGTCAATGAAGTCCGCATGCCGATCCTCGTTGATATTGTCGGCAATGAGTAAATGACGCCCGGTTGACAGCCTCTCGTGCAAGAAGCTGGCGCGTTTTTTCGGGTCCTCGCGGAGGGCACGCCCGTCACCAATCGCTATTGCAACGTCGCGGGTTGCATCGGCGTAGTCGAGGATAGCGCCCGCGCGCGGCCTAGCCCAGTCGAAGCTCGAGTGCGCCTCGAAGTCCATCCAGGCGACTGATGACCACCGGTACTCACCGAGGAGGTGATGCACCGCGGCTAGCGCAATAGCCGACTTGCCCACGCCCGGCCGACCGTAGAGAGCCAACTTTGCTCCGTGATCGCTATTGGTCAGTCGGCGTACGACCTCGTCGACATCCGCATCCCTGCCCACAAGCGCTTGATGGACAGGTGACGGAACGCCGATGACGCGAGGCGGCTCGGCGGGGCGCCCCAGTGGTTCATTCAGGGCGGCTGATAATGAGGACGCGGTCATCACCTCCCGACGTGTCAAGGACCCAATCGCTCGTCAAACGAGGCCGGAAGAACCGCTGGTAGATCCGTTGAGCAGGGAGGCACTGTTCCCGGTAGTGGCGCTCCACCCAATTCGCGTCACCGATCACGCCACTATCGCGTGCGATGGCGCGCGCGAACACCTCGGTTGGCGAGAGTTCGAGCCAAACGCGTTCCGTTAGAAGCTTGGCAACAGGCGAAGCGGCCAAGAAGACTCCTTCGACGATCACGGCCTTCGGCTTGCGTCGAATAGCCGCGCGGACCGCGTCGAACCACCTCTCCCAGTCGAAATAGTCACACATTAAAGTCGCAACTTCGAACCCGACGTCGCCAGCACGCACCTCTGCTGGGAAAAGGAAGTCGTCGCCGTGAACTATCTCGGTGGTTCCTCGGGAGACACGCACAATCGCGTCCGCGAGCGTGGACTTGCCGGCGCAGTCAGGACCGTCGATACCGATAATGCGGGTGAAACCATCGAACCGCGAGCCACCGAGAATTAACTCCGCCGCATTGAGGATGGGCACCCTCGTTTCATGATGGTCCACGGAAATTATCACCCCCGTGATCTTTCACCGCGCCGAGGCCGCCTGATCATGGGGCAACTCTATCGCGCTTGAGTATTGCTCAAGTCGACTCGCCGTCCAGTCTCCTGGTCAAAGGATCACGCGGATCACCACATGAGCATGCTCCTGGACCCAAGCCGCCCTTTCTACAAATGCGATATGCAAAAGCACCGCAGCCCCGAACACCTCGAACCTCGCAAAGCACCTAAGGGCTGGTTCCGCGATGGTTGGCTCCAGGAATCTTGATTTTCTGGATGCTCAGTTCCACCACCTTGCGCGACTCTGAGAGCTTTCCCGGAACACCGGGTTAGATTAGCACCCGACTAACAAGTCCCGATTCTTTACCAACCAACTACTTAGGGGAAACCTTTGGCCGATCCGCAACAACTCGAAAAGCATTTGGCCGACGTCCGCGGGCGGTTGGTAGAACGAGTCAACGCTATGTCTTTCCAAAAGTTGGCGGCAGGTTCCGTAGCTCTTCTTGTTGCCGAAATATTAAGTGATGAAGTCTACGAGCCAGCCCAGATTGACTACGACGCTGCGACAGTGGACTTCCATCATCATGAGGGCAGGGACTACATCACTTACACAGCGCCCTGCACAGACTCCGTCAGCTGGGCTGGGGGAAGTTATGACGATCACCGACATGTGGGAGTCGGCCCCTATCCCTACAAGATGCGGAAAATCTACCAAATCATTGGGAGTTCCATAACGGACCGAGCTGCTTGGCAACAGGACATGGAAGCCGCCGTGGCCGCGATTAATCAACTCATCGACGATCACTACGAAAAGCTAGAGACGGCGCTGAGTCAACGGGTTGCAGAGCGCAAGCAACTGGCTGATCAAATAAGTCACCAAGCAACCGTTGACGGTCTGAGCGTGGAAGAGACTCTCTACGTAAAGCGCGTAGAGCAAGACCTTGCACCAAAGTTGACCATGGTAAGTCTCTCTGAGGCCGACAAGCGCGTTAGTGCCGGGGCGTCCGTATCGGAAGTTGCGGCCGCAATTCAGGATTCAATCGTTAAGGGCATCCGTAGATTTGGAACCTCACTAGAAGAGGCCACCCCGGGTCTGCCCGCTATCCTTATCGCCCAGCACGAGGAGCCGATGCGCGAACTCCTCCTGGTTGGTTTGCGCATGCAGTACGGCGGAGCGGCAACAGCGGAGTCCTACATCCGGAACGGAAAGACGGACATTCTCGTGCGGTGGCGCGACATGAGCGTTTTCATCGCCGAACTGAAGATTTACAAAAGACCAGGCACGGTCGAGGCCGCGATCAATCAGCTGTTCGGGTACATACCTGCGAGAAGCAACCACGCGGCTCTGGTCATGTTCATCAAGGGGACCGATAAATCCGTCCGAGCCGAGAAGGCCATCTTCGACGCTGTTCAAGGACACAATTTGTACATAAAACCAGTCCCGGGCAAAGACAAGGAGTTCGAGTTCAAGCATGCCAGTGACTCACTCCGGAAGATTCGCCTCGCCGTCATTAACATCATCATCGATGATCCCAGTGGACCTAAAGGAACCAAGGCAAGCCAAGGAATCAAGGCAAGCGCTTAGTTGCGGCAGAAAACCGGAAGGGCGTCAGCGGGTTGGCGGCATCCCTCCGGTTTTCTGCTGCCTCTAACGTGCGGGACCGCCCTTTGACCTCTCTGACCCAATTGCTGTCCCTCTACGGGTCTTTCTCGCCGTGACTGCAGCTTTGCCCATAGTCACTGCTGCGCTAGGGTGCGTGCCCCTGGGAACACCTCCGACTGGACGGAGCCACCGGCATGAGCGTCTGGTTCAAAGACCATGCAGACCACCACATGAGCGTCCTCCTGGACCCACGCGGCCCGTTCTACAAATGTGACATGCAAAAACACAGACACCCCGAACACCTCGAACCCAAAAAAGCCCCAGCAGGGTGGTTTCCGGACGTCCGGACCATTCCCATCTAGAAAACGGTCAGCTACAGGATGAGGGCTGGGCAATAAATAAGTCGGGGCTGGGATCTGTTATAGATCCCAGCCCCGACTTTTCTTTTGGTTCAGCTCTAGTGAGCGGCTTCGTACTTCTCTACGATTTCCGCTTGAATACGACCACGAGTATTTACCTGGATGCCATTCTCAACCGCCCACATCCGTACCGCTTTTGCGTCCGGCCCACCCTGCGAGGACTTCGTACGGGCCGCCTGACGACCACGTCCGCCAGATACCCTGCGTCCAGCATCAGTGAAACGGCTCAGGGCTCCACGCAGTTCATCCGCGTGCCCCTCGTTCAGATCAATCACATATTCACTGCCGTCGAGGGCGAAAGATATCGTCTCGCTAGCTTCCGAGCCATCAATGTCATCTTCCAGAACCACGACCGTCTTTTTTGCCATAAAACGATTTTAACAGCCTGCTGAACGAACCGATGCACCACTCGGCAGGCAATTAATTGCCAACTGAGGAGACAAATCAGGACGAAGCAACTTTCGAATCAGCTGCAATAGGAAGTGCGCGGCGAACGGCACTCACGAAGCGAGCAGTCCACAGTTGGGGTCAATTCGGGTTATCCACGGCTGAAACCGGGAGCCATCGGAAAAGCTCCTTCAGCAGCAGCGGCGGTGGATAACCCATCAGGATTGTCCCCGGCAGTAGGCAACGGACATGGCCGAACTCCATCTACGCACGCTCTGCACAATGTGCCCTGCTTGGGGAAGGGTGGTCCGTGCCCTGCTTGGGGAAGGGTGGTCCCCGACACGGCAATCGGATGACGATTCTGCTGCCCTCAGTGAGTCGCCCCCTCATATCCGTACATTTGCTGGAGAATCTGCTCGAAAGGAGCTTTTTTGCCTACTAGAATTCACGTTAAGGCCCGCCTCCGCGCTTGGCGCCGCTTTGAAGACTTCACGAACGAGACGAGACAACACCTGGCTCTGAGTATCCAGAGCGGTGCGGGGATCGCGACTATTGCCACAGCTCGTCCGTCGGTTGGCATCCAAAGTGCTTAAGTCCTTGCAACTCAGGGGCACTCCCGCCTTCGGTCAAGGAGCAGGAGTTACCGTTGGCCCCCTAACACCAGTGACATTTATTTTCGGTCCTAATGGTTCTGGCAAGACAACCATTAGCCGCGCGTTCGCGGACCCTGCCCGCTTTCCAAACACCGAACTCATTTGGGATCGGCCAACAGAAACTGCCCGCGTCAGGGTCTATAACCGTGACTACGTTGCCAGCACGCTGAACCAGGCCTCAAACCTTCCCGGGGTGTTCCTGCTGGGCAAGACCAACGTAGACATCCAATCTGAAATAGATGGGTTGACGGCACCGTCAGGTCTTATATTTTCCGCAAAGAAGCGTCTCGAAAACCTCAGAGATTCACTTAGGGGAAAGCAAGAGGAGATAGCCGTCAAGCGTGACGAGCTCAAAGAGGCTGCCTGGAACAGGCGGGGGGAAGTCCCGCCTGCGCTCCAAGGAATGTTTGTCGGTTACGGCAACAGCAAGGAGAAGCTGCTTAGCCGGCTCCTCGAAGTCGCAGCTACAAATGACGTGGCCGATAAGGACTTCGGTTCCCTGGAAAAGGAGGCCTCTGTACTAGCAGAGGATGCTGTCCAGTTAGAGAAACTTCCCCTCGGCCGACAGCTCAAACTCAAGGATGCCGCAGGGTTTGACTTACTCGGAACCCCAGTCGTTGGCAGTGATGACGTTCGCCTTTCACCGTTGATTGAGCAGCTTCAAAACGCAGACTGGGTGGAACACGGACGGCATTTTCTGGGCAGCACGGCAGAGCTTTGCCCCTTCTGTCAGCAGAGACTTCCAGCAGACCTCACTGACCAACTCAACGCCTACTTCGACACCCGTTACACACAACAAATTGAACAGTTGAAGGGGCTCCACCGGTACGTAGCGGCTTGGGCCGAAGGCTGGCGCGGTTACTTCACCGACATCCTTAGCAAAGCGGGGGCAACAGCCCACCTTGACGTCGAGCGCTTCGAGTCGGCGCGAATAAAACTTGAGCAAGCGATAACTCAGCTGACAACAACGCTTGAGACGAAACTTATAGGGCCGTCTGCGACCGTGGAGGTTGTCGACCCAACGGCCGAAGTCGATGCGATTAACGACATCGTGGAGGAGGCGAACGCCGCCATAGACACGTTCAATTTGCGGCTGCAAAACCGAGCCAGCGCAAAGAAGGCACTTCTAAGTCGCTCGTGGCACGTCTTCACGCGGGAAACCCTGGCGACGGAGGTGGGACGCTATGAGGGCGCAATACCCGCCTTGGATAGAGGCAAGGCAGGGCTTGAAGAGGCCATCCGCTCTACCGAGGAGCGTCTTCAAAAGCATGAGCTACGCCTTAGGCAGCTGCAAGCAGAGATCACGTCCAGTAAGCCGATCATCGACACAATAAACCGAATTTTGGAATCCGTGGGTTTTCACAGCTTCCGCTTGAGGGAATCCACGCTTGTGCAGGACGGCTATTCCTTAGTCCGAGAGAACGGCGAAATCGCCGCCGACACTCTGAGCGAAGGTGAGCAGACGTTCATTACATTCCTGTACTTTGCCCAGTCCTTGGAGGGCACCCCGCGAGACAATAACGAGCCGCACGACCTTGTCGCCGTCATCGACGATCCGATCTCTAGCCTGGATAGCGACGTGCTCTACGCCGTGTCGACGATCACGCGACGCATAATGGCAGATATCTCAGAGGGCAGGGGCCGCGTCAGGCAGCTCGTATTGCTAACGCATAACGCGCACTTCCATAAAGAGGTCACATACAAGGCCCAAGGTGAGAAGAATAGTGGTTGGCAGTACGGCATTGTGCGGAAGCGAAGCGGACGACCAAGCGAAGTTTCCTTCAGTAGAAAGAACCCGATTCAAACTGCGTACGCTTCGCTGTGGGAAGAGGTCAAGCGCTCGTCCCAAGACTCATCAGCCTCGGCATCGAGTCTGCAAAACATCCTGCGGAGGATCCTCGAAACATATTTCAAGGTTCTCGGCGGAGTCGACAACGCTGCCATCGTAAGTAAATTTGCGGGTGCCGACCAGACGATTTGTCGATCACTCTTCGCTTGGGTCAATGCAGGTTCGCACTCGATATTCGACGACATCGACTACTCACCTACTGCCACCACGGTGGAGGCGAATCTTCGCGTATTCCGGCAAATCTTTAGGGAACAAAATCAGGAAGGGCACTACCTAATGATGATGGGTGCTCCGCCAGAGCCCGTGGTTACGAAACCGGAAACCTCTGCTCAGGCGCAGGCGTTGGCCCTCGAGTCTACATTGGAGTCAGCAGATTCACTGTCAGAACTCGTTGCCTGACAGGGCGGCCGTCCTCGCACAGCCCCCTCGGACAGCGGACGGTTAGAGCAGCGAACGACTGCCAAAGTGTCAGGTTTGGGTCTAGCCGCTGTTTCCTAGTTGTCAGTGAACGAAGAACTCGACGCTATTCTGACACCCTGCAGCAGGTTTCCTGACGTCAGGTTGGCGTGTGCCTCTCCTGTTCACGCGCGAGACTCCCCTCGCAGGCCACGGCCGCAGGACTCGGACTCGTTCATCCGGCTTGACTCCACGGCCTGAGGCATCCCTTGGGGCGCGATTGTTTAGTCCTCTGCGGTGAAGAACTTCCAGGCCATCCTGCCGTGTGCCATTGCGGCAGAGGCACGCATGGTTGCAGTCAACGTGATGGTTTCGGCGATTTCCTCGTGGGTAGCGCCCTGTGTCTTGGCACCTTTGCTATGGGCTTCGATGCACTAGGCGCATTGTGTGGTCAGCGCGATGGCCAAAGTCATCAGCTCCTTGAACTTAGGCGGGACCTCGGCCTCGGGATTGAAGGCGGCCTGATGCATCTCAATGAAGGCCTTATGACCAGCCGGCGGCCCCTAGCGCGTTAGGCGGTCGAATTTTCGGTCCGAGGGGTGGTGGTAATGCTCGACCAATTCCTGTGTCATTTCAACCAGCTTTCTTCCGTTCAAACGTGTGACGGTGTTAGGGGCAGTCACTTGCCTCGCGGTCACGCGATGGAGTCATGGGTTACGGGATAAGGAGCCCTTTACCTGCAATGCGACGTCCCTCCAGGTCTCGGTGGGCCTGGGCAGCTTCAGAGAGCCGGTACGTGGCGCCAATAGAGACTTTGAGGTTGTGGTTGGATGCGGCAGCGAAAATCTCAGTGGACCGCCAACGACGTTCCTCTGCATTTTGCAGGTAGGAAGCCAAGCTGGGGGCGGTCAGGAATCTCGAACCTTCAGCGATCCGACGGTGCAAGTCTACCGGTGGCACAGGGCCTGAGGCTGCGCCGAACAGGACCAAAGTCCCGCGCACGGCAAGAGCCTTAAGTGAACCGTCAAAAGTGTCCTTGCCGACGCCATCGTAAACGACATCGACGCCCTTGCCGTCAGTAAAGTCCCGTACGCCTGTGGCGAATCCGGCATATCGGAGAACTCGGTCGGCCCCGAACCGAAGCGCGAGTGCTTCCTTTTCGTTGGAGGACACGGTGGTGATTACCCGTGCACCCTTGGCCTTGAGGAGTTGGATAAGCAGTGGGCCCACCCCACCTCCGCCAGCGTGGAGCAGAACGTTTTGACCCGCCTCGATTTGGAAAGCCGAATTCGCTAAGTAGTGGGCCGTTAGACCCTGCAACGGAAGGGCGGCTGCTGTAGCGTCGTCAACTTCGTCCGGAACGGGCAAAGCATTACCGGCGTCCACCACGGCATAGTCGGCATAGCAATGAAGACCCTCAGCGGTAGCTACGCGGTCTCCTACAGCGAATTCGACAACCCCCTCACCAAGCGCCGCTACCGTCCCTGCCGCTTCCGACCCTGGAACGTAGGGATACGTAAATTTGTGCATGCCCTTACGTTTATAGGTGTCCGAGAAGTTCATTCCCGCCGCTGCCACCCGGAGCAGTAGCTGCCCGGGACCTGGCGTGGGGGTGTCAGTCCATATGTAAGAGAGGACTTCGGGTCCACCGGCTTGAGTCGCCACAACTGCGTGGGGCATGAATTCCTTCCTTTCCCGTCGTTCTTAGTCGGTAGACGGAGTTAAGAGTTATGTCCTTGGTAGGGCAGTCCCGATGGATCGCAGGGATGGCAACCTAGCGCTATGGGCGGCGTCTGGAGGGTTTTGGCGGTGCAGTGTTCTTGGAACTTGCTGTCACCATCTCGGCACGGAAGGGCATCACAGGGGTCTTGTCCCCTCTTGTCTCACCTGCTTTCGGCCATCAGGTTTACGGCGACATCCACGATCATGTCCTCCTGGCCCCCGACGTATCCCGCGTTTCCAACTTCCTGCAGAATTTTCCATGCCGGGACGCCGTAGCGTTGGGCGGCGCGTTCGGCGTGGATGAGGAAGGAGGAGTAGACGCCGGCGTAGCCCTGCATGATGGAGGCGCGGTCCATGATGGGCATGCGCGTGATGATGGGCTTGACGATGTCTTCGGCTGCTGCCATGACCCCCTGAACGTCAACGCCGGTCTGGATGCCCAGCCGTTCGAACGCGGCGGCGAGCACTTCGGTGGGTGAGTTTCCGGCTCCAGCCCCGAGGGCCAGCAGGGTTCCGTCGATTTGTTTGGCGCCTGCGCGGGCGGCGTAGACGGAGTTGGCGACGCCGAAGCTTAGGTTCTGGTGGCCGTGGAAGCCTACCTGGGCGTCATCCCCGAGTTCGGTGACGAGGGCGGAGACGCGGTCGGAGACGTCTTCGAGGATCAGGGCTCCGGCTGAATCGACGACGTAGACGCACTGGCAGCCGGCGTCGGCCATGATTCGGGCCTGCTTGGC
>Ga0308158_10000593_pt1 | contig 53196 bp, 54 predicted proteins | sample PhyBR2_FD_201038 | JGI IMG/M metagenome (GOLD analysis project Ga0308158, IMG submission 201038) | Phyllosphere microbial communities from UC Gill Tract Community Farm, Albany, California, United States - DLSLB.R2 | ecosystem: Host-associated > Plants > Phyllosphere > Unclassified | place: USA... | reverse complement strand
TATTGAAGCATTGGAAGATACCGAAATGTTCATACTCACTCCGGATACCAAAGAAAAATTACTGACCTCCGTTCCAAAATTCGAACGGGTTTTCCGTATGCTCGTACAAAGAAACCTTTCAACCGTACAAAACCGCCTGGTCAGGACCATTTCAAAAACGGCAACAGAACGTTATCTCGAGTTCATAAAGTTATATCCATCTGTACCATTAAGAGTACCTCAGTATTACATTGCTTCTTACCTGGGAGTATCGCCAGAGTTTGTGAGCACCATCCGGAAAAGACTTTCTGCTAAATAACCCTCATAAGCAGCATCCGGAGACCGGAATAAAGATATCATGTACAGGGTACAGAGCTGCTTTAAGTTCAAGAAAGCCGTTTTTTCCCGTCCGTGTTTCTTTAACCAGTTCAATGCACAGAAAATATTGTTGCTGCAATTTTGAAATATCAAATACAAATACAGTGGACAGAAAAGATTTTATAAAAAAAGGCCTGTTGGGAACAGGAATGTTCGCCGCCAGTGCGGTTCTGGGAAATGTCCTTAAAAACAATATTGACGAAATTAAGGAATTGGACCTGCTGGGATTTAATCACATCCCGAATACAAACTCAAAAATTATGGAAAATACAATTTTACACAGGGCGGAGACAAGGGGAATTGCAAACCATGGATGGTTGGAAAGCTGCCATACTTTCAGTTTTGCCAATTATCATAACCCCGAGAGAATGCACTTTGGCGTTTTACGCGTACTGAACGATGATAAAGTGGAGGCCGGCAGGGGTTTTGGAACGCATCCCCACGACAATATGGAAATCATAAGCATTCCGCTCGAAGGCGATCTGGAACACAAGGACAGCATGGGAAACACGACCGTAATAAAAAGCGGCGACATACAGATAATGAGTGCCGGAACCGGTATTATGCACAGCGAATTTAATAAAAATGCAGATCGCCCGGTGAAATTTTTACAGATATGGCTTTATCCCAATAAGCGGAATGTTACACCGAGATATGACCAGATGACCCTGGATATAAAGCAGCGGCACAACAGGTTTCAACAGATTCTGTCACCCGATCCCGCAGATGAAGGGGTATGGATCCATCAAAACGCATGGTTTCATTTGGGAAATTTCGATACAGGTTTTGAAACGGAATATGCTGTAAAAAGCCGGGGTAACGGTGTTTATGCCTTTATATTAAGAGGGAGTGCCGAAATTGAAGGGCAGCAACTTAATGCGCGCGATGGGTTCGGTATCTGGGATGTGGAAAAACTCAGAATCCGGTGCGGGGCCGCCGATACCGAAATCCTTCTCATGGATGTGCCGATGTCCCTGTGATAAGGATATTGAGAATAATGATAATTAAAATTAGAAAATGGCAAAATCTATCTGGGCAACAGACCCTTCGCACTCAGAAATCGTATTTAAGGTAAAACATATGATGTTTACGACTGTATCGGGAAAGTTTACCGATTTTGAAGTAACTATCGAGAATGAAGATGACAAATTCGAAACTTCACAGATTTCCTTTTCGGCTAAAACAGCTTCAGTTGACACCCGCAATCTGGATCGGGATAACCATTTGAGAAGCACTGACTTTTTTGATGCAGACAAGTTTCCGGTGATTTCCTTTCTCTCAACCGGAATCAGCAAAATCAGCGAAAATCAGTTTGAAATATCAGGTGATCTTACCATAAAAGACGTAACAAAAAATGTGATTTTGACAACAGCTTACAGCGGGTTGATGAAAGATCCGTGGGATCATATAAAAATAGGGGTTTCGCTGGCGGGAGAAATCAACAGGAAAGAATTCGGGTTAACTTGGAATTCCACGCTTGAAACCGGAGGTGTACTGGTAGCAGAAGAAATAAAGTTAATAGCAGAAATACAATTAATAAAAGAATAATTATAAACAGTTTAAATATCAATTCAATGAAAAAAGTAATCTTATCATGTATGTTAGGTTTGGCATCAATCGCAACATTTGCCCAGAAACCAAGTCCTGAATTACTGAACCCGACAAATCACGCTTTAGTACTTATAGATCATGAAGGGCAGATGGCATTTGCTACACACAGCATTTCCGCAACCGAACTGAGAAATAATGTAGGTCTCGTAGCGGGAGCATCTAAAATATTCAAAATACCCACCGTTGTAACCACTGTAGCAGAAAAAACATTTTCCGGTCCCGTTTTTCCTGAAATTCTTGAGCTTTACCCCAATACGGCTGCTTATGCAGACAGAACTACAATGAACACCTGGGAAGATGTGAATGCGCATAAGGCAATCGTGAATGCTGCCGGTAAAAATAAAAAAATCGTCATGGGCGGCTTGTGGACAAGTGTTTGTATTGTTGGGCCTGCACTTTCTGCCATCAGTGAAGGATATGATGTATACATTATTACCGATGCTTCGGGAGATGTTTCAAAAGAAGCCCATGACCAGGCTGTGACCCGTATGGTGCAGGCAGGGGCAAAACCCATAACTTCATTACAGTATGTATTAGAACTTCAAAGAGACTGGGCACGCCAGGAAACGTATAAGGCGGTTAACGACCTTGTGGTTAAATACGGTGGTTCTTACGGAATAGGAGTTCAATATGCACGTGAAATGTTGAAACATTAAAAGACAATATAATCTGAAAGGCGGGCGTAAGATGTCCTGCCTTTTTAAATTTCTGGCATACTATGAAAATCATTAATAATATACTATTGAGTGCTTTCCTGTTGGGAGCATCGCTGGTGCATGCACAAAAGGCGGATATTATCATTACAAATGGTAGGATTTCAACATTGGACAGTAAGAATTCTGAAGTTCAGGCAGTTGCTATATCCGGTAATAAAATTCTGCAAACGGGTACCAATACCCAAGTACTAAAGCATAAAGGAAGTAAAACAAAAATCATTGATGCAAGGGGAAAACGGGTAATTCCCGGATTATTCGACACTCATTTACATGTTATCCGTGGCGGGCGGTTCTTTAATTTAGAATTGCGCTGGGATGGTGTAACTTCTTTAAAAACAGCCTTGCAGATGCTAAAGGAACAGGCAGGAAGAACCCCGAAAGGGCAATGGATACGCGTAGTGGGCGGGTGGAATGAATACCAGTTTGAAGAAAAAAGACTTCCTACCATAGAAGAAATCAACGAGGCAACAGGAGAGGTGCCGGCCTTTGTTTTGTATTTGTACGGCAAGGCATGGCTTAACAGGGCGGGACTTGAAAAGCTGCAGATAACGGGAGATACCCCTAATCCTGCCGAGGGGCTTATACAAAAAGATGAGATGGGAAACCCGACAGGGCTTCTGGTCGCAGAACCCAATGCATTTATACTGTATTCCACATTGGCAAAACTACCAGGTATGAACCGCGAGGAAGAACTCAATTCGACCTTGCAGTACATGACAGAATTAAACCGTCTGGGTGTAACGGCAGTCATGGATGCCGGAGGTGGTTTCCAGAATTTTCCCGATGATTATTCCGTAACGGACGAGTTGAACAGGCAGGGAAAAATTACCGTACGTCTTCCTTATTTTCTCTTTGCCCAGAAAAAGGGCTCCGAACTGGCAGACTATACCAAATGGATAGGGATGGTTAACGTGGATGAGCACGGTCATAACGGACATAATGAAGTGGATTACCACGTAGAAGGCGGAGGTGAAAATATTGTGGGTGACGCTGCGGATTTTGAAAATTTTCTGTATCAGCGTCCCGTTCTTCCGGTTGCCATGGAAAGCAGTTTAAAACCGGTTATAAGCCTTCTGGTAAAAAACAGATGGCCATTCCGCCTGCACGCAACATACAATGAAAGTATAGAGCGCTTCCTCAACGTAATTGAAGAGGTAAATGCCGAAACGCCGTTAAACGGTCTGGTATGGTTCTTTGATCATGCTGAAACGGTAAGTGAAGAAAATATGCAGCGCATCAAGGCTTTGGGAGGGGGCATCGCTATTCAGCACCGTATGGCTTATCAGGGCGAAAGCTTTATCAAGCGTTACGGCCGCAGACCGGCACTGGCTTCTCCTCCGGTGAAAAGAATGCTGGAGCTGGGTATTCCTGTCGGATTGGGAACCGACGGCACCCGGGTAGCCTCCTATAACCCCTGGGTAGCGCTTTACTGGATTACCACGGGAAAAACAATTGGAGGAAACCAGGTGATGGCAAAAGAAAATACCATCGACCGTACAGCAGCCCTGGAACTGCTTACGCATAAGGGATACGGGCTGATTAAAGAGCCGTTAAAAGGAAAAATTGAAAAAGGATATTATGCTGACGTGGTAATTCTTGATAAAGATTATTTTTCGGTTAATGATGAAGAAATCAAAAACATCACTTCAAAACTGACTATAGTGGATGGAAAAGTAGTTTACGGAGCTGAAGAATATAAAAATGTTTCCCCTGATTCCTTATCTGTTATTCCTGAGTGGAGTCCGGTAAAATATTTCGGGGGGTATCAGAACAGAGTACAATAAACTTTTTAAATATTAATAATATGAGTAGTGTAACCCCTATTAGGGATCCTAAAACGGATCATTTGATTACGCCTGAAAATTCGGCACTTATCTTAATTGACTATCAACCGCTGCAGGTTAATTCCGTGCGGTCAATGGATCACGAAACATTGGTGAAAAATATCGTTACGGTCAGTAAGCTGGCAAAAGGATTTAATGTGCCGACAATTCTCACCACTGTAAATGTGGAAAGCGGTATCAACAAGCCTACGATCAAACACATTAAAGATGTTTTACAGGATGTACCGGAATTAGACAGAACCACGGTAAATTCCTGGGAAGACAAAGAATTTCAGGATGCTGTAAAGGCTTTAGGAAAAAAGAAACTTGTGGTTTGTGCCTTGTGGACAGAAGTATGTCTGGCTTTTCCTGCCCTGGATTTAATTAAAGAGGGATACGAGGTATATACGATTGTTGATGCAGTTGGCGGAACATCAGCCATTGCCCATGAAACAGCCCTTCGCCGGATGGAACAGGCGGGCGTACAACTGACTTCTGTTACGCAGTATGCCTGTGAATTACAGCGTGACTGGAACCGCCTGGATACCAAACCCGTATTCTTTGATGCTTTGATGGAAAACGGTTCTTTCTTTGTGGAAACCTTGCGCTGGTAGTCCGGTACGGGAAATAAACAGCAGGAAAATTATTTTATGGTATAAAATAATTACGAGAAAAACAAAACAAAAATAATCAGGAGGTGGGAAGGTAAATCACTCTTACTTCCTGATTTAATTCTGAAAAACATTGTTTATATGAAAACGATCGTCCGAAAAATTACCGCAACAATACCTTCAGGGCATAGCTATGATATAGTTTTGCTTGTTTTCAGGGTTTTGCTTTCCGCCGAACTCATGTATGCACATGGCTTAAAAAAACTGGGTATAGGTATTGCGGAAGCGGAACAGGTACCCAATCCATTGCAACTGCCCGAATTATGGAACAGCTTTTTTGCTATTTCAGCTAACCTGTTTTTTCCGGTTTTGGTAATGCTGGGACTTTTTACCCGGTTAACTGTTTTACCGATTCTCGCGGTTACGTTAACAGGATACTTTGTGCTGCATTTTCACGATGCCCCATTGATAAAAGACACACCGTTTATGTACAGTTTATCCTATTTGCTGATCTTCTTTCTGGGAGCGGGAAAATATTCTCTTGATCATTACATCAACAGGAAATACAGTTAAATATGAGAGTTCTATTCGTTCTGCTGATAACGTTGTTGCTAACGAATTCGGTCATTGCACAACATACGATGAAATTTAAACCGTTGAGATATGATGAAGATTACAGCTCTCTGGCCGGTGATACCTTAAGATCCGAATATGAAAAAATCAAATTTATTCCCTTATCTAAAAACAGGGAAAGCTATATAAGCTTTGGAGGAGAAGCCCGTTTCCAGTATTTCTATCTGAATAATGAAGACTGGGGAGATACAGATCAGGATAAAGATGGATACACCCTGAGCCGGTATCTTTTCCATATGGATTTTCATGTGGGGAAACGCTTCAGGCTATTTTCCCAGTTGCAGAGCAGTATGGTAAACAGCAGAATGGCTGCCAGTCCCGTAGAAGAAAATCCCCTCGAAATGCACCAGGCATTTGTAGATTTTAATCCGGTTATTTCAGAAAGGGAAAATCTCACGGTGAGAATCGGAAGGCAGGAACTTTCCTACGGTTCCCAGCGTTTGGTCTCGGTTAGGGAAGCTCCCAACAACCGTCAGGCATTTGATGCAGCAAGAGCCATTTATATTTTGGGGAGTACAAAGACAGAAGTCTTTTATGGTCATTATGTTCAGGCAGGAAAAGGAATATTTGACGATAAGTTTATGGGCGAAAATACCAGATTATGGGGAGCGTATTTTACGCAATCCCGGCTTCCTTTCATCAAAAATGCAGATTTGTATTATTTCGGCCTAAGCAAACGCAATGCAAAGTTCAATGACGGGGCGGGAAAAGAAATCCGTCATTCCTTAGGGACAAGGATATTCAGCGCCGAAAATGATTGGAAATACGACGCAGAAGCCCTTTACCAGTTTGGGTATATAGGCGGGAAAAATATTTCGGCATGGACAGCATCTGTCAATACAAGTTACCGATTCAGTGCCACTCCCTTAAAACCTGAAATCGGGCTAAAGGCAGAACTCATAAGCGGGGACCTGCATAAGGAAGATCGTTCTGTTGAAACATTTAACCCCCTGTTTCCCAAAGGCGCTTATTTCGGTTTAGCAGCATTAATAGGCCCGTCTAATTTAATGGATCTTCATCCTTCTGCTTCTTTTGAGCTGTCGCCGAAACTGTCTTTTGATGTTGATTTTGATGTATTCTGGAGATACAGTAAAAACGATGGTATTTATGCTGTGAATATGACGATGATATATCCCGACGGCGATTCCAGGGAAAAACATATTGGTGACCAGCTTACGGGAACTTTGTATTATACACCAAATAAATTCCTGAATTTACGGTGGGAACTGACCTGGTTCCGGGCAGGAAACTATTTAAAAGAGGTAGGTTCGGGAAAGGATATTCTGTATACAGGCGTTACAGTGCAGTTTAAGTTCTGATGGCATGTTGTATCAGATGAACAACAGCTGTGATACTTCCCGCAGGATAACAGCCACCGGGCAAAGTACTTAAAATTCAGTTTTTAAGGTTCTTTGCACGCAGTTCCAGAAATTCTTTAGGTGAAAAACCGGTTTCCCTTTTAAAAAATGCAGTAAAATGAGGTGCCGTTTCAATACCTATGGAATAGGAGATTTCCTTTACAGAGAGGTCGCTGCCTACCAAAAGGCTCTTTGCTTCAATAATCACCCTGTTTTTTATGACTTCCTTGGCCGTAATCTGCAGTGTTCGCTTGCATAAGATATTCAGATAGTTGGGATGTATGTGCAGCAGGTCTGCATAAAAGGCTACTTCGCGGTTTTTTTTGTAGTGAAGGTCAATGAGTTTTAAAAAACGTGAAATTGTGGGATGATTTACCTCTGAAAAATTGTACTTTCTTACCTTCATACAAAGTGATTTCAGCATAAGATAAATTGTCTTAAAGCGGTTAACGATAAGACTTTCTTCACACTCTTCCAGTTCCAGCAGCCGTTTTACTTCAGAAAATTCATGCAGCAGTAATGCAAAATCATGGTCGTTGAGTTCAAAAAAAGAAATGGGTTTTAATTTCCCCACATACAGGTTTGATATAGAAGATATGGTTTCATAAATATCCTGGGTGGCCACGAGGTGATGGGCTATTGTTCCTTCCTGTATCTTGCACGAGCCGCATTGTCCCGGGAAAACCACTATAACCGTTCCTTTACCAATGAGGTGCAGTTCATCGTCGATTCTCACATACCCCTTTGCTTTTTCAAAAAGGACAATACTGAAATACTCCGCTTTTTTTGGTGTCTGGATGAATACAGGTTCCCGGATAAGGTTATAGGAAATACCGGGATGCCCCATGCGTTTTGCGGAAGACAATAAAGTATGGGGTGACATTTTTTCAAAACAATCGTCGAATAGCGGCATAATATAACGGGAATCATGATATATTCAGAATATATAACTGAATATTGCAGTACAAAGGTATTCGAAATATAAAAAGATCTTAAATGATCACAACCTAAAAACTTGCAAATATCATGCAATGTGTTACATAAATCGTGACTAATTTAAACCTTTTACTTCTTTCCTCTTAAAATCCATATTGCCGTAAAAAATTATATAACTGCAAAAAAGGCTTTTGTTTGCATATTTCATTCCATGACTTGCCTGAACCGTGATCCGGCTCAGGCATTCGACCGCAATTATAGTATATTTGGTTCAGGAACGTCATTAAGGGAGATGTTTTTTATAGTTAATGAATAGTGGTTTCCACTCGGAAGCAGGATGTATATCCTGCTTTTTTGTTTACTTATTTTATGTGCTCCGCTATAATTCTTCCAGATCTACATGAATTCCGGAACCGTGAAGAGAAAAATCAGGATCGTTATCAGAATCTGAATGGGGGAAGAATTTGCTGTATTGTTCTTTTTTGATTAAATGAAATTTTTCAATACTGTAGCGTTTGACTTTTTTGTGTAATGGCTTTAAAAAAGTATTGAGCCAGGTAGTCAGGGTCGATGTCATTAAAAAGGTGTTGAGTTTTGGATAGTCAACGGTGACCTCACCGAATTTTATCCTGTATTCCTGCGACAGCGCCCTGTTGAGATCGGGATAGTACAAAGCCTGTCTGAACATCAGGCTTTCCATTTTTTTCAGGTTCACATCCGATCCTATTTTCGGCAATACATTGTTGAGACTGTCCAGAAGGATTTTGAAATCAACCTGTTTATGGTGATCACATCCCAGCAGAACGGTGCTGTCGGCTTTGCGCTCGTATACATGGAATTTAAGGTCCGATGTGTCCTTCGATACCCAGTAGTACCTGTATACGTTGGCGTAATGCCCGGCTGTAAAGCCTGAGCGCTCTTTAGTTTCTTTTGTAAATACCACGCCCGGCATACCAGATTTTTTTACCTCTTTTTCACAGCCGCAAAGCATTGCGGTAAGACCAGAGAATAGAATAAACTGTTTAAAAAAGTTAATGTTAAGGTATTGAATGGAATAGGAGGCCATATCATTTAAATTTATTGTGGTACTTATACAATGGAACCGAATACCAGTTAACCGGCAGAACGCTTATTCATACGAACATGGATTTAAATTAGGTATTTTTTAACTTTTAACCTATTTATTTGACCTAAATCTGCACGATGACATAAAAATCTGGGATAAAATTTAGTTGGAATGCGGCAAAGTAACGAATGAAACATTTGCATATAGTATTCCAACACTTGCAAAAACAATCTGTCGGTTAACACCGGCAAAAATTCTTTACTAAATTTATCAGTGATAATAAAATATTTTTGGATTTTGGTGGCTGTATTTTACTGGCCGGTAATGCAGGGAACTTTCCCTGCATTTTTTGCTTTAACAGAAATTTGGAATTTATACTTTGATAATATGGATTTAGTTATCTTTATAATGATCAAAAACAGCCTGACTATAAAACATCATGTATTTGCCAGGAAATCTTTCCTGATTACTTTTGTTCCGTTTATCGTTAAAATTAAGGGGATGCTTTAACGATGCGGATGTAACTGTTAGGTGTGTCTGTACATAATCTGTTTCTGTAAAATGATAACATGAAAATAAAAAAACGTCATATAAACGGTAAAAAGACAGCCGAAGTCGTTTCAGCGGAAATTCTCATCGACAGCGAGGAACGTGCGCTGGACCTTTTAGGAAATCTTTATTATGAAGGTTATGAAGGAATAATTATATATGAACAAAACCTGCCGCCTGCTTTTTTTGACCTTAAAACGGGAATGGCCGGCGAAATACTTCAGAAGTTTACGAATTACCGTATGCCATTGGTGATAGTGGGCGATTATTCAAAATATACAGGTAAAAGTCTTACAGATTTTATCATGGAAAGCAACAAAGGACATCAGGTAAACTTTGTTGCGACTTTATCTGATGCTCTAAAATAAAATGACGAAGTATAATTTTTAAAACAGCTTTAATGTACAAACAGTTAAAATTTGAAAAATACACAGGCGAAGATTTTCCGCTTTTTAAAGAACTTGTCAAGGACGATGAGATCATGCGGTACATTTCAGGCAAAGGACTAACACCTGAAGAAGCTCAAAAGAAGTTCGCATACATCCTTAAAATCAACGAAGATCCGCAATTAGGGTATTTTAAGGTATATGATGCCGTAACTAACGTTTTTCTCGGAGACTGCAAACTCGTGGAATACCGCAGAGATACTTCGGTGTTTGAAATAGGGTACCTGCTTCAAAGGCAATTCTGGCAAAAGGGAATCGGCAGCCGTATTTGCAAGGCTATGCTGGAACTGGCATACGAACTGGATCCTGGTAAGAATGTAGTTGGGATCATTGATCCGGCAAACAAGGCTTCCAGGCAGCTGCTTATGAAATTTGGTTTTAAAAGCTTCTTTGCAGGAGAAGAAGAGGGAATTGCAACGGAAAAACTTATTTTAGAAAGAAGGTAGGAATAAACTTTAATAAACTATAAACCCGACGATCTGGCTGTTTTTTACCAGGGCACTTTGCAGAAACATTTTTTTTACTATTTTTACCTTAATTTTATTCAATCTAAATTAACAATATGAAAAAAATAGTATTATCCGGATTCCTGGCACTGGGTGCTGTAACTGCAAACGCTCAATGTAAAACCGTAACGGGCTTAAACGAAAACTTTGACGCATGGAAAGACATTGACAAATGCTGGAATTCAGAATCGGGAAAAGCCATGCTGTACGCGAGCGAAGGAAAGGTAACGTTTTATTCCATGACGAACCCGCGTGAGAAAATGATGCTTTCGACACCGAAACTTAAGGCCGGAACCTATGATTTAAGCCTTGATATTTCGCACAATGGCGGAAACGCAACACTGGAACTCTTTTCAATCGGAAATCCTTCAGATGCTTCAACAGTCGTTTCCATAGCCAAACCATCTGAAATCATCGGTACTAAAAAAACATATACTCTTACGCTTAAAAAGGACGCCCATTTGGGTTTTAAAGTCGTATTAAACGGTGTACACCAGGCAGTCTACATTGACAATCTTGTATTAAAAGCCAAAAAATAAGTTTCTTATTCCTTTATCTTCAGGTAAGGCATGGCATTGGAGTAAATGGCTTCGTTCATATATATTGTATTTGAAACAGTTGTACATATCATTCCAACAATTGCATATTTCATCTGTTAAGAATAAAATAAAATGCATAATAGCTTATATTTGAGGTATAAAGAATCTTTTATCATCAGGATTACGGGGTGAAATTATGAGATTGATCCCCATGATTAATTGGGAAATGCAGGAAGTACTCCTGCATTTTTTATATTTTTAAAAAAGAGAGATTTAATCTATAATCCGGTTTGCACTGGAATGCGCAATGTTTAAAGCCCGAGTTCCTTTACTGCTATTTCACGCATTTCCACCTTACGTACTTTTCCCGACACGGTCATAGGGAAATCATCGACAAATTTCCAGTATTTGGGGACTTTGTAATGGGCAATACGTCCTTTGCAATACTCAAGCAGTTCCTGCTCTGTCAGTGTAAAGCCCTCGCGCACCTTAACCCACGCCATAACCTCTTCACCATATCGTACGCTGGGTACACCGATGACCTGAACGTCGAGGATATTGGGATAAGTATAAAGGAAGTCCTCAATTTCTTTAGGTGAAATATTTTCACCGCCGCGGATGATAAGATCTTTTATACGGCCTGAAATGGTTACATAACCTTCATCGTCCATTACGGCGAGATCGCCTGTGTGCATCCAGCGTCCGTCATCGAGTACTTTTTTTGTGTTTTCGGGGTCGTTCCAGTATCTTAACATTACTGAATAGCCACGGGTACAAAGTTCACCATGTACGCCCCGCTCTACGATTTTCCCGTTTTCGTCTATGATCTTGATCTCAAGATGATCCTGTACGGTCCCCACCGTGGCAACCTGCTTTTCCAGTGGTGTACCAATAAGGGTCTGCGTTGAAACGGGCGAGGTTTCCGTCATACCGTAGCATATACTTATTTCCCTGATATTGAGAATGCTTTCTACCTGTTTCATAATTTCGGGAGGACATACAGATCCGGCCATAACACCGGTTCTTAGATGTGAAAAATCATAGGTATGTATATTTTTAGAGGCCAGTTCCGCAATAAACATCGTGGGTACGCCGTACAGCGAGGTACATTTCTCCTGTGCTGCGGCTTTAAGCGTTAGTTCCGCATCGAAACTGTCGTTGGGGATGACCATACAGGCACCGTGAGCCGTACAGGCCAGGTTGCCGATAACCATTCCGAAGCAGTGGTAAAACGGCACGGGAATGCACACGCGGTCTTTTTCTGAATAGTGCAGCCTTATGCCGATGAAGTAGCCGTTGTTGAGTATATTGTGGTGCGAAAGCGTAACACCTTTGGGAAAACCCGTTGTACCCGACGTATACTGTATGTTTACCGGGTCGTCAAATTGTACCGCGCTTTCATACTGCTGCAGCACATTGTCGGGCACTTTTCGGGCTCCCTGCAGAAAAGCATCCCAGTTGTAGTCAAAAAAGACTTCTGTTTTCAAAGAAGGACAGAATTCACGGGCATCGGCAACCATCTGCTTATAGTTACTTGATTTAAAGTGAAGCGACGAAAAAATATGCGAAAGCGTACATTGGTTGATAACAAAGATGAGTTCGCTTGTCCTGTAAGCAGGATTAATATTGACGAGGATAACTCCGATACGCGCCGTTGCATACTGAAGCAGCGTCCACTCATAACGGTTTGTAGACCATATTCCTACACGGTCACCGGGCTGAACATCCAGATTTATGAGGGATTTGGCTACAAGGGTGGTTTGCTCGTAAAACTCAAGGTAGGTAGCCCTGTAATTCTGGTGTACTGAAACGAGCGCTTCGTTGTGGGGAAAGCGCTGAACCGTATTTAAAAGGTTTTTTCCTATGGTTTCCCCAAGCAGGGGAAGGAGCGAGGCTCCGAAAGCGTACGACAAAGACATAACAGCTAAAGTTTGGTTCTTTAATTTATGAAAAAAATCTTTTCGTCGCTCTTAAAATTTTATATAAAACATAATGGATTTTAGATTGAAACAAATCATCAAGCAGGCCTTCTTTTGTGATGATTTTGGTAAGAAGCATCTGACACACGACATAGATGAATGTGGAAAAGAAAACAATGGCCGTTTTTTTATATCAATCTCTTTAATTAGAATCATGATCCAAAATTAGAATTTCTGTAATGCAATGAATAAAATTGCCGTGTTTTTCCGATGAACTTTATTTTAAGAAGGATGAATTTAACGGTTGCACCTTTTCTCTCGACAAAATGGTAAGCAGAAAGAAAAAATGCGGCTGCATTCACGTACAGGCAGTTTTAATTCCTAAAGTTAGGATAACGGAGTGCAATAATTATTGCAAATTTAAGGAATATAGTAGCGTAAACTCTAAACTTGGATTCGAAATAGTATACAGGAAATAATTGGAAAGTAAGAAAAAAGCAACCTGTACAGGTTGCTTTTTAAATTTTAACAGCTGTTTCTCATTCCGTGTCCCGTTGCTGTAATAACAAGTGTTTTTTCTGATTCCAATCCCGGGCTTTTATTTTAAAGGCCTGTTCATCGTAAGCTTATCAAAATAACGGTCATTGTGTTTAAAAAAATTCTTTACGATGCCGCATTCCTCGAATCCCATGTTTTTGTAAAGCCTTATGCCTCCAGTGTTTTCGGTATAAACCTCGAGCCACAGCATTTCCAGTAGGTCATTGTGCTGCGCCCAGTTTATAGCCTGCTGCATAAGCGCAGTTCCGAGTCCCAGGTTGCGCCATTCGTATAACATTCCCATCCCGATAACACCCGTATGCTTCATTGCATTTCGAACAGAACCGGTTATGTCAATATTGCCAACGATATGGTCTTCATGTAATGCCACGAGCAATAAGGAATTTTTCTTTTCGGCAAACGAACTTATCCAGGACTCTTCTTCTTCAACAGAGAGTTTAAATTCGTCTGAAGATTTTGGTATATAGTCGCTTTCGTCGAGGTATATTCTGACCGTTGCCCTTAAATTTATGGCATCCTCCGGCTTTGCCTTGCGGATAAGGATGTGTTTTCCGTTTTTAAGCAGTATTGTTTTGTTAATAGGCTGTTCCATTTTAATAGAATTGGTTCTTATTTTAAGGAAGCTGTTTCCGGGTACATAAGCTTGAAGGCATTGTAAACTCCCTGGTGCATCATCGTGGCATGCACTTCATTGGGTAAATAGTCAAAATAGACCTTTAGCTTATTTCCGCCTTTTAGTTTTAGTACCTCGCTCAAAGCAACAGCATCTTCGTACATGATGACATCTTCTTCTTTCTGGCAGGCACCTACGTATATTTTAAGATCCCGGTCAGCTTCTTTTTCCAGTAAAGCCGGGGCCTCCCGCAACAGTGATTCGTTACCCCACCAAAGGCTCGGGCTCATGATGATGTAGTTCCGGAACAGGTGGCGGTGCTTCAGCAGTATTTCGGTTGCCAGGAGTCCCGCAAACGATTCCCCTATAATTGTACGGGTATCTGTAGTACGGTATTTTTTTTCGATAAAGGGCTGAAGTTCCTTTTCTAAAAAGGCGATATACTTTGCAGATCCGCCGTATTGTGTAAACTGTTCCTTTTTAAAGCCCATACGTTCTACGAAACCGAGATTTTCCACGGCAAACGAAAAATCCCTCCTGCGGTCGGTGTTCTCAATACCTACGACGATTGATTTCGGAAAACGGTCAATCCACGGTTGGTTGTTGTAACGTACGAGTCCTACAATATGGATAAAATCTTCTTCCGTACCGCCATCCGGTACATAGATCACGGGATAGTGTTCTGCTGTTTCTTCTGTATACCCCTGGGGCAGGTATACATTGATGATACGTTTTTCATTGAGTTCTTCAGAAAACAGTGTATCAACTACCGACAGCGGAAAAACCGCCGGTTCTGCCGGTAATATCGGATATTCGGGCTTTTTGTATAGTTTCCAGGCTAAAAAGATAATGACACCCAAAAGCATCACTGTAATAAGTATTCCCTTTCTGTTCATAAGGATGTTTTTATTGAATGAGGATTTTCTGAACAAATGCATTGTATGCATCCTCAGGCATCCGCTGCTTTCAAAGATAAGAAAAAGGGTGTTATTCCGGATGATTTCGTTCTAACCGATTAAAAGGAACCACATGGTGTTTTCGCAGGAGTTTTTCAGATGTACCCTGGCGAAATTGGCCGGATGTATTACTTTATTATAATTTTCTGCTTTACAACTCCCAGGTTTGTCTTGACATTTAAAAAATAGATCCCGCTTGCCATATCAGATATAAGCAGTGCTTTAGAATGTACATTGAAAAATCTGACGGCTTTTCCCGACGCATCTGTTAGCTGTACCTCCTGTATCCTGATGTCGTCGTCATATTCCATATTTAATACATCAGCCGAAGGATTTGGATATATTTTAAGTTTTAATTTAAGTGCATCATGCATTAAAGACAGGGGGGTAAAATGAAATTCTAAATCATCGATGTACAGGAAATTGGAAAGTTCACATAAGGTGGCGCCATATCCCTTCGCCTCGAACCATATGCTCACAGAATCCGGTACTATACTGGAATTAGGGTATGTGACAGGCAATAAAAAGGACTGGTAAGTATCAGAGGTGGTGAATATTAAGGAATCCCGGCTTATCTCTGACAAGGTGCCAGCAGTGTTTGCTTTGTAGGTGGCTATATTAAGCATCATCGTTTTGTTCATAGTATCATTAGCTGTAAACGAATCACGAAGGTATTTGTAATAACCCGATACACCGTATAATTTATCATTGAACTGTACTTTCGGAATTTCTGTAAAAACATGAGAACTGCTTCCATATGCTAAAATGCTTTTTCCTCCAAAATACCACATGGCAACTACAGCGGCATACGTGCCACTGTGAGCATCGGTAGTACGCAATATGCCGTGCGAAATGACCGACCAGTCTTTTAAGATAGTATTATCGGATACAGCATTTTGAACTCTTTCACTGTTATTCAGTATGTAAGGGTGACATTCAGCCATTGCCTGGTCTTTAGGAGTGGGAACCAGGATTGCCGTGGGATCCCAGTTTTCAAACCCTAGATTATTCTGACCTTTTACAGTGGTCACAAGCAGGAAGAATAAAATAAAAGTAATATTTTTCATAGGTATCAAATTTGGCAGTAAGAGTGTTTGTTTTTTATATAAATATATGTAATATATATGTTAAAATATTGTTTTTTATGCTTATAGTTTAGAAGTTGTGAGTAACAATTTCTACCGGATTCAAATCTTGACATAGGGTAAGTATTTTTTGTGACAAATACCTTTAGTTAGCAGTTAACATAAAAAGTGAAATGATGAATCCGGAATTTAAAGCAGGTATTAACATCGCCATTAAGATACCGAAAAGCAAATACGAGCAAACGGTTGCTTTTTACAGGGACATTCTGAAGTTGGAAATAGAGGAAAAAGCCATTGACCATCCGACCGTTTCCCGCACACACCAGGTACGTTTCGGTCATAACTTTATATGGCTGGATTGTGTAGATAATTATACACATTCCGAAACCTGGTTGCAGCTTAAGGTTTCTGACGTTGGAGAAGCGGCTCTTTATTTGAAATCGAAAGGGGTGGAGACCTGTGATGAAATCGAGGAACTTCCCGAAAACATGCACTGGATTACAGATCCAGCAGGTACTGTTTTTAACTTACAGCAGGACGGGCGCGAACATAGCTGAATTTACAGCAAATATAAAACTGTGACACGGGGCATACTAAATATTTGTATAAATCATCTTATCGTTTGCATATATCCATCATATATGATGACTGTTCCGAAAACCGTATTATATTTACAGTACAATGCGTACACAATACGTGATTTCTTTGGTAAGGTCAGTCAATGGTACTGGCCGGAAATGCAGGAGCCATCCTGCATTTTTTATTTGGTATTCAGTCTTGAATAAACCGTGGTATCAAGAAACTTACCGTCGTAAAACTCATTTTCCCTGTAATGTGCCTCTTTAACAAAGCCACATTTCTCCAGTACACCGGCAGAAGCCCTATTTTCCGGATCAATTACAGCTTCTACGGAATGCAGTCCCATGATACAGAAACCGTATTCCATGACTTTAGAAACGGCTTCTGTCATATATCCCTTGCCCTGAAATCCGGGAAGCAGCATATAGCCGATTTCTGCACGGAAATGTTCGGGTTTTATATGGTAATACCCGATGGTTCCGATCATTTGCGGATGGCCTTTTAAGGTGATGGCCCAGTTAATAAGTTCATTGCTGCTTATTTTTTCGTCCATAATGCGGATGTGTTCAGCAGCTTCTTCCGGTTTGGTAGCCAGCGGCCTTGGAATATACTGCATAACAGACGGATCCGACCGCAGCGCGAACAGTTCGTTGACATCGTGTAAAACGGTACGTCTCAGTATCAGTCTTTCGGTTTCCAGTTCCGGAAACACGGAGAAATCTATTTCAGTCATAATCGTGTGGTATACGCGTAAAATTATACTATTTTTTCCTATATTAAAACGACAATACTTCCTTAACTATGTCAGTTTTCGGGTAAATTAGAGTCAAAATAACGGCATAAAATGTTTGGATTCTTTATGAAATCGGGAACTTAAAAAAATAAAGACAGGAGACTGCTTTTAGGGCCGATCTCCTGTTTTTCACATTTGCATGCTATGATCAGGTTTTTCATAAGTGTTGTTTTTATTGGTTGTATGCCTGAAAGGTTCAGCAGTTCTGGCGAAAATACACATCATTATGCAGGATATTTAAAAATAGGTTATGAGTTTTGGCTGTAATGATGTTAACTATTTTACCTTCATTAATTCTTATTGTAATTTCTTTTTATTATTTTTAATAGTGATGACTTAATAAAAAATTGTGGTTATGGAAACAGATTATGTACAAAAAAAGTTAAAAAACTGGTGGCTGCTTTTGCTTTCTGGTATTTTGTTTGTCTTTCTGGCTGTTTATATTTTCAGGCAGCCTCTTGTCTCTTATGCTGCGCTGTCGGTTTTATTTGCCGTAACTTTTCTGGTTGCGGGAATTTTTGAAGCTGTTTATGCCGTAAGCAGCAGGAATTACGACGATGGCTGGGGATGGGCTCTTTTTGGAGGAATCATACACATTGTCTTCGGTATTTTTCTTATTTCCTTCCCCGTACTTACCGTTACTGTATTACCCGTTTTTGTGGGGTCGGTCATATTGATCAGGTCCCTTTTGGCTGCTTTCCATGCGTTCAGTATTAAAAGGGCCGGTATTGCGGGCTGGGGCTGGATTTTGTTTTCAGCCGTCATCGGTATTCTTTTGGCAATTATGATGCTTGCCAATCCCGTTTTCGGCGGCTTTACCATCATAATATATACAGCAGTATCTTTTCTCATGCTCGGAATTGTACAGATTGTACTTTCGTTGCGTTTAAAGAGAATAAGCAAACAGTTGAAGTAAGGCTATAGTTCTAATTTCCGGTATATGATATTAAAAGGAAGATTATCAGTCTGGGATTTTATAAAAACCATAAAATCCGACCTTATTGCCATTGTTATATTCAGTACGGTTATCGGCTATATTGCAGTACAGCACTATTTTATAAAACTCGTAATCCCTTTAGGACTTGTGGGGATAGTTGGAACCGCCATATCGTTGCTGCTGGCCTTTCGGACAGGTCAGTCTTACGACCGCTGGTGGGAAGCGCGTATCGTGTGGGGAGCCATTGTCAATGATAGCAGAACGCTGGTACGTCAGCTTAAAGAATTCCTGCCTGGGGAATGTGCCGATGATATCAGGCAGTTTGCCGAAAGGCAGATTATCTGGAATTACGCATTGAGCGAATCCCTGCGGAAACTTTCGTTTTCAGTAAAAGTTCAGGAATATATAGAACGGTATGAAATTACAGATTCCAATATACCCAATGCTCTTTTGCTGCTGCATGGAATGCATTTAAAGCGGTTGTCGGATGAAGGAAAACTCAGTGAATTCCGGCAGGTGCAACTCGATGCCACATTGTCGCGTTTCTGCGATTCAATGGGGAGATGTGAACGCATAAAGAATACGGTGTTTCCGACTTCGTACAGTGCGCTTATCCATTTGCTTATTTATCTGTTTACCCTTTTCCTGCCTTTCAGTCTCGACGATCATTATCCTTTGATAAAAGCCCTGCTTACAGCAGGTATTCCCATAATCTTTATTTCAATTGAACGTACGGCAATCCTGATGCAGGACCCATTTGAAAACCAGCCGCTTGATACTCCTATGACCAACATAAGCCAGAACATCGAATTTGTACTGAAACAGCAGTTGGGTGATGCCGCTGAAAAGCCTGCGCCGCCAGATCCCGATTCCTATTACATATTATAGTGTGGCTTTACCGTATATTCAGCACTTTCCGAACAGCTCAACAATTGTTGAAAAAGTTTGATATTGTCTTAAATCCTGACAGTAGAACATACGGAAAATAATGCCTTTGAGGAAAAACTTGCATAAATCATGCATAAACTTGCGTAAACAATGAGTCAGTTTTATTTTGATAAAAATCTGTCCTATATTTGACTCATAGCTGGGTTAATTCCGGTTGTTTATTTATGGGTGAGATTAGATAGGGACTAATCTGTAATGCAGGGGAAACCCTGCATTTTTATTTGAATCATAAACTGCAAAGACATGTCCCTCTGTTATTGTGCAATAAACACGGGAATCTTAACGGCATGCCGCAGCTTATTTACCGTTTCACCAAATATAAAATCTTTGATGCCTGTGTGACCGTGACTTCCCACGATAAGCAGGTCTGCTTCATATTTATCACAGATCCCGGAAATGCTTTTCACTCGGTTGTTGTAAGCGAGTTCGTATTCAGTGCGGTGGCCTTTGGACATAAGGAAATCAGCATAAAGCTGCAGACGGCCGAGGTCCTGACGCGATTCAAAATCATCCGTGGTATTTCCCGTATATTTGACCGATGCACTTTCCACCACATGCACCACCACAAAAACTGTTTCGGGTTGTGAAAGTTGTAGGGCGTATTGTATGGCCTTCTGATCCGATGCCGAATAATCGAGCGCAACAACAATCTTTTTAAACGTACGCCGATCTTCAAAATGCAGTGCTTCAAATGGCGGGTGTACTTCAAGTTCAGTCGTTTTGGGTTTGTGCAGCACCGGATAAAGAACTGTCATTATAAGCAAAAAAAGCAATCCCATAGCACCTGTAGTAAGTAGGGCGGTTATCCAGATGCTGTCAGCGGCGGTTATCCAGCCTGAAACTTCGTCGTATACCAGTTTAAAGTTGAGTACAGCTATAACCGAGGCTATGAGCCACGCAAAAATTTTGGTTGCTGTATTAATGGTAAAAACCCCCATTTTGGAACGGTCGCTTACAAAATGAATAAGCGGAATAACGGCAAACGCCAGCTGCATGCTTAATATTACCTGGCTGAAGATAAGCAGTTGTCCTACACGTCCCTCCCCTGAAATGAGAATAACAAGTACAGCAGGTATGATGGCCAGGAGCCGGGTAATGATTCTTCGCAGGGTAGGGCTTATACGCAGGCGCAGGTAGCCTTCCATTACGATTTGCCCTGCGAGGGTTCCCGTAACCGTAGAACTCTGTCCGGCCAGGATAAGGGCTACGGCAAACAGTTTAGGAGCCCATTCAGTTCCGAGCAGGTTGCCCAGGAGATGATAAGCATCTTCCAGTTCGGCCACGTCGTGCATGCCGTTTTTATGAAAAACGGAGGCAGCCAGGATAAGGATGGCGGCATTTACCAGAAAAGCCAGGTTCAGCGCAATGGCACTGTCCCAAAAATTATATTTTAACGATTTGCGTATAGAAGGTTCGTCGCGGTCAATCTTCCTTGTCTGCACCAGTGCGGAGTGCAGGTACAGGTTATGCGGCATAACGGTAGCGCCGATAATACCAATGGCAATATAAAGGGCCGCACTGTCGGGTATGCTTGGTATAAAGCCAGTGGCTACCGCGCCGAAATCGGGCCGGGCCAGGAACATCTCTACAAGGAAACACATACCGATCATGGAAATAAGTCCGATGATGAAAAGCTCCATTTTGCGCATGCCGAGCCTTTGAAGATACAGCAGTAAAAAAGTATCTGCAAAGCTTATGAGCACACCCCACAGCAAATCAATACCAAATAGAAGGTTAAGCCCTATGGCCATTCCCAGCACTTCTGCAAGGTCGCAGGCTGCAATGGCAATCTCGGCCAGTACGTAAAGTACAAAATTCATTTTTTTAGGGTAGGTTTCCCTGTTGCATTGGGCAAGGTCTTTTCCTCTTACAATACCCAGGCGTGCACAAAGGTTCTGAAGCAGCAGCGCCATAATGTTGCTCATGAGCAGTACCCATATCAGGGTGTAGCCAAAGCGGCTTCCCCCGGCAAGATCGGTCGCCCAGTTTCCCGGATCCATATACCCCACACTGATAAGGTAGGCGGGGCCGAAAAAGCTCAGTACCTTTTGAAATTTAGTTTTGTTCAGGTTAACATCCACGCTTTCGTGGATATCGGATAATGATTTATGATGCGGACTGTCGTGGTGCATAAGGGCTGTTATTCAATGTTTTTCCTTTATCGGTTAAAGATAAAAATTCTGTAAGCTAAACAATCATGCAATGTAATTGTTTTAAGAACCCCGGACAACACAACGGTCAGGAACCCGTTTTCCTGTGAAGCGCATTGCGGTAGGCAATACCCCAGTTTGCCATTTCATCAAAAATGGGGCTCAGTGTTTTGCCGAATTCCGAAATTTCGTATTCAACCGTTACGGGTTTGGTATTGAGGACCGTGCGTTTCACAAGATGGTTCATTTCAAGATCCTGCAGCTCTTTCGACAACATTTTGGTCCCGATGCCCTCTACTTCTCGCAGCAGTTCCATGAACCGCAGCCTGTCGCCCTGTATCAGGGTGCCCAGTATATGGAATTTCCATTTTCCCGAAAGCAGTGTCATGGCATCGTTAATTGCGTTAATCCTTGTTTTGCACGGAATGCTGTTGTTGATAACGGCTTCTTTTTTCATTTCATCAGTTTGATTTATGTAAATATACGGTGAAGATGGTAGTTTCCCGCAGGAAATTGGTTTCAAAAAGGAAATTGATGATAATTGTAAATTTTATGTGTTTTAGATTTGTATCTTTATGTAATAAACATCCTAATAGTTAACATTATGAAAAAAGTATGTATTCTGGCTGTCTCGGCGGCCGCTTTCTTAGTTTCCTGCCAGCGTTCGGCCAGTGATAAATCTACTACTACGGCACCACAGGAAGTAGCTGCCGAGAAAGGAGCAACCTATAACGTAAATGCAGATGCCAGTCAGGTTAAATGGACAGGTTACCACAAAGGAGGGCTTAACCCCCGCGTTGGTATGGTTAAAAGTGAAGGAACCCTTGCTGCCGAAAACGGTGCCATTACAGGCGGATCGCTGGTACTGGACCTCAATTCCATCCAAACCGATAAAAGTTCGGTTGACCCGGCTACTTCGGGAGGGAAAACATCCGTGGATCTGGATACGCACTTGAAAAGTCCTGATTTCTTCGATACACAGAAATATCCAACGGCTAAGTTTGAAATAACGAAGGTAAGCCCTTTTGATGCCACGGCAGAGCAGAGTGCAGTGGCCGGTGCCAATTTCGTTATAAGCGGTAACCTTACACTTAAGGACAAAGCGGTAAATGTAACGTTTCCTGCCAAGGTAACCGTTTCCGATACAGATATTGCACTGGAATCCAAGTTTACCATAAACCGTCAGGACTGGGGGCTTAGCTATGGCGCGGAAGGAGATCCCAAAGACTGGATGATCTCTCAGGAAATCGATATAGAGTTAAATGTTACAGCTAACAAACAGTAATTAGTACCAGGCAAGACATTAGGGGAACTGCATTACTGCAGTTCCTTTTTTATAATTAAGTAGGTAAGGTTCATTTTAAATCAGAACTTCATTTTTATGTTCTTGATACGGTTGCGTAAGGGCGTTTCAAAAAACAAGTAACTTAATGCGGAGAATACAATGAGTACAACAGACGAAATATAAAAAAGCAACTGGGGCTCGTGTGTAATATTAAGTTGCATTACAACAGACTGTGTGAGTCTGAAAATGGGTACCTGCAATATGTAAATTCCGAAACTTATTTCTCCTAAAAATACCAAAACGGGTATATTAAACAACCGGGTAATAAGCCCATTGTTCAGCGCCATAAAAAGGATAAACGGGATAACGACAAATGCCATTAGTCCATTGTGATAATTCATCCCCGTAGGGTACTTTAAAAGCAGCAGCAGTACAGCAACACATAAAAGAACGGCTACATCGTAATTCCGCGTTTTTCCCGAAAGTTTTTTGATAAAGAACAATCCCCCGAGGTTCCCTGCAAGAAATGCACTGAGGTGCATGAACGGGGTATAGAACAACAAAGCGTGGTTTGGTGAAGGATAGCCTTCGTTAAAAGGTGAATTTACCAGATAAAAGAATACAGTCTGGAATATGATCCAGAACAAGACGATTGCCATAGCATTTATCCACAGTTTTTTGCGCGAGAACAGCAGGTTATACAAAAATGGAAAGACAAGGTAAAAAAAGAACTCTACGGAAAGCGACCATGCAGGACCGTTGAACAACAGGACTTTAGAAGGAATCCATGCCTGCAGCAACGATAAATTAAGAACCGCATCTTTTATGATTCCGAACCGGAAGGCGGGATCGAAAAAATAAGTGTGTAAAAACAGAAGAACTACCGAAAGTAAAAGTAGAGGGTAAATCCTTGCCAGCCTGTTCTTTAAAAAAACAGCCGTATCTATTTTTTTATAAGAACCGTAAGCTACCACCATAATGAATCCTGAAAGTATAAAAAAATAACTCACTCCTAGATGGGCCTGATGAACAATAAACTGTAATTCGGGAATATTGAAAGGATAGACTCCTGAACCAAAGTGAAAAACAACGATAGCCATTGCGGCTATAAACCGGGTAAAAGTTAATTGTTCAAGTCTCATCATTAAGTGTTTTATAAGGCACTGTTACACCCGGTCTTATACAGGATACAGGCTGTGGATTTCAGAAAATCCGGTAATCTGTGCAATATAGATTTATTTACTTAAATGTTGAAACTTAATTGTAAAGAAAAACGAGTGATTTACATATAATTTTTTATAAATTCCGACTAATACAGACTGCTGCCGGAACAAACCATCTGTAAGGACATTATACCGGGCCGCTTGATACATCTTCAAGAATCCGTATGGCCAATCGTTATTTTGAGTGTATATGGCCCTTCGTACGGGTTTTCCTGCATAAGGCTTTCGGCTATGATTACCTTATAGTTTCCCGGAAGTTTGAGGCTGTCTGAATAAATCGTTCCAAAAGGTCCGTCCATTTCACCGTCCGGGGCTATAAGCTGGTTTATACGGATGTTTCCGGTTCTTCCCTCGGGAAGCAGCAGTTCCATTTTAACTGAGTCCCGTTGCGCCATTGTAAAAATAAGCGTATCCTTTTGTCCCGTTTTTTTTACGCCCTGGAACAGCAGGTTATGGTCGGATACGTTTTCTTTTTTTACCACTGCCTTATTTTCATCCGTTTCCTTTATTTTTGGCTCCGTCCGGCATCCAGTGATAAGCAAAAGAATTCCGGCCAATGCTGCTGTACCATTTATATTATTCATAGCTAAAGATTTATATAACGCAGTTGTATATGCAAAAACCATGCAAACATCAGTTCTTTTTGCCGGCAAGATTTTCAATAAAGGCAGATGGAGGCATACCCGTTTCTTTTTTAAAGGCCGTAAAAAATACCTGAGCAGAAGCATAGCCACATTCTTTTGCAAGATAGCTGATTTTGTACTCAAGGTAGGCAGGATCGTTTTGAAGCTTTGAAACGATGTATTGAATGCGCAGCGAATTGAGGTAATTATTAAAATTACAGCCCTTGTAACCATTGATTACTTCGGAAAGGTATTTAGGATTGGTATCCAGATGGTTGGCAAGCCATGTAAGGTTCACCTCGCTTTTAACGAACTTTTGCGATTCTTCAAAATGGGAGAGTTTTTTTAACAGCTTTTCCAGAGTTTTATCGGGTATGGAAGAAGGATTTATTTTGCTTCCCGAACGTTTTTGTGAAGACGTCAAACGAGTTCCTGTACCTGCTGTGGGTATTAAGGATCTTCGTTTTCTCACATACCTGATAGCGAGAAAAACTGCCGTTATACCTGCTGCAAGTGCTAGGTAAAGGCCCCAGGTAAGCCGTTTCTTCTCTGATTCATATTTCGTATCCGTTTCGCTCACCGTTTGTGCCACAAGCTGTTCATGCGCCTTTTTTTCAACTTCGTTTAAGCTGTCACTTAGCTGGTTATAAGCATTGGTATATTGAAGCTGTAACCCGGTCTTTTTTAATTTTCCATAGGCATTGGCCAGGTTCATAAAACTCAGAATGCGGTCTTCCGGTTTTTTTTTCCTTTTTTCAATTTCCAGGGCTTCGTTTGATAGTTCAATGGCCTTGCCGTACTCACCCTTTTCTACATAAAAGGTAGCAAGTGCCGTAAGCAGTGAAAGATCGTATATCTTAAAAATTTCAGTATCTTTTTTTCTGAATTCGTAGGCCTTCATATAATAAGGCTCTGCAAGATCCAGACGTTGTGGTACCAGTACCGATGTATAGAAGTTACCGAGATACATATTGGCAAATAAAATGCCGCTCTGCTTTTTGGTGTATTGCGATTTGTCTTTTTGAGGCATCATTTCAAGATTGTGTAGTGCATGTTTAGCATAAAACAGCACGGAATCCTGATTGGTTCCTTCATACGAGGTTACAAGCTGCATGGAAGCAAAACCTACCTGGAAAAACCTGAGATCGGGATTCTTTATCTTTTGTGCATAATACAACGATTTTTGTGCATTTCTTAAAGATATTTCATAATGTCCCGTAGTTTTTCTGATTTCGCTGATTCTGCCGTACAATATCGAAAGGTTTTTATAATCTTTGAGCTTTTCCGCCAGGGACTCGGTTTCCTTTACCAGGGCCAGGGCGGATGTATAGTCCGATCGTTTTATATAATGGCTTATAAGCTGCAGACTGTATTTCAGAACTCCTTCAGAATAACCAATTGCGGTGGCTTTATTTCTTAATTCCCTAAAGCCCGCTATCACTTCATCAGAAGATTCCCCTTTTTCCTTAAGTTTTTCATAAACCGTTTCTAATTTTTGAATTTGATACTTTTTAGAGTCATGCTGAGCCGAAACAGCATGTGACATTATGAAAAATAAAACAATACAGGTAAGGCCCCTCATAGATGTACAGACAAGTTAGAATGATAAAAAAATAAAAATAGGAAAATAATTCCGTAGCACGACAGAAGATTTTCTGATTTTTCTTTACAGTCCAGCAACCATTAAAGCGGAGTATTCCGTGTTTCGAAAGAAGCCCTGTAGGCATTTTTACGCAATTGCTGAATCCTTCCGACTGGTTGCAATTCTTCTGTATTTTCAAAAGGATTGAATGAAAGCAGTTCCTGAGCGGGGGCATTTTTACGCAATACCGAGGTAAAAACGAGAGCCCCGACCGGAATAAACGGACTGTCCTGCCATTCACGGTGAAGCTCGTTTACCGGCTGCTGCTCAAGGTCGTAAGCATACTGCACAAATACCTGTGCCGTGAACCGCCCGTAACGAACCATGTATTCGGCAACCGATATTTCCGGATAATGCGCATCTTCCACCACCTGTACCGCATCGGGAACCAGTTTTATTTTTACCAGGTGGTTTCCTAAACGGTAAACACCTATAGAATAATATGACTGGGAAAGGACAAAATCGTCTTTCCTTTTCATAAACAACCGGATATTTTTTAAGAATGAAGGATGAAGTATCCTTGGTATTGTCTTTATAACCGACGTACAAATTGTGACCGCGTTCCGTATTTTACCAAGTGGTTTTGCGCAGAAAAACTCATTAAGTGCCGTAAACAGCTTAAGGAATGTTTTCACGTTGTTAAACGGAAAAAGCGGGAAATTAACCAGTGGAAAATTAGCCGTCGTTTGACCCATATGTTCAAGTTTTAACGAAAAACCATAAGCAGGAAGTGATTTTCCCTTCACAATTTTCATATTCGCATTGGAAATCCTGAGCAAGGCATCCATGACCTTTGAAGGGAAAACACCATGTTCCGAGAAATTTTCGTTTACAACAAATTTTCCCTTTAAAATGGCATAAGTGGTCGCGTGTGCATCACGGGTTCTGTAAGGCACATTGCTTATTGCGGGAGATTCCCGGACAAATTTGCGGACAGACAGGTCAAGCTTGCTTAAAAGTGCGTGCTCCTCCGTACTCAGAGCATCCAGTTCCGGGGTATAGGTCAGTTTCTTTCTCATAACTGTACAGGTACAAAACACCTACCATTTAGAACAAAGAGTGGAAGACACAGTAAAAACAGGTTTCATACAAATGTTTAGTGTAGATTTTAACTTCAAAATGTAGAATTTTATAATATTTATGTGTATATATTTTTTTTATGACAGAAAAATATTAAATTTTATTTATATCTAATTATCGGAACATGAGGGCTTCAACTTCGTATTTCAGAAAAAAACGGAAAGGATTTTGATTCATTGTTAAAAAACAGAACTAAATATGAGAGCCATTTGGAACGGGGCAATAGGTTTCGGCCTTGTAAACATCCCCATAAAACTTTATTCAGCTACAGACTCTAGCACCCTTGACCTGGACATGCTGGACAGCCGGGACCTCAGCAACATCCGTTTTAAGCGCGTTAACGAAAAAACGGGAAAGGAGGTTCAATGGGAAGACATTGTAAAAGGATATAAGATAGAAGACACCTACATAGTACTGGACGATTCGGATTTTGAAGCTGCGAGTCCTGAAAAATCAAAAATACTGGGCATCTCCCAGTTTGTAAAAGAATCAGAAATAGATCCTGCTTATTTTGAAACTCCCTATTTTCTTGAACCGCAGAAAAATGGTGAAGCAGCCTACAAGCTGTTGTTAAAGGCACTCATAAAGACCAAAATGGCCGGAATTGGTTCTTTTGTGCTGCGTGAAAGGGAAATATTGTGTCTCATACGCCCTTATGATGAAAAGATACTGATGGTTAACAGGATGCGTTATCCGGAAGAACTCAGAAGTTTTGAAGATCTTAAGATTCCGTCGGGAAATGTACCCAAACCTGCAGAACTCAAAATGGCCGAAGCGCTCATCAGGTCGCTCGAAAGCACTTTCGACCCCGGGGCTTATAAAGACACCTACAATGCGGACCTTCTTAAAATTATAAAACAGAAGGCTAAAGGAAAGAAAATAAAAGTAGCTAAAATTAAGGAGCCCGAAGGTAAAGCGGCCGACCTTATGGCTATGCTTAAGGCAAGCCTTGAAAAAGGCAGCAGAAAAACCGGCTCATAAAAATCTGCCTGCTCAGGGACATTCACTATAAAAATCGATGAAAATGGCTTTAGAAGAGTACAATAAAAAAAGAAATTTTAAAGAAACATCCGAACCACGCGGAAAAAAAGCTTCTGCTGGAAAAAAACTCAGATTCGTTGTACAGCGGCATGCGGCATCGCGGTTGCATTACGATTTTCGTCTGGAAATGGACGGCGTGCTTAAAAGCTGGGCAGTACCGAAAGGCCCTTCGCTTAATCCTTCAGACAAACGTCTGGCCATGATGGTCGAAGACCACCCCTACGGATACCGTACTTTTGAAGGGACAATACCCGAAGGAAATTACGGCGCAGGAGAAGTGGAAATCTGGGATGACGGAACCTATGAACCGCTTGAAAGACTTGAGGGTAAGACAGACGACCTTGTTATGCGTGCGGATCTGCATAAAGAATCACTTAAGTTTATCCTGCACGGTAAAAAGCTGAAGGGGGAATTTGCCCTCGTAAAGATCAGGAATTCACGCGATGAAAATGCGTGGTTACTTATTAAGCATAAGGATGAATATGCGGTTTCCGGCAATTACGATGCCGAAGACCACACATCTACAGAATCCAAAGTAACGGCCTTTCTCAAAGAGAAAGCAAAAAAAAAATAATGCGGGCCAAAACATAAAGCATTTTAAAAACTATGCACCGGTTCTTTCAGGTGCAAAAAAACGATCTGAATTTATAAAGCCCATGCTGTGCCGGGTGGAGGAAATGCCTTTTGACGATGAAGAATGGGCGTTTGAAATAAAATGGGACGGCTACAGGGCCATCGCCGACCTGCGCAACGGAAACCTGAGTCTGTATTCGCGCAACGGCATTGATTTTTCGGAGAAGTTTAAAAAAGTAACCCACGCTCTACGCATACAAGAACACGATATGGTGCTGGATGGTGAAATTGTGGCTTACGACGATATGGGAAAACCCAATTTTCAATTGTTGCAGGGGATACTTGAACAACCCGGTACGGTACTTGTGTATCAGGTTTTTGATCTTTTGTGGCTTAACGGGCATTCTACGGAGTATCTGTCATATTTACAGCGAAAAGAGCTATTAAAACAGGCGCTAAACGAAAATAAGGCTGTGCGGTACCATGATCATGTTCTGGCAAAAGGTAAAGATTTTTTCAGGGCTGCTAAAGACATTGGGCTGGAAGGCATCATTGCCAAAAAAACAGAAAGTCTTTACAAAGAGGGTGTCCGAAGTTCGGAATGGCTTAAAATAAAAATACATCAAAGCGATGAAGCGTTGATCTGCGGCTTTACGGAACCGAAAGGGAGCCGCAAAAAGTTCGGATCACTTATATTGGGTAAATACCTTGAAGGCAAACTTGTTTTCTGCGGGCATACAGGCACCGGGTTTACCGACAAAAGCCTGTCTGAAGTTTACGATAAAATGAAGCCGTTAATTAGTGAACGTTCTTCTTTTGCCGTCACACCCAAAACAAATACCAGGGCTACATGGGTGCTTCCTGTGCTTGTAGCTGAAATAAAATATTCTGAACTTACAAAAGATCATATTTACCGGCACCCCGTATTTCTTAGACTTCGGGATGATATTGAATCATCTGAAGTCTCATTTGAAAGACAGGAAAAACAAAAAGATACAGCTATGAAAAAAAAGGATACGAAAACCAAGAGTGGAAAAGACGATGTGGTGAAAAAGATCGGCAGACATGAAGTACGGCTTACCAACCTCAATAAACTTTATTTTCCTGACGATGATGTGACAAAAGGCGACGTCATATCTTATTACCAGAGTATTTCAGCCTATATCATGCGCCATCTTAAAAACAGGCCGCAGTCAATGAACAGGCATCCCAACGGTATTGGCGGACTCAGCTTTTTCCAGAAAGATGTGGCCGATGAAACTCCCGACTGGATGGTAACACAAAAGGTATTTTCAGAGAGTACCGACAAATACATCAACTATATTATCTGTAACGACAAGCCGACACTGGCCTATCTGAACAATTTAGGCTGTATTGAACTCAACATCTGGACGAGCCGTATACAGTATGCCGAATATCCCGATTATCTGGTGCTGGATCTGGATCCCTCTGAAAAGAACAGTTTCGACGATGTTGTGGAGACAGCTCTTATGGTGAAGGAGGTATTGGATGACCTTGGAATCGAAGCTTTTCCCAAAACATCGGGAAGCTCGGGCATACATGTTTACATTCCCATGGGAGCAAAATATACATATGAACAGGTAAAGGATTTTGGCCATATACTTATGCAACTAGTTCAGAAAAGGCTTCCCAAACTCACAACACTCGAAAGGAGCCTGCAGAAAAGGGACAAGGACAAGATTTACCTCGATTATCTGCAAAACCGCCGGGGACAAACACTGGCTTCTGTTTACAGCCTGCGTCCCAAAAAGGGAGCGCCGGTTTCAACGCCGCTGGAATGGAGCGAGGTAAAATATGGGCTGAGACCAACGGATTTCAATATTTTCAATACATTGGAACGTCTTAAAACCAAAGGAGATCTTTTTAAACCTGTACTGGGTAAAGGAATCAATATGCTTAAAATCATCAAAGATCTGGAGCAGCAATAGACATTTTCAGCTTTTTCGACAGGGGGTAAACTTGTGTATGCCCCTGATGGTTTCAGGATATAGGATCATTTTGCCGTACTGTCCTTTTTTTCCTGTTCAGTTACAGATCCGGTATCTTTTTCCGTTTCTTTCTGTTCCACGTATACCGCATGATCGGCGGGCTTTATCCTTTCTCCCTTGAATACCGCATAGGCCTTGGTAAATTCGGCACTGAAATACAGAATGGCTGCCGAATAATAGACCCAGATAAGAATTACAATGATAGAGCCCGCTGCACCGTATGCAGAGGCTACCTGTGACTTTGCTATATACAGTCCTATACCATATCTGCCGAGCAGGAACAGTGCAGCCGTGAAAAAAGCACCGGCCCGTACGTCGCGCCATTTGATTTTGGCATCGGGCAATACCTTGTATATGGTTCCGAACAATAAAGACAATACGATGAAATTGATGAGGGCCGTAAGAACTGTGAGCAATACTACGGAAAATTCAGGAATCCAGCTTTTTATGATGCCGTCGAACACGCTGAGTGCCCCGTTTACGATAAGTGATACAATAAGCAGAAATCCCAGTCCTATAATGATAGATCCTGAAAGCAGCCTGTTCTTGATGAGTTTGAGCCATCCTTTTTCGGGTTTTGCCTTTACGTTCCAGATTATGTTTACGGAATCCTGAATTTCTCCGAATACCGATGTGGCTCCAAGAATAAGACTTACTCCGCCTATGATGAGGGAAAGCCTGGTATCGCCCGACAATTCCATATTGCGGATTACCTGTTGTATCTGTGCTGCCGCATCAGAGCCAATGAGGCCGTTAAGCTCGGAAAAAACACTGCCTTCTATAGCATCTTTTCCAAAAAAGGCACCGGCAAGCGATATAACTAGCAGCAGTAGTGGGGCAAGGGAAAATAAAGTATAATAGGCCAGGGAGGCACTGAGCTTTAATCCCTTGTCATCCATAAAAGAATTAAAGGTGTTTTTGAGAAGTATAAAAGCATCCCTCCCGATGTGTGTCCATTTCTTTTTCATTTTTTATCTTAAAAATAAGTATTTTGACTTTTTTATACCAGTAAAATTTCCTGTTATTTAGGTCAAGGAAAAGCTTAAAAGGAAAAGCTTAAGAAGGGCAAGGCACGCATTTAGCAAACAATTAACGTTTACAATCAGCCGTAAACTATTATTTATTTCTAAATTTAAAATCAGGACCTTTAGAATATATCACAACAACACTGCTTTTAATTCCAGCCTTCGGGCCTAACCGTGACTGTTCTTATAAAATCCTATTTGTTTAAGTTTGTTAACTTACAGATATTCCCTGCATTATCTGCCCGCTATCCGTTTGGGGTAATTAGGAAAAACCGGAAATTCCGGAGCTGTTTCGCTCCTGAAAGGAGGTATTATGGAATTTTATAAGACTGTTTGCATGCCGTTACCGGCATCATAAAAAAGAGAAATATGAAGAAATTGTTTGCAGCAGATCCCATCCCGTATTCCAATATTACCGATCTTGAGCAGCAGTCTGGCGACCTTATTATTTACGCCATACCGCTCATGGCGGTTTTAACAGTAGCCGAAATCTGGTACTCGTGGTATTCGGAACGTCGTAATTACAATACGAAAGAGAGCCTTGGATCGCTGTTCGTGGGACTTGGCAATGTAGGGATCAACCTTTTATTTAAAATTGCGTTTATTTACGGAACAGTACTCATTTACAATACGATTCCGTGGCGCATGGAACTTAACTGGTGGACATTGATCCCGTGCTTTGTTATTTACGATTTCTGCAGTTACTGGGCACACCGGGTTTCGCATTTCAACCGGTTTTTCTGGGCCACGCATGTGGTGCATCACAGTGCGGAACATTACAATCTTACCGTTTCGTTCCGACTGAGCTGGGTGCAGCATTTTAAGCTTATCTTCTTTCTCCCCATAGGACTTGCCGGGTTTCATCCTGTTGTATTCTTTGTCGTAAACCAGATTTCCGTACTGTTCCAGTTCTGGCAGCATACAGAATATGTGGACCGCCTGCACCCGTTCATCGAACGTTTCATTGTAACGCCTTCCAACCACAGGGTACATCATGGTTCCAATGAAAGGTATATCGACAAAAATTTTGGAGCTGTATTCATTTTCTGGGACAAGCTGTTCGGTACCTACCAGAAAGAAGATGAAAAGCCCGTTTACGGTATTACCACCAAAATTGATAACTCATTAAACCCTCTGTATCTCAATTTTCATGAATATAAGGATATTATTAAGGATGTAAAGGAATCCAGAACCCTTCGGCAGAAAATGTTCTGTATCTTTGGAAGTCCCTCTGATGTGTGGAAAAGTAAAAAAATAAGGGAACGGAAACTGTCTGCTGAAAAGGAAATTATGGAGACAGAATAAAGCGTTTTGCCTTTATTTTGCTGCAAAAACAGGATTTAGTACTTTTGATATGAACATTTTAACCAGCATACTCCTAAGTGAATCCGATTGTTGAGCAACTGAAAAAATACGGTTCCTTCAGCGAGGAAGCCGCTAAGGACATCGTTCTTAATACAAATCATTTTTTTAAAACCAAGGGCGACCACTTTTTAAGGGCAGGACAGCGGGTATCGAGTTATTTTGTATTGAATAAAGGGATCATAAGGGCTTATTTTAGTAGAAAAGGCAAAGAGGTGAATACCTGGTTTGGCGAAGAGCACCAGATTTTCTGTTCCATATTGCCCGTATATACGGATAAACCATCGTTTGAAAACATCCAGTTTCTTGAAGATTCAGAAGTTTATGCTATTCCGGCTGCTGATATGCATGCCTTATACAACAGTTACCCCGAACTGAACCTCGTTGGCCGCAAAATGGCGGAAGAAGTCTGTGTAGTACTTGAAGATCGGATAACATCGCTGCATACCGAAACAGCCACAGAACGTTACCATTCTCTGATAAGGCAGCAACCCAATCTCTTAAACAGGATCAGTTTAGGGCATATTGCATCCTATCTCGGTATTACGCAGGAAACGCTGAGCAGGATCAGAAAGGAATAGTTGTTTTTTGACCTACATCAAAAAAAAGGGGAGAGATAAAGAATAAATTTGTCCAATCATTTTAAAGTTTTCTGTTATGAACTGGATTGCACTGATCATTGCCGGTATATTTGAAATCGGCTGGCCGCTTGGGCTTAAAATGGCCCAACAAACTCAGGGAAGCAGGCTAGGGTGGATTGTCTTTGCCATATTTTCCATGGCAGTCAGCGGAGGATTACTGTTTTACGCACAAAAGTCAATACCTATAGGAACAGCTTATGCTGTATGGACGGGATTGGGAGCAGTAGGCACGCTGGTCGTGGGAATTGCTTTTTTCGGAGATTCTGCAAGTATTTTCAGGCTGCTGTCTGCGGTGCTTATTATAGCCGGGATTATAGGATTGAAAATATTTTAGTCCTTGTCATTTAATACATAATTATTCCGGAAATAAATTTTGGTTAAAGGGAAGTTTTGCTGATATCCGGGAAAAACTTCCCTTCCCAAGAATAAAGATCAGGTTCATCTGAGCTATAGTCAAAAGATTTACCAGTTTTAAAACAGTATTTAACGGGTATTCTTTATTCAGTTATACGCGTACAGTAGCACTTACGGTCCGTGTCTGCTTTAAAACCCGACTTTTATAAAATTCCAGTTCAATGTATCAATAAGTGTCAGCTGGTCGGTGTCTGCCGGAAGCCCCGTAATAATTTTGAGTACCTGCAGCGCCATCATAGAGCCTATAATACCTGGTAGAGGTCCTAGTACACCGTTACGGTCGCAGTTCCTTATTTCGGAAGCATCCGGAACATCGGGAAAAAGGTCGCGAAGGTTTTTACTGCCGTTTAAATTAAAAACGGCCATCTGGCCTTCAAAAGAAGAAATACTGCCGTACACAAGGGGTTTTTTAAGCTCTGCACAGGCATCGTTGATGATGTACCTGCCTGTAAAGTTATCACAACCGTCTACTATAATATCGTATTTCCTTATGATTTCCTTTGCGTTTAATGCATCGATTTTCCTTTTATGCGCCTTGAAATGAACCAGGCTGTTAAGCTCTTTTACAAAAGCTGATGCGCTGTCCACTTTTGCAGTTCCTATACTTTTTTCGCAATGGATCACCTGCCGGTTCAGGTTATGAAGTTCCACGGAATCAAAATCTGCAACTCCCAGTGTGCCAACACCGGCAGCTGCAAGGTATTGGATAACGGGACTGCCCAGCCCGCCTGCACCAACGACGAGTACTTTGGCCTGCTGTATACTGCGTTGTCCCTGCACGCCTATTTCTTCAATAAAAATCTGCCGGCTGTAACGAGTGAACGGGTCTTCTGTATTCATATTCTTTATAAAAATTAAGCCTGTTTTTAAAAACACTGATCCCAGTCCTTCATTACGGGTTCGTATCCTGCTTTACGGATCTGCACTTTTACTTCTTCCATACTGCGTTCGTCACTGGTTTCGAACTGTTCCAGCGAAGTTTTGTCGACAGCATATCCCCCGGGATTTGTTTTGGATGCGGCACTCATTGAAGTAGCACCAAGGGATATGACATGGTTTCGGAACTTTTCATTCTCACGTGTAGATATGGAAATTTCAAGATTTTCGTTCCATATCCTGTAAGCACAGATAAGTTGCAGCAGGTCGGCATCTTCCATAATGAAATTAGGTTCGATTATTCCTTCCGCCGGCCTTAATCTTGGGAAAGATACCGAATACTTCGTCTGCCAGTAAGTTTTTTGCAGGTAATCGATATGAAGCGCATTGAAAAAGCTGTCCACACGCCAGTCTTCAAGACCCAGTAAAACACCGAGTCCTGTTTTATGAATTCCTGCATCGCCGATACGGTCAGGGGTTTCGAGCCGGAAGTCAAAGTTGGACTTTTTACCTTTGGGGTGGTACTGCCGGTATACCTCACGGTGATAAGTTTCCTGATACACCAGTACAGAATGTACACCCGCCTGCTTCAGTGCCAGGTACTCTTCACTTTGAAGCGGCTGAACTTCTATTGAAATATGGGCAAAATGGGGGCGGAGCAGCTGCACGGCATTAAGAAAATAATTAATTCCCACTGTTTTGTTAGCTTCCCCGCTTACGAGCAGGATATGGCTGATCCCCATTTCCTTGAGAACTTGAACTTCCTGCATTATTTCGGTATCGCTAAGTGTTTTGCGCCTGATTTTATTGTCCATACTGAATCCGCAGTAGGTACAGATATTCTGGCATTCGTTGCTAAGGTACAGCGGGGCGTACATTTGAATGATCTTTCCGAATCGTTTGCGGGTTAAGTTTTGTGCCATCCGCGCCATGGTTTCAAGTTCTTTTTTTGCTGCCGGAGATAACATTATAAGGAAATCATCCAGTGTTTTCCGGTTTTTGCCCAGGCTGTGATGTACCTGTGCGGCCGTAGTACTGTAAATCTTATCTTTTATCTGTTGCCAACTGTACCGGCAAAAGGTATCTTTAAAGGAATTCATAATAGTTCATGTTATTATAAGTCCAATAAAAAACGGGTGAGCGGGCTGGAAGGCCTGGCATCGGAATATGTTGCTCCAAGTCCGGCCTCAAATGCCATCCTTCCTGCCAACACGGCTTCCCTGAATGCAGTAGCCATGAGTACGGGATCGGGTGATACGGCAATGGCGGTATTTACAAGTACGGCATCGGCTCCGAGTTCCATTGCCCGGGCAGCATGTGAAGGAGCTCCAATACCTGCGTCGACTACAACAGGCACCTTGCTTTGTTCTATGATAATTTCCAGAAAATCAGACGTACGAAGGCCCTTATTGCTTCCAATCGGAGCACCCAATGGCATTACGGCCGAAGTACCGGCATCTTCAAGCCGTTTACAGAGTACAGGATCGGCATGGATATAGGGCATTACGACAAAACCCTGTTTTGCAAGCGCTTCCGTGGCTTTAAGCGTTTCAACAGGATCGGGAAGTAAATACCTTGGATCGGGATGGATCTCGAGTTTGATCCAGTTGGTCTCCAGCGCTTCACGGGCCAGTTGTGCAGCCAGTACAGCTTCTTCAGCATTTCTTGCCCCGGAAGTATTGGGCAGCAAATTTGTGCCTGTAAGTTGCAGGGATTCTATAAGGTTGTCTGAGACAGCTTCAAAATCTACACGCTTTAAAGCCATGGTTACCAGCTCTGTTTGTGAAGCCAGCACGGCGTCGGTCATTTCCTTCGTGCTTCCGAATTTTCCCGTGCCTAAAAATAATCTTGATCCAAAGGTTTTACCTGCTATAGTTAACTTGTTCATTTTATTTAAGTTGATTCAATATTTTAATAATACAATCGGGTTTTTGCGTAATCATACCCGATACGGCAATACCTGAAATTCCGGTCTGCATAAGTTCGGCTATATCATTGTATTCAATACCCCCGATGGCATAAACCGGGGGTACGGCTATATCCAGTGTTTTAAGCTGTTGTATCACCGAGACGTAACCTTTTATCCCTAGTACAGGGCTCAGATTGCTTTTTGTAGCAGTGAACCGGAATGGCCCAAGACCGATATAATCACATTGTTCCCTTATTCTCTGAATAACATCATTAAGGGTATTGGCCGTTCCGCCGATGATTTTTCCTTTTCCCAGCAGGGTGCGCGCCTTTTGTATGGAATCGTCGTTTAAACCGAGATGTACACCATCGGCATCAGTTTCCTTTGCAATGTGAATATGATCGTTGATGATACACACGGCGTCGTAACCGGTACACCATATACGCGTGGTTTCGCTGAGAATCCGGAGTTCTTTTTCGGAAGCATTTTTCCAGCGTACCTGTATCCAATCTGCACCATGATCCAGTGCGTTTTGTATGTTTTGCTTCTGCTCTTTCAGATTTAGGCCCTGTGAAATATATTGTAGTTTGTTTTTCATGTTAAAGAATACATTATATGGTGCAGGGCTTTGGCGGGGGCAACATTTCCCCATACCGCTCCCAGTATGGCAATACCGTCGGCACCAGCCTCATAAACGCTGCGGCAGTTAAGCGCATCGATGCCTCCGAGCCCGATGAGCTTTACCCATGGATTGTTTCTGTTTGTTAAATCGGCCAGTACATTTTTTCCCATGCCGTATCCCGGCTTTGAAATACTGGGGAAAACCGGTGATACAAAAGCATAATTCCAGCATTGTCCCAACGCGTTGAAGTCTTCAACTGTATGTACCGAGGTGGAGAGGATGTAACGGTTAATATAGGTTTTGTGCAGGTTTTGCCTTCGATGAATTTCTTTAAAATGCAGGCGTCCGATTCCCATTTCCTGTGCCAGATGAAAATGGGAATGAAGTACCAGCCGTTTATGAAATTCATGGCTTATCTTGTTGATATAAGTTCTGATTTCCTCATCGTTCATTCCGTTTTTGCGGATGTGAAGCAACAGGTCTCCCGTTTTCATAAACTCATTTATATAAATTTCTTCATTTAAAACATTTGTTTCCGGTGTAAGTATCATTATCATAAATAGAGTTCTTTACCGCTTTCAACAAATTCTTTCGATTTATCGAGCATTCCCAGTTCCGCAGCATCTCGTATTTCCTGTGTAATTTTCATGGAACAGAATTTCGGTCCGCACATGGAGCAGAAATGAGCCACTTTTGCCCCGTCGGCGGGAAGGGTTTCATCATGGAATTCACGGGCTGTATCGGGATCAAGCGAAAGATTGAACTGGTCTTCCCAACGGAATTCAAACCGGGCTTTACTCAGCGCATTGTCGCGGTACTGGGCTCCCGGATGGCCTTTTGCAAGATCGGCGGCATGTGCTGCCAGTTTATAGGTAATAACCCCATCCTTTACGTCTTTTTTGTTGGGCAGTCCCAGATGTTCTTTTGGTGTCACATAACAAAGCATGGCGCACCCGAACCAGCCGATCATGGCGGCCCCGATAGCAGATGTTATATGGTCATATCCCGGAGCAATATCCGTCGTAAGGGGACCAAGCGTATAAAAAGGTGCTTCTTCACATTCTATGAGCTGCTTATCCATGTTCTCCTTAATCATGTGCATAGGCACATGTCCGGGACCTTCAATCATAACCTGAACATCGTGTTTCCAGGCAATTTTAGTCAGTTCACCAAGTGTTTCAAGTTCGGCAAACTGCGCGGCATCGTTTGCATCGGCAATAGATCCCGGTCTTAAACCATCGCCCAGTGAAAAAGCTACATCGTACTTTTTCATAATTTCACATATTTCTTCGAAATGGGTATAAAGAAAATTTTCTTTATGATGAAACAGGCACCATTTTGCCATAATAGAACCGCCCCGTGAAACAATACCTGTCACACGGTTTGCTGTAAGGTGGATGTAACGTAAAAGTACTCCTGCATGAATGGTAAAGTAAGATACGCCCTGTTCGGCCTGTTCAATAAGAGTATCCCGGAAAATTTCCCATGTCAGGTCTTCCGCTACGCCCTTTACTTTCTCCAGAGCCTGATAAATAGGTACTGTACCTATGGGAACGGGGGAATTGCGTATAATCCATTCCCGTGTTTCATGAATGTTCTTGCCCGTGGACAGATCCATAATGGTGTCGGCTCCCCAACGGCAGGCCCACACGGCCTTTTCAACTTCTTCCTCAATGCTTGAGGAAACGGCACTGTTTCCAATGTTTGCGTTGATCTTTACGAGGAAGTTCCGGCCAATGATCATGGGTTCGCTTTCGGGGTGGTTGATGTTATTGGGAATAATCGCTCTTCCGGCAGCAATTTCAGCCCTTACAAATTCCGGTGTGATGCTTTTTTTAGGTATGCGTGCGCCAAAGCTGTTTCCTTCGTGCTGCTGCTTCATGGAGTCCGCGGCTGATTCAAGCTGTTCCATCCGCTGGTTTTCACGAATGGCAACATATTCCATTTCGGGCGTGATGATACCTTTCCGGGCATAATAAAGCTGCGTTACGTTAACACCTTCTTTTGCTACCATTGGACGGTGGCTGTATTCAAAGCGCAATTCGTCAAGAGAAGTGTCTGCAAGCCTCTTTTTACCGTAGTCGGAACTTATACTGTTAAGTACCTGTACGTCGTTGCGGTTCAGTATCCATTCTTCCCTTATACGTGGCAGACCTTTGCGTACGTCGATAACCGAGTCGGCATCGGTGTAGGGCCCCGAAGTATCGTATACCGTAACCGGTGGATTAATTTCCTTTTTTCCGTTACTGAGCCTGGTAGGATTCAGTGTTATTTCGCGCATGGCGACTTTTATAGGGAAGAGTTGCCCTTCTATATATACTTTTTTTGAATTGGGAAAAGGTCCCTGCGTTATGGATTCATTATTCATGTGATCTGATTTTAATGGTTAGCCACCCTGTGTTGCGGTGATGATGAGTATGTGGTCGTTGTGATGAAGAAGGGTAGAGGCCCACAGCTGGCTGGGTATTACCTGGTTGTTAAGGGCCACGGCTATTCCTTTCCGGCTTGAGGAAATTTCCGAATACAATAGCTCTTCAAGAGAAGAAGGCAGCAGCCCGTAGCTTTTTTTCTGATGGTTGATGACGAGTTCCATTCCTTTATTTTGGGTTAATAAATAATTAAAAACTCCAGGAATGGCTGCAAATGTACCTGAAGGTACGAATGAAGTCCTATACTTTTCCCTACGCCGGTATGAGCCGGATCAGGTTCAAAGGGTAAAATCTCAGCCTGTATACTACAGACACCCCTAAAGTTTCAGTTGTAAAGATATAAATTTATTCTGAACCCTGCATACAGGTTCAGATATTTAATATTTCCCAAAAAGGGACCTGTACTGTAATTTTAAAGGAAGTCTGCATTGATAAGTACCTTTATAAGGTCGTTTACATCTTTTACATTGAATTCGTTCTGAATTTTAGACAGTCGTTTCTGGATGGCACTCTTGGTTAAAAAAACAACATCCTCGAGGTCTTTGACCTTGAATCCTTTTGAGAGGTACATAAGTATTTCCCTGTTGGTATCGTCGAGCAGGGAAATACGAAGATTGGCTTCTTTTACGGCCTGCCTTATTCTGGAACTCTGGTAGGCTGTATGCATTTCCGAATACAGCAGTGCCCTGAATTCTTCCGGGGCTACATCTTCCTTGGAGAGCATTACATCCGGCTTAACCTTTTTATGAATGGTATAAAGCAGCAGTACTTCTGTATGTGCAGTAACGAGAACAATACGGGTACTGGGTGAGTTTTTACGCAGTAACAGGGCACAGTCTGCCCCGTTGTACAGTCCCTGTTCCGCAAAAGCCGGCAGGTCATGATCAATAACGGCGACATCGGCCCGGTGCCCCTGTTCTAACCACTGGTAAAATTGTTCGCAGTTCAACAGTTTATGAAACTCCGTATCCGGATGTTTCAGTATGGACGCATATCCTTCAAGCGTCATTGTATGATCGTCGAGCAGTAGTATATTCATGTGGTGTTTTTTACAATTTTACAAAAAAATGCCGGAATACAGGCGCTTTTTACCTTAAAAAAATTCCGGGACCGAAAAAAAAAAATTAACAATTATGGTATTTAGGATATCCCTCTGTTTTTAGAAAGGTTTATACTTTTCGGATAAATAATTCAGGGGTGGAATACTCTTTTATCGTTATCGGAAATCAGAAGGTTCACGGAATCTCTCTGGAGGAAATGGCAACCTATTTCCCCACGTATTCCTGTGCCGGTATTTTTCCCGATGATATGAAGAGCATTGAAAACATCCTTCTTCTGAAACCCCAGCTTATCTTTTTCAGTTCAGGCGATTCACCGGATGCGATTTCATTTTCGGTCTGGGCGGAAATGTTTGAATACCTGTCGTTCAGCACTTACCTTATCGTTTTGTCGGAGCAACGGGAACAGGCATTCGAAGCCCTGCAGGCGGGTGCGGCCGATTATCTCAATAATGTACACCTGCATACTCTGGGTAAAAGCCTGGCACGTTTTGAAAAAAAAACTCCATTACAGTTTCAGCAACGCATCTGCATTAAATCATACAGTGACTATCAGTTTCTTAAATATCAGGACATTGTTTATTTAAAGGCCGATAACAACACGACAGATTTTAAACTTACAAACGGAAATGTTGTGGTTGTTTATAAAACACTCAAGCATTTTGAACAGACTCTGCCTCATTATTTTGTGCGTATCCATAAAAGTTATATTGTCAACATTCATTATGTTTCGCGTATTCAGTTCGGAAAGTCGAAGTGTTATTTGAATTTTGACGAACAGCTTCCTTTTTCTGTAAGCTATCGTGCTGCTATTGATCGTATTCTGAGCCGGAACATCATTGATTCCTGAAAATACTGTCGCTTTTTATGCAGTAATATTGTCTTTTATTCCCGTTTTCATCTAAAATCATTCCTTTTTAAGAAAATAACCCCGTTCGCCCTTATAATCGGGCCATATCCTCACAGAATGCTCCTATTCACCAAACACAGTCCCGATTTCTTTTACAAGGCTTTGTTTTTCAATTACTTTGCTTTGTGATTACGTGATAAAAGAAGCTTCAAAATTGTCGGAAAACCGCGGAAATGGAGAAAAATGCTGATCGTTCGGCTGTCATTTTCTGCGGGGTAAAAGGATTACTTCTCAGTCCTTATAAAAAGCCTGTAAAGCTGCAGATATACAGGTGTTTACCTAACACTTAAAGTATATAAAAATGAAAAAGCAATTTTTTGTAATGGCATTCCTATGCCTGGCGGGAACCTTTATATCATGTTCAGCAGATGATGAAGTAAAACAGCAAATAGAAAAACACGAAGAAATTCAGATGGTTACAACATCCGGTACCGACGGCGGAACCAATACAGGTCCCGGAACAGGAAATACGTATCCCGGCGGAGGGAACGGAGATGATGATAAAGATAAAGGGAAAAAATAGTTAATAATAAAGACGGGCAATCCCCCGTCTTCATTATTTTATTTAATGGTTATATTTGTACGGAATCAGGATTGTTTTACCTAAATGAAAATAAATACCTTCTTACTGCTTTTTGTTTTAACTCTTTACAGCTGTTACCAGGGACAGCGGGAAAAAAACGGTTCGGAAAAAGACTTGCAGACTTCTACTGCTGAAGATTCCCTTGATGCTTTATACCGCAACATAGATAATCAGGGAAATTCCTTTTCCTACCGCGAACAATTGTTTGATATTGCCGACAGATACGGCGAAGCGGGAAAAGTTGCAAAACATTTACAGGTGCTGAGATCAATAAACAGTCTTGCAGCAGAACAACAGGATTCCTTGCATCTTGCCAAAGCTTACCGCTATATTGGGGACTATTATGAAAGTGTTGAAATGACAGACAGCGCCTTTCATTATTATGTAAAGTCTGAACAGTTATACCGGCTTACCAAAAAGGACAGTGTGGAATGGGGAAGGCTTATATTGTATAAAGCAGGTATTTTGTACGACATAGGTATTACAAGTGAAAGTGAGATAGAGGTTATCAAAGCACTCAGAATTCTCATCCCCAAGAATGAGACAAGACTTATATACGAGGCAAACGTACAGATGACACTTACCCTGAAAGAACTTGAAGAGTACGATGCTGCATTAAAGTATTATGATAAAATCCCCGTCCTGCTCGAAAAGCTAAGGGAAGAAGGATATGACGAAGACAGGCTCAAAAGATCGTGGTTGTCTTACTATAACAATATGGGGGGCTATTACGATAAAATGAACCGTTTTAATAAGGCCACGGAATATTATAAAGAGGCCCTGCGCAAGGATTATGCGGATGATTACCCGAAGTTGTATGCCATGCTGCTGAATAACTATGCTTATAACCTTATGAATACTGACGGGAACGTTCACGAAATAGATTCGTTATTATTGAAGGCTTTGTCAATGAGGGAGAAAATGGGATACCGTCAGGGGATTATTGCAAGTAAGTTCCGAATGGCAGAATTCCTTCTTTCGCAAAAAGATACGTTAAAAGCACTGCAGTATATGAAAGATGCTTATATGCTCTCCGTTGAGGAAAACAGTCATTTCGATATGCTGAGGACCCTTGAATTCCTGTCTAAAAACGATCTTGTAAATAAAGGCCGTTATAACAGTGCTTATGTAAAGGTTAAAGACAGTTTATATGAACTGGAAAGGAAGACGCGTAACAAATTTGCCCGTATCGCGTATGAAACAAATGAAATTGAAGCGCAGAATACCGTTTTAATTCAGCGGAATACGTATTTATGGCTCATGGCAGGATTCTTTTTCCTCGTTTCAGCAGCGGTGTTCACTGTCTTAAGGCTGCGGCTGCGAAACAGGAAATTACAGCAACTTCACCAGGAACAGCAAAGTATACAGCAGATTCAGGACCTTTTATTAAGGCAGCAGACTATAACGAACGATACGCGCAATCAGGAACGGGAACGTATTGCCAAAGATCTTCATGATGCTGTTGTCAACAGGGTTTTTACTACGCGCATTAATCTGGAACAGCTTTCAACAGGAGCTCCACAGCAAAAAATAAAACTCATCGAGGAGCTGAAGCAGACGGAACAGCAGATCCGGGAAATTTCACATGACCTGCATGAGAATCTCTTCCATCAAAAACAGGATTTCTCTGCAGTAATCGAAGAACTGGTATTAAAGCAGAAAAATGTTTATGAAACCCGTTTTGAATGTTCTATAGACCGCCACATTAGCTGGGATATTCTTTCTATAGGGCAAAAAACGCAGTTGTACCTTATTTTACAGGAATTACTTCAGAATGTGAACAAGCATGCACGGGCTCAAAAATGTTTTGTGTTTATAATGAAAAAGCAGGAACAGCTGGTATTAAGAGTTCACGATGACGGTGTAGGACTTGATGCCGAGAAAGTAAAAGGCGGACTTGGTTTTAAAAGTATCAGCGGGCGGGTTAAAAAATTGAACGGAACCTTTAAGACCGGATCAGGGGAACAGATGACAACTATTATTGTAACAATACCCTTGACGTAAACTGTGCGGAATCGTGAATTTTAACAATTTTTGCAGCTAAGATACCTAAGAAGTTAATTCTTTACACGTACATGCAGTGTTTATAAATAAAACTATTAATTTCACTTCGTGATTCAGAGTTTACTAAACACTTATATACCATTTCTTGCTATGAAAACATGTTAGTAAAATATTTGTTTGTTGTTTTATAGATAGAAGAAAATTCCATCTTGGAGATCCGTTTGCTTGTTTCGGTAAACGGATTTTTTTATTTGCCAAACAGATTTTTTACTGTCATATGAATGTTTCTATGTCTATACCACAATTAACAATTCTGTTACATTCTTCCGGAATTCATTAACGGTTCCGTAATTTGTCTCTAACGTTTAAGTAGTTTGAGACCAATAGTTTTGCCGTGTATAAATTTTACGCCAAAATTATAAAAATGAAACATTTCTACATTTTAGCCGCATCTCTTGCTACTGCGTTTGGTTTTGCACAGAATGGGGTCATCTCAGGAAAAATAGTAGACGGTAACAATAAATTCTCCCTGCCCGGAGCCACCGTAAAAATTGAGAACTCCAACCGCTATACTGTATCGGACCAGAACGGGGGATATGAATTTTTAAGTTTGCCGGAAGGTACATATACCGTATATGTAGAATATATAGGATATGTGACCTCGGCTCAGGAAGTAGTGGTTACGGCCAACCATACGACAACAGCAGTTTTTGAACTGTTTAGCGGATCGGAAGAACTGGAAGAGATCGTAATCATAGGAGATTTCCTGCGCGGACAGGCCAAAGCTTTAAACCAGCAACGTAACAATCCGAATATTACCAACATCATTTCTTCCGATCAGGTAGGACGCTTTCCCGATGCCAATATCGGGGATGCGCTGAAGCGCGTACCCGGGATTACAATGCAGAACGACCAGGGGGAAGCGCGGAACATCATCATACGCGGTTTGTCTCCGGAACTCAATTCGGTTACCCTTAACGGAGACCGTATACCTTCTGCTGAAGGAGATAACCGTAACGTTCAGATGGATTTGATTCCGTCGGATATGATTTCATCCATTGAAGTAAACAAAACGCTTACTCCCGATATGGATGCTGATGCAATTGGAGGATCGGTGAACCTTGTTACGCGCGCTGTTCCGAACCGTGAACGTATTTCTGCCACTTTATCCGGAGGATATGCTCCTATACGGGATAAAGGACTTTATAACGGCGCCTTTATTTACGGGAACCGTTTTGCCGACAATAAACTGGGCATTATTGCTTCCGGTACGTGGCAATCCCAGAATTTCGGTTCTGACAACGTAGAGGCTGTATGGGACCGCGATGATAACGGTAAAAGCTTTCTTACGGAAATGGACGTGCGCAAATACGATGTGCAACGCGTTCGCCGCAGTGCATCGTTAAGTGCGGATTATATCTTTAACGAAAACCACCACATCGACTTCACCGCCATGTACAACTGGCGCGATGACAGGGAAAACCGCTACAGAACGCGTTACCGCGATCTTGAACTTCAGGATGACGGAACATATATCGGGGAAATCCGCAGGGAAACAAAAGGAGGTATCGACAATGACCGTAATAAAAATGCACGACTTGAAGACCAGCGTGTGATGAATTTCTCCTTGCGCGGAGAGCACCTTTTGTCCCCGAAACTGGATATGGACTGGGCTTTATCGTATTCCAAAGCCAGCGAAGACCGTCCTAACGAGCGTTATATTGATTTCAGGGAGAAAGATGTGATCATGGGACAGAACACGATGGATGGTGATCATCCGTTGGTATATACGGTAAATCCTGAAAATCCCGGAAATTTTGAATTGGGCTCCATAACAGAAAATCATGATTATACACAAGAGGAAGAAATCGGGGCAAAGCTTAACTTCCGTGTGCCACTTTCGTTAATTCAGGACCAGAAAGGCCGTTTGCGTTTCGGTGCAAGATTACGTCTTAAAAACAAGAAAAGGGATAATATCTTTTATGAATACGAGCCTTTAACTTCATGGGGCAGCCTTGCAGAAACACCCAACGTTTACTGGGGAGGAAACGGGTTTAACCCGGGATCTCAATATGAACCGGGTTATTTTGTAAACCGGGAATTTCTCGGATCGCTGAACCTGGGTAACCGCAATCTGTTCGAGGAAACTCTGCAGCCTTCGGAATTCCTCTCTTCAAACTATAGGGCAAAAGAACAAATCACAGCGGGCTACCTGCGCTGGGATCAGGATTTCAATGAGAAAACATCTCTTATAGCAGGTGTACGCCTGGAATACACAGCCATAGAATATACCGGGAATTACATTATGGACGAGGAGGACCTTGTAGGGGAAATCAAAAACGAGAACAACTACCTCAATGTGTTGCCGAGTGTAACGCTGAAGCATAAATTTACCGATAATTTTATACTTCGTGCAGCCGCAACTACAAGCATTGCAAGGCCAAATTATTACAATCTGGCACCTTATGTAAACGTGATAGCGGCTGATACCGAAATTGCAGCCGGTAACCCGAACCTTAAAGCTACCTATGCAACCAACTTTGACGTAATGGCCGAGAACTATTTTGAAAACATCGGTATCGTTTCTGCAGGTGTTTTCTACAAAAATCTCGACAACTTTATTTATACGTACAACAATACCATCTTTACAAGAGATGATTTTACTGCCATATTTCCCAACGTATCGAACCCGGTACCGGAAGGAGAAAACTGGGATTTCACCCAGGCACGTAATGGTGACAAGGTAAGCGTTTACGGATTCGAGGTGGCATTCCAGCGACAACTGGATTTCATACCGGGAAGTTTCTTCAAACATTTCGGCCTTTATGCAAACTATACGTTTACGAAATCGAAGGCAAAAGGAATTACAAATGAGGACGGCGAAGTACGGAACGGACTTGGACTTCCGCGTACGGCCCCGCATATGCTCAACGGATCTCTTGCATGGGAAAACAATAAATTCTCTGCGCGTTTGTCGGCCAATTTTACTTCATCCTATCTTGATGAAATCGGGGGGAATGAATTTGAAGACAGCTATTACGACAACCAATTCTTCCTTGACTTCAACATGGCTTATAAGTTTATGCCCAACTGGCGCGTATTCCTTGAGGCAAACAACTTAACGAACCAGCCGCTGCGTTACTATCAGGGAGAGAGCAACCGTATGAAACAGATGGAGTATTACCAGTCCCGATTTACCCTGGGCGTTAAATATGATTTTTAATGAAGTTGAAAATTCTTTTTATAAGTGCCTTAACAGGTCTCAGTATTTATTCGTATGGTCAGGAACGCCCTGATCATACGCTTAATAAGGTAGTATACGAACATGCGGAGATTAGTCCGGTAAAAAACGGAATCTCGTTTCTTGCTATTGGAGATTTCGGACGTCACGGAGCTTTTACGCAGAAGGAAGTGGCCCGGGATATGGGAACGGTAGCTGAAATCCTGGATTTGAATTTTACTGTTTCGGTAGGGGATAATTTTTACCCGAACGGTGTACAAAGTACACAGGATTATCAGTGGTTTTCGTCGTTCGAGAACGTGTATACCCACCATCTGCTTCACGAGCCCTGGTTTATAGCTTTGGGAAATCATGACTACGAAGGAAACGTACAGGCGCAGATAGACTACACATCTGTTTCAAGACGCTGGGAAATGCCTTCCCGTTATTTTGAACGTCTTATTAAAATAAGCAAGGGCAAGTACCTGCAGCTGCTTGTTATTGATACCAATCCCTTTGTGGCAAAGTACCGGTCCGATCCGCAAAAATACCCCGGCATTAACAACGAGGACCGCAAAATCCAGCTGGAATGGATCGAGAGCAGACTGAATACCAAAGATCCTGAAATAGCCTGGCGGATTGTAGTAGGACATCATCCTTTATATTCAGGAGGTAAACGTAAAAACGAACAGGAAACAAAAGATACGGAGCTGTTGTTTGAACCGCTGTTCACAAAATATGGAGTAGATGCCTACATTTGCGGGCATGAACACGACCTGCAGATTATAAGGAAAAAGGATAAAAAGCTTACCCAGTTCTTATCGGGGGCAGGAAGCGAACTGCGCGAAACGGGTAAAACTGAAGGGTCTCTTTTTGCTGAGGCTGTACCGGGATTCATTGCATTTACCCTGACACAGAATGTACTTAAAGCCTACGTTATCCGGTCTGATGAAAAGGACCTACAAGTAATTTATCAAACAGAAATCAAAAAATGAGAAAAATAGTACACCTGATAATCGCGGCATCATTCATTACTGCCTGCAGTTCTAAACTGGCCCCTGTGCCTAAAAATGCACTGAAGCCAACGGTGGTGACCCAGCCCACTCCGAACGACACAGACGATCCCGCCATATGGATTAACAAAGCCGAGCCGTCAAAGTCGCTTATCATAGGAACCGATAAACAGGAAGCTACGGGAGGCTTGTATGCCTATGATTTAAAAGGAAACATTGTAAACAAGGTATATCCAATGGATCGTCCGAACAATGTAGATATCGCATACGGACTTATGATCAATGGAAAAAGAACAGATATAGCGGTTGTAACCGAACGTAAAAAAGACCAGATACGTGTTTATTCGCTGCCCGATCTTGAACCGGTTGACAACGGCGGAATCAGCGTTTTTGAAGATTCTGAACAAAAGGATCCTATGGGTATTGCACTGTATACGAATCCGGCAGACGGAAAAACATATGTCATCGTAGGACGTAAGGAAGGACCTTCCGAATCCTATCTGTACCAATACGAACTTACAGGATCCAACGGTACCGTAACGGCAAAAAGGGTGCGCAAATTTGGAAACTATTCAGGGAAAAAGGAAATAGAGGCCATTATGGTAGACAATGAACTCGGATATGTTTACTATTCTGATGAAACTTCCGGAATCAGAAAATACTATGCCGATCCTCAAAAAGGCAATGAAGAACTTGCCTTTTTCGGGCAGAAGGATTTTAAAAGAGATCATGAGGGCATTGCACTTTACAGGACCAATGAAAAACAGGGCTATATACTCATTTCCGATCAGCAGGCAAACAAGTTTGTTGTCTACAGACGTGAAGGAAATACAGGTGCACATGACCATAAAATGATTGCGACGATTCCTTTTTCATCCATAGAATGTGATGGGGCAGATGCCGTAAACTTTAATTTCGGTGCTCCTTTTTCAAAAGGTATATTTGTTGCCATGAGCAATGGTAAGGTCTTTCAGTTCTATGACTGGGAAATCATTCAGCGCGAAATAGACAAACAAACCAGATAACTCAGCAGTTCGGATGTTATATGGCGTACTAAAAGATAAAGATTACTTTTTAGTACGCCATTTTTAATGAATTATTCATCAAGCAATTCCTGGAAACGGCTTATAAAAAGCCCTATATGGTATCCGTCCATCAGGCCGTGATGTCCGTGTACCGAAACAGCCATTGTCTTAACCCCGTTATGATCTGTCATCTTTCCGAACGATATTTTTGGTGAGCTGTCGTTGAATTTAAAGCTCCTTGCATGTGAAAGAGACGTAAAGTCAAGCCATGGTACAGCGGAAAAATGAAGATAGTTTTCTCCGGAAACAGCAGTGTTCAGCGTTCTGAGTCTTCGTATTTTTTCCAGTTCTTCTTTTGCTTCATTATAGAACGACTGCTCACCATCATGATACTTAATATAGGCAAAACCGAATGTACCGTCAGGCCAGTCTACTGTGGTTGAGGCATGTGTCTGGGAATGAAGGTAAACTTCTCCTTCCATGATACGGTACCGGAAATTATCAATTTCATTCGCTGCCTTCAATGCCCGGTACAGATAATACAGGAAAAAGGAATGTTGCTTTTTACGTGCCGCCTGGTAAGCTCTCGTTACATCCACACGCACCGTTACACCAAAAAAGGGTTCTTCAAAAGTGGAAAAGAAACGGTAGTGTTCTGTTCTCATCCAGTTGTTTTTGTTTATCAGGGTTTTCATATTATATTATTTAAGATGATTCAGAATTTCACTTACAGACTTTAATTCAAGAAACCGGTCGTGTTCTAGTTTTTCAGCTACTTTCTCATATGACCAGGTTACCTCGTAGGGGATATGTCCTGCATAACCGCCTAACTCCAGAACCGGGACAATATCTGATTTGACGGAATTACCGAGCATAAGGAAGTTCTGGGGACTGCAGTTGAGTTGTTTCAGCAGCTTCTCATAGTTACCGGCCTTTTTATCGCTCATTATTTCAATATGATGAAAATAATCCCGCAACCCGGATTTCTCAAGTTTGCGTTCCTGGTCCAGCAGGTCGCCTTTTGTTGCCATTATCAAATTATATCCTCCCTCTTTTAATTTTCCAAGGGTTTCCTCAACACCGTTTAACAATTCTACAGGTTTCTTTAAAAGTTCGTGACCGATTTCCAGTACCTGTTTCGTGATACGTGTCAAATCCGGTTCTTCGGAAAGTTCCTGGGCAGTCTCCATCATGCACAGTATAAATCCTTTTATGCCGTAACCGTAAAGCTCCAGGTTTTTAATCTCTGTACGCAGCAGTTCCGCGGATACTTCGCATGATGCAACCCGGTTGTCAAAAAGTGTACAGAACCTCATTTCCGCCTCCTGGAAGTGGGGTTCGTTTATCCATAAGGTATCATCGGCATCGAATGCAATGGTTGTTATGTTGTTTTTCATGAATTTTCTTTTTTTATCTTTGATATTGGAAACGATGCAAATTTCCCTAATGGATAAATCATAAAAAAGGACATTTGTCCCGACAGATTATGCTAAGAACCAACCCTCCATTTTTAACATATGCAGAAGAACTTTACAACCGCCAGCAACGTAAAGAAGACATCATTATAAAGCAATACAGCAAAGGGCAGAGGTTATTCCTGCAAAAGGAAGAAGCGGTAAAGGTGATGTTCATTAAGGAAGGCATTGTAAAATGTTTTTTTACGGAAAACAACGATAAAGACTACATTCTCGAGTTTTTAGGAAAGGGAGAAATCATCGGTGAAATTGAGTGTATACGGAATATTTCGTGCCTTTGTACCATTGAAGCCATTACGGATGTGACCGTTTATGCATTTTCCGTTCCCTATTTCCGTTCTTTGCTCATATGTGACCTGGAGCTTAACAAGCTGCTTATGAATACGTTTGCGGAACGCATCATCAATACTTCAAGCCGTGCTTCATACCAGCAGCTGTATACGATAGATTACAGCCTTAACAAGCTTCTGGACCTTCAGTCAAGGATAGGGATCGAGCTTTCCAAAGAAGATATGGCTTCCTACCTTGGTATTACGGTGAGAAGCCTTAACAGGGGGCTTAAGGATCTTGACCGGAAATCCTCATAATTGCTTTAGAAGTATCGAAAAGCAAAAAAATAAATTAAATTCCCTGAAGTAAAAATATGAGTATATTTGCACCCGTTAAGAGTTCTTGTATTTCTTTATCAACCGGAACGGGTTATACTTAACTGTATATGAAAAGGGAACCGTGTGAAAATCACGGACTGTCGCGCAACTGTAAGTAACGTTATGTTTTTACCAATTAAGTCCACTGTATGTATTGATATGGGAAGGACGGTAAAAACGGTTACAAGTCAGGAGACCTGCCTGTTTTGAATTGACGATGCTTTCGCGGTTTAAAGCTTATAGTCAGGTTCGATGTGTTTTTTACAGCTGTCCGGTACCAACCGGAACGTACTTCGTTTGTTCTGTTTAGTACACTCCTTTCCAATCTATATTTATTTCGCGATTCACCAATACGCTTCCTTTGCCGGAAGATGGCAGCTGTTTTTATATTCCGGCCGACAATACGGATTTTAGGATGGAGCCAGGACTTTTACTTTACTAAGATAATATGAAGATATGGACATAAGTAAAACAGCCATAATAGCCGCTGTGGGCGGTTATGTACCCGAAACGGTACTCAGCAATGAGCACCTGGAAGAAATGCTCGATACAACAGATGAATGGATAACGGAACGAACGGGCATCAGGGAACGCAGAATACTGCATAACAGCGGTAAAGCAACGTCGGATATGGCTGCCGAAGCAGTAAACGACCTTTTAGCGGCTTATGACATTGACCGCGATGTAATTGACTGCCTTATCCTTGCAACGGCGACACCCGATTTTGGACTGGCTCCTGCAGCATCCCTCGTATGCAGCAAAGCCGGATTGAAAAATGCCTGGTCGTTGGACCTTAACGGGGCCTGCAGCGGATTTCT
>Ga0308158_10000591_pt1 | contig 53689 bp, 43 predicted proteins | sample PhyBR2_FD_201038 | JGI IMG/M metagenome (GOLD analysis project Ga0308158, IMG submission 201038) | Phyllosphere microbial communities from UC Gill Tract Community Farm, Albany, California, United States - DLSLB.R2 | ecosystem: Host-associated > Plants > Phyllosphere > Unclassified | place: USA... | reverse complement strand
TTGCCACCATCGGAATCAGCTTCCTGTTCCGTCCTCTCGGAGCCTTCGTCGCAGGGCACCTTGGCGACAAGATGGGTCGCAAGGCCGTACTCGTCATGACGCTGGTCATGATGGGAGCTGCCACCGCACTGATCGGTGTCCTGCCCACCTACGAAACGATCGGGCTTTGGGCACCTGTGCTGCTCATCTTCCTGCGGGTCGTCCAGGGCTTCTCCGCCGGCGGTGAATGGGGCGGTGCTGCCCTCATGGCCGTGGAGCACGCACCGATCAAGAAGCGTGGACTCTTTGGTGCCTACCCGCAGATCGGTGTGCCCATCGGAATGATCCTGGCTACCGGTTTGCTCTTCTTCCTGCAGTCAGGAATGTCCAAGGAGGCCTTCTCTGCCTGGGGCTGGCGCGTGCCCTTCCTGCTGTCCGTTGTTCTGATCGTGGTGGGTTACCTGATCCGCCGCGCGGTCGGCGAGAGCCCCGTCTTCAAGGAACTTGCCCAGCGAAAGGCTGAAAGCAAAGCTCCCCTGGGTGAACTCTTCCGCAGGAACAAGAAGGAAGTTGTCCTCGCTGCGCTGATCTTCATCGCCAACAACGCGGCAGGCTACCTGCTGATTGCGTTCTTCATCTCCTACGCCACCAAGGCCCTGAAGATGCCGCTGCCACAGGTTCTCCTGGCCACCACCATCGCTTCCTTCGGCTGGCTCATCTTCACCATGGTGGGCGGTTGGCTCTCGGACAAGATCGGCCGCGTGAAGACGTTCTTGATCGGCTATGGCCTGGTCTTTGCCTGGATGATTCCGATGTTCGCCCTCATCGACACCAAGGACATCCTGCTCTATGGGACTGCGCTGTTCGTACTGACGATCGGCCTGGGCCTGTCCTACGGTCCGATGTCGGCCATGTACGCAGAAATGTTCCCGGCCCAGGTGCGCTACTCGGGCATCTCCATCGGCTATGCCCTTGGTGCCATCCTCGGTGGAGCTTTCGCGCCGCTGATTGCCCAGGCGCTCCTGGATGCCACCAAGTGGTCCGGTTCGGTTGGCCTCTACATCATGGGCCTCTGCATCATCTCCGCCGTTGGCGTGATCCTCGCCAAGGAAACCCGGGGACGTCCGCTGGGGTACAGCGTCCACCACTGACATCGACACGACAAAAGCGGGTGCGGTCCACATGGACCGCACCCGCTTTTTGTCATTGCCGGGACCCTGTCTCCGCTACCGGGTCCGACGCCGGCTACGGACGCCCGGCGACGCCCGCGCCTTCCAGCTGGCGCACCACATCGGCGTCGGAAAGCTGTTCGAAGTGACCGTAGAAAGCGCCGACAGCATGGAATTTACCTGGCGTGTGCAGGGCAATGACAACATCGCAGACCCGGGCGAGCGATGCCGACGCTTCAAGCGATGCAACCGGGACGGCCACCACCACGGTGCCCGCTCCTGCCGACCGGACGGCTTCCACCGCGGCCCGCATGGTGGCGCCGGTGGCAAGTCCGTCGTCCACCAGGACAACAGTCTTCCCGCGCAGGTCGTGGTCCGTGCCCGGGTATTCCTTGGCCCGGCGCAGCAGCTCCGAACGTTCCCGGGCTTCGACGCTATCCAAGGCCGACTGGGAGATGCCGCGGGCAAGAATGAGATCCCTCAAGGGTTTGTTGACGATCCGAAGCACCTCGCCCTGTGACAACGCCAAAGCCCCGAACGCGGTTTCGTCCCGGCCGGGAATTCCCAGTTTTCGCACCAGAAGGGCGCCAAAGGGCAGGTAGAGTTCCCCAGCTGCTGCAGCGGCTACCGGAATACCACCCCGGGCGAGCCCGAGGATGATGGTGTCCGGTCGCTCCCTCAGCTGCGGGAGTCCTTCAGCCAGGCGTCGACCGGCTTCCGCGCGGTCCTTGAAACGCATGCCCATCTGCTCCACTTCCACGTCATTTGTTGCCCTTCCAAGCCTACCGTCCACACCTTGCCCGGCGCGGCCTCCACTGAAAGCATGGGCTTGTGAACAAGCCCATCGGATATTGGATCAAAAGGCTGGACGCTGCGCTGGAAGTCCAGTTGGACCGCACCTTGGCGCGGATCAAGCTCACGCGCCGCCAGTGGCAGACTCTTGCCACCCTGGCCGAGCACTCCATGCTTCCGGACCAGCTTGAGGAGGCACTGCAGCCACTGTGGGGCGGTGACATCCGGTTGCGCGAGCGGGAACTGGCAGCCTTGGTGGGCCGGGGAATGATCACGATGATCGATGACCGTTTGGCGCTGAGCGAGCGGGGACGGGAGAAGTACCACGAGGCGCAGCAGCTGGTGGAAGATGCGCGTCAGGATCTTTCGATGGGCATCGGCATCGATGAATACGCCATGGCATTGAGCGTCCTGGAGCGCATGAGCCTCAACGCGGAACGGCTGGCCCGCTAGACCAGCCGTACCGCGTCGGGAGGTTTAGACGCCCAGGAATTCGACGGCAGCGTCCTTGAAGGCCCGGCTTGTGATCACATTGGTGTGCGTGCGCCCGGGAATGACCAAGGTCTCCACCATGCCGCCATGCTTGCCCGCAATGGAGGCAAGCTCCGGCATGGTCGCAGCCCTTTCGTCCTTCTCGCCGGCCACTAGCAGCAGTGGCATGTGCGGGGCCGCCTCGGCAGGATCGAAAGGTTCGCCCTTGATGGCCTCGATGAGCGACAACATGGCAAACAGATTGTTGCTGGGCAGCATCTGGGCCATCTTCAAGAGCCCCGCGGTGGACTGGTCCTCTATGGGCGTGCCGTCAGCGAGGTGCTTTTGAGCAGCCACAAGGTCGAACGCTGCCAGCGGATCTGCTGAGCTTGGGCCGCCCAGGACGATCCTATGGACCAGATCGGGCTGCGTGGCACCAAACTCCCACGCCAGCCGTGATCCGAGCGAATAACCAATGACATCAAGTCCCGTGGAAGGGTCGCCGTCGCGCAAGGGGCGTGCACCGGCGTCGGTCACTATCTGCAGGAGATCCGCACGGATCCGGCTGGGGGTGTAGGAGTCCAGGTCCTCGGGGGAGTGGCTTCGGCCATGGCCGGGCAGGTCCACGGTGATGACCCGGCGCCCGGCGTCCTGGAGCGTGGTGATCCAGCCGCTGTCGGCCCAGTTCAGTTTGCTGGAGGAAGAGAAGCCATGGATCAGCAGGACGGGGCGCAGCCCGGCGTCGGAAGCCGGCTCATGAACCTCGACGAACAGCCCAGGGTCGGTACCTTCCACTGTGTGCCGCTGCTGTTCCACGGTGTGCCTGCCAGTCATCATGTCAGTCCTCATCGAGTACGGCGCTCAGGCGGACCCTGCGCTTGGGTGCTTCGTCCTTCGGAACAGTGCCCACGATTCCGGCGGTGTCGTCCGGAACCTCGAACACGATCAGCGGTGCGCCAACGTTGATGGTCTCACCGGGCGCCCCGTGAATACGCACCACTTTACCCGCCTGGGGGCTGGGCAATTCGAGCGCGGACTTGCTGGTTTCGAGTTCCACGATCGGCTGGTTGCGTTCCACTTGCTGGCCGGGTTCAACCAGCCAGTCGAGCACGGTTGCCTCGATAAGGCCCTCGCCGAGGTCCGGAAGCGGGAAGGAAATTTCAGCCACGGCGGTACTCCAGTACGCGTTGGATCCCAAAGAGGATGCGGTCGATGTTGGGGATGTATTCGTCCTCCAGGTCGCCGGAGGGGTACGGGACGTCGAAGCCGGTCACACGCTCCACCGGTGCCTTCAGCGTTGCGAAACAACTTTGCGTAATGAGTTGGGCGACTTCGGCGCCGAGGCCCGAGGTCAGCGGCGCTTCATGGACGACGACGGCGCGCCGCGTCTTCCCAACGGACCTCGCCAAGGCTTCGGCATCAATGGGCTTGAGCCAGCGCAGGTCAAGGACTTCAATGTCTATGCCGTCCTCGGCCGCGAGCTCGGCCACCTGGAGGCACCGGGCTACCATGGCACCCCACGCCACCAATGTGAGGTGGCGGCCTTCCCTGGCCACGCAGGCGCCGGTGAGGCTGCCGCCGTCGGGTGAGCTGCCGTCGTGCGCTGCTGTGGCAGGGACAGCGGCAGCGGAGGTGACATCCACCGGGCCCTTCTGCCAGTAGCGGGACTTCGGCTCCATGAAGATGACCGGGTCCGGCCGCGTGGCAGCGTACTTGAGCAGATGGTAGGCGTCGTGCGGGTTTGAAGGGGAAACCACCTTGAGTCCCGGTACGTGCGCGAACAATGCCTCGAGGCTTTCGCCGTGGTGCTCGGGTGCACGGATACCGCCGAAGCTGGGCACGCGCAGGGTGATGGGCATGGGCAACGTGCCGCGACTGCGGTAGTTCATCCGGGCGATCTGGCAGACGATCTGGTTGATGGCCGGATAGGCGAAGCCATCGAACTGGACCTCGGGAATCGGGTGGAAACCGGCCATGGCCAAACCTACCGACATGCCGAGGATTCCGGACTCGGCCAAGGGCGTGTCGAACACGCGGTCCTCGCCGTGCTTGGCTTGGAGGCCGTCGGTGATGCGGAACACGCCACCGAGCCGGCCGCAGTCTTCGCCGAAGATGACAGCTTTGGGGTTTTCGGCCAGGACCTCATCGAGTGCGCGGTTGAGCGCCTGCTGCATGGACAGTTGTTCAATGCCGGCCGTTTCAGCGGCGGCGGAGGGCATTTCGGTGATCGTCTCAGACATGTTCTGACTCCTCGCGCCACGCGCTGGCTTGGGATTGAAGGGCCGGGGTTGGCTCCTGGAACACGAGGCTGAACATTTCAGCGCCCGGGCGGGGACCCAGGTCCTGGATTCCGGTCCGGATGGCTTCTGCTTCTTCCTCTGCCCTGCGTTGGGCGTCGGCAAAGAAGGCTTCGTCTGCAACGCCGTCGGCCAGCAACCTTTGCTTGAACCGCTCCAGCGGGTCCTCTCCGGCGTCGAGTCGCTCTTCTTCCAGGGTCCGGTAACGGCCGGGATCGTCGGCGGTGGAGTGTGGCCCGCGGCGATAGGTCATGGCTTCGATCACCACGGGTCCGTTGCCGCGGCGGCAGTGGGCGAAGGCGGAGCGGGTGGCTTCGAAGACGGCGACGACGTCGTTGCCATCGACCTGCAGTGCAGGTATGCCGTATCCGGCCGCCCTTGCTGCGACGGATCCGCCGGCCACTTGGCGTTCGGTGGGCACGGAGATTGCCCAGCCGTTGTTCTGGATGAAGAACACCACAGGTGCCTTCATGACAGCGGCGAAGTTCATGGCTTCGTGGACGTCGCCCTGGGATGAGGCGCCATCGCCGAAGTACGTCATGGCTACCCCGGTTTCGCCGTCAGCGGCGGCAAGGGTCTGGCCGTGGGCCCATCCCACGGCATGCAGGACCGAGCCCGCCACCACGGCCTGGATAGGTGCGAACCTGGATTCCAGGGGGTTGTACATTCCGCCGTGCCACGTGGCCTTGTGGGTGGACATGTAACCCACCATGTCCAGGCCCATGGCCCGGGCCACGCCCATCTCCCGGTAGGTGGGGAAGACGAAGTCCCGGTTCAGGTCCACGGCGTAACCGCTGCCCACCTGGGCTGCTTCCTGCCCAAGCTCAGGCGCGTACCCGGGGATGATGCCCTGGCGTTGCCAGGCTACGGCTGAAGTGTCCAGGTGCCGGACCGCTGCCATCAGCGTGTACAGCTCGCGGAGTTGATGGTTGGAGAGCGGGGCGGCGTCGTCATCGACGGCCGCAAGCGCTGGTTGAGTCGTCATGGTTGTGACCCTAGTCACCGCATAAACTCTTTCGCAATAAGCTCAGTGGTGACACAACACTTTGTACAAGTTGAATAAGCAAAGAAGCCCTGCGCAGTACAAACTGCACAGGGCTTCCGGAATCTTGCTAGCAGTAGATTACCTGGCCTGGTGGTCCGGCTTTCCTGCTTTTGCCTTGGCGTTGAGGAAGCAGCCGGCGGCAATGACCAGGATGAGGATGAAGGTGCCCACCAGCTGGCCCGCGCTCTCAGGGTTGGCGAAACCCACCACGAAGATCAAGCCCAGCAGGACCAGGCCCAGGATGGTGAGGTAGGGGAAGCCCTTCATGCGAAGGGGCAATTCTGCGCCTTCGCGGTCAGCCCGGCGCCGCAGGATGAATTGGGACACCAGCGCGGTACCCCAGACAACCAGGCAGGTGGACCCTACGAGGTTCAGCAGGGCAGGCAGGATCTTCTCCGGAAAGAGCAGCTCCAGGATGGTGGCAATGAAGCCGAAGGCTACCGAGATTCCGACGGCGGCCACGGGCACCTTGGCGGTGCTCAGCTTCGACAGGAGGCGGGGCGCTTCGCCACGCTCGGACAGGGAGAAGATCATCCTGGATGCGCCGTAAAGGTTGGCGTTCAAGGCGGAGAGCAGCGCTACCACGGCAACCAGGGTGATGGCCGTTCCCGCACCGGGAATTCCTGCGATGTCGAGTACTCCGGCGAAGGGGGACTTCAGGCCCTCCGAGCCCACAGGAAGAATGGCGGCAATGACGAAAACGGAGCCGATGTAGAAGACCAGGATGCGCCAGACCACCGTGCGGATGGCCTTGCCGACGCTGTGGGCGGGATTTTCTGTTTCAGCCGCGGCGACGCTGACGATCTCGGTGCCACCGAAGGCGAAGATCACCACGAACAAGGCCGCGGCGGTGCCGCCGATGCCGTTCGGCGCAAAGTCGCCGAAGGCGGAGAGCCCTGGTGAGGTGGCGTTGGGCAGCCAGCCGAACAGCAGCGCGGCGCCGATGAGCAGGAAGATCACGATGGCCGCCACCTTCAGGATGGCGAACCAGAATTCGAACTCCCCGAAGTTCCGGACGCCCACCAGGTTGATGCCCGTGAACACCACCATGAACACCAGTGCCAGGACCCAGACCGGGATCACCGGCCAGACCGAGAAGAGCAGTCCGGCGGCACCCAGTGCTTCTGCCGCGATCACCACCACCAGCTGCAACCACCACAGCCAGCCGATGGTTCCGCCGGCGGTCTTGCCCATGGCTTTTTCGGCGTAAACGGAGAAGGCGCCGCTGTTGGGGTTCGCCGCCGCCATCTCACCCAGGGCCCACATGACGAGGATGATCAGTGTTCCCGCTACGAGGTAGGAGATGAGGACGGCCGGGCCGGCGGCCTGCACGCCGGCGCCGGAGCCCAGGAAGAGGCCTGCGCCGATCGCGCTGCCCAAGCCCATCATGGTGAGCTGGCGGGGCTTGAGTGAATGGCCGAGGCCGGATGTTGGGGCAGGAGCCGCGATGGACTTCGTTGTCATACGTGTCTACCTTCTATGGATTTCATACGGGGTGTGGCGTGCCGGCCTCTTGGGCCGGGCAGGCGCGGCGTCGACGACGCAGCAAGAGCCGTGGAATAATTCTCGCAGTTTGTAAGATACATCACTTTTTGCTTAGGCGATGTGATGAGTAGAGAACCCCGGGGACAGGAACTTTGATGCTGGTCGATGCGCTTGATGCAAGAATTGTACGTTTCTTCACTGATTCGCCGCGATCTTCCGTGCTGGAGGCCTCGCGGGTATTGAAGGTTGCCCGGGCGACGGTGCAATCCCGGATTGACCGGATGATTGAAAACGGGGTCATTGGTTCCTGGGTCCCGCAGCCCGATCCTGCCAACTTCGGCTTCCCGGTGGTGGCGTTCTGTTCGGTCACCATCACCCAGGAGATCGGCCACGACGCCATCATTGAGAGCCTCAGCGCCATTCCCGAGATCATCGAGGTCCACACGGTTACGGGGAACTCCGACCTCATGGTGCGGATCGCCGCCCGGTCCAATCCGGACATGCAGCGCGTGCTCGATGCCATGATTGCCACCAAATCCGTGGTCCGCTGTTCCTCCGTGATAGTGCTCAACAGCCATATCCAAGGCCGCACCTTGCCGCTGATGGAGGCGGCGGCGAAGGCAGTGTGACGTAAAGCATTTTGCGGACCGGGCGCAGAGTCGTACCATTAGTTCTAGTCAACATGACTTTAACTAAAGCTCCGGTTCCTGGACTGGACGGCGACGAAGCGAGGTGAACGCCGTGAACCCCAGCTCAGCAAACGTCGCCGAGAGGCGGCTCGCACCGCCGTCGTTGGCTATTTCCACGGTGATTTTCGCCCTCCGTCCCAGCGAAACATCCGGCCGTCCTACGCTGTGGCTGCCGTTGGTCCGCAGGATCCGAGAACCCTATAGGGACATGTGGGCCCTCCCGGGCGGTCCCCTTGCCCATGACGAATCGCTGCAGGACGCGGCATCACGGAACCTTCGCGAGACCACCGGACTGACGCCGCATTACCTCGAGCAGCTCTATGCCTTCGGGGGACTTCACCGCTCGCCCACGCAACGTGTGGTGTCGATCGTCTACTGGGCATTGGTGCAACCCACCGAGGCTGCGCTGGCGGACGAATCCGAGAACGTCCGGTGGTTCCGCGCAGACCGGCTGGGCGAACTCGCCTTCGATCACAACGCAATCGTGGACTACGCGCTGTGGCGGCTGCGCAACAAGATGGCCTACGGGTCCATTGCTTACCACCTGCTGGGGGAGTACTTCACCCTGGCCCAGGTCCGCGAAGTCTACGAGGCCGTGCTGGACCGGCAACTCGATCCCGCGAACTTCCGCAGACACATCAAGGCCACACCGGAAATCGAAGAAACCGGTGAATACCTCCAAGGCGGAAAACACCGCCCACCACGCCTCTACCGCTTCACCGGCACGCCCGGCCTCGGGCCAGATAACAGGAGTACACCATGAGCAGCGTCAACACTGCCGTCCAGCTGATCACCCGCGAAGAAGCCGAAAAGGGCCTCTCCCGCGCAGGGTCCACGTGCAGCCCGGCCCTGGCCAGGGGTCCCTGGGAATACGACCTTGCCGAAGCCCTCTCCGGCGAGCCCGCCTACGGCCCGGGCGCCTCCAGCAGCGACGTCGCACCCAAGGCGACGCCGCGACAAGGCCAGCTTCCGGAAGAGTACAAGAAGGCCACAGATGCCGAACTGGATGCCCGCATCCGCGCCGCCAAAGCGACGCTCGGGGACCGGGCCGTCATCCTGGGGCACTTCTACCAGCGTGACGAAGTCATCCAGTACGCGGATTTTGTGGGCGACTCCTTCCAGCTGGCCAACGCGGCCCTCACCAAGCCCGACGCCGAGGCGATCATCTTCTGCGGCGTGCACTTCATGGCCGAAACCGCCGACATCCTTTCCACCCCCGAGCAAGCGGTGATCCTGCCCAATCTCGCCGCGGGCTGCTCCATGGCAGACATGGCGGACGAAGACTCCGTTGAGGAATGCTGGGAACAGCTCGAAGAGATTTTCGGCACCGGGGTGGACGAACAGGGCAGGGTTCCCGTCATCCCCGTTACCTACATGAACTCCTCAGCAGCGCTGAAGGCCTTCTGTGGTCGCAACGGCGGCATCGTCTGCACCTCCTCCAATGCCAAGGTGGTCCTGGAATGGGCCTTCGAGCGTGGCCAGCGCGTCCTGTTCTTCCCGGATCAGCACCTGGGCCGCAACACCGCCAAGGCACTGGGCGTCCCGCTGGAACAGATGCCGATGTGGAATCCACGCAAGGAACTGGGCGGCAATGACGAGCAGACGCTCCTGGACTCCCGGGTGATTCTCTGGCATGGCTTCTGCTCGGTGCACAAGCGCTTCAACGTGGGCCAGATCGAAAAAGCCCGCCAGGACTTCCCGGGCGTCAACGTCATCGTGCACCCCGAATGCCCCATGGAAGTTGTTGACGCCGCCGATTCTGCCGGTTCCACCGACTTCATCAAGAAGGCGATTGCCGCCGCCACCGAACCCACCACGTTCGCCATCGGTACAGAGATCAACATGGTGAACCGCTTGGCTGCGGAAAACCCGCAGCACACCATCTTCTGCCTGGACCCCGTGATCTGCCCGTGCTCCACCATGTACCGCATCCACCCCGGCTACCTGGCCTGGGTGCTTGAGGAACTTGTCGAGGGCCGCATCGTCAACCGCATCACTGTGGACGACGCCGTACAGGACAACGCGAAGATTGCCCTGGAACGCATGCTGGCCGCGAAGCCCGCATAGCCGACCCGGCACATCAGACCTAGCCGAATCGAGCCCCACATGACTACAGAGAGCCTGGCTGGAAAGACCGCACATGGGCGGTTGATCGTCGTCGGAAGCGGCATCGCCGGCCTGTACTCTGCCTTGCTTGCCGCAGAGGCCGGTGAGGAAGTGGTGCTGCTGACCAAAGGCGCGCTCGCGGACAGCAACACCTACTATGCGCAGGGAGGGATCTCTGCCGTGCTGGAGGAACCCGCTCCCGGTGACACCGTAGCTGCCCACATCGCCGACACTTTGCGGGCCGGCGCCGGTCATTGCAACGAAGAAGCCGTTCGGGTGCTTTGCACCGAAGCGCGGCGGGACATCGCAGGGCTCGGGCGGTTCGGTGTGCGGTTCGATCTTGACGACGACGGCGACCCTGCACTTGGACTCGAGGCAGCGCATTCGGCGCCACGGATCCTCCACGCGGGCGGCGACGCCACCGGTGCAGGAGTAGCCTCGGCCCTGATCAGGACCGTCCTGGACTTCCAGGCACAGGGCAGGATCCAGGTGATCGGGCATGCCCAGGTCACGGACCTGATCCACCAAGCAGGCCAGGTGGCAGGCGTCAACTTCCTCCACGAGGGACGTGGGCAGAGCCTCCGTGGCGACGCCGTTCTTCTTGCCACGGGAGGCGCCGGGCAGCTGTTCGCCCAAACCACCAACCCCTCCGTGGCCACAGCCGACGGCCTGGCACTCGCGTGGCGGGCAGGAGCTGCACTGGCTGACCTCGAGTTCTTCCAGTTCCACCCCACCTGCATGGTGCCCGGTGGAGCCCCCCAAGAAGCAGACGGCGATGCACACCCCCTGCTGATCTCCGAGGCAGTCCGCGGCGAAGGCGCCATTCTTCTTGACGCCAACGGCTATCGCTTCATGCCGGACTACCATTCGGACGCGGAGCTGGCGCCGCGCGATGTGGTCTCGCGCAGCATCGCCCTGCACCTTGACACGTTGGGCGACCCCAACGGGCACGTGTTCCTCGACGCCACCGTCATTGAAGAGTCGCGCGGTGCAGGGTTCCTGGAAAAGCGCTTCCCGACCCTGAGCCGGCACACCCGCCAGGCCGGCCTCGACTGGACCAAGGACCTGGTTCCCGTGGCACCGGCGGCGCACTACTGGATGGGTGGGGTGGTAACGGACCTCCACGGCCGGACTTCGGTTCCCGGGCTGCTGGCTGCCGGTGAAGTCGCGTGCACCGGTGTGCAGGGGGCAAACCGGCTGGCCAGTAACTCCCTGCTTGAAGGACTGGTGTTCGGGCGCAGGGCTGTTGAAGGGTTCCTTGGGTCGTCCGGTGAGTCGTCTGACGGAGCCCCTCTGCGTGCTGACTCGGCCGCGGGCGGCCTCGCTTTTACGCACGCTGCCGGGACCCCGGCAGGCGACAATCGCAGCGGAACCTTCAGCGAAACCGCCGCGCCAGCGGGAGCCAGCGGGTTCTCGCGGCAGGCTCTTCGGCGGCTGATGACCGCCAAGGCTGGCGTGCTCCGGAGCGGGGAGTTGTTGGCTGAGGCCGCAGAGGTCCTGGGGGAATGGGAAGAGGCTGCCGGTCCCTTGAGCGTTCCGGAGTCCCTGGATGTCCGCGTACACGAGGACGCCAACCTTCTGCTGGCCGCCCAGTTGCTCGTGAGGGCTGCCCGGGAACGACGGGGGTCACTGGGGGCGCATTACCGCAGCGACAGCGTGAAGGCACCAGCCGCCGTCGACGATTTTGACAAGCGTTACACCATGAGCCGGAAAGTGAGCCTCGTCCATGACTAACCTGACCCTCCCCGCAGCCCCCGTGCGGGATATTTTGGAACGGGCCTTCGCGGAGGATGCGCCCAGCGGGGACATCACGTCCCAGCTGCTCATTCCGGCTGAGGCGCAGGCCGTGGCGGTCCTCAACGCCAGGGTCCCCGGCGTGTTCAGCGGCGGAACCGTGTTCCGCGACGCCATGAAGACAGTTGATCCGACCACCGAAGTGGAGTTGCTCCTCGCCGATGGTGAAGCTTTCGACGCCGGAACCCACCTTGCACGCGTCAGCGGCAGTGCGCGCTCGGTCCTGTTGGCCGAGCGGGTGGGCCTGAACCTGGTGCAGCGCATGAGCGCGATCGCCACCAAAACCGCAGAGTTCGTCCGGCTGGTGGAAGGGACACGGGCCCGGATCACCGATACCCGCAAGACCACCCCCGGGCTGCGGGTGCTGGAGCGCTACGCCGTCCGCTGCGGCGGGGGAGCGAACCACCGTTACAGCCTCTCCGACGCCGTGCTCGCCAAGGACAACCACCTCGCCGTCATGACCGGCGGCGACGCCGGCAAACTGACTGAGCTGCTGATCGCTGCCAAAGCCCAGCTTGGCCACACCACCCACTTCGAAGTCGAAGTGGACAGCGCAGAGCAGATCGAACCAGTGCTGGCAGCGGGCGTGGACACCATCATGCTGGACAATTTCTCCCTGGAGGAGCTGAGTGCCGGCGTCAAGCAGGTTGATGGCCGGGCCATCGTGGAAGCCAGCGGCAACGTAAACCTGGACACCGTCACCGGCATCGCCGCAGCAGGAGTGGATGTCATCTCCATCGGCGGCCTGACCCACAGCGTGAACGCCCTGGACCTTGGCCTCGACATCGAACTCACCACTGGCCGGAACTGAAAGCCGGCTCCGGTCATGATCTTCCTCGACGCCGCTGCCACCACGCCGGTCCGCCGCGAAGTGCTGGAGGCCATGTGGCCCTATCTCAGCGGCGAGTTTGGCAATCCCTCAAGCCACCACACGCTGGGTGAATCGGCAGCGGCGGCGCTCGCGGCGGCACGGTCCGGCGTCGCGAAAGTGTTCAACTGCCGCCCCGGCGAGGTCACGTTCACCTCGGGTGGCACCGAAGCGGACAACCTTGCCGTCAAAGGCATCGCATTGGCGCGGCGGGAGGCTGACCCTGCATTGAAGCGGGTGGTGATCAGCGCCGTCGAACATCCGGCGGTGGAGGAATCGGCGCGCTACCTGGAACGGGTCCACGGTTTTGTGGTGGATGTCGTGCCGGTAGACAGCGACGGTGTTGTCACTGTGGACGCGCTGCGCAGCGTCCTTCAGCCGGGGACCGCCCTGGTGAGCATCATGTACGCGAACAATGAAATCGGAACCGTGCAACATATCGCCGACCTGGCAGAGGTTGCCCACGATGCCGGTGTTCCCTTCCACACAGACGCCGTACAGGCTGCGGGGTGGTGTCCGCTGGATGTGAAGGAGCTCGGCGTTGATGCCATGAGCATTTCAGCGCATAAATTGGGAGCGCCGAAGGGGTCCGGAGCCTTGTTCGTCAAAGGCCGGCTGCGCCTGGAACCCCTCATGCACGGAGGCGGGCAGGAGCGGGGCAAACGTTCGGGAACGGAAAACGTGGCCGGAGCCGTCGCTTTGTCTACGGCCTTGGCGCTCTCCCATGCCGAACAGCGGGAACAGGCGGACCGCGTTGCGCTCTTGCGTGAGACCTTCATTCAGCGGGTTTTGGACACCGTTCCTGACGCCATGCTGACAGGATATCGGAGCCGGCGCTTGCCGTCGGTCGCGTCCTTCTGCTTCCCGGGAACCAGCGGCGAATCGGTCCTGCTGGAACTCGAACGCTTGGGAGTCGTGTGCTCCAGCGGTTCGGCGTGTGCTGCTGGATCAGATGCGCCGTCGCCGGTTTTGGTGGCGTTGGGCATCGCTCCGGAAACCGCCCAGACGGCGGTTCGCTTCAGCTTCACTTCCGCCATCACCGGCAAAGAACTGGAGACGGCCGCCGGGGCGGTGGAAACCGCCGTCGCGCGTGTCAGGAACCTCGCGGCCCCGCAAGCCGGCTGACGCCCTGCGCTGCGCCGGGTGCTCGGCGCCGGGTGTTCGGTGCCGGGTGTTCGGTGCCGGACGCGCCGTGTTGGAGGTGCCGTGTTAGACGTGCCGCGCCCGGCGGAAAATCCAGTGACGCAGCAAGGTGAAACGGACGGCGGTGGCCACGAACCCGGACAAGGTAGTGGTCCAGAGTTCCTCGGCGACGCTGGCTTCCGGCTTGAAAAGATGCAGGACACCCAAGCTGCCACCTGTGATCAGCAAAGCGATGCCTATCACGAGCACGCCGCTTAGGTGGTCCCGCGCACGCTTTTTACTACCAGTGATCTTGAACGTCAGGCGGCGGTTGAGCGCCGTATTCATGAGTGAGGTCAGGATCAACGCCACGGCATTGGCCAGTTGCGGGTCGATGAGTGGACGCAGCAACGCGTAGATGGCCAGCGAGCTTCCCGTGCAGATAATCCCGACGCCCGTGAAGCGCAGCAGTTGCCTCACGACGGGGTATCTCAGTACGCCGCGATGCCTTTTCCGGGGTGGTTTGTGAGGGGGAGACGGCAGTAGCCCTGTGGCGTCCGCAGCTGTCTCCATGGGGTTAAGCCTGGCACACTATGCCGGCAGTTCCTCCCAGGAGGCGCCGGTCACGGGGTTGCTGAGCTCGCCGATTCCTTCGATGCTGCACACCACGGTGTCGCCGGGGTGGATGCGTGCGCTCTCGGCCGGGAAGCCGGTGAGGACCAGATCGCCGGGCTGGAGAGTCATGAACGAGGTGAGGTAGACGAGGATCTCCTCGACGTTCCAGCCAAGATCGGCGGTGCTGGCCGGCTTCAAGGCGGTTCCGTTGTGAATGATCCCGATGCCCAGGCGCGGGTAGTCTACCGTGGTCACTATCCACGGGCCGGCCGGGGTGAAAGTGTCCTGGCTCTTGGCGCTGATCCACAGTTCATCGCTCTTTTGCAGGTCCCGGGCTGAAACATCGTTGCCGATGGTGAAGCCCAGGACTGCGGACCGGGCGGTTTCCAGGGTCAGGTTCCGTGCTTCGCGGCCGACCACAATGGTCAGCTCCGCTTCGGGATCCACATGGCCGACGGATGTGCTGAGCTGGATGGCTTCGCCCGGGCCAATCACGCTCGAGGCCGCCTTGTGGAAGGCCTGGGGAGGCAGGTCGCGGCCGGGTTGTCCGGTGTTGTGGGCCATGCCGAAGACGTTGACCGGCACGGACGGCGCAAGGAACGTGAAGGCGTCTTCAGTGACTTCCGAACCCTTTTCCCAGCCCCCGCGCGAAGGGCTGGGCGCATTGGCCCGGGATGACGGAAACGGGGAGTCGATGACGGACCATATTTTCCCCTCCGCGGACGCGAAATCCGGGGCGTCGTTTGCTACAAAGAAGTGCTCGTCCGGTGAAGCCGGATCGAGGGGGCGGACGCGGGCGATTCGACGCGCGGGGGCTGAAGTCATGATGACATCCTACGTCCTCCGTCGGCGTTGCCGCACTTGAGGCGCCCGACGCCGTCGTAATCTGCCGTGCCGTGGAGGGAACCCCACAGGCGCGGGGCTTAGAATCCCTCTCATGCGTCTGGCGATTATCGGGTTGATTCTGCTTGTAGCGGGCGGGGTAACCGTGGCCACGGGGGTCCTGCCGTGGCACGAGGTAGCGGTCCTCGCGGACCGGGTAGCTCCGATCCTGGCATTTGTCGTCGCCATGACCGTGGTAACCGAACTCGTCAGTGAAGCCGGCACCTTCCAATGGGTCGCCCGGCATTTGCGCAGATGGGGGAGGGGACGCAGCGTCCTGCTGTGGTTGCTGCTGGCGCTGTTCGCCACCTTGAGCACTATCTTCCTGTCCCTGGATACGACGGCGGTCCTCCTCACTCCCGTCGTGGTCACCGTGGCCCGGCAGGCAGGACTGCCTGTCCTGCCTTTCGCGCTGACAACTGTGTGGCTGGCCAACACAGCCAGCCTGCTGCTGCCCATCTCGAACCTCACCAACCTCCTGGCGCAGCACAACCTGGGTGGGATCACCCCGGCCCAATTCGCCCAGCTCATGTGGGCGCCCTCGCTTGCCGCCATCCTGGTGCCACTGGCCTTCATCGCCCTCGTTTTCCGGCGCGAACTGCGCAAGAGCTACGGCCTGGATGAATCCCGCCCGACGGTCGCTTCCACGGCCAAGGCCCCCGACCGCCTTCTGCTGGTGGGCAGCGCGGTGGTCCTGCTGCTGCTGCTGCCGGCGCTGGTGTCAGGAGCTGCCATCTGGATTCCGGCATCCCTCGCAGCGGCGGTCCTGGCAGTCCTGTTCGTTCTTCGGCGGCCCGCGGTCCTGAAGATCACGCTGATTCCCTGGTCGCTGCTCCTGTTCACCTGTGGCCTGTTCCTGGTTGTCGAGGCCACCCAGTACCTGGGCGCATCAGCAATACTCGGTGAAGTGGCGGGCCAGGGCAGTGGCTTCATCGAACTCCTACGGCTCGCCATGACCGGTGCCCTCGGCTCAAACGTCGTCAACAACCTGCCGGCCTACCTTCTGGCCGAACCGCTGGCAGGAACCCCGGAAAGGATGGCGGCGTTGCTGGTGGGCGTCAACGCAGGTCCGTTGATTGCCCCCTGGGCGTCCTTGGCAACACTGCTGTGGCACGACAGGCTGATGCGGATGAACGTACACGTGAAATGGCAGGGCTACGCGGTGATGGGCCTGCTGGTGGCACCGCTGACCATAGTCGCCGCCATTGCGGCGCTCGCAGCCTTTGGACCAGGTGGGTTGTTCGGCTAGCCTGCGTACAGTTCGCCGACCGGCACCTCCGCAGGCAACCTGTTGGCCGGGCCCGCGAGCGGGCACGCCCAGGCCTCGTTGTAGGCGCATGAGGGGTTGTAGGCGAAGTTGAAATCGAGGGTGAACTCCTGCCCGGCGCCCGTTCCCCTCGTCCCGTGGAATGAACCTTTGATGGTGTCCAGAAGGTACCTGCCGGCACCGTAGCTGCCACCCTGTTTGCCGGCGGTCGCATCACGGAACGGCACGAAGATCCCGCCACCGTAGCTCCGGAGCCGCCAAACAGCCAAGGAACCAAGTCCGGGCAGTTCAAACGTGCCGATCCGGGTGAAAGGCACCACTCCGTCAGTCCCGGTCTGGACATTCATTTCCTGTCCCTGGCCTTCCGGCTGGAGCACGGCATGGAACCGGTAGGCGGGGTCGTACCCGGCGGTCTGCAATCCGGAAAACGATGCCTTCATCTCCGGCGTGAGGGCAGAGGCAGGATGCGTGGCAAACATCAGGTCCCGCTCCTGGCGCCAGTACACGTGTGCGTCGAAGGGATTGGTCGCTGCGAGTTGCCGGACCTTGTCATAGAGGGCGAAGGTCTTCAGACGCCAGTCAGCTATGTCTACTGCGGACATCGTGGGGATAGTGTCCTCGGATTCGTCGTGCTGAGTAGGGGCCATACCCTCAGCCTAGACCTGTGCGTGTCGCGGCACCCCCGCCGCTAGGCTGTCCTCATGACTGGCACGAGGAATCCGGGCGGCATTCCGCTCAAACTAGCCGCCGTGGCGCTTGCGGGTTCCATGGTGGTGGGCACAGCGGCATGCTCATCCGAAAACAAGGGCCCACAGGTCACCTCTACGGCGACGTCGCGGCCCAACAGTTCCGAATCGGGGACCGGGGCGCCTGAAGGCTCGACGACGACCCCCACCACTGAGGCCAGCCTAGCGACATCTCCGGCCGGCTCGAGCGGAACGGACGCTCCTTCCGGGTCACCGACCGCGGGTCCGGATCCGGCTCCCACGGCCCTGTCCTGGAAAACCTATACGGATGCCGCCAAGAGCGTCAGTTTCGAGCTTCCGAAGGACTGGATCGCGCAATCCGCAGAACCTGCGGCCGGCTCGTTGGCTGGCGCCGTCAAGGTGGAAGTCAAAGATGGCGCAGGGAAATACATAGCCACCCTCCAAACAGGGTTGCCTCCGTCCGCTCCGGCTGCCTGCCCTGCGGGGCAGGGGAAGCCCTACGTGGTGATCAGCAGCACGCCCGTTGACGTACCGCACTCCGACGGGCCGGACACCATTGATCCGCGGATGGTCTTCCGCGTCATCCAGGGGTATAGGTTCTTCGGTTCCTATGGGATTACCAACATGGTGGCCGGCGTTGACGGCCAGGCGTGCGAGCTCGTCAACCGCGTACAGGGACCGGCAGGAAAAGGCGACTACTCGTTCGGGGATGTCCTTGCCCTGCATGCCTTCGCTGCCGAGGAAAAAGTGGCACCCGTGAAGTCTTTCGATACGCTGGACCTGGCCGCTAAATACGTGGCCCACGATTCTGAATTCGCCAACGTCCAGCGGATGCTACTGTCTCTGAAGGTCAATCCGTAGTCCTGGGGTTGGCTGATCCACACACTCGGCGGCGTTGGGGGCCGCGCGCCGCAACCCAGTCCGGAGATCAATGGAACGCAACGTTGCTGCCACGCTCGTTTTCAAGACCGCGGCCAACACCAAAGTGGCCATGGCCATTGCCGTGGCCAACAACCCAGGCTATGACCTGGTGACCGAGAACCTGTCGGTCACTGTTGCGGGCGAGGAACTTCCTGTAGCCGAACTCAGCGACCACCATGGTGGAAGGTTCCACTATCTTGAGTTCGCCGAGCCCAGCGAAGTAACGGTGGACTACCGGGCAAGTGTCCACGGCTATGCCGTTCCCGATACGTCCACTCCCATGGAGCTCATCCGGTATGTCAGGCCAAGCCGTTACGCGGAGTCGGACAGGCTGCTGCCCACCTCCTATGCCGAGTTCGGCGGCCTGCAGGGTGCCGAACTGCTCCACGCAGTTCGTGACTGGGTCCATGGAGAGCTCCGCTACGTCAGTGGCTCGTCGCGGGGGACGGATGGAGCCGTGGAAACCCTGCTTCACCGCAAGGGTGTGTGCAGGGACTTTGCCCACCTCGCCATTGCCTTGTTGCGCTCCAAGGATGTGCCTGCGCGCCTTGCTGCCGTCTATGCCCCCGGCCTGAGCCCCATGGATTTCCATGCGGTGGCCGAAGCCTATGTTGACGGGGCCTGGCGGATCATTGATCCCACTGGCTTGGCGCCGCGTGAATCCATGCTCCGCATCACCGCCGGGCGTGACTCCTCGGACACTGCATTTCTTTCCACGGTGGGTGGAAGTCTCTCGCTGAAGACCCTGAAGGTCAGCGCTTCCATTAACGGAGAGCTCCCGGTGGAGAACCACCGGGAGCTCGTCAGCCTGCGCTAGTGTCCGGCCACTGAGGCGCGGAGCTTCTCGGTCAACCGCAAGAGTTCGCGCTGTTCATCGGCCGTGAGAGCGGGCGCCACCAGGGTTGCGATGTCGCGCACGTGTTCGCGTCCGATGGTTTTTTGAAGTTCCCGTCCCGCTTCGGTGAGGGCCAGCAGGACACCGCGGCCGTCGTCGGGGGCGGTGGTCCGCTCCACGAGTCCGCGCTTCTCCAGCCGGTCCACCAAGCGGCTCAAGCTGGACTGGCTCAGCAGCACTTTGTCGTTGATCTCGTTCAGGCGCAGTTGGCCTGACGGGCAGCGCGAAAGCGTGAACAGGACGTCGTATTCCTTCACGGGCAGGGACTTGAAGGCCGGTCCGGACTGCAGCTTCCGCATCACCGCCACCTGAGAGCGGAACAAGGACTCCCAGGTTTCGGCGGCGAGGCGGACGGCAGAGGACCCCGAGGGGGCGGACATCAGGCGTCCTGGCCCGCTGCACCGGCGGTAGCCGATTCGGTGACCTTGGCTTCCAGGGCGGCTGCCACGCGGGAGGCGTGGGTGGGCGCATCCGGCACGTGTGCGGGCTTCATGGCGGCGTACTCCTTACGCAGGACCGGCAGGACTTCCTCGCCAAAGAGGTCCAGTTGCTCCAATACGGTCTTCAGGGGAAGGCCGGCGTGGTCGATCAGGAACAACTGGCGCTGGTAGTCGCCGAACGCTTCACGGAAGGTCAGGGTCTTCTCGATGACTTCCTGCGGGCTGCCGACGGTCAGGGGCGTTTGCGACGTGAAGTCCTCCAGCGACGGGCCGTGTCCGTAAACCGGGGCGTTGTCGAAGTACGGACGGAATTCCTTGACGGCGTCCTGGGAGTTCTTCCTCATGAAGAACTGGCCGCCGAGGCCCACGATCGCCTGGTCTGCCTTGCCGTGGCCGTAGTGCTCGTAGCGCTCACGGTACAGGCCGATCAACTGCTGGTAGTGCTCCTTCGGCCAGAAGATGTTGTTGGCGAAGAAGCCATCGCCGTAGTAAGCAGCAACCTCCGCGATCTGGGGAGTGCGGATGGAGCCGTGCCAGACGAAGGGAGCGACGTCGTCGAGCGGCCGCGGCGTCGAAGTGAAGTTCTGCAGCGGGGTACGGAACTTGCCGGACCAGTTGACAGTGTCCTCATCCCAAAGCTTGCGGAGCAGGCTGTAGTTCTCGATCGCGAGTTCGATGCCGTCCTGGATGTTCTTGCCGAACCAGGGGTACACGGGCGCCGTATTGCCGCGACCGAGCACCAGGTCCACGCGGCCATCGGAGAGGTGCTGCAGCATGGCGAAGTCTTCTGCGATCTTCACGGGGTCGTTGGTGGTGATCAGTGTGGTCGCAGTGGACAGCGTGATGCGCTCTGTCTGGGCAGCGATGTAAGCCAGCGTGGTGGTGGGGGAGGAGGAGAAGAACGGGCGGTTGTGGTGCTCGCCCAGGGCGTAGACATCCATGCCGATTTCTTCGACCTTCTTAGCGATGGCAACGGACGCCTTGATGCGCTCGTTTTCGGTGGGCGTGCGGCCCGTTGTGGGGTCAGTCGTGATGTCGCTGACGCTGAATACGCCGATCTGCATGATGTGCCTTTCTCCCTGCCCGTGGTCCCGGGCTCTGTAAACAGTGTACCTCAAACTAGATGCATTTGCATGTATCAGTGCCTGTAACAGGACAGGGCCGGGAATTGTTCCCGGCCCTGCTTGGGTGATTGTCGGGGAGCTACTCCCCGGGATTGTGGGCCGCGCGGCGGCCCTTGACCCGGGGGATCATGCCCGTGGTCCAGTCCTGGAACTCGTCTGCACCACTGCCGCCCTGGCCATTGCTTCCCTGGCTGTTGCTTCCGGGTGCCGGAGTTGGCTTTTCCTGCAGCTCCCGCAGCAATTGCTTCTTCTCCCTGCGTCCTTCCACCAGTTTGTACAGGACAGGGACCAGCACCAGGGTCAGGGCCGTTGAAGAGACAAGACCGCCAATGACGACGATGGCCAAAGGTTGCGAGATAAAGCCCCCACCGCCTGTCAGGCCCAGCGCCATCGGAGTCAAAGCGAAAACAGTTGCCAGCGCCGTCATCAGGATGGGGCGGAGACGTTGCCGGGCACCATGGGTGATGGCGTCAGCGACGTTCATGCCGGGGCGGCCGTCATGCGGTTTGCGATATTGATTGATGAGGTCGATCAGGACAATCGCGTTGGTCACCACGATGCCCACCAACATCAGCATGCCGATCAGTGACGGCAGGCCCAACGGCACACCTGTCAGCAACAGAAGGCCGATGGCGCCTGTGGCCGCGAACGGCACGGAGACCAGCAGGATCAGGGGCTGGATGAGTGACTTGAATGCCGCCACCATGATCACGTAGACAATGGCAATCGCCGCCAGAAGCGCCAGGCCCAGTTGGCGGAAAGACTCCGCCTGCTGGGTGGTGGCGCCGCCGATGGTGGCGGTGACTCCGGCGGGCAGCTCTACCTTGGCGAGCCGCTCCTGCACGGCGGTGCTGACGCTGCCGAGGTTGGATCCCGACGGCGTAACGGTCACCCGCGCGGTCCGCTGGCCGTTGCTGCTGGTGATGGATACCGGCGTGTCCACTTGTTCGACGGCGGCGATGGTCTCGAGCGCGACGCCTCCGCGGGCCGTGGGGAGCTGGAGCGCCCGAACGGCGGCAAGACTGTTGAACCGGGTCCCTTGGCCGATCTGGACCGGGTAGTCATCCGTGTCGATCCGGACTGTGCCGGCAGGGATGGGGCTGACCGTGGAGGCGAGGAACGCACCCACTTGTTCCTCGGTCAAACCCGCAGCTACTGCCTTGGCACGGTCAACCCGGACCTGGACCACGGACTGTGTGGATGCCAGGTTGGTTGAGACTTCCGTGCTGCCGGGAACACCCTCCATGGCCTTGACCATGGCATCACTGGCCGTCTTCAGGTCAGCGGAGTTGGCAGCCTTGATGGTGATATCCACTGTGGAGGACGTCCCGAATCCGCCTTGCTGGGAGCCAACGGTGATCTTGCCTGCCGCCCCGGCCAGCTTGTTCCGGACTTCCTCCTGGAGCTTGCCCTGGTTGACTTTCTCGTCGGTGACGATCGTGAACGTCGAGTTCGATGAACCCGTCGATGTCAGGGCAGCGAAGCCGGTCTGGGCGTTGCCGGAGGTTACCTGCACATCCTTGATGCCCTCGATGCCCTTGAGGGCATCCTCAACCTTCGTGGCCTCTTCACTGGTTGCCTGCAGGCTGGTGCCGGCCGGCAGGACCTGCCGGACCGTCATGCTGTTCTCCCCGGAGCGGCCCAGCAGGTCCGTGGCCAGCAACGGTGACACGGCGATGGTCGCCACCAGGATCAGGGCTGCGGCGGACAAGGTCATGACAGGGTGCTTCTGGGTCTTTGTCAGGATCGGAAGGTAGCCGCGCTGGAGCCGGCTCCTCTGCTCGGCTTCACGTGCTTTCTCCGCCGTTTCCTTACCGGAGCCTTCCGTATCGGAGTTAGCGGCCTCGGCGCCCTTCCTGGGCGACGACAGGAACCAGTAAGCCAGTACGGGGACGATGGTCAGGGAAACCAGGAGCGAGGACAACAAAGCTATGGTCACGGTCAGCGCGAAGGGGCGGAACAACTCACCGGCGAGATCGCCCACGAACGCGATCGGAAGGAACACTGCAACCGTCGTCAGCGTCGACGCCGTAATGGCCCCCGCCACCTCGCGGATCGATGTCAGGATGGCCGCGAGCTTGTGTTCGCCGTAGCTCAAGTGCCGTTTGATGTTCTCGATCACCACGATTGAGTCATCCACCACACGCCCGATGGCAATGGTGAGGGCGCCCAGCGTGAGGATGTTCAGTGAGTACCCGGTGGCAGAGATGCCAATGAAAGTTATCAGCAGGGACAGCGGAATGGACACTGCCGTGACCAAGGTCGAGCGGACGGACATCAGGAACACCAGGATGACCGCCACGGCAAAGCCAAGGCCCAGGAGCCCTTCAGTGGTGAGGTCCTTGATGGATTTCTCAATGAACGGGGCCTGGTCAAAAACAGGAGTGAAGGTGGCGTTGTTCCCCAGTTCCTCTTCCATCGTCCCGATGGCGTCACGGACAGCATGGGAGATCGCCACAGTATCGCCCTCAGGCTTCTTCGTGACGGACAGGGCCAACGTCGGCTTGCCGTTGGTTCGCGTAATTGATGTGGCGGCGTCGTCTTCGATGCTGACGTCTGCTACGGCACCGATGGTGGTGGCTTTGCTGGTTCCTGCCAGCGGAAGTCCCTTGATGACGTCCAGGGAGTCCACAGGACTGCCGAGTTGGAGGGAGAGCGTTTTGCCCTGGTCCTCGATGGTGCCGACGGGAACCAGGGTCCCGTTGTTCTTCAGCGCGCTGCTGATGGATTGGACCGAGGCTTCCGTTGAGGCGAGATCGGCCTGGCGGGGCTGGATCAGGATGTGCTGGCTGGCGCCGCCAGTCACGTCGGCGCCCCGGACGCCGTCGATCTTCTGGAGGCGGGGCACGCTGAGCCTGAGCAGGTCCGCGTTGAGTTCACTCAGCGGTTTGTCGGACGAAACGGCCAGGTAGACGATCGGGAAGTCGCTGATGTTGCCCGCGATGGACTGGGGCTCCACGTTGGCGGGCAGCACTCGCTTGGCGTTGGAAATGGCCCGGTCGATCTGGTTGCGTGCGCGATCGAGATTGGAGCCATAGGTGAACACCATGGTGATCTGCGAGACGCCGCTGCGTGAGGTGGACGAGGTTGATTCAAGTCCTTCGACGCTGTTCAGCGCAGTTTCAAGGGGCTGGCTCAGCTGCTTGTCCACCACCTCCGGCGAAGCGCCTGGCATGGAGGTGACAACTGTGATCTGAGGGAACTCGATGGACGGGATGAGTTCCTGCTTCAGCGACCCCATGGTGATCACGCCGAACACCGCCGCAAAGACGGTGATCAGCGCGATCAGGGCCCGGTTGCCCAGGGAAAGCTTGGCCAGGCGGAACATTGCATCGACTCCTGTGGTCTACGAAACGATTCGTCTGACGGGAACCGGCCGCAGCCCCGGGGTGTCGCCTAGCCCTGGACGGCGTTGGCCACTTCCAATTGCAGGGACCTGGCTGTGCTGGCCTCCAGTTCGGCGGCAAGGTCCGGGTTCTCATTAAGCTTGACGCCGTAGCCCGGCATCATGTCCTTGAGCTTGGACTGCCATCCCTTGAAGTTCTTGGGGAAGGACTTCTGCAGGAGTTCGATCATGATCGGCACAGCCGTGGACGCTCCAGGCGATGCACCGAGGAGGGCGCCGATGGAGCCGTCGCGGGAGGCGATGACCTCGGTGCCGAACTGCAGGACACCACCCTTCTGGGGATGCTTCTTGATGATCTGTACACGCTGGCCGGCAGTGATCAGTTCCCAGTTGCTGCCGACGGCCTCGGGGTAGTACTCGCGCAGCGATTCCACCTTGGCTTCGTGCCGCTTGGCAACCTCCTTGATGAGGTAGGCCGTGAGATCCATGTTGTCCTTGGCCACTGCCAGCATGGGGATGATGTTCCCCGGGCGGATGGACAGGGGAAGGTCAAGGTAGCTGGAAGTCTTCAGGAAGTTGGTGGAGAAGCCGGCGTAAGGACCGAACAGGAGGGAACGCTTTCCGTCCACAAAGCGGGTGTCCAGGTGGGGTACGGACATCGGGGGAGCGCCGACCGAGGCCTGGCCGTAGACCTTGGCACTGTGCTGGGAGGTGATGGCATCATCGGTGCAGCGGAAGAACTGTCCCGATACGGGGAATCCGCCGTAGCCCTTGCTTTCCGGGATGCCCGAGGCCTGCAGCAGGTGGAGCGCACCGCCGCCGGCGCCAACGAAGACAAAGTTGGCGTGGATACGGCCGTGCTCGCCGGACTTGGCATGCTTGATGGACAGATCCCAGCCGCCGCCTGCTGCGCGGTTGATGTTGGTGACGTCGTGGCCGTAGTTGACCTCGGCCCCGCTGCCCTGCAGGTAACCGGTCAGCTCGCGGGTCAGGGCGCCGAAATCGACGTCGGTGCCTTCCGCTGCGCGGGTGGCGGCGACACGCTGCTTGCGGTCACGGCCCTTGACGATCAGGGGTGCCCACTTGGCGATTTGGTCCTGGTCCTCGGTGTACTCCATGCTGCGGAACAGCGTGTTGGGCTTGAGGGCCTCGTAGCGGGTCTTGAGGAATTTCGCGTGGTCCTCGCCAATGACGAAGCTCATGTGCGGAACGGTGTTGATGAAGCCCTTGGGCGATCCGATCACCTTGCTGTCCACCAAGTGGGACCAGAACTGGCGTGAGAGCTGGAACTGCTCGTTGATGTGGAGGGCCTTGGAAGGATCCACGGAACCGTCCTTGGCTGCCGGTGAGTAGTTAAGCTCACACAGGGCAGCGTGTCCGGTGCCGGCGTTGTTCCACGGTCCAGAGCTCTCGAGCCCCGCTTCGTCGAGTCGTTCGAACAGGGAGATGGTCCAGGTGGGTTCAAGTTGCTTGATGAACGCACCGAGGGTGGCACTCATGATTCCGCCGCCAATAAGGACGACGTCGGCATGTTGAGTCTTGGAAATGAAGGTCACGATCAATCTCCGTTAGCGGCGGCACTGGCTGTCACAGAATATCCCCGTGCAGACCCAATACTGAAATTGTGGGGAATCGTCAAGGCTTTAAGCGGACGTTCGTGAAAACTTCGTTGAGGACCGGTGAAGCGGGGTAGCTTTCCACCTTGTTGGACAACGCCAGTGCCGAGATGGGGAAGGCGATCGGGACTGCCGGCACGGACGCGGCAATCTCGGCATTGATGGCCTGGTACTGGGCATTGCGGTCATCGCCCTCAGGCATGGCGCGTGCCCTTTCGATCTTGTGGAAGACCTCCGAGTCCGTGTAGCCGAACTCCGCCCGGCTTTCGCCGAAGAGGGGCCCCAGGAAGTTGTCGGCATCGGCGTACGAGCCGTTCCATCCGAGCAGGTGCAGCCCACGGTCCCCGGCGGACTGGACCTTTTGGAGGTAGCCGTTTTCCCAGTCAATGGGAACCGGTTTGATGTTGAGGCCAACGGCAACCAGCTGACGGCTGATTTCGGCGTAGATCTTCTCGGGAGTGGGCATGTAGGCCCGCGTGGCATTCAACGGATAGTAGAACTTCAGTTCCTCACCCTTGTAGCCGGCCTTCTCGAGAAGCTGTTTGGCCTTCTCAGGGTTGTATCCCAGCGAAGGGGCGTTGTTGTTGAAGCCGCTGAGCTTTGGCGGCACGAACTGGGACGCCTGGGCAGTGTTGTCGATGAAGAACTTGCGGATCAGGGATTCTTTGTCCACGGCCATTTCAATGGCTTGGCGGACCTCCAGCTTGTCCAGGGGTGCCACTGCCTGGTTGATGCCCAGGTACATCACGGAGAACGGGTCCCGTTGGATGATCTGGACACCCTTCTTGACGAGTTGGTCGAAGGTTGCCGGCGTCACGAGGTCGTAGGCGTCGATTTTGCCATCCAGAAGAGCCTGTTGCCGTGTCTCGGCGCGGTCGTAAGGGATGAAATTGATGGTGGCTATCTGGCCCCTGTTGCCCCAATAGCCTTTGTAGCTTTGGAGGGTGATCTTGTTCTCGTCCCAGGTTCCAAATTGGTAGGGACCGGTCCCCACGGGGTGGCTCGCGTAGGCAGAAACTGCCTGGCCGTTCCGGGTCTGGTCAAGAACGTTGGCGCGCTGCGCTTCCAGGGCGGCGGGGGAAGAAATGGCGAAGGCCGGAAGCGTCAGTGCCTGCAGGAACCCGGTGAAGGGCCTGGTCAGGTTGATTTGGACGTCAGTGGGTGAGACCACCTTGCAGTCCTTGAAGATGGAGAAGACGGGCTCGTCCGAATAGGCCTTGAAAACGCCCTGGAATGAGATTCCCGGTGCCTGCTTCCGGAGATCGGCAGGGAAGCTGAACCAGCGGTTGAAGTTGGCACACACTGCGGTTGCGTCGAAAGGTGTTCCGTCGTGGAAGGTGACTTTGGAGCGGAGGGTGAAGTCGTAGGTCAGACCGTTGTTGCTGTCTTTCCACTCCGTGGCCAGCAGGGGAGTGGTGTCTCCGGTTGATCCGTCAACACCAACCAGTCCCTCAAGGACCTGGCGCGTTACACGGTAGGACTCGGAATCGGCCGTCATGGCAGGGTCAAGGCCCAAGGGCATCGACGCCGTGCCGAAGTTGAAGGTGGCCGCCGGCTCGGCCGGGGCTGAGCTTCCGGTAGACGACGACGGCGCGGGGCCAGGCGTTCCTGTACATGCCGCCAGCCCCAGTACTGCAAAAACAGAGCCCACCTTGAGCAACTGCACGGTCAGGCTCCGCATTTTGCTGCTTGCCACTCTTGTCCCCTCAAGCCGGTTGAAATGCCACGGCCGGCTTAGGCCAGACCACATTCCAGTCTAGTTGAACGTCCCGAACGCACTTCCCAGCGCTTATTCAGGTAGCTGTCCCCGCTGCTTGAGGAAAAACCCCCGGCTCTGCAACCGGGGGTGCTCCGTGTGCCCATGGCCACGGTCCTTCTTGACTCTTGTGCGCAAGGGGGGACTTGAACCCCCACGCCCGAAGGCACAGGAACCTAAATCCTGCGTGTCTGCCAATTTCACCACTCGCGCTGGCCGGCATTCAGGCCCCCTTCGGGCGCCCGATGCCATATACGGCCTCCAGTGTACCCGTTACCCGTCCAGCTTGAGGTCCCGGCGCAGCTTGGCTACGTGGCCCGTGGCGCGGACGTTGTACTGGGCCAGGGAAACCTTGCCATCGGGGTCAACCACGATGGTGGAGCGGATCAGCCCCTGGTAGGTCCTGCCGTAGTTTTTCTTTTCGCCCCATGCCCCGTAGGCGTCGGCGACGGTGTGCTCCTGGTCGGACAGCAGCGGGAAGGTGAGTTGCTCTTCCGCCGCAAATTTGGCGATGGCGTCCACGGAATCGGGGGAGACTCCAACAACTTCGTAGCCGGCCGCTTGCAGGGAACCCAGAGTGTCTCTGAAGTCACAAGCCTCTTTGGTGCATCCGGGAGTAGAGGCGGCCGGGTAGAAGTAGACGATGGTTTTTCGGCCCCGGAAGTCGGACAAACTGACGTTTTCGCCCGAGGCGTCCTGCAGGGTGAAGTCCGGTGCAACGTCGCCGGGGATAAGTCGTTCAGCCAAAATATGCTCCTTGCTTTTGGTCGCGATTTCCCAGTTTAGACCGCAGAAGCCACGTCCCCGGCTCTTGCGCGCATATACTGTCGGCATGCCAGATATGGAGAGATGGCCCACTACCCGACTGCTTTCGACAGCTGCACGCCTGGTGGAAATCTCGTGGAACGAAAAATTGAAGTCCATCGGCCTTACCCACGCCGGGGTCATTGCCATGCAAGTACTTGCAGCCAAGGGTGCAATTACCCAGGCGGCTTTGGCTGAAGTTGCGAGGGTCAAAGCCCAGACCATGGGGACCACCCTTGCCAGGCTCGAGCTGCACGGGCACGTTACACGCCAACGCAGCGACTCGGACCGCAGAAGCCACGTGGTCACCCTGACGGAGGCCGGTAGCGCAGCCCTTGCGGAAGCTGTGAAGCTGGAGCAGGAAGTGTTGTCGCCTGTCGCTGTGGATACAGCGAGGCTGCGTGAGGAACTCCGGATTGTTGTCCGGGGGCTTGCGGGCTTGCCCGCTCCCGAGCAGGAATCCCAGGAAGTCGAAAGCGACGTGCCGCAGGCCTGATTCAAAACCGGCAAGGGCCTTTCCCTGCCGGCAATTCCTGCCAGTCAAAAAAGTAAAGGCTCCGGATCGTGTGAACGATCCGGAGCCTTTTGTCTTGGTGCACCCCCCGGGACTCGAACCCGGAACCCATTGATTAAGAGTCAATTGCTCTGCCAGTTGAGCTAGAGGTGCAGCTATTGTTTCGGTCTTCGAGGGAATTCGCATTCCTTGCGGACCTCCGCAACGACAAATAACTCTACACCACAATTCGCGGATTCAAAACCACGCTCAAAGTGAAGCTGCGCACGGCGCGGGATGGCATTCCTGAGGAAAAACAAAAGACCCTGGAGTGAATTCACTCCAGGGTCTTTCAGTGGTGCACCCCCCGGGACTCGAACCCGGAACCCATTGATTAAGAGTCAATTGCTCTGCCAGTTGAGCTAGAGGTGCAGCTGTTGATTTCGATCATCCGTGGGGCGTTTCCTTCCCCGGCGATCTCCGCAACGACAAGTAACTCTACACGACTTGGCCCGAAGTGCGAAATCGAGCCGGGGCACTTGCCGCGCATCATGGTTGGCTCCGCAAAATCAGCGCGAAGTCGGGGTTTTTGTTGTTGCTGAGCACCCATAGATCGCCGTTCGGTGCGCGGGCTACGTCCCGCAAGCGGCCGTACCCGCCTGTGAAATAAGCCACAGGGGTTCCTGCCGTTGGGCCATCGAGGGGAACAGCCCAGAGCCGCTGGCCGCGAAGGGCGCCGGTGTAAGCCACGCCGTTGATGATTTCCAGCCCGCTCGGCGACGCCTCGGACGTCGAGGGCCAGACGACCTTCGCGTCGGTCAGACCGCTTCGGCCCGGCGCCCCCGTCACCAGAGGCCAGCCGTAATTGCCGCCGGGGAGGATGAGATTCAGTTCGTCGTCCACGTCAGGGCCGAACTCGCTTGCCCACAGCCTACCTTCGGCGTCCCAGGCCAGGCCTTGGACGTTCCGGTGCCCATAGCTGTACACCGGATTGTCACCGAAAGGATTACCCGGCGCGGGGCGCCCCTCCGGGGTCAGACGGAGGATCTTGCCACCCAGGGCATCCGTGTCCTGCGGTTGCTCCCTGCGCTGGGAGTCCCCGGTGCCGACATAGAGCATTCCGTCCGGACCGAAACGAATACGTCCTCCGTTGTGGGTCGATGCCTTCGGGATTCCAGGGAAGATGACCTCCGGTGTGCCGAGCCCCGGGGGCCCGTCGGCATCCTCCTTGAGTTGCATCCGGACAATCCGGTTGTCAGTTGCCGACGTCAGATAGGCATAGAGCCACCGGTCGGAGGCAAAAGACGGCGACACGGCAAGTCCCAGCAATCCGCCTTCGCCGCCGGGAACGACGCCGGGTACCTCGGCTATCGGGGTCGCGCGGCCGTCCTTGATCCCCACGAGCCGCGCCGAATCCCGTTCGGACACTACGGCGGTGCCGTCCGGCAGGAAGACGACGGACCATGGCAGCTGGAGCCCGACGTCGAGCTTTTGCAGGACCTCAGGGGCCGGCGGTGCGGCCTGCCCCGTCCGGCTCGATCCGGAGCCGGCCGGATTCGGGGTGGCCGCGGTGCCGGGCGAGGAGGTGCCTCCGGTGCAGGCTGAAAGTGCCACTGCCAACACAAACGCATGGCCGGCCGCCACAAGCCGTTGTCCTCCCGTGAAGCCTTTTCCTGCGCCTTGGTGTCCCATGCCTGTGTGCTGCTCCTGAAGCGACGGATTCCGCGGATGGCCGGATCAGTGCCTGCTGCGCCGGGGCGGACGGAATCCGGCTGCCTCAGCATGGGCTGCGGATTCGAACCAAACGTCCGCTTCGACGTCGTTGTAGTCGGCGGCGTCCTCATCGTGATACGTCATGGTCGCCGCAATTGCCTTGACGGGATGGCCTTCGCGCTGCGTGCTGGACGAACCGGTTCCGTAGGGCTCCTCCGCGGCAAGGTGTCCGGACGGGCCGGTTTCCTCGATCGCAGAGCCTTCAGTCGTGGCTTCTTCAGCTGTGGTGTCTTCAACGGTGTCTTCGCCGGCTGCGGTCTCGGCACCGGGGAGTGTGGGGGAGTGCGGAGCAGTGTACTCCTCGTGATGGACCGGTGCGCCTGCAGCGTCAGTCCACGATGATTCCCACTCGGCTTTGTCGGCTGCGTCATCGGCCCTGGCGACGTCGTCAGCGGTGACCTCGACGGCGGGCGCCTCCTGCCAGTCGTCAACGTCGCCGGCGTCGGCAGTGTGCAACCTGGCGTCGGTATCCACTACCGGTTCGTCCACCACCGGCTCTTCGACAACCGGGGCTGCAATGACCGGTTCCTCGACCGTCAGACCGGGTGTTGCGGCCTTCTGCACGTCGGTTTGCCCGTCGGTTTGCACGTCGGCGGATTCATCGGAGGCCCCGGGGCGAACGCCGGCCTCACCAACGGCAGGTTCACTTGTCTCGCCGTGAGGTTCAACTGCTGTTTCGTCGGGGCGTGGTTCGTCTGCGCGTTCTTCGTCTGCGCGTTCTTCTTCCCTGAGCGGCTCGTCAGCGGTTGGTCCGCTGCCCTCGGCAGCTGCTTTGCCAAGGTTGGTTACGCCGGCCAGTCCGGCGACTCCCGCAGTCACCGCACCCGGATCCGGTACGGTTCCGGTATTGGTGGACTCCATTGCTGCGGGAGCCGGGCTAGCGGTGGTATTCGAGGTTTTGTTGCGGCTCATGAGCCACCAAAGAATCGCGACGACCAAAACAATGACAATGACCCAAATTAACCAATCCATGGCGGGTGCCCTTCTGCTCACAGGGGTGCAGTACGTGGTATTTCAGACGTTACGTGCCTGCTATTGGGCTGTCCAGCTTTTGGCCGGCCGGTCCCCGGAATTGATCAGATTACTGAGGAAGGTCGGGCGGCAAATTCTTTGGAAGGAATTCCTGCCCGTCGCCTAGTCTGGCTGCATGGACTTCAAAAGGCTGCAGATTCTGCGGGAGCTGGCTGATCGCCAAAGCGTGGGCGCCACCGCAGATGCCATGAATGTCACTGCTTCCGCCGTTTCCCAGCAGTTGAAGACACTGCAGGCCGAATTGGGCGTGACCCTGGTGGAAAAGGCCGGCAGGGGAGTGCAGCTGACTGAGGCCGGACACGCCATGGCTGCTGCAGCCGCCGAAATAGCTACAGCCATGGCCCGCGCTGAGTCCACCGTCGACAGCTACCGGAAAGGCTGGCAGACCAATGTTTCAGCGGCATTCTTTCCAAGTGCGGCGGAAATGCTGCTGCCGGGAATGCTGCATCGTGTAGCCGCTGTGGAGGGACTGGGCTTCGATGCCCATTTCGAGGATCCGGGAACGGCACATTTTGCTCCTTTGGTGGCCGACTATGACATCGTGCTGGCGCACAGCGTGGATGGGCCCGAGGTCTTTGCCCGGCCGGGACTAGCGGTAGTCCCGCTGCTGGAGGAAGCACTCGACGTTGCCATGCCTGCCGGGCACCCGCTGGCGTCCAAAGCGCGGTTGACTCCGGAGGACGTGGTGGACCACCCCTGGATCGGCGTTCCTGAGGGATTCCCCTTTGACGCGGTCCTTCGGCAAATCGAAGTCCATGCAGGCAAGCACGCCACGCGCGGCCAGCGGTATCCGGACCTGAGGGTCCTTGAAGCACTGGTGGGGGCAGGCCACGGAATCTGCCTCCTTCCCCGCTATACGGCCCGCGCCAGTGCACGGAAGGGATTGGTCCTCCGTCCGCTCACGGGAGTAAAGGCGAGCAGAAGCATCGTCGCCCTGTCGCGGCAGGAAGTGGCCGCACGGGCCACGATTGCAGGCGTGCTGGAGATGCTCCAGGCTGAGGCTGCCGGGATCGCCCGCCAGGCGGGCGACACCTGAGCCGCCGGCGCAACTCCACATGTGCCGGGTTTCCGCAATAATTGCCGGTTCGGGCTTAACCCGGCGGGGAAGAAGCGCTGGCGCCACCAGGTGCACATAGACTTTGGACCATGACCGACACCAACATTGCTACAGACAACACGCCGGACATCAAACCCCGCAGCCGGGTCGTCACCGATGGCATTCATGCCGCTCCCGCCCGTGGCATGTTCCGCGCCGTCGGCATGGGCGATGACGACTTTGCCAAACCCCAGATTGGTGTCGCGAGCTCGTGGAACGAAATTACCCCCTGCAACCTCTCCCTTAACCGGCTCGCGCAGGGCGCCAAGGAAGGCGTCCATGCCGGCGGTGGCTTCCCGATGCAGTTCGGCACGATCTCCGTATCGGACGGCATTTCCATGGGCCATGAAGGCATGCACTTCTCGCTCGTCTCCCGCGAAGTCATTGCCGACTCCGTGGAGACCGTGATGCAGGCCGAGCGCATTGATGGTTCGGTCTTGCTGGCCGGTTGCGACAAGTCCCTCCCGGGGATGCTCATGGCGGCCGCCCGCCTGGACCTCGCTTCGGTGTTCCTCTACGCCGGTTCGATCATGCCGGGCTGGGTCAAGCTCGAAGACGGTTCGGAGAAGGAAGTCACCCTCATCGACGCTTTCGAAGCGGTGGGTGCCTGCGCCGCCGGGAAGATGAGCATGGAGGACCTCACCCGCATCGAAAAGGCCATCTGTCCCGGCGAGGGCGCCTGTGGCGGCATGTACACGGCCAACACCATGGCGTGCATCGGCGAAGCCCTTGGCATGTCCCTCCCGGGCTCGGCGGCACCGCCGTCGGCAGACCGCCGTCGTGATGACTTTGCGCGCAAGTCCGGCGAAGCGGTGGTCAACCTGCTGCGCCTGGGCATCACCGCGCGCGACATCATGACCAAGAAGGCCTTCGAAAATGCCATCGCCGTGACCATGGCGTTCGGCGGTTCCACCAACGCCGTGCTGCACTTGCTGGCGATCGCCCGTGAGGCAGAGGTCGAACTGACGCTGGATGACTTCAACCGCATCGGGGACAAGATTCCGCACCTCGGCGACTTGAAGCCCTTTGGGCGTTACGTCATGACCGACGTCGACAAGATCGGCGGCGTGCCGGTCATCATGAAGGCGCTGCTCGACGCCGGGCTGCTGCACGGCGACTGCCTCACCGTCACCGGCAAGACCCTCGCCGAGAACCTCGCCTCCATCAATCCGCCGGATCTGGATGGCAAGATCCTCCGCGCGCTGGACAACCCGATCCACAAGACCGGCGGCATCACCATCCTCCACGGATCCATGGCGCCGGAGGGCGCTGTGGTCAAGAGCGCCGGCTTCGATGCCGACGTCTTCGAGGGAACCGCCCGTGTGTTCGAGCGCGAGCAGGGCGCCCTGACGGCCTTGGATAATGGCGAGATCCACAAGGGCGACGTTGTGGTCATTCGCTACGAGGGCCCCAAGGGCGGCCCTGGCATGCGCGAAATGCTTGCCATTACCGGCGCCATCAAGGGCGCGGGGTTGGGCAAGGACGTGCTGCTGCTGACTGATGGCCGCTTCTCGGGCGGCACCACCGGCTTGTGCATCGGCCACGTTGCGCCGGAAGCCGTCGACGGCGGTCCGATCGCCTTTGTGCAGGACGGCGACCGCATCCGTGTCGACATCGCTGCCCGTTCGTTCGACCTCCTGGTTGATGACGCGGAGCTCGAAGCCCGCAAGGAGGGCTGGCAGCCGCTGCCCGCCAAGTTCACCAAGGGTGTGCTGGCAAAGTACGCAAAACTGGTCCACAGTGCTTCCACGGGAGCTTACTGCGGATAATTTCCTGTCTTGGACTCCGCTCCGGCAATGGGGCGGAGTCCGGCAGGCGGACATCGCTGTCCAAATAGTGAGATACGATAGTGGTCAATTGACACGTATCTCACTTTGAGGGAACACTGAACGCATGATCACATTCGTTACCGTCGGCGTCGTCGTCCTTACCAAGCGCGTGGCTTAGCCCGACTGGTAACGAACCGTCACGCGCAAACCCCTCGAAGAGCCGCAAGGCTGAGGGGTTTTTTTATTCCCAAGACCCACCCATTGAAGATCCACTAAGGAAGAGTCCGATGAGCAAAGGATCGCCGATCAGCCCCTCGCTGATGGCTGCAAAGTCCGCTGGAGCCCACAAAGCTCCGGAAAAGGTCGACCGATCGACGGAGTCCGTCGTCGTCGATTCTGCTGCACCTCTCTCTCCTGTACTTGGGCCGAACACCGTTGTACCCCCGACGGTGATGACCGGCTCGCAAGCAATTGTCCGTTCGCTCGAAGAACTCGGCGTGGACGATATTTTTGGTTTGCCCGGTGGCGCGATCCTGCCCACCTATGACCCCTTGATGGCCTCCAGCATGAATCACATCCTGGTCCGTCACGAACAGGGAGCCGGCCACGCCGCGCAAGGCTACGCCATGGTTACCGGACGGGTTGGCGTTTGCATCGCCACCTCGGGACCCGGTGCCACCAACCTCGTTACCGCCATCATGGATGCCCACATGGACTCCGTGCCGATGGTGGCCATCACCGGCCAGGTCGCCAGCGGAGTCATCGGCACCGATGCCTTCCAGGAAGCGGACATCGTGGGAATCACGATGCCCATCACCAAGCACTCATTCCTGGTGACCGACCCCAACGACATTCCGCACGTCATGGCCGAAGCCTTCCACCTGGCATCCACCGGCCGGCCCGGTCCGGTCCTGGTGGACATCGCCAAGGATGCCCAGGTCGGCCAGATGACGTTCTCGTGGCCACCGAAAGTGGATCTGCCCGGGTACCGTCCCGTGGTCCGCGGGCACAACAAGCAGGTCCGCGAAGCGGCCAAGCTGATCGCAGCATCCAGCAAGCCTGTTCTCTACGTGGGCGGCGGCGTGGTCAAGGGCCACGCATCTGCAGAACTGATGGAACTCGCTCTGGCTACCGGCGCTCCCGTGGTCACCACCCTCATGGCCCGCGGAGCGTTCCCGGACTCCCACCCGCAACACGTCGGCATGCCCGGCATGCACGGTTCGGTCTCCGCGGTCACCGCCCTCCAGCAGGCAGATCTGTTGATCACCCTGGGTGCCCGCTTCGATGACCGCGTGACAGGTGTCCTGAAGACCTTCGCACCCTTTGCAAAGGTCATTCACGCCGACATCGACCCCGCGGAAATCTCCAAGAACCGTACGGCCGATGTCCCGATCGTAGGTTCGGTCAAGGAAATCATTCCGGAACTCACGGAGGCTGTGAAGACCCAGTTCGAGCAGAGCGGTGCTCCGGACCTCGATGCATGGTGGGCCTTCCTGGGCAACCTGCGCGAGACCTACCCGCTCGGTTGGACGGAGCCCGAAGACGGACTGTCCGCCCCGCAGCGCGTCATCAAGCGCATTGGTGAACTCACGGGTCCGGAGGGCATTTACGTTGCAGGCGTTGGCCAGCACCAGATGTGGGCCGCCCAGTTCATCAAGTACGAGCGCCCGCATGCCTGGCTGAACTCCGGTGGTGCCGGCACCATGGGCTACTCGGTTCCCGCGGCGATGGGTGCCAAGGTCGGCGAGCCGGACCGCGTGGTCTGGGCCATTGATGGAGACGGCTGCTTCCAGATGACCAACCAGGAACTGGCTACCTGCGCCATCAACAACATCCCCATCAAGGTGGCCATCATCAACAACTCCTCGCTGGGCATGGTCCGCCAATGGCAGACCCTGTTCTACGAGGGCCGCTATTCGAACACCGATCTGAACACCGGCCACGACACCGTCCGGATTCCGGACTTCGTCAAGCTGGCGGATGCCTATGGCTGTGCAGCCTTGCGTTGTGAGCGTGACGAGGACATCGACGCCACCATCCAGAAGGCGCTTGAGATCAATGACCGCCCGGTGGTCATCGACTTCGTTGTGAGCCCCAACTCGATGGTGTGGCCGATGGTGCCTTCGGGCGTCAGCAATGACCAGATCCAGGTTGCCCGCAACATGACCCCGGAATGGGAAGAGGAGGACTAGACATGAGCCGTCACACATTGTCCGTTCTGGTCGAAGACAAGCCCGGCGTGCTGACCCGCGTGGCCAGCCTCTTCGCCCGGCGCGCGTTCAACATCAATTCACTTGCTGTGGGCCCCACCGAGGTTCCCGGGATGTCCCGCATGACGGTCGTCGTCGATGCCGACGGCGATCTCATCGAGCAAGTCACCAAGCAGCTCAACAAACTGGTCAACGTGATCAAGATTGTGGAGCTGACTTCCGAATCTTCCGTACAGCGTGACCACATCCTGGTCAAGGTACGTGCGGATGCCGCGACACGTCTGCAGGTTACCCAGGCTGCAGACCTGTTCCGTGCCGCTGTCGTCGACGTGTCCACAGACTCGTTGGTGATCGAGGCAACCGGTACCCCCGAGAAGCTCGCAGCACTTTTGTCAGTGCTCGAGCCGTTCGGCATCCGTGAAATCGTGCAGTCCGGCACCTTGGCCGTTGGACGGGGATCCCGCTCCATGAGTGACAGGGCGCTACGCTCCGCGTAAAACCAGGCGCGATGGGTCAGCGGATTTCGTTGGCCCGTCCCGCCGAGCGTTGCGTCCAGAACCGCAGCACCACATCAATATCTACGAAAAACCACTCAAGAGGAGTTACGCAAGTGACTGAAATGTTCTACGACGACGACGCAGACCTGTCGATCATCCAGGGCCGCAAGGTAGCCATCGTTGGCTACGGTTCCCAGGGCCACGCCCACGCACTGAACCTGCGCGATTCCGGCGTCGAGGTTGTCATTGCACTCAAGGACGGCTCGAAGTCGACCGCCAAGGCCGAAGACGCAGGTTTCACGGTCAAGAACGTAGCCGACGCCGCCGAATGGGCCGACGTCATCATGATCCTGGCGCCGGACCAGCACCAGCGCGCAATTTACAACGACTCCATCAAGGACAAGCTGACCGAGGGCAAGGCACTTGCGTTCGCCCACGGCTTCAACATCCGCTTCGGCTACATCGAAGCACCAGCCGGCGTTGACGTCATCCTGATCGCCCCGAAGGCACCGGGCCACACTGTGCGCCGCGAATTCGAAGCCGGCCGTGGCATCCCGGACATCATCGCCGTCGAGCAGGACGCTTCCGGTTCCGCTTGGGACCTGGCCAAGTCCTACGCCAAGGCAATCGGTGGCACCCGCGCAGGCGTCATCAAGACCACCTTCACCGAAGAGACCGAAACCGATCTCTTCGGCGAGCAGGCTGTTCTCTGCGGTGGCGTTTCCCAGCTCGTCCAGTACGGCTTCGAAACCCTCACCGAAGCCGGCTACCAGCCGCAGATCGCCTACTTCGAGGTTCTCCACGAGCTCAAGCTCATTGTTGACCTCATGTGGGAGGGCGGCATCGCCAAGCAGCGTTGGAGCGTTTCCGACACCGCCGAGTACGGTGACTACGTCTCCGGTCCCCGCGTCATCACCCCCGAGGTGAAGGAAAACATGAAGGCTGTCCTCGCGGACATCCAGAACGGTGCTTTCGCAAAGCGCTTCATCGACGACCAGGACAACGGCGCAACCGAGTTCAAGGAACTCCGCGCCAAGGCCGAGAAGCACCCGATCGAAGAAGTTGGCCGCGAGCTGCGTTCGCTGTTCTCCTGGCAGCAGCAGGACGCCGACTACGTCGAAGGTTCCGCAGCCCGCTGATTGCCCCTCGTGGCAGCAGCACTGCACCAGCATTAAGCAGCGACGCCCGTCCGGCGAGTTTCAGCCGGGCGGGCGCCGCCGTTTCCAGCACCGTTTCTCCACCGAATTGCACTCCCGGTGGTGCTGTGAACTTCTTCACATCGCTTCCGGTCCGGCCGTAACATCCCTCGCCGGCACCGGAAACACGGCCCGGATTCGATATTCTGGGCTGGTCCCGGCGCCGTGCCCCGGGCCACGCATCCGCTCCTTGTCCAGTTCTGTCCCAAGTTGTCCAAAGTAAGGTGCCACCCCGTGTCAGCCAGCAAACCCGTAGTCCTCCTCGCTGAGGAACTTTCGCCCGCAACAGTCGAGGCATTGGGCCCGGATTTTGAAATCCGCCAGACCGACGGTGCCGACCGTTCCCAGCTGCTGTCTGCCATCGCCGACGTCGATGCCATCCTGGTCCGCTCTGCCACCCAGGTGGACGCCGAGGCAATTGCCGCGGCGAAGAACCTCAAGGTCATCGCCCGTGCAGGAGTAGGACTGGACAACGTGGACATCAAGTCCGCGACGCAGGCCGGCGTCATGGTGGTCAATGCGCCGACGTCCAACATCGTCTCGGCCGCGGAGCTCACCGTGGGTCACATCCTCAGCCTTGCCCGCCACATTCCGCAGGCCAGCGCGGCGCTGAAGAACGGCGAATGGAAGCGTTCCAAGTACACCGGCATCGAACTCTTCGAGAAGAAGATCGGCATCATCGGCCTGGGCCGCATCGGCGCCTTGGTGGCAGCACGGCTCCAGGGCTTCGAAACCGAAATCCTTGCCTATGACCCCTACATCACCTCTGCCCGGGCGGCGCAGTTGGGCGTCAAGCTGGTCACGCTGGATGAACTTCTGGAGAACGCTGACTTCATCACCATCCACATGCCCAAGACACCGGAAACGGTAGGCATGCTCGGCGCCGACGCCTTCCGCAAGATGAAGGAATCCGCTTATGTCATCAACGTTGCCCGCGGCGGCCTGATTGACGAAGAAGCGCTTTACATCGCATTGAAGGAAGGCCAGATCGCAGGCGCCGGCGTGGACGTTTTCGTCAAGGAGCCCAGCACCGACCTGCCGTTCTTCGAACTCGACAACGTCGTAGTCACCCCGCACCTCGGCGCATCCACCGACGAAGCCCAGGAAAAGGCCGGCGTTTCAGTCGCCAAGTCTGTCCGCCTGGCCCTCGCCGGTGAGCTCGTGCCGGATGCCGTGAATGTTGCCGGTGGCGTTATTGCCTCCGATGTCCGTCCGGGCATCCCGCTGATCGAAAAGCTGGGCCGGATCTTCACTGCGCTCACCCACGCTTCGCTGACGCAGATCGACGTCGAAGTTGCCGGTGAGATCGCTGCCCTGGACGTCAAGGTTCTTGAGCTGGCAGCCCTGAAGGGTGTGTTCGCCGATGTTGTCACGGAGCAGGTTTCCTACGTCAACGCACCGGTCATCGCCGAGCAGCGCGGCATCAACACCCGGCTCATCACCACGCCGGAGGCTGAGGACTACCGCAACGTCCTGACCATCCGCGGTGCCCTCAGTGACGGTTCGCAGATCTCGGTGGCCGGCACCCTGACCGGTCCCAAGCAGGTCGAGAAGCTGGTAGGCGTCAACGGCTACGACGTCGAAATCCCCATCAGCGAGCACCTCGTGGTGGTGGCCTATGCCGACCGCCCCGGTGTCATCGGCACCATCGGCCACATCCTCGGCATGAACAACATCAACATCGGTGGCATGCAGGTTGCCCGCCAGACTGAAGGCGGCCAGGTTCTGGCCCTCCTGACCATCGACAGCTCAGTTCCGCAGCAGGTGCTCGAGGCCATCAAGGCCGGCATTGGCGCAGACATGGTACGCGAAGTGGACCTGGAGGACTAGGACTGATCCACATCAGCTGAAGTCCGCGTGCCGGCGACACACCTTTGGCACGCAGAAGTGGCCGGTCTGCTTACAATGGCTGGGTCCGGGATTCGGACCCGGCAGCAGGCCGGCCACAACTTTCAGCACACCCAGCCCGGTATTCCGCTGTGTTTTTTCAGGATTACCGGACAATGTGTGCGCGCCCGCAATCAAGGTCTCAGGGAGCCCAATGAACGCCGTCCAAAGGTTCATCAGAAGCCGTGTGCTGCTGCTGACCGCGGCCATTTTGATCGTCGCAATGTGCTTGTCCGTCCTCGTTCAGAGCCAGTCGCAGGCGGCTCTGAACCGGACAGTGGACGAGAACTCGCGGGGACTCTACGACATCCTGGTCCAGGCCAAACCTGACCAGTCACAAAAGGACGACGCTGGTTCCCTGATCCAGCCGGAAATCGCCAACGGCCAGGGCGGAATCAGCTTTGACCAGTTGGAGAAAATCCGGGGCATGGGCCAGACTGCCGTGGCAGCCCCCATCAGCCTTGTCTCGCGGGTGTCCCAGAACCTTGAAGCTCCGCGCCTGAACGCGATGGACTACCTGGGGTACAACGCAGGACTCGCCGGAGCCGTGACGGCAGGGGACCCCTCTGCCATGGATGCCAGCAAGTGGCCCGCCGCGGAGTCGGTGTTTTCTGATTCTCCCAAGAAGTACCGCTTGACCGCGTCCGCCACGAGCTCTGACGGCGTCAAGGAGCAAACACTCTTCAAGACCAGCGCCGAGGGCACCTTGGGCAAGGGCCGCCTGGTGCAGGAGCAGGCAGCAGGCGGAAGCAACGTCCGGATCGCCGGCCCCGATGGCGAGACCGGCATCAAGTTCCCGGCACCCGCACTCGGCTCCGAGCACAACCTCTTCAATCTCTCGGTAGCGCTTCCCATGGCGCCCGAGGTGACCGAGTCCGTCGTCGCCGTCGATCCCGCCTCTGAAAGGGCACTGCTGGGTTCCGCAGGCGACTTCCTGGCACCGCTGGAGAAGGCACCGCCTGCAGACGCACGCGACGCCGGCGCCATCGGCCGCCACTTCGAAAGCCTTTTCACCACGGGCCTCACCATGGACCAGTTGGAAGAAGGACCCGACTTCCTCGGCGTGAAGCTCAAGTACTGGGCGCCGCTCATGACGCAGTACCAGCAGGCAAAGCGTGACGGACTCCTGACCGCTGATTCGAAGGCCATTCCGTTGATCGTGCGGACGGGCACGTCCCTGGACCTGAAGTACTCGGTGAAGATCGAGGAACTGGACGCCAGCGGGAAAGTGGTCAAGGACGTAGGAACTGTCACCAAGTCCTTGGACAAGGACTACCTGCCCTTCGTTTCGAAGTCCCCGTTTGCCCTTGAATGGCCCGGTTCCACTGACCACAGCCAGTTGCTGGGCAGCACCGCTGCCTTCAGCCAGGGACTCTACAACCCCGCCACCTGGAGCACTGCTTTCGCTGCCGCCCCGCAGTACAAGGACGGCGACGAAGCTGCCAATGGTGCCTCCGACAAGAGCGCGACGCCGGGGGACTGGGTAACCGTCAACCGCCTGCCCGAGAAGTCCTCCTTCGGCGCTGCCGTGGACCAGACCCAGCGTAAGCCCGTGGACGAGCGCTCTTACCGGGAAGACCTTGAGACAGGCAAGAAGCCTGCGGCACCCCTGCCCATGGTCTACGGCACCTTTGACCCCGCCGCGGTCCAGGCTGCGGCCGGCGATGTCAACAAGCTCCCCTTGGGCGGATACGACCCCACGCCCATGAGCCTGACCAAGGACGCAGAAGGCAAAGACGTCGAGGGCAAGGAACTCAAGCCCTCACTCAGCGCGACGGGCCTCGTCAGCCAGTCCGCGGGCGCCATCACCGATTACTACGGTCTTGCGGCTGCCCGCGGTTACGACTCCAACGCCAACGTCATTGACGCAGTGCGGGTCCGTGCATCCGCCACCGGCAACTGGAAGACCGCCCAGCCCGAGGTGGAGAAGCTGGCAGCACAAATCCGTGAACTCGGTCTGGAAGCCACCGTCGTGGCCGGCTCCGCCCGCGAAGACGCCAACATCTTCGTACCCGGATACAGCAAGGACGACGCCGGCAAGGAGTCTCCGCTGGGCACCGTCCAGCAGTCATGGGTCCGGCAGAATGCGGCTGACGCCGTCTCCGGCTCCCTGACCGGAACCAACATCACGCTGCTGTTCCTGACGTTGCTCGGTGCCACGCTCCTCACAGGAGCGTCCACTGTCAGCTATATCCGCCAGCGCAGAAGCGAGGCCGGCATCCTGCGGGCCATGGGCTGGACCCAGAAGCGCATCCGCTCCTGGGTGCTGGAAGAGTTCGCTGTAGGCGCTGCGGCACTGGCTGCTGCAGGCGTCATCCTCAGCCTCCTGAGCTGGAATATTGCCACCGTCATTGTGTCGGTGACCATGCTGGTCATCTACAGTGCCGCAGCCCTCCTGGCGGCTCAGCAGCTGCGTCACCGTGTGGTGATAGACCAGGAACCCCAGCACGACGAGCGACTGGTCACCGTTGACTCACCCCTGACGTTCGCCAACAGGCAGCTGACCACAAACCGGTTCAACTCCATCTCCCTCGCTGTCGCCGTGGGCGTGTTTGGCGCCGCAGTGGGTGCACTGATCGCGCTGTTGATCGACATCCCCCGCGCGGCAGGTGCCAGCGCCCTCAGTGGCCTGGCCGCGGCCAGCATCGCTTTGCCAAGCGTGATCCTCGCTGTCTTCGGAGTCGTGGTCGGTCTCTTGCTGACCTTGGTCACCGGCAGGTTCGAGCTCCATGCCAAGCGGGAATACCTTGGTACCTTGCGGGCCATGGGCTGGAACCCGGACATGCTGGGCCAGGTCCGGTTCTTCGAAAACGCACTTGTCGGCACAGTGGCACTTCCCTTGGGTGTCCTCGGTGCCCTGGGGCTTGGTTTGCTCCTGGCCCCCTACGCAGCCCTGTGGGCCGGGCTCGCCGGTCTGCTGGCCGTAATTTGCTGGATTCCCATTGCAACGAAAGTAGTCAAATGACTGACAACCTCAACCCCGAGCTGACGGCCACCCCGGAATCCACGGAAGAGTCGCTGCAGACCAGGGCCAACACCATCGTGAGGGCCGCTGACCACGCAACCCCGCTGGAGCTGAGCAGGGTCACCATCCACTACGGCGGTGACAAGGGCGGTGCTGAGGAAGTCGACGTCGTCGACGACTTCAACCTGACCCTCCACGCCGGTGAGATGCACTGTGTCGCGGGCCGAAGCGGCTCCGGCAAAACCAGTATCCTCACGGTCAGCGCCGGACTGACGCTGCCGACGTCGGGCAAGGTCTTCTGGGAGGGCCAGCCGCTGGACGCCATGGGCGACGACGAAATCGCGGACCGCCGCCGTGCACTGATCGGCTACGTGGACCAGGGCGGTGCCCTGATCGATGGCATGAGCGCCTTGGAGAACGTGTTGCTGCCCGCTGTCCCGGACGGCGAAGTCGAACAGCGCACGGAGATGGCGAAGGACCTCCTGGACCTCGTGGGCCTTGGGCGCCGAATGCGCCACCGCCCGGCCCAGCTCTCCGGCGGTGAGCGCCAGCGCGTGGCGATCGCCCGGGCCCTGATCCTTGGCACCCGCGTTCTGGTGGTCGACGAACCGACGGCAAGCCTTGACCGGGCCGCCGCCAACCGCATCATTGGCATCCTGAAGGACACCACCAGCGACGGCATCGCGGTGCTGGTTGCATCGCACGACCACGAGCTGGTTCGTCTCAGCGATACGCTGACCGAACTTAACTAAGCTATTTCATCCGAAAAAAAGGTAACTTCTTAGAGTGACGTCTCCAGAGAAATCCCCGTTCTACATCACCACCGCAATCAGCTACCCCAATGGCGTGCCGCACATCGGCCACGCCTATGAGGTCATTGCGACCGATGCCATGGCGCGCTTCAAGCGCCTTGACGGCCATGAAGTTTTCTTCATGACCGGAACGGACGAGCACGGCCTCAAGATGCAGCAGTCCGCGGAGAAGGAAGGCCTCACGGCCAAGCAGCTCGCGGACCGCAACTCTGCCGCCTTCAAGCAGATGAGCCTGGACCTGGGCATCTCGTACGACCGTTTCATCCGCACCACGGACGCGGACCACTACACGGCCTCGCAGGCCATCTGGAAGAAGATGGAAGCCAACGGCGACATCTACCTTTCCAAGTACGAAGGCTGGTACTCGGTCCGCGACGAAGCGTATTACGTTGAGGACGACACCGTGGTGAAGGAGGACGGTCTCCGCTATTCCAAGGAAACCGACACCCTGGTTACCTGGACTGCCGAGGAAAGCTACTTCTTCCGGCTGTCCAACTACCAGGAAAAGCTCCTGGAGCTGTACGAAGCCCGCCCTGAATTCGGTGCTCCACAGTCACGTTTCAACGAGGTCATCAGCTTCGTAAAGCGTGGGCTCGAGGACCTGTCCATCAGCCGCACAACCTTTGACTGGGGCGTTCCGGTCCCGGGTGACGAAAAGCACGTCATGTACGTGTGGGTCGACGCCCTGACGAACTACCTGACCGGCGTGGGTTACCCCGACGTGGAGTCCGAGTCCTTCAGGAAGTTCTGGCCGGCCGATGTACACGTGATCGGCAAGGACATTTCGCGCTTCCACGCTATCTACTGGCCTGCGTTCCTGATGAGCGCCGGACTGGAACTGCCCGAGCGCGTCATGATCCACGGCTTCCTCACCAACAACGGTGTGAAGATGTCCAAGTCCCTCGGCAATGTTGTTGCTCCCCAGGACTTCGTGGCGCAGTACGGCCTGGACCAGTGCCGGTACTTCTTCCTCCGTGAGGTTCCGTTCGGCGCTGACGGCAACTACAACCACGAGGCCATCGTCGGCCGCATGAACGCGGACCTTGCCAACAACTTCGGCAACCTTGCCCAGCGTTCCTTGTCCATGGTGGCGAAGAACTGCGACGGCAAGGTTCCGCAGCCCGGTGCGTTCACGTCCGAGGACGAAGCGCTCCTGGAGCAGGCCGGTGCGTTGCTGGAGACTGCCCGGAGTGCCTTCGAAAAGCAGGAGTTCAGCCGGGCGCTCGAAGCCATCTGGACTGTTTTGGGCGATACAAACGCCTACTTCGCCGAACAGGCTCCGTGGGTACTGCGCAAGACGGACATCGAGCGCATGAACACGGTCCTGTACGTCACGTTGGAGGTCGTCCGGATCGTGGCGATCCTCGCCCAACCGGTCATGCCGACGTCGTCCGCGAAGCTCCTTGACGTCCTCGGCCAGCCCGAAGGCGAGGCACGCCTCTTTGCCGCCATCGCGACGCCGCTGGCGGCGGGCACCGAGCTGCCTGCGCCTGCGCCGGTGTTCCCGCGTTACGAGGAGCCGGCCGAGGCATAAACCCTCGATCAGCTACCAGCCTTATATAAGAAACGCTCCCGCACTTTCTCCCGGTACAACCGGGGAAAGTGCGGGAGCGTTTCCCGTTCACGTGCAATGAGCTGGAGCGACTACGCCGTGGCCAGTCCTTCGACCGGCGACAGCCGGGCCGCGCGCCGGGCAGGTATCACTGACGCCAGGAGACCGGCCACCACCGCGACAGCGAAGACCGCCGTCAACTGAAGCCATGGCACCGTCGGTATCACGGTGGCCACGCCGCCCAGGGTGGCCTGCGCGCCAAGCCAGCCGTACACGATCCCCATACCTGCACCCATGATGGCGGCGACGCCGGCGACGAGCACTGCCTCGATCGCCAACATCCCCCGCAGCTGGCCGGTCGTCAGGCCCAGGGCACGCAGCAGCGAGTTCTCCCGGGTCCGTTCCAGGACTGAGAGGGACAAGGTGTTGGCGACACCGATCAAGGCGATCACCACCGCAACCCCGAGGAGCCCTGTCACCACCAGGAGAAGGACATCGATGATGCTGTTGAAGGTGACCCGCTCGATCGCGGCACCACTGACGGTCCGTTCATGGACACCCAGTGCCGTAGCTATCTCCTTCTGCAGGGCCTGGACCCGGTCCCCGGATACGGAATCGTCCAGTTTCACCCACACCATGCCCGGTGCCCCGGCCAGGGGACCGGAGACGACGCTGGAGGACTCCACGAACGCCGGGACGTGGCGGGTACGCAGGACCTTCGCGTCGAGGGTGACCTGGCCGCCCGCCGTCGACAACGTAGCTGGTCCTTCCGGCGAGTCTTCCGGCAGGTAGACAGTGCCGGGGCTTGGCTTCAGATGGTTGTCCCGCAGGACAGAAGCGGCATCGGCTGCGGACAGGCCGTAAACGGTGGTTCCGCCGGAGGCGTCGTCCTGGATGGCGCCTACCGGCTGAAGCAGGACCGCAGAGCTGACGCCATCGAGCCCCTTGATCCGGGAGACAGCCTGTGCGGGGTCGCCGGAACCGCTGCCTTCCGTCGCTGTCTGCGCGGAAAGATCCACCGGATAGTTCTCCGCCAAGGTGTCGTTGAACGCCTGGCGGGACGTTGCTGCGCCGGTCATCATGAGGGAGACCAGCGTGACGCCGATCAACAGCGCCGCCGCCGTTGCCGAGGTACGTGCCGGGTTGCGGGTGGCATTCACCGCTGCGAGCTTGCCTGGAACACCAGCCGGTGCCGCCAGACGGCCGGCAAGGGCAACCACCGTGGGTATGAACAGCGTGGAGCACAGCAGGATGCCCACAAAGGACGCGGCGCCGCCCAGCAAGGCCACGCCAAGCACCACATTGATGCTGCCGTACACCAGCAGCGCAGCTCCACCAAGCAAAGCTGCCAGGCCCACGAAAAGCCTGACCTTGCCGCGACGGTTCCGGACGGAGGCGTCATCGGCCGGCCGCAGCGCTGCAAGAGGGGCGACGGCGGTGGCCGCCTTCGCCGGGACCAGCGCCGCCACCACGGTCAGCAGCGTTCCGGCCACCAAACCGGCAATGATGGCCGACGGCGGCACGGCCAACGTGGCGAATGCCTGCTCAGGCTGGGACCTGGCCCAGGCAATCAGGGCGGTCATCAGGCCAATCGCAGCGAGGACGCCCAGCACCGAGGAGATGAAGCCGACAACAAGGGCTTCAAGCATCACCGAGCCACGGATCTGTCCCCGTCCGGCGCCTAGGCAACGCAGGAGCGCGAGCTCCCTGGTCCGCTGGGCCACCAGCACGGAGAACGTATTCGCCACCACCAACGTAGAGACCAGGATGGCAATGCCGGCGAAGGCAAGGAGGACGATCGTCAGCTGGTCCTGACCAGCGCTCAGCATCGCCACCGTCGAGGTCACCTTCTCCTGCGCGGTCTCAAGCACCGGCTCCACCGCTCCTGCGGCTTCCATCCGGTGGGCGATGTACTCCTTGGCCGATGAAACATCCTCACCGGGTTTGAGGGCGAACTGCAGCCCGGAGAAACCAGCGCCCGCGTCCTGCACCGCATTAAGGACGGACTCGGAAGCAACAAGCTGCGCCGCTGAAGAGGAGAAGGGGTCGTTGGTGGCCTGGAGCAGGCCTGAAATGGTGACCTTCGCATTCTTGACCGGACCACCCCCCTGCAACACCAGCGTGCTGCCAACCGCCAGGCCAAGGTGCCCGGCGGTCTTGACGTCGATCGCTGCCTCCAAGGCGTTGGCGGGCATGGAACCGGAACTGATCACAGCACCCTCCAGGGACGCTGGTGCCAGGTTCCGCAGGCGCCCGTACTGCTCGCCGCCGCCGGCCTGGAACGTCACGTAGGTGGACCGCTCGGCGTAACTGGCCTCCACGGCCGGGGCGGACGCCGCAGCATCCACGGCAGCTTGGGTGAAGGGCTCGCCGTTCTTGGACGTGGCAACGAGATCTGCGTTGCGGTAAGCCTCCCCGATGCTTGCGCCCAGGGAGGCATTGGTACTGGCGCCGACCATGAGCGTTGAGGACAGGAACATCACGGACAACATGACGGCAAGTCCGATGGCAACGAACCGCCGGAAATGCGTCGTCAACTGCGAAAGGGCAACACGCAACATGCCTCAGGCCCCCAGCTTGCCGAGGGCCGTAAGGACGGAGTCCGCCGTGGGCTGGTGGATCTCGCCCACCAGGCCGCCGTCGCTCATCAACACCACCCGGTCCGCGTAGCTGGCCGCCACAGGATCATGGGTGACCATGATGATGGTCTGGCCCATCTCCTGGCTGCTCCGGCGCAGCAGGGCAAGGACCTCGCCGCCCGCCTTGGAGTCCAGGTTGCCCGTAGGCTCGTCGCCGAACACGACGTCGGGCCGCGTCAGCAGTGCCCGGGCTACTGCCACACGCTGCTGCTGGCCGCCGGACAGCTCATGGGGACGGTGCTTCAACCTGTCCTTCAACCCAAGGGTGCCAACAACGGTTTCCAGCCACCCGGCGTCGGCCGTTGTACCTGCCAAGGCGAGCGGAAGCGTGATGTTCTGCTCGGCCGTCAACGTGGGCACCAGGTTGAAGGCCTGGAAAACGAAACCGATCCGCTCGCGGCGAAGCGCCGTGAGCTGCCGGTCATTGAGTCCGGTGAGCTCTGTTCCGCCCAGGACGATCCTGCCGGAATCGGCTGTATCGAGCCCCGCCAGGCAGTGCATAAGCGTTGATTTGCCGGAGCCCGACGGGCCCATGATGGCCGTGAACTTCCCGGCGTCGAAGCTCACCGAGACTTCGTTCAAGGCCGTCACGCTGGTATCGGCGCGGCCATAGCTCTTGGTCAGCTTGAAAGCCTCGACGGCGGGACGCGCCTGGGCGGCGTCCGATCCTTCGGGGCGACCGGTTCCGTGGGGATGGGGGAGAGGCGTGAAAGTCGTCATGGTTCCACGCTATGGTCCGGCCCCTTCCTGCGGGATCGGGCTGTGGGCCCATTACCGCCGGGCAGTGCTCATACCGTGGTCTGAGCCTAGGTCCCCGGAGACACAACCCCGGTCTCGTAGGCGATGACCACTACCTGCACCCGGTCCCGGGCTCCCAGCTTGGCCAGGATGTGCCCCACATGGGTCTTCACCGTAGCTTCCGAAAGGAACAGCCCAGCTGCGATCTCGGGATTGGACTGTCCCTGCGCAATGAGCTGGAACACCTCGCGCTCGCGGTTCGTGAGGGACTCGACGGCGGCCGCGTGCTCGCTCTGCTCGGGCGTCTGGGTCCTGAGCAGGGGTGCCACGTGGTCCAGCAAGCGGCGGGTGGTGGAGGGCGCGATGACCGCGTCCCCCCGGTAAACGGTGCGGATGGCTTCGAGGAGTTCTTCCGGCGGTGCATCCTTCAGGAGGAACCCGCTGGCGCCGGCCTGGATGGCGGCCAGCGCATATTCATCGAGGTCGAAGGTTGTGAGGACGACGATCTTGACCTCTGCGCGTTGCGAACCCCGGGGTTGCGATGCTGCCTGCTCCAGGATGCGGCGGGTGGCTTCAATGCCGTCCATCCCGGGCATGCGGACATCCATAAGGACCACGTCCGCGGCGGTGGCGCTGAGCGCTTGGAGGGCTTCGATGCCGTTGCCTGCTTCGGCGACCACGTCGAGGTCCGGCTGCGAATTGATGAGCATGCCAAGGCCCGAACGGACCAGTTGCTGGTCATCGACGAGTGCGACCCGGATGGGTGCGGGGAGTTCAGGCATTGCTCAGGCCTCCGAATAGGGAATGAAAGCGGACACACGAAAACCGCCGCCTTGTACGGGGCCGGCCGTCAATGAACCATCGTAGAGCGAGACCCGCTCTCCCATTCCGCGCAGCCCGTTTCCGCCGCCTGCCGCCGGCGGATCGGCAGCGGCGCCCCGGCCGTCGTCGACGATGTCCAGTTGGAGGCCGCGGCCTTGCCAGGTCAGCGTCACATTCGCGGTGGCCTTGGGGCCGGCGTGCTTCATGACGTTCGTGAGGGATTCCTGGATGATGCGGTAGGCGGTGAGTTCGGCTCCGGCAGGAAGGGACCTCCGCGGGGTGCCCACCTGCTCGAAGCCCACCTGGAGGGACGCCGCCCTGAAGCCCAGGAGCAGTTCGTCCAGGTCCGAGAGCCGGGGTTGCGGGCGTGTGGGGGAGTCCTCGTCCGAGCGCAGGATGCCCAGGAGCCTCCGCATTTCGCCCAGCGAGTCCCGTCCCGTGGCGGCGATGGTGGCCAGTGCCTCGGTGGCAAGTTCCGGTTTGGCTGCGGCAGCGTACCGTGCCCCGTCCGCCTGCGTGATGATCACGGACAGCGAGTGCGCCACGATGTCGTGCATCTCCCGGGCAATGTGGGAGCGTTCGTCGGCGGCGGCCAGTTTCCGCTCCTGCAACTGCTCTACTTCCATTCGGCGGGTGCGGTCCTCGAGGGCTTGCAGCTGGAGCCTGCGGACTCGGGTGAGGTCACCGAGGGTCCAGCTCACGAGGACAAGCATCCAGATCAGCACGGTGTACAGGGCACCGATGGTGAGGCCCATGATGCCCGACTCCACACCCGTGGAGTATTCCCGCGATGTGAGCATCACGCCGCCGACCAGGCCGGCCACCAGCACGGTGCGGCTCGCCCAGGCCGGACCATACGCTGCGGTCGCGTAGATGACCAGCGGGACAGCTATCTGGCCGGCCACCGGCTCGGCACCCACCGACCACTGGATGAGGCACACCAGAATGACGACGCCGGCCGCAACCGCCGGGCGGGTGCGTCGCCAGGCGAGGGGCAACAGCAGGCTGCAGGAGAGCAGGAACAGCCAGGGGCGGTCAGCAAGGAGGTACACGGGGCCGAAGAGCAGGATCAGGATGCACGTTGCTGTCAGATCAACTGCAAAACGGTTGATGCGGAACCATTCGTATACTGCGTGCCTTCTATCCACGGTAAGACTCTATGTGCTGGGCCGGGGCTGGGCATCATGCCAGGGTCTGAGCCCGTTCACTGCCGAATGTTCGAGGAGTGAGACGATTTTGACCAGCATGTGGATTGCTTGGCTAGATAGACGTATGAGTGCATCGTCCATCAACCTCGCTGTCATCCCCGGCGACGGCATTGGCCCTGAGGTCATCGCCGAAGCCGTCAAGGTTCTCGAAAAAGCCGTAGCCGCCGAAGGCGTGGCTCTTGAGCAGACCCACTACAAGCTCGGTGCCCAGCACTGGCTTGAGACGGGCGAGACCCTGCCTGACGAGGTTCTTGAAGATCTCCGCACGCGTGATGCCATCCTCTTCGGTGCCGTGGGCGCAGCGCCCGGCGATACCCGAATTCCCTCCGGAATCATCGAACGCGAAATGCTCCTGAAGTTGCGCTTCAGCCTTGACCACTTTGTGAACCTGCGTCCGTCGCGGCTCTATGGAACGGTCGGCAGCCCCTTGGCGAACCCCGGGACGATTGATTTCATTGTCGTCCGTGAAGGAACCGAAGGGCCCTACGTGGGCAACGGCGGGACTTTGCGCGGGGGCACCCCCCACGAAGTCGCCACAGAGGTTTCCCTCAACACCGCCCATGGTGTGGAGCGCGTAGTCCGCGATGCCTTCCGCCGGGCCAGCGAGCGTCCGCGCAAGCACGTTACGCTCGTCCACAAGCACAACGTCCTGGTCTTCGCCGGACACCTGTGGAAGCGGACCGTCGAGGCCGTGGCACAGGAATTCCCCGACGTCACCCACGATTACCTGCACATCGACGCGGCCACCATTTTCATGGTGACTGAACCTTCGCGCTTCGATGTGATCGTCACCGACAACCTCTTCGGCGACATCCTCACCGACCTCGCTGCTGCCGTCACCGGCGGTATCGGCCTGGCGGCATCGGGGAACATCAATATGGACCGCACGGCGCCGTCCATGTTCGAACCCGTACATGGCTCAGCTCCGGACATCGCCGGCCAGCAGAAAGCCGATCCAACCGCGGCCATCCTCTCCGCAGTGCTCCTTCTGGACCACCTTGGCTACACCACGGCGGCCCGCAAGATCGAAGCGGCAGTTATTGCCGACGTCGAGAACCGCGATGGAAAGCCGCGCAGCACAGCTGCCATTGGTGACGCCATTGCGGCCGCACTTTAGGCCCATTACTCAGGCGTAAGCTTGTCTTGAATTATTTATCTGCTTCCCTGGTCCATCGCTGAACCACACCCTTTGGGGGCCCGGTTCGCCATGCCAGGTAGCTGACTGTGGAGGAAACATGACTCAGACTGCCCATGGCGTCGAATTCAGCCAGCAGCTCTCGGAAAACCCGAAGTCTGCTGAGGAGCGTGCAGCCATCCTGGCGAACCCGGGATTTGGCGACTACTTCACCGACCACACCGCCGTCGTCGACTACAAAGTTGACGCCGATGGCAATGGCGGTTGGCAGAATGCCCGGATCGAGCCCTACGGCCCCATCTCCCTGGACCCCTCGGCTGCTGTCCTGCACTACGGCCAGGAAATCTTTGAGGGCCTGAAGGCTTACCGCCACGCCGATGGTTCTGTATGGACCTTCCGGCCCGAAGCCAACGCGGCACGACTGAACAAGTCCGCCCGCCGCCTGGCTCTTCCCGAGCTGCCTGAAGAGTACTTCCTGGGTGCCATCCGCGAACTCGTACAGGCGGACCAGCAGTGGGTTCCGTCCGGAGACGGCGAAGCACTCTACCTGCGTCCGTTCATGATCGCCACCGAGGCCTTCCTCGGCGTCAGGGCTGCACGCGAGGTGTCCTTCCGCGTCATCGCATCTCCCGCCGGCAACTACTTCGGCGGCGAGCTCAAGCCGGTCTCCATCTGGATCTCCCGCGAGTACGCCCGCGCCGGCCGCGGTGGAACCGGTGCCGCCAAGTGCGGTGGCAACTACGCCGCGTCCTTGATCGCACAGCAGGAAGCCGAAGCGAACGGCTGCAAGCAGGTCCTGTTCCTGGACCACTTCAATGACGACGCCGTGGAAGAACTCGGCGGCATGAACGTATTCTTCGTCATGAAGGACGGTTCACTGGTGACTCCCGCGCTGAGCGGCACCATCCTCGAGGGCGTCACGCGCATGTCCGTCATCCAGGTCGCCCGGGACATGGGCCGCGAGGTCACCGAGCGGAAGATCACCCTGGACGAGTGGCGCGATGGAGTAGCATCCGGCGAGATCACCGAAGTTTTTGCCTGCGGTACAGCCGCGGTGATCACTCCGATCGGTGTCCTCAAGGATGCGACTGAGTCCATCGGCGCCGAGGACGCAAAGGCCGGGGAAACCACCATGGCCATTCGCGGGAAGCTCCTCGGAATCCAGACCGGAACTGTAGAGGACACGCACGGCTGGCTGACCCGGCTGGTCTGATCCTCAGGATTTCCTGGGACAACTGAAACGCACGACGGCGGTCCTGCCCTTGGTTTACAAGCGGCAGGGCCGCCGTTCTGCTTCCCGGACGCCTGCTCACATCCCACGTGTTTCCTTCCGACGCTTCCTCACGTTCCGGGTGTTTGAGCTGGTCGCTTTTTCACGTTCCGCATGTTTGAGCTGGTCGCTTCCTCACGTTCCGCATGCTTCCCATCGACGCTTGCTCACATCCATCCCGGCTGCTTCCTTCCGACGCTTCCTCACATCCCACGTGTTTGAGCTGATCGCTTCTTCACATCCCGCGTGTTTGAGCTGGTCGCTTCTTCACGTTCCGGGTGTTTGAGCTGGTCGCTTCTTCACGTTCCGGGTGTTTGAGCTGGTCGCTTCTTCACGTTCCGGGTGTTTGAGCTGGTCGCTTCTTCACGTTCCGGGTGTTTGAGCTGGTCGCTTCTTCACGTTCCG